>Ga0070741_10019844_pt1 | contig 10695 bp, 11 predicted proteins | sample Coa_R1_4_FD_66440 | JGI IMG/M metagenome (GOLD analysis project Ga0070741, IMG submission 66440) | Surface soil microbial communities from Centralia Pennsylvania, which are recovering from an underground coalmine fire - Coalmine... | ecosystem: Environmental > Terrestrial > Soil > Unclassified ... | reverse complement strand
GTTCAACTCCCAAATGCGGGCAGGTGCCGTCGGCGCCCGACGTCAGCACTGTTGTCTCGTCAGCGGAGAAGCGCGCTGACGACACGTACCCTCGATGTCCGACAAGCATCGAAATAGCCGCTCGCGACACGGCTCGGGCGGCGATCTTCCAGACCGTAGCCGCGCGATCGGGTGAGAACCGCGGATCCTTCGCCATAACAGCCGCCGCTGCCGCACACTTGGTCGCGAGCGTGTACCGCTGCTGGGCGAGAGCATCTTGCGCTCGGGCCGCGAACCCGTTGGCCACGCCGCGAAAGAGGCGATTCTCCTCAAACAATTCCTGGGCGCCAGAGGCAATGATGAACTCGCCGAGAAGAGCTGGCGAATCGGGCGCGCCCTGCGGTCGCTTCGCAAGCGTCGCGCGAGCACCTTCGAGGACCGCTCCGCGGAGCAGGCGATCCGGCGGTCTGGAGCCAGCGTCCCACGCTCTCGCGCCCCGAAACAATTCGGAGTGGGCGCGATGCCAATCCGCGTCCCGTGTGGCCCAAACCTCGATTTCCTCAAGCGCCGACGTCCAGTTGTCGGGCACGGCGGCGAACACCTGATTCAACCGACGCAACTGCTCCGGCGCGCGGTCGAGGCTCTCTGCGGTAACCGTCGCGATTCGGACGGGGAGCACGCGTTTACCGGCGGCCTGGGCACGCGCGACTTCGTCGGCACAGATGCCCGACGACAACGAAGCAGCGCTGATAGCGAAAATCACCGCATCAGCGTCGTCAATATACGCATATAACCGCGCGAGCCAGTCCTCGCCGGGCTGAAGGTTTGCCACGTCGAGAAAGACTCGAAGCCGACGGGCACGGAGCGCCAGCGCCAACGCGCGGGCGCGATCGAGATCGCGACGCGAATACGATATGAAAATCCGGGGCTGGCGGTCTTCGCCCGCCGCGCCAAGAGCGCTGGACACAGTCGCGAGTGAGGCGGCTTCGGCCGAATCAACGATGGTTGCGTCGATGTCGGCGAGCCTGACGTCGTCACTGCGCACGTCAGGTGCGAGCGCTAGGACGACCGGAACCGCGTAACATGCGGCGAGCCGCACGCTCGTGAGTCGTTCCGTGTCGTCCAGCGCGTGCTGTGAAGCGTAGAGCATAACCACTCCGGCGCGCCGAATTCCCTCGGGCGCGTCGCGTTCCGCTTCGATATCCTCTTGGCGTGCGCCCGCGACGACAAGCGAACGCATCAACGCTCCGACAGCCTCGCTGTCCGCGGGAGCGTGGCAAATGAAGATGCGAGACATTCGGCGTCTTAGTGTCCCACAACTCGACTCGGTCAGCCGCATTGCTTTGGAGTCTTACTGCCCATCTCAGGGCCGTTCCGGTTCGATTCAATCAGGCGTCCCCTGGCCGCCAAAGCAGAGATCGACCCCGAATCGGCGGAATCGGCAATGGCTCCGGTTCGGACGGAAATTCCGGCAAGCCGGCGGGGATGTGGAGATCGTCGGCGTCGGCGGGAGGCCGCCGCCCGATGTGGTTGATCAGGACTGTAACCTCCACAATGGTTTCCCGGCTCCCCTCCGGAAAACGGTGGAACAAATGTTCGACGCTGTCCTGTATCTCGGTCCGCAGGATCTCAGGTTGTGGGAGAAAACTCCGGCGGATATCCTTCTTGATTCTGCTTACATGAACGAGCGGCGTCGGCGGGAGGCGCTGCCCGGAGGGCCCGCCCGCTCTGCTCCCGTATCCGCTGGGTCCGATCGCGACATCGTTGCGAGGGCGGCAGACCCTTTGTTCAGAATCGACACGCCGCCGCCCGCTAGCCAAGCGGCAATCGAAGGGGCGGTGCGGGATTGCCAGGAACGCAAGCGTCAGGCTCCGCCGAAGTAGGAGGGCATGCGCGGTACGGGGCTCACCGGTCTACCTGAGCAAGGGCAGTGCCGGGAGCCCATCACTACCAGCAGGAAGGAGCAATCGTGCTTCGCGAATTGAAGTCCTGCAAACCCTGAAGTAAATAAACTAACTCGACGGACAAAGGGGCAGCGTTGCTTGTGCACTCGGTTGGATAACGCGCTTTGCGCGGATCTGCCGTCCTGAAGAAAGACGGCGAGCGTTACGGTCTTCTCGTGAAGGCTGTAGCCCTACTTGCCCGGATAATTCTTCCGCAGGCAATCAGCGCACAAACCGTCGCTGACGTTGTCAGGACGTTTCGCGATGAAGTGTTCGATCAACTCCCACTTCTCTCCTTGAGCAGACTTTTGCAATGTACGGCGACAATACATGCACATGACGATCAAGTCACGTGAATCGGGCGAGCCTGCTATAAAGGGCGGAGCAATAATAGACCACGAAGCGCCGCGTGAGCGGCGGTTCGTGGTCTATTATTGCTCCGCCCTTTATACCTATGGCAGCCGGGCCGGGGCTGGTCCGTTTTCCAGAGAGAGGAGGGACAAAATGGCGGCCGACAAAAGGAATCGAAAGCAGAGGAAGGAGCTGGCGCGGCAGCTGCAATCGGCGAACCCGGGGCTGGAGGTAGTGCATCCCCGAGCCGCTGGGATTGATGTAGGGAACGGGAGTCATTACGTGGCGGTGCGTCCGGACCAGGACCGGGAGCCGGTGCGCCGGTTCGAATGCTTTACGGCGGACTTGCATCGTTTGGCGGATTGGTTGAAGGCGTGTGAAGTCGAGACGATCGCAATGCAATCCACCGGCGTATATTGGATTCCTCTGTACGAGATTTTGGAAGAACGTGGTTTCGAAGTTTACCTGGTGAACGCGCGTCACACCAAAAATCTGCCGGGGCGCAAGAGCGATGTGCAAGAAAGCCAGTGGTTGCTGAAGCTGCATACCTACGGATTGCTCAACAACTCGTTCCAGCCTAGCGCGGAAATCCGCGTGGCTCGAACGTTTTGGCGGCAACGGGGAGAGCATGTACGCGGAGCCTCCACCTGCGTTCAGCGGATGCAGAAGGTGCTGACCCAGATGAATATTCAGTTGGCCAACGTGATCAGCGATCTGAGTGGACTCACGGGACAAACCATTGTGCGCGCCATTATCGCCGGAGAGCGGGACTCGAAAAAGCTGGCGGAGTTAAGCCATCCCCACATTCGGGCCACTCGGGAAGAGATCGCGAGGAGCCTGGAGGGAAGCTGGCGGCCAGAACTCCTCTTTCTCCTAAAGCAGGAAATGGAAATGTACGATACCTACCAGCGCCGCATTGCAGAATGCGACCACGAATTGGAAGCACACCTGAAGAGTTTCGCCGACAACGTCCCACCGAAACCCGCGGAGGAGGAACCACCGGCGGAACAGCCGGAAGGGAAGAACGTGCGGACTTCGGCAAAAACCAAACTGACCCAGAGGGGCAAGAAAGCCCCTGGCAACCGGCCCCAGTTTGACCTGCGCAGCGAACTGTATCGGATCAGCGGAGTCGATCTGACTCGCATTGACAGCATCAACGTGCTAGTAGCCCAGACAGTGATTAGCGAGGTGGGGTTGGACATGAGTCGCTGGAACACAGAGGCGCACTTTGCTTCCTGGTTGGGATTATGCCCCGACAATCGCATCAGTGGCGACAAGGTGCTCAGCAAGGGAACCCGCCATGTGGTCAATCGGGCGGCTACGGCGTTGCGCATCGCCGCGACCACGCTGCTCCGGAGCCGCACTTATTTGGGGGCACAATACCGTCGATTGCGAACCAAGCTCGGAGCGCCGAAGGCGATCACCGCCATGGCCCACAAACTAGCCCGAATCGTGTATCGAATGCTGAAGTACGGTCAGGAGTACATCGATAAAGGGATGCAATACTACGAGGAACGCAGCCGCCGCCAACAACTCGAACATCTCAAGAAGAAGGCTGCGATACTCGGTCTCCAGATTGTAGAAGCCCAACCCGCATGAGGGAGACTTCCCGGGAGTTTCTGGAGAGAGCCGAAACAGAGGTGATTTGCCGCGTCTTGCCTCCCCTTGCTCCCAATTGCCGATTCGAGCCGATCCTTTTTTCTGCCAGCAATTTGCGAGTTGCCCAGACTTGCCTTGGTTGGTCCCACGTTGCCGGCTGTTGGTGCGGGGAATAGGCAAGAAATAGGCAAACTCTCGGCCCCCTTGAACAATGAGAAGCGCGGTGAAATCAGAGGGCATAGATACTCGTAATTCTCCAGTTCCTGTTCCTGCGAAACGTCGCCCCAAGCCTGCGCACCGACCGGACTCCGTGATTCACTGGTTGGAAATACCATTGCGATGGAGAATGTCAGAACCGCTGCCAAGCCCGACTCCGAAGTGTCAGCATAACGGGTCGACCGAAACCAGCCAAGTCTGGAACCGCGGGGCTCTGGCGACGTGAATGCGTGCTGCGTCTGATCCACGCTGGTTTGCTCCCTCAGGAATCTCGTTCCCGCCTCGGGAATATCCTCGGTACTTCCTTCTTTATCGTGTGAATCGCCACTGAGCCGGATGCGGCGCAGAGGAGAGAGGTCGAGAATTCTCGGATTTTCTCGGCTGCTACTTCGCGAGCGAAGCTGCACGGCCCGGGGAGACGGACATGTGAGTAGGCTGCGACCTTGAAACCGCTAAAGTTCTCGCCGTCTCATTCCACCTTCGAACAGGGCAACGATTCTCGGAATTTCCTAGGCAGGCGAAGATTGATTTCAGGCCGCAACCAGTAAGGCCTTGGAGAACAACCGAGCTCCTGATTTTGGGGGAATGAACTGCCCGGGGATGACGCGATGCCATCGAGATGAGAAAACGTCGGGGCAACTCAATGGAACCATCGACCTCCTGGTCCCGAACCAGACCGCCCCAGCTACGTCCTTGATTACAGGGCGAATATTTCGGCACAAATATACTTAGCTGACCGAAGGTGCTAGGCTTGAGGAATGCCCGCACCGATTCGATTGCGTGTCGTTGTCCCGAATTTGCCACGCACAATTCTGAACCAGCGAAACAAAAGCGTCCCGATCTTCAAAGGCAAAGATCCCGATGAACCAAATTGGCAATGTGGTGATTGCGGGAATACTCTTGCAACCGCCACAGCAATGGGGCCGTGCACACCTGGAGCGATGCGCTTTTTGCCTTTCCCTGAAGGCGGCGACTATTCCGTCTTAAGTGTAGACGTCCCCGTTGGAACGCACGTCGCTTCAGTCGAAGGGCCGATATTGGTCAAATGCGGGGATTGCGGGGCATTCAACGAACTCGTTCCTATCGATTCGGAATAGCGTCTCACATAGTCATCAATCGCGGCTTGAACCGCTGCCGTATCGTCGGCCACTCCGTCTCCGACCGCGCCAAAGTTTTTGAAGTCGAGCCGACCCAACGGAATTCCGCAACTATCAGGTTTGCTTTCCGGCACACATTTTCCCCCGAGGATTAGATTGCTAAAACAATTCCAATAGGTTTTGTTTTCTGTTAAAATCGGAGCGTATCACCTGTCGGTAACGTCGTGAGACGTGGCTGAAAGGCAGCGGGTTTGTCCCCGCGCACCCCCACCTCTCTCACCTCACGCCGGGATCACCTAATTTTTCAACTAGGAGTATTTACGCGGAAATAGGAAGAGCCGCCCGAAGGCGGCCCTAAATTCGAAACCGTGTCGGCTTTCACGAACCTGAGAAACTCGGAAGCCAGCACTAACCGGATCATGCGAATGACTCACATGCCCTCTTTGTATCTAACCATAGCGAGGGCGTTTGGATCAAGCAAAATCCGCACGATTGTCGGGAGACAAACGACATGACGGTCCAAACGATACTTTGCCGCTATTGCAGAATACGGGTCATCGTAAAGCAAGACGGAACGATTGAAATTGTGATTGAGCCGCATTGACGGCATAATAGAAGACGTGAAGCCGAAGCCCGAATACATCGAAGGCCCGGAAGCGGCCGGACGGTTTCAGAAGGCAATGAAGGGCATTCTCGCGGTGCCCCACGCCGAGATTCAGAAGCGTATTGAGGAGCATCGCCAAGAGGCCGCGCACAATCCACACAAGCGCGGCCCCAAGCCTAAGAAGCGCGGCGCTTCCCGCGGCCCTGACGCTTCTTAGAACGGTAGTTCCGAATTCGGCCCCGCGTCCGCTTTTCCAGTAAGCTCCTGATATGTGAGGCGGCGACCCACAATCTGCCCCACTGCGATAGAAAAACGGTCCGCGTCAGTGAGTGAGCGGTGATTGAAGCGAAATGCCTGTTCGTCCACATATCGGAACAGGTGAAAAGGCTCGACGCTGACGTAGGTGCCACCGAGTCCGCGCTTGAGTAGCGACCAGAAATTCTCCATGCGATTGGTTGTCACGTTGCCATCAACGTAAGCGCTGAGGTGATTCACAATCTTGTGGGTGTACTCGTCATCCATGCGCCAACTGTGGCCCCATTCGTCGCTGTGAATCTCAGAGCCGGATTCCACGTTGCCCCGCACGAGAGGCTGGATGCTGGCCTTGGTGCGATCGGGAATGACACTAGCGCGGACCCTGCTGCCATCACGTTCCAGCATCCCGAGAACAACAGACTTTCCGCCAGTGTTGCGGCCATTTTGTTGAACGCGGATCTTCCGACTTTTATGCATATTGCGGGCCTTGCCGCCGATGTAGGTTTCGTCAACCTCGATTTCGCCGTTCAGGTTGCCGCCCGTCAATTCATCCTGCATCGCGAGCCGTACGCGCTGTAGCATAAACCACGCGGTTTTCTGGGTCACGCCCATAGCGCGGTGAATCTCCCAAGAGGAAATCCCGTTCTTGCAGTTCACGATCATCCAAACGACAGGAAGCCATTTCTCTAGGCCGATTGGTGAATCCTCGAATACCGTGCCTGTCTTGAGCGAGAACTTGGGTTTCTCGTGCTTGCCGTAGCACTTGAATACGCGGGCCTTTTCGAGATAGGTGACGTGCTCAGAGCCGCACTGAGGGCATTGCACCTTACCTTCCGGCCAGCGCAGCATGACCATGAAGTCTTTGCAGTTCTGGTAGTCGGCGAAATAGACAATCGCCTCTTGCAGCGTGGAAGGAACTTTTGCTTTGCCCATACAAGAACTTTACGGTAAAGTGTTTGGTCTGTCAAGTATATTTATGCCAATATTTCGCAAAAATCTGAATTTAGGTACCAAACGGACGCCCGTGGGTGGGCGAATGGGTGGGCTTCTTCTCGTGCGGTCTGGGTTTCGCTGCAGTGAGGGCGAAGAGGCGGCGTAAAGCTTGTTAGGCAGATTCGCGACCGTGACAGCAGTGATCAAGTAACGTCACTGAAAGCTCGGCGGCTTCTTGTACCGCTCACGAGAACAAGAAACAGCGGGAGGAACGCGGAGCAGTTTGCAATCGATCTAACCTGGCATGTGGAGAAGCGGACCAACGGCGTCCAGCTTGGGAATATGCTCTTCGGCGAGAGTCATCGTCCCGGGTTCACCGAATGCTTGCATCCCCGCGGATAGCCTCACGTGCACTGCCGGGACGCGATTGATACGCCGTCTGACGCTCCGTCGAGCAAGGGCCAAAATGCCAGCAAGGCGAGAACAAGATCAGCGAAAAAAGCGCCGCTGCGGCCCAGCGGCGGGTTCTGGGCGAAACCCGTAACCATTGGAAAGAAGAAGCCCATCGCTCCCAGCGTGCCGGCGTAAGAAAGCCGGGGGCTCGCAGTGGCAACCCAGGCGGCAGCGGTTGCAATCACGGCGAATTGCAGGATGAAGCCGGTCATCGAGTCCACGAACGGAAGCAGCAGCCCATGCGAGCCGAACCCCAAAACAACTCCTCCCACAGATAGCGCTGCAACACTGACGAACAATCTTTCGTTGCGCGTTCCAGCGCCGGCTGACAGCGGCCGCGCGGAGACGATGCATGTCTCCGTGCAAGCGGAGCCTCGCCTCAACGAGCGCGACAAAATGATCCTCCACCTTGTTTTTCAAGGACTGCCAACAAAGAGATCGCAGCCCGGTCACAGATTTCCGAATGGAGCGGTGAAGTCGTCGATCAGCAGCTATTCCAAGAGCTCGGCTTTCGCACGCGCAACTCGTCAAAGTGGCGCTTGAGCAAGCGGCGCATCCGACCGGCCCAAAGCGGGCGGCCCGTAGTCATCACGGAGGGTCAATTTCTTTCAATCCTTCGTCACTTCGCGTGCAATGATGCCTGCTGAGCGCCGAAACTTGTCTTTGAGCCTAGGAGTTCGATTGTGCCGCCTTTGGCGAAGGCGAACCCTTGACTGCTAATGTAGGTTGAAGGCCCAAGATGAACATCGAGGGTTTCGGCCTCTGATTTCACAATCAGAGGCATTCCCGGCACTCGTCCACGCTGGTATTGCTGGACATCGAGGATCGTCCCACTGACGATCGTTTCGGCCGCCGGATCGTATCGTGGCGTGGGTCTTGCCACGCCTTTTCCGGGTTGCGCCGCCAACGCCGGCAGGACCAGCGTCCCGGCCGAACAGAGCAGAATCGCGAGTCTCACGGATTTCATATACGTCCCTTCATCGAAGACGGAATCCTTCCGTGAAATAAGATGCGCGCGCGAGGAAGGTGACAGCCGTGTCTGGTGACGGTCTCCATACGGCGCTCTATAGAGGCCGCGCGGTCGTTTGGAAGGCGTTCATAGGCCGGGCGCTCGTCGACAATCTCGATATCGTCACCGGATTTCGAGATCGAGGCGGCGGATCTTGGTTCACGGCGGCCTATGAAGGCGCCAGGATCGATGATCTCTGTAGCCGCGACTCGAGGCAGCGGCCACAGTGCCAGTTGATCCTGATCACTTACCGACCAGGTGTGGTATGTCTTTGTTTCCTTCCTCGCAGATGAATTCCCGAACCGTCTCCTTCGGCGCAAGGTCGGAGACTTGCTTCATTGTCCACGGCTTGGCCAAAATGCCCGGGTCCTCGACCGTGATTTCGGTCTCGAGATGACCTAAGTCTGGCCGCCGGTAACGCTCAATGATGTGCAGCTTGTCCGTATGCGGATGATTTCCGCCGTCGAGCCAAACCTCATCGATGAAATTGACGCGATCTACAACCAGCGTATCCCCCTCCCAATGCCCGATCGAATCGCCGTACCACAGCGGATCCGGCTCTTTCGGATGGCTGCGTCCATCCAGGTAGATCTGATGAAACCCGGGATTGTCGTCATCGGAGATTTCGACCAGAATCGATTTGGTTTGCACGAACTCGTATAGAGGTCCCAAGAACAGAAGTGGCGAAGGCATGCATTTCCCTTTGGGAGCATCCTTGCGGTTGTTCTCTGTTCGCTCTCTCGCGATTTTTTGCGCGAACGGCAGCCATTCCGGTTTGCCGGGATCGACCGTAGCCGGCCGCCACCAGACACCCGTGAGATCGGGCTTGCCGTCGGCGGTGCGAGGCGTGGGCCCGGAGAGTGGCGTATGCAATTTCGCGTCGCCCTCAATCGACAAGCGGTCCTCGCCCAAGGTGCTCAATTGCGTGGTGTCCGGCAAATGAATATCGACCGCGGCCGTTTTCGCCGCTTCCACCCGAATACCTTTCTTTTCAAACGGCGCAAATCCTGGAATGTTTACGGAAATATCGTAGGTTCCAGGCGGCAAATCGGTGAGTGAATACTTGCCAGTTTTCAGGGTCGTTGCTTTGCGGATGCTCCCCGTTTCCGAGTTTTTCGCCTGAACTACCTCTTTGTCGATGCCCACCCCCACGGCATCGACTACCGTCCCTGCGATCGAGCCCCCGCTGCTTTGTGCGAATAACGCGAAGCCGGTCAAGCAACCGACAAGCAGAATCTTCGTACGCATAAGCGGAAGTATACACCCCGGATCCGCGGGGCGGAGGGAAACAGGGTAAGGATGTGGCAACGGGAAACACCGCTCTACCCTCGTCAGCCGGGAAAAACGCCTGCATGGCGGCGCGAGCACGGCACTGCGCCGCGAGCTGCCCGAAATAGCTGTCGGCGCGATCAATCTCTTCGCGGAGTTCGTCAATGAGCTCCGCGTGTCGAGGGATTTCCTCCTCGACGCAGACCATACGCAGGTGTGCGCCAATCCGAGCGGTCAGGTCTACGGCATAATCGAAAGCTTTTCGCGCGCTGTCGGAGCTGTCATGAGCAATGAGAATCTGATCCACCATGCTATTCGGTGGCGGCATCTTCGACCATGGCCATCGGCCGGATCGCCGTCTCCTTCTCCGGTATCAGGTGCTTCGGCATGAACCATGCATTGGCAATCGCCGTCGGAATGATGCGGAGACCGGCAGGATCGTCACCAGGCAAATCGAGCGCTAGCAGTGCGTCCGAGTTGGACCCGGTCGCAAAGGTAGTAGCGGGCGCCCGCACCGAGCCGGGACTCCACTCAGATCCTGCCGGTATACCGCTCCGCCACCCGCCGCCGACAAGCCCCTCCTTCGAACGGATGCGATTGTTCTCCGACGTAGATGTAGCGCTTGATAGTAGGCATGGGGCCCGCAGATCATATCTGACGGGAATCAATCCTCGTCGACTCCCGTCGCCGTCGTTATCTTAATCCCAGATAAGAGTGCCATCCGGATTCCGGAGAACAATTGTTACCCCAGTCGAATTCGTCATCTGCAGAGCGAGGTTGTCTCGCAAACAGTTTGCATACGTGGCCGTGACCGGCTCTCCCGGGTTCAACTCGAAATCCGCAGACAGCAGCACACGTTCGGGTCCAATCTTCATCGTGATCAGGGTTCCATCAGCGGCTTTCACGACCAAGGTCGGCATCTGGATTCCCATGCCGAAAATAGCCCGCTGGATGGTGCCGGTGATGGTCCGGGTCAAGACTGAGTCG
>Ga0070741_10019843_pt1 | contig 10695 bp, 8 predicted proteins | sample Coa_R1_4_FD_66440 | JGI IMG/M metagenome (GOLD analysis project Ga0070741, IMG submission 66440) | Surface soil microbial communities from Centralia Pennsylvania, which are recovering from an underground coalmine fire - Coalmine... | ecosystem: Environmental > Terrestrial > Soil > Unclassified ... | reverse complement strand
CAGATCCACAGGGACGATCTTCGCGTAGGGCACCAACACCTTGCCCGTGACATCGATCTTGTGCCCGGTGATGTTGAAATCGAGGTTCGGCGAGGCATTGATCTGGGCTTCCGGGACGTCGACCACGCGCAGTCCCGCCCCTTCCAGGTGAAATTTTCCGTAAGGCAGGGAGTCGCGCCATTCAAGATGTCCCTGCGCCGTTGCGGTGCCCGGTCCCACGTGGGTTGAGCCCTGGAAATCCAGCCCATTGTCCGTGAGCTTCGCCTCGAAGGCCGTCTGGCGCATGTTGAGATTGACCTGGTAGACATCGATCTCGCCATTGGCGAGCGTGATCGTGCCATTCACCAGCGGCGTGCCGAGGGTTCCCATGAACCGCATGTCGGCGTTCAAGGTGCCGGAAGCGCGATCGATGTCGGGCGCGTATAGAGTGATCAGACCCAACTCGCTGGTATGCGCATGCAGCTCTCCCTGCACCGGCATGTTCGCCCATTGTTCCGTCGTGCGCTGCGCGGTGAGCGAGCCTTTGAGCGAGCCGATCTGACCGTCTTCCAGAGCGATATCCGCGGAGAGGCTGTTGCGCCCGGCGTTGATGTTGATGAGGCCGGTTCCCAGCGTTGTGTTCTCCTTCTTACCGCTGGAGAGCTTGTGAGACAGATGGGCGTCCATGAGGTCGAGCCGCGCGGTGCCCTGCAACGGCTGCGACTCACCCCCGAACACCCGGACCAAAGCGCTGATCTGCCCGGAATACTCCACGGCGGGCGTCAGACCCGAGGTCAGCGTGCTCATCGGCAGATCGTTGGCCGTAAACGTGCTCGACCACTGGGCCGCAGTCCAGTCACCGTCAGCGCACAGGCTCGCAGGCGTCCCGACCAGGCACATCCAATCCGCGCGGATCTTGTCAGCGGACAACAGCAAGCCCACCGGGCGCTCGAGTTCCAGGTGCAGCGCGTCGCTGCCGTTTACCGTAAGGGTCGCCAGTTCCCCTTTCCAGACCCCATGGTCGTAGGGACCGGCGCCGTGCGCGCTGATGGAGAGGCCTTTGGTGCTGGCGTCAAGCTGAAGTGCCACGTTGGCCGGTTTGCCGGCAAGCGTGAAGGTCAGGTTGTCGAGCCTGCGATTGCGGAACTGAAGGTTGTGTACGTGCGCCGACACTTTCGATTCGTGTTGCTCGCCCGGATCGAAGTCGACGTCGGCGTCGATCGCATCTGCGGTCACGCCTTCATGGTGGAGACCGGTACCGTGCGCCTTGGCACTGACCGTCGGGTCTTTGAGTGTGCCGCGAATGACTCCACTGGCATCGAGCTGCCCGCGACTGTCGGCCGACAGAAGGCTGAGGTCCTCCGTCTTTACCGCAAAGCGGAGATCGAGAGCGTCCGCGACCGTACCATCGAGCGAAAAGTTGGTGCGCCCAAGTGCGACGCGCACACCCCTGAAATCCCAACCCTTCGTGGTTCTCTCCAGGAGGCCGCCACCGGCAGCGCCAACGCCACGCAGTTTGCCTGAGAGACTGCGGACCTCGACGTTGAAGTCACCTGCCTCGCTGAACCCACGACCTCTCGCCGCCAGTGCGAAGCTCAGTGACCCCGGAAGGTCGGGACGCAAGCGCGCGGGATTCAGTCCGGTGACGGAGCCGTTGATGAGCCAGGTGTCAGCGGGAGCCCACGTGACCTGGCCGCTCAGCTCGGCATGGCCCTCGAAGGCGTCCAGACTTCCTTGTGTGAAGGCGAAGCTGTCTTTGCCGAGAGTGCCGACGACTCTCATCGGCGATGGCGCCAATCCCTCGATAGTCCCGATGCCACTGGCGCGCACGTCGTACGGCAGCAGGCCGTTGAGTGTGAAGTCCCCGGAAGCACTGCGAAACACCACATTCTTGCCAACGAGCGGCCAACGGAAGTTGTGCCACGTTCCCTTCAGATCGAGGCGGGGCCCGTGCGGGACGACTCCGAATGTGCCGGAGCCCGTCGCGTGCGCACCGGATGTCGGGTGAACGACGTCCATGTGTGTAGCGGTCAGCACGCGATCCCGGTATGAGCCTTCGAACTCGACATTGAACGTCCCTGCTTTCAAGCCAGACGGCACGGTCGTACCTTGCGCTGCGAAGCCGTTTACATCCCCGTGCAAAGCGAGTTGGGCGGTAAAGGTGCCCAGCAGCGGGGCGTTCAGGCCCCAGGGAGTCAACTCGAACGAATGGACCTGCGCCTCGCCCAGCCAATGAAAGTGAGTAGCCAGGTCCAGCATCCGGCCGGAAACCTCTGCGCTCATCGGCGCAAGAATCCGCGACGTGACTGCCAGGGATGTCAGGTCGCCGTGCGCGGAGGCGGAGAGATTCCAGGCAGGCTCCCCGGCGGGCAGCCAGTCAATCTTGCCGTCGCCGTCGATGCCGAGAAGCTGCGGTGGTCTTCTGCCGTGGAGCGCCCCGAAAGCGGTAATGTGCGCGTCGCCCATCATCAGATCCGCCTCGAAGATGCGGATCGTACGATGGCGAACGACGCCGCCCGCTACGATGTTGTGCCCTTCGATCCGGACCCCGTTGGGCGCGATGACGACCGCCGAGCCGATGTGAGTTCGATCGGCCGTGACGAGCATCCATTGGGGCAGGAAGACGAGCGGCGAGCCGTCCGAGGGCCGATTGCTCCGCCGCACCTGGATGAACGCGCTGTTGATGACTGCATTGTGGGCGCTGATCGTCTGCCACAGGAGGGGCAAAACCGCGACCCGCCCGGAGATTCCCTCGAATCTCAGATGCGCCAGCCGATGGTCGATCTCAACGCGCTCCGCGGTGATGCCATGCGCGACGGTGCCTCTCACGTTGACGATGTCGAGCGTCGTACCCGCGATCTTGTGTGGAATCTGGCGGAGGACGAACTGCAGGCCGCTTTCGGTGAAGACGATGTAGTAGAACGCTGCCGTCGGCACCGCCACTGCCAGGAGTATCAGCAGTCCGGAGATCGCGAGAAGCAGACGGCGCACGACGGGTTCGTCCCTACAACTTGGGTGAGAAGTTGATGTGCAGGCGGGGGCTCGCTCCGGGGCGCGACAGCGGCTCGGCGACATCGACTCCGAGCGTCACGACGGGCAACCGGATCCGGAATCCGACGCCGACGGAGTAGTCCAGCTGCGGCGCCTGCCAACTGTCGAAGGCGTTGCCGTAGTCGAAGAATGCGGCGATCCCGAAGTTCCGCGGCAGGTCGCGGATGATTTCCACGGTCCCCGTCAGAACGTCCTTGCCGCCGACCTTCACGCCCGTCGTCAGGCAGTTGCCATCGGCTCCGATGATGTTCTGCCCCGCGGCGTTCTTCTGGCAGACGTATTGAAGGGGTGACAGGTCGTTGTAGGCAAAGCCGCGCACGCTGTTGTCGCCACCGGCGAAGAACCGCATCACGGTCGGCAGCTGGCTGAACTGCGAGACGAGCGTGCCGCCGACCTCATCGCGCAGGAACAGGTGCCACTTCGGATAAAAGTTGAACACCCGCTCGGCCTGGATGTGCAGCTGGATGAAATTGGAGTCCGAGCCGATTGAGCTGTGCGACCCGCGCAGCTCCGCGAACAGGCCGCGCTCGAACAGGGCCTCGCCCAGGTAGCCTTTGGGCACCGAGGCGATGTCCCAGCCAGGCACCAGCATGCGATCGGTCCTGTTTTCCGCCAGCGAGTCGCTTGTCGTGCGCATGGCGTTCACGAACCAGACGTGCTGCCACGCTCCGATGACCTTCGTGACGCTCGGACCGATCGACAGGGTGCGCGTTTCCACATCCGCGAATTGCCTCTGCTCCACGGTGCCATCAAGGCTCAGCTTCTCCACCGCCGGATCGCCGATTGGGATGATGTAGTGACTCTGCAGACTGTACTTCGTTACCTGCGCGGCTTCGACCAGAACATCGAAGCGATGCCCCCGTGAATTGATGCGCCGGTCTTCCCAGGTGAGCGTTCCCCGCGGTCCTGTGTCGGTAGCGTATCCGGCTCCGAAGGAGTATCGGTTGCGACGGTTGGGCTTGGCTCGAATGGCGACGGGTACGACGTGGTCGATGCGGTCTGGCTCTTGCGGTAACACCTCCAGGTCCGCGAAGTACTGCGCATCGTCCAGCGCGAACTGCGTGCGCAGGATCTGCGTGAGATCGAATGGGTCGCCCTGCTGGTAGCGGATATAGCGACGCACGAGCCTGTCCTCGACCGCCTGCTGCTCGATCGTCGTGCTGCCGAACTGATACCGGTCGCCCGTCTGCAGCTCCAGCGCCGCCCGGGCTTTGTGGTTCTGCGGATCGACTATGAGGTCGCTCTTCGTTAGCTTCGCGTCAAGGTATCCGTACGTCGCGGCGGTACGCTGCAGGTCGCTTTTGATCGCGTCATACGTTGCATGGTTCAGGCGCTCGCCGACATGTAGCGGCGGATCGGCCGTGATCCTCGTAAAGAGGGGGTCGCTCGAGCCTGGACCTGTTACCCGAACATCAACGGCTTCCATGATGATCGGCGTCCCTGGAGTGATGTCGATGGCCACACGCCAGTCCCCGTGTTTGACCTCCGTCAGCTCCGAGTGAACCTGCGGCTCGTAGTAGCCAAATGGTTTCAGGGCTGCCTGGACTTCGCGCTCGACGCGATCGTGAAGGCGCTCGATCGTATCCGGGCTCAGATCGTCGCTGCGTTTGTATCTCTCGAAGCTCAGATAAGCGAGAACGTTCGAACGCAATTGCTCGTCGACGCCCCGGACCTCGACGTTGACGTTCGCGTAGGCCAGCGGACAGACGCCCAGGCACAGCGCGGCCATCGAGGCCTTTGTTCGCCGCAAGGCCTGCTGTAGGGAATTGCGCTGCGCCATTTAAAACGCGTGACACCTGGAAAGGACGGAATTCTAGAACACTGTAGATAACGGCCGCCGTGCGAGACGGCTGACTGCTGCAGTAGAGTGTGCTGACTTCCCGGGGGTTCCGCACCGGGCTGCGTCACGGCAGAAGCAGCGGCGTTGTCTGCGGGCGCCTCGACAGCCCGCGCAGCGGCTCTTTCCCTATGGCCACTCTCCCCCGTTCAGCTCCCATTGATTCTGGCCGATATAGACGCCCCGGGGGTCGAAGCGGCGCTCGGCCACGAAGAGCTGACCGCTGGGCTCGAGCAGCAGCACGGTCGAGCAACGGGTCCCGTAGTCGGGATTCAGCACGAAGGGAGATGACAGAATCCGTTCCCATTCCTCGGACAACCCGGTCTGGGGAAGTTCCGTGACGCTGCCGACAGTCCTGCGGTCGTTCAGGATTGCGAACAAAGCCTCCGCGCCGGTCGCGGGGTCGGACTGCGTTTGGAGCCAGCCTTCGAAGCGCTGGCGGACCGTGCGTAGCTTCGGCCACGGGGTGTCCAGAAACTGGTTGGAGAGCCCGTAGAGGCCGGGAGCGAGGGGCCGGGCGAAGACATCGGAACGGTTACAGCCGTACCAGAGCGACTCGTGATCGGCGAGCAGCAGGTTGAATCCGGAGTACGTGCCCGCCGAGGGCTCCAGGGCCTGCAGATAGGAGCCAGCGTCCTGTTGGCTCTCCAGATAACGCGGGATCAGCGTTCCGCGCGAGGGCGCCTCCGGTCTCGGTCGCTGCATATCCCTGAAGTTCGTCACGACGCCAAAGCGTCGTTGCCTGTCAACTCCCAGCCAGGTTCCGTTGGCCCGAAGATCGCGACCCGCGAGGATGTCGCTGGGCGCCGGCCACTTCGCCATGGGTGCAGCCGGCCGCTCGTGAAATTCGTCGCGGTTGGCGGCAACGATGAGCTGATAGCGCGGATGCGCCCGCCAGGCGATGACCAGGAGGCACATGCCTCAGCGCTCCTTACTGATCATCTTCCAGCCAGGCCGAAATGAGCCGGTAGGAGATGGAATGAGAAGGAGGCGCCAGCGGCAGCCCCTCGGACCGAACCTGCTCGCGCGTGAACCACTGCGCGTCCTCGAGCTCATTGCCCACCGTGATCGGGCTTCCCGGGCGCGCCGTGGAGTGGAACCCGAGCATCAGCGATGAGGGGAAAGGCCAGGGTTGCGACGAGTCATACCGGGTACTCAAGACCTCGATGCCCGTTTCCTCCATGACTTCGCGCGCCACGGCGTCTTCCAGGCTCTCGCCGGGCTCGACGAAGCCCGCGATGGTCGAGTAGCGGCCCGGCGGCCAGCTTTGCTGCCGGCCCAGGAGGGCGCGCTCGCCATCGGTGACCAGGACGATGATGGCTGGGTCGAGTCGCGGGAAGAACTCGTGTCCGCAGGCGTCGTTCGTACAACGGATGATGTGCCCCGCGCGATCCGCGAACGTGGGTGAGCCACAGATGCCGCAGAACGCGTGCCGCGAGCGCCAGATCGTCAGCGCCCGCGCGTATGCGAGAAGTCCTGCCTGCTCGGCTGGGATCTCGGGGGCGAGCGCCCGAAGCTCCTCGAAGCCGGTGTCTTCACTCAGCTCCAGGGGAGCGTCCGCGGGCACCTCGGCGAGTACGCATCGCCGGCCCTCGAACCACCCCAGCAGTACGAAGTGCCTGGGCTCCAGGCTGCGCACGATGGGATGAGTTCCGGCGACGAACTCTATCGACGGCACGGGCGCTTTCCGCAGCAGCTGCGTGGTTCCTCGCGTCAGGACGAATCGGGTCGTTCCGTCGCTCACGGCGGCGTGCAGCCAGTTGGGGTCCTCGCGTGCCTGCGCCCGCCGGTCAATGGCCGAGCTTGAAAAGAAATTGGGCCGGGCTGTGTCCATGGCTGAGCGCGTACACGTAAAGGGCGTGATGGCTCATTTTAGTCTAGGCGATCCCGACGAGCTGCTCGCTGACTTGCCAAAGGCGCTCCGCGGCGGCTTCATCCTGCGCGGCTGCCGAAGGGGCGATCGGTTTGCAGTCGAAGTAATAGCCGCCCGAGGCGCCTTGAACCTCGGGCGAGCTCGCCAGATACACGACCGTCTCCGCGCCTTTTTCCGCCGAGCGGGCAAACAGCGACGCCACCCGGAAAATGCCTTTGACGATCGGCGATGCCTGCAGGTCGCGCCCGAAGCCGGTTCGGCAGAACCCCGGGTGAACCGCCGTAGCGGTCACGGACGTGCCCTGAAGACGCTTCGCGAGTGCACGGGTGAAGAGGATGTTCGCCAGCTTGGACATTCCGTAGACGCCCATCGGGGAGTATCCGCGCGTGGACTGCAGATCATCGAAGGGAATCCGGGCTCTGCGATGCGCATTCGAGGCTGTCGTGACGATGCGCGCAGGGCCGCCGCTTTTCAGTTGCTCGACGAGCAGGTGCGTCAGCAGGAAGGGAGCAAGGTGGTTGACGGCCAACGTCATCTCATATCCGTCTTGCGACAAGGCTCGCTTGCCGAAGATCCCGCCGGCGTTGTTGATCAGCACATCGATGCGGGGCGCGCGTTCCGCCAGCATCCCGGCAAGGTGCCGCACCTGGGCCAATGAGCTGAAATCCGCTTGCAGGAATTCGACCGCCGGATTGCCGCTACGCGCTTTGACTTCCGCGACGGCGCGTAACCCTTTCTCCGGATCGCGTCCGTGAAGCAGCAGCTTCGCGCCCTGCAGCGCGAGGCCGCACGCCGCTGCCTTTCCGATCCCGTCCGTTGCGCCGGTGATGACGCAGATCCTGTCCTTCATGGCTCACCCCGATGCGGCTGTCGAGCGCAGGTCACCCGCCTCTGCGGCGGCGGGGCGGCGGCGGAGGTGCGAGTTCTTGCGGGGGCCGGGCGGAGGGCGGTGGTGGGAAGGGCATGTCGTTGACCGTCAGGCGACCGCCGGTGAATGCCAGGTGCGCAGTGAGGGTCTTGCCGTTGCTGAGAACATAACCCTGCTTCTGCAGAGCCTGCAGTTGTGCTTGGAACTGCTCGCCTCTCGGGTTGCCCGCCGTGAGCTTCGCAAGGAGAGCCACGTCGATAGCGAGGTCGGCCGTGGCCTGGATGTGGGGCATGACGGCCGCCATCATCTCGGGAGCGCTCTTGGAGAAGTCTTCCCGTTTCAGACCGGACGTGGCGATCCTTGCGGCGATGCGCATCTCACCCTCGGGAGTGACGAAGCCGATGCGCGAGATATTGATGACCAGATCATGGAGCAGGAGCTCGACGCCTTCGTTCTGCAGGACCTGGAGAATTTCCTGTGGGTTCGCCTGCAGGCCATTGGCGCCCTGGGCGTTGCGCTGTGAGACCTGGCGGAACTTCTCGCTCAACGCGGCGGATGCCGGACCATATTGGTGATCGACCTCACCGGCGTAGCCCACCTGGGTCGCTTCGAAGCCGCCGGCGCTCACCTTGCCGATGGACAGATCGAACTTCGAATCGATGTAATCCCCTTTCTCGGTCGAATCGAGATCCACTCGCAGGCCCTGCATGGATACCGCTGCCGCCGGCGCAGGCGGGTGTATCTCGATCTTTTCGACCGTCCCGCCGATCTTGCCCGCCAGCAACGTCGAGAAGACCTTGTGCAAGTCGAGGGTGCCCTGGATCGGACCGAGCTCGCCGCTACCCTTGTCGCCGCTAAATTGCACGCCCTTGAAGGTGTACTGCGCCGTCATCGATTGCTGATCGCGTGTCGCATCGCCACTGCCGCTCAGGCCGCGCCAGACCAGCGTCTGCCCCGGCGAAACCTCCATCTCGAAGGCCGGACTCGCCACTTCAAAGTGGGTTCCGCCGCCCCAGCGCATGCTCGTATGAGTGCTGAGGACCGGCTTGCCGCCGAGCACCTTGTCCAGCCGCTTGCGCAACTGCTCGGGCAGGACCAGTTCCGTGTCGACGGTGGCGAGCGCAAACGTGCGCATTCCGGGCAATGGACCATGGTGAATGGTGTTGCGGACGGTGAGCCGCGCGTTGCGCAGAAACGAGTCCCCCGGGGCCGCCTGCAGAGCCTTCGCGAACGTTCCGCTCAGACCGTAGGTCACTTCCTCCGTTGCTCCATACACTCCGCGGCGGTAGGTGCGGTTGACGATGGCGAGATAAGGAACCGCTCGCAGGGCCTGCTGCTCGCGAGCCTCGATCTGTTTTTCGGCGGAGATGCCAATGACCCACGCGGCGGCCGGATAGCCCAGCACGATGACGGCCACGACGATGACCCAGACCCGGACTTTGACGCTCATCGTTCCCTGCCTGTGCGACGTTTGTTGTTGTCCTGACTATTGTATCAGGATGGAAATTCCTCGGTGTTTACCGGCGCGGCCGTCTGCAGTCGCGCCGTCGCATGCCCCCTACAACTATCGCGGTCCTGTTTCGAGCCGCGATACGTAGCCGGCGGCATCGGGCCTGCGGTCCCATCCTGGGTCGGCGACGCCCACCTCAGTGCCACACCTCGACCTTCAATCCGGGCACGCGCGTGAAGTGCTTGATGTTGTTGGTTACGACCGTGCATCCCTCAGCTGCGGCGTGCGAGGCAATCAAAAGGTCCATGTTCCCGATCGGCGTACCCGACCGCTCCAACGCGACGCGAATCTTTGCATAGTGGGGGACGACGAGCTGGGTCCAGTCGAGAACCGGCAGGCGTTCCAAAAACTCTCGCACCAGTGCGGTCAAGGCGGGTCTCGCCGCCTTTTCCGCTCCGAACTGCAATTCGGCGGCTGTTACGACAGACACACAGAGCCGCTCCGCTTGCTTCTGGAAACGATCGAGGAGCGATGCAGGGCGTTGCTTGATGATGTAGCTGGAAATGTCTGTATCCAGCATCAACAGGCTCATAGCGGTTCGCGTGACTGTGGAGGCGAGTCGTCGCGCTGTTCCAGGAAATCGTCCGGCACATCTACCTGGAGGGAGAAGAACGAGGCCCAATCTCGCCGAATGGGCGAAATCAGCAGGCTATCGCCTTGTCTGAGAATACGGACCTCTTTGATCTCCTCCGGAAACCGCAGTTCCTGCGGAAGCCGTACCGCCTGATTTGCCCCGTTTCGGAAGATCGACGCGCGCCTGGACACGGACGTGGACAGAGATTTGGCCGATGTCCGCGACACCGGCTTCTCCCGCTTTGGGGTGCGCCGCTTCTTCATCCGGTAGGTCTCCTTGAACCATCAGCATATGCCTGGCATATGCACATCGTCAAGAGCGCGCGTCGGCCCGTCGGCGCCGGCTACCCTGTCCCTATTTCCACGGGCCTGCATTGTTACAGTGACGGCATCGGGGATCTCGCAGCGGAAAGCGGTCTACTACTATCAGGCCCCCGCATTCCGCGCACGTGTCGAGGCGCAGTTGATCCCCGCGTGACAATGCGGCAGTGAGGAACACCGCGTGTTCGAACGAGATCTGCGCCGATGGAATGAGAGCCCGGTACGCCTCGAACGCCTGGCACAGCAACAGTCCACGGGCGACCCCATATGGGGTTTGTTCCTGATCGGCAGGCGGCCGGCCGACGGGGCCTGAATCCACAGCCCCGGACTGCATGACGCCGACCAGGGTGAGCAGACTTGCAAGCACAGCGGTCTCCTCTTTGAGCCGCGGCGAGCGCGTGAAGTAGGAAACCTGGTGTGGCGATTTGCCACGGTGACGTGGCACCAACAGGGGGATCCGGCTGCAATAGGCGCGGTGCAGCTTGCGGATTCTGTCGTCAGTCAAGCCAGTCCACAGGCGGATCGTCTGTGTGCGGGCTTCGTGGCGCAGGAAACGCAGCGCGAGTTCCAGCCGCGCGCGGTCCTTGCTGTAGCGGTCCTCCACCATGCGCATCGTGATGTGCTCCTTCCTGGATTGCCGGGAGCCGCCATTTTCGAAACACACAGCCGCCGCGTATCGTCAC
>Ga0070741_10019842_pt1 | contig 10695 bp, 6 predicted proteins | sample Coa_R1_4_FD_66440 | JGI IMG/M metagenome (GOLD analysis project Ga0070741, IMG submission 66440) | Surface soil microbial communities from Centralia Pennsylvania, which are recovering from an underground coalmine fire - Coalmine... | ecosystem: Environmental > Terrestrial > Soil > Unclassified ... | reverse complement strand
ATTGACACGCTCTAGTGGGCTCAACTGCGCAATTGACACGCTGGGGGCGGGCCTGGGAGCGGGGGCGGGCCTGGGGCGCAGGGGGCGGGCCTGGGGGCGGGCCGTTACGCGTTGTCGTGCAGTTGTTGCAGGTACTGCGCGGCGACGTCGTCGAACGCGGTCTGGGTCACCGGCTCGTCGCCGGCCTCTGTGTCGACGAGTTCGGGAGTCTCCTGCGCGATGAACGAGCCGGTGTCGTCCAGCCCGAGGTCGCTGATGTTCGCGGCGTCGACGAGGCTCGCCATGTGGGTCTGCTGAAGCGCGGTGATCGTGGCGTCGCCCGGCGCGACAGCCCCTGCGGTGTCGTCGAGCCCGGCGCTTTGCTGGAAGCTCGACAGCGCACTTGTCATCTCATCGGTGACCGTGTCACCGACGGCGATGACCGTGTTTCCCGTGCCACCGAGCCAGTCGTTCAGCAGCGCTTGGACGTACCGGACGTCCTGGGCGCCGTTGGTTCCATCGGGACCGACGGAGTCGGCGAGCACGGGCGCGCCGCCGCCGGGGACCTCGATGCCGCCGCCCTCGGGCAAGCCCTTGAAAATGAGGTAGGCCAGGACGATGAGCGCGCTCACGATGACCGCCTTGGCCAAGGCCTCGACGATTACCGTGTCGGCGGTCACGCAGACTTCGTAGACGATGAGTGCGTCTTCGTTGCGGACGTAATGAAGCTGTACTTCCACCGGGACGATGCCGAGGTACAGCCTTGAGTAGAACGTGATCGCGCGGTCCGGCGTGAACTGCGTGCCCTTCGCGAGCTTGCCGACGGACGGGTCCGTCTCCTTGAGGAAGTCGACCAGCGACAGGAACGTCTCGATCTTCTTGTGCCCGGCATCGATTCCATTGGCCGAATTCGGCTTTACCTCGTAGAACTCGGTCCGCACGCCGGGGAGATCGGTGATGATGTCCGGCACGGCGAAGCGCTCGTTCTCGTCGTCTTCGTCGTCGACGGGCTTCTTCCGCATCTCGCAGCTGCTCGAGATGAAGTTCCCGTCGAGCGTGGGATGGTGGGCGACCAGATAGCCGGACAGGAACCTGCACCGGGTGGTTTTCGAGCCGGCGAAGTTCTCGTCGAAGAAGTCAACGCCGGCCCCGCCAAGCTGGAATTCGTCGCAGCCGCCGCGGTTGACGCAGTAATCCTGGCGGATGATCCATTCGACGCCCCGGCCGATCCTGATGCAGAGCCACAACGGTGCCCCGGCCTGGCGTGGCGTGAAGCAGAATTTCGATGGCATGTCATTCTCCTATCGCGTTGCTCGCGGTGAAATCTCCGACGTAAACGACGAGCAGGTAAGCCGCGAGGTCGGCCGCGACGGCGGCGGCGAGCGCGTCGAAGCTCACCGGGACGGCGCGGCCGGCGGTTACCGGCCCGCTCAGCGTGATGTTGGACGTGACTGTCGTGTCCGGCGCCGGGGCCCGCTCCCGCAGGCTGGCGGTGGCGCCGGACAGCGCCCGGTCCCACCAGTCGCGGACGGCGGGCATCGGTGCGTCGCCGGTGGCGGGGTCGAACAGGATGTCCTTGACGGCGCCGGCGACGGCGGCCTTGACCGGGTCGCTGCGGTCGATCCAGTCCCGCAGCGCGGCGTCGGCGGTCCCGCGGATCTCGGTGCGGATGGCGCCGGAGCCGAGCCCGGTGTCGTGGACGTCGTCTGGCAGGTCGCCCCCGATCACCCGCGGGCCGTCCGGTGGCAGGGCGGCCCGGTAGGCCGCGTAGAGCAGGCACGCGTCGACCCGCACCCGCACGTCGTACGCCGCCGATCCGGTGTCGAACTGTTCGGTGAGGATCGTGCGCAGGTCAAACGGGGCGCGACCGCCGCGGAGGTTGCCGACGACGGCGGCGGTGGCCGCCGGATCGCTGGACATCAGCAGCGTGGTCCTGGCCGGGCCACCGAGCGGCCCGGTCCGCTCGGGCTGGGCGGTCAGCACTCCCGTTGACTGACCGAGCCTGATGATGGTGGACTCGACCGGAATTGGCTGAACGACCAGGGGTTGGCCCGCCGGGTGTGCCTTGGGGCCGTTCGCGAGCGCGGCAGTGACCTGCGCGGTCAGCTCGTCCGGCAGGGACAGGTCGGTGGTGAGCGTGCACGAGCCGCCGAGGTAGCCGGCATCCGGCTCGGGCCGGTCGATCATCGCCCGCATGACGAAGTCGGGTCCGCCGCCGTCGGGTCGCGTCGCCAGCATCGCTCGGGGAACCGCCACGTAGTACCGCGCGGTCAGCCCGGACGCCAGCAGCGAGTCGTTGTTGGCGTCGGGGTATACGGATACGCCGAGCGGGCCGGCGGTGAGCACCAGCGGGGCCGGACCGCATACCGGACCCGCCGGCCGGCCGTCGATCATGACGTCGCTCCGGCGAGTGTCGTGGCCGTCAAGGTCAGGATCGGATCGTCGATGAAGTCGTTGTGCACGGTGACCGAACGGGTTCCGCCGGGACCGGTGAGGTTCAGCGTGACGGCCGTGTCGAGCCCGGTGAGGACGGAGTCGACCGGGATCAGGACGTGCACGAAGTCGACCGTGTGCGCCGCGGTGAGCGTCAGGTCAGGGATGGTCAGCGCGGGCAGACCGGTGAGCCGGAACGCTACCTCGACGGAGGTGACGCCCGCCGCGGCGAAGTCGAACGCGGCCTGGACCGTGAGCGGGTGCTGTACCTGCTGGACGGTTTCGGTGCGGAACGTCACCAGCGTGCGTACCGTCTCCTTCGGGATCGTCGCCGGAACCGCGAGCGACCGGGCGACGACCACCGAGGTGGCCGCGGCCACCGGCAGGGTGACGGTCTGGCCCGCGCCGAGGATCTGATCACCCAGGCTCGTCACGGCCAGCTGAGGCAGTGCCGCGGCCCGGTGCAGCACGAGGTCGAGCGGTCCGCGGTTGGTGGCGGTCGGCGGCGACCCGGGCGTGACCGAGACGGTCAGGTCGTCGGATTCGGCGCTCCGGTGCAGGTTGAGCGGCCCTGGGGCCTGGACCGGTTCGGGGAACTGGTCGTCGAGCCGTACCGCGAGGTTCGCCGACAGCGGCGGCGGCCCGGCCGCGCACAGCTCGCTGAGGAACTGGTTGACGCTGGTCAGAGCCGGTGTGGTGTGGTCGTCGGCGATGTCGACCGAGACCTGCACGGTGTGCGGGGCGAGGCCGTCGCTGAACGTCGCGGTTGCCGCCGGAAAGCCGCTGAGGCTCGAGGGGTTCCGCGTGTCCAGGCCGTCCGGCAGGGTCAGCCGCAAGGTGCGCCCCGTTGCCTCGGGGATAGTCGGCAGCGCCGCTGCCAGGTCCGCGAGATCGATCGGATCGACGGCTGGGGCGAGCATGAACGTGAAGTGGAAGCGGCTGCCGGTGAGGTTGCTCGACGGGTCGACGAGCGCGTCGCAGGCGGCGGCGACTCCCTCCGCACCGTGCACGATCGCGTAGGCGGCGGGTAGCGCGACGACCGTGCCGGTGATCTGCCCGAGGTAGAGCCGACGCACCGTGGGGAAGCGGGACTGAACGTCACCCAGCGACGTGAGCTCGCGAAACTCCGAGCGGGCCGTGGCGAAGCCAGTGAGGTCGTTCTGATCAATGATGGGCCTGGTGACACCATCCTTAGTGGTGATCGTGAACCGAGACCGGTAGGAGTCGGTGTAGAACTGCAGCCCCAGCGGCAGCGGCTCGGGCGGGGAGGTGACAGGGAACATGACGGACACCGGAATGAACCGGAACCATCCGATGCTCGCGGGCACCGAGGCGGCGTTCTGCCCGTCGCCGAAGACCGTGAACTCGAATCCGTTGAACGTCGGGCCGTGCGGGAACCCGGTGTCCGGCTCGAAGCCACGCACCAGTTGCAGGCCGTTGTAGTTCACCGTCACGCTGAGGCTGGCTCCGCCGAGATCGGTCAGGTGCTCGTAGGTCGCTTCGACGAGGTCTTCCGGCAGCGAGAATGTCACCAGCCGCTGATCGTCGGGCTGATCGGTCACCGTGCCGGTGACCGTGTGCGGAACCACCGTCCCGCCCTCGGTCACCGGCACCGACAACGTGACGATGGGATGCAGGTCTGGCGCGGGGGACATCGTCTTTCCTGGACCCGGCGCCAGGCCCGCCAGCGTCAGCGTCAGCGTGGCCTGGTTGACCGGCCGGCCCTGCGGCGTCACCTCGCCCGCCTTCTGCGTGACGGCGAACTGAAATCCCGGATCCTCGACGCCGGTCTGCGGCAGGAGCGCGAACCGCGGAATGTACCAGGTGGTGGCGTTGACCTGGTCCTCCTGTTCCCCGTCGGCAAACGCCACGTCGAGCCTTGGCAGCGGTGGCGCCCCCGCCGGGACATCAAACTGCGCGTTGGCATCATTGCCCTGATCGGTATGGAAGATGGCGTCGACACCCTCCCCGATGCGACAGGCGATCCACGGCGCGGCTCGCGACCCGACGAACTCATCGAAGGCCACGTTGAACGCGGCGACCTCGGCCGCGGGATCGGGTGGGTCGACGGGGAGGATAATCGCGCCGCCGCCCGCGCTCATCCCTGGCTCCCCGCCCTGGCCGCGGCGATGTAACGGTTGACCAGGTCCAGCTTGTCGGCCGGGGCGCTGGGCAGCGGCGCGACCACCGTGGCCTGCTTGAGCGGGCCGGACCCCACGAAGGCCGTCACCGGCGCTGGCGTGGAGTAGATGACGGGTTCGTCGGTGAACTGAGGGCCGTCGACCTCCACCGTCATCGTGTAGGTGATCGTGCTTTCCGCGAAGTACTTGTCCGAGAAGATCTCCCAGATCGCGTCGTTCACCATGCCCGGGGTGACGACGATCGCCGCGTAGGGGTCCTGGCCGATCGTCGGATTGATCGTCACCACGATGTTCGGCGGGAGCAGCAACGGCCGGACGTTGAAACGCACGAAGACGTAGCCGACGTCCGAGGCGGTCAGGATCGGGCTGTGCTCGGTCCCGATCTGCTCGATCTCGGCGATGGCGCGGTCGTGCGGGGCGATCGCCGGCGACAGGTTGACCCGGGGGTCATGACCGTCGAAGACCAGCTGCCGGCGCAGTTTGACCTGGTCCTGCGGCCAGGCCGGCACCGGATTGTCGAGTCGCAGGAACGAGAAGTTCACGTAGTCGCCGGCGTTGCCCGCCTTCCAGATCGCGGGCGCGACGGGCCCGTTCGGCGCGGTCTGGCCCTCGACGTAGTGCTCGCCCTGCGCGAGCATCTGCAGGTTCGCCTGGCCGTTCACCACCGGATTGTCGAAGTCCGGATACCCCACCTCAAGCTGGACCGCCACCAGCGGGTCGCTCACGTCGGTGCCGTCCGGGAGCTTCTCGCCGAAGTTGACCAGGCATTTGCCGACCACCTGGACCTTCTTGAAGAACTCGCCGATGTCGATCACGAACAGGTACTTGTTCAGGTCGGCGCGGACGGCGGGCAGCAGGTCGTTGAGGTCGCCGCTCACCGCCTGCTCTACGGAGATCGTCTCGTCGAGGATGAGCTGCTGGTTGAAGTGCACGCCCTTGCGCTCGTGGTCGGACTTCAGCGCGACCGCGGCGCCGCCGAAGAACTCGCTGAACCAGCCGCGGCCCGAGGTCGTCGCCTTCGAATCCGCCTTGGCCGGATCCCAGCTGAAGATCTCCTGTTTGACCAGGTCCATCGCGGTTTTCTTCATCTCGTCGACGTTGTCGTTGATCCACTTCGCCGTGTTGGCGTCGAGTTCGGCGCCGTCCTGCGTGATGTGGGTGGTGACGCCGCCGTTCGTGATGCATGACGACCACGCCGCGCTGGCGGAGATGTCGTCGATCCCGAGGAAGCTGCTCGCGTCCACGGCCGCGGAGAACGAGTCGTAGACCTTGTCGACATCGACGGCGACGTCGACGGTCACGGCGTTGATGTAGAAGGACTCCTTGAGCACGTTGGTGACGGTGAACGGCGGCGAGGCGCCGGCCTTCAGCGCCGACGCGATCTCGCCCGCGGCGAACAGATTGCAGCTGATCAGGAACGTCGAGCTGCCCTGCTGCTCGATGCTGCCCTTCTGGCTGTACTGGGCCGTCATCAAGATCTTGCCGCCGGTCACGTTCGGGTCCTGAACCGCGCATATGACCGTGCTGTTGGTGATCGGCACGATGCCCAGGCCCGGCGCCGGGTCGCCGGGCTGCTGGTTGAAGTACGGTGCCAGCCGCGGGACGGGCGCGTCGTGCTCACGCGCCTGGAGCTTGCCGATGACCCCGGTGATGACGCTGGGCGGAATCGCGAACGTCGTGGAGAACGTGCAGAACCCGCCGCCCATCTCGGTCGAGGCCCCCTGTAGTTCGGCCGGGGTGATGTTCGCCTCCTCCGATCCGAGGCCCTTGAACAGGGTCATCTCGAAGTCGAAGTCCTGGGGCTCGGTCTGCTTGCGGGCCAGGTACACCTGCGCGGGCTGGAAGTAGTACTGGGTGGGCAGGCCAGCCGCCCTGAGTTCGGGGTTGTGCGCGTCGGGATAGACCTGAACGTCATATCGCGTGCCGGTCGCGTCGTTCACCGTGACGATGACGAAGTCCGGTCCAAACAGCGGACCCACACCGGAAACGAAGTCGGCCATGCTGCCACTCCTATGCTCGAGAAGAGGTCGATGACCGTACAGGGAGGGTTCGTGGCAGCCAGATACACACCGACGCTAGGGCGCTGCGAGAACCCCCCAAGTTGTACCTATTCATGGAGTGTAAGGATGAATACTCGAACTAATAAGCGACCCATTATACCCCCCTGGGGTATTTAGTTCATGATCACGAAGGGTTTTGCGGCCTATAGCACGTAAAACCCTTCGTGATCATGGAACGGGTCACGCTAGCGGGGGGAAGGTATCCGCGCATAGCAGGGCAAACCAGACCGCATACCCCCCTGTATTGATGGCCGCCCTCGACACCTCGCTGGATGATCCGCTCACTCGAACCAGCCACCGAAAACAAGCTTGTGATGCTTGGTGAACAGCTACTCAAAGCGCCGGAGGCCCGCAGCGGCTCCCGGCCGGCGGGCGTAACGCAGGGTGCCGTCCCCCGGGGCGCCCGCTCATGAGTTAGCGGCAGCCTCGGAAAGGCTGCCGCTAATCGTGAATACCGTAACTAGCCCGAGCAGGTGGCCGTGCCCGCCGGGCCTCTGACCGTTGCGCTTATCCTGAGATTCACGGAATTCCCGAGGGTCCGCTCATCGGTGAATGGGCCGAGAGTAATGGTTGTCCCGTTGTCAGAGCCGGACCCGTTGAGAATCGCGGTGCCGTTGTTGGTAACTACGGCGCTGATGGTAAGCCTGCCGGCCGGTGACCAGCCAGAGCTGGCCGCGCCCCAGCGGATCGAATACACCCCGCGGTCGACCGCTGTCGATGAGACGGCGGCTCTGCAGGTCCCCCTGGTCGCCGCCGAGGCCGGCGTGGCAACCGCGACTGCGCCGGCCGTGAGGCTGGGAATCAGCGCGGCGGCGAACAGCAGGTGACGCATTTTGCGATTAAGCATGAGCCCTCCTGTAATTTGTAAGGCGCGTGGACGGCCGAACGTATTCGCGTTATCACATGGCTCTCCGTGAGGTCGCGGGCTCGGGTCGCCTTGGGCACGACGCCATGTAATCTTTCGCGAGTAATTCCTGCGTATAACGTGAGTAGCAGGGGACCGGCAGGCGAGCAGGGGGCGAGGCAGGGCAGCGGCGGATCAGCACCGAGCCAAGCGGGTACCCGGCCTGGCCGCCATCGCGGGCCGAGCGGTCAGAGCTTGGTCAGCTTGGCGTAGGGCGACCGGATCCGCACCTTACCCGAGCTGAAGCCGACGACCACCGCCTCGTCCTCGGCGAGCAGGACCCGCCCGAGGCCGTACTTGTCGTGAGACACCTGGTCACCGGCAGCGAACTGTTCGATAGGCTCCACATCCGCCGGCGGCACGTTGAAGGGACTTCCGGGCAGGGAGCGCCGGGACACGGCACGGGTTCGTTTCATCACTACTACTATGCGCTCTCGGTGGCGCCGCGGGCAGCATCACCCCGATGTTCGGCGCTCCCGCCGCGCGGGCGGCCCGCCGTGCGGGCCTCTGGACATATCCGGTTTGTCGCGACACGACCTACCTCTTCAGGCGGCTCGCGCCGCCAGCGCGAGGCGCTCCGGAATGATTGCGGACACTTACTTCCCCAAACTGGGGGGTAAGTGTCCGCAGTAATCTGGCCCGCTAGCTCACCCGCCGGGGAAACCATATATTTGCTTGGCGAATGCGTCGCCATGCAGCCAGAGACGAATCAGCGCGCCGCCTCCTGGCGCGTCTTCGAGAAGACACTTAGTGCCGTCAATGTGCCCGGGAGTGTTAATGACCAGGGCCGCTCCCTCGATGATGCACGCGGCCTCGGAGGCGTCGCCGTCACCGAATTGAAAAATTGACCGAACCAGGTAGCCCCGGGTACCGCATCCGGGGTTGCGGCGCTGGACGTAGCGGCGGTGACCGTTGCCGTATTTGTCGATGCGGCGGCTTGGCCGATCGTCAATCCAGTGACCATAGCGGTTCCCAGGACCGCGGCGCCTACCTTCGCCAGAACTCGCATTCTTCGTTCCCTTTCTCCCGTTGCCCGTCCGTTACTTAAGCATGGGAGAGCCCGATACCGTGCCGATCACGTCCCGATAACGCCGGCTTGAGTCCCGCTCAGGCAAAGACGCTTCGCGCGACAAGGCGCCGCACGTCGGCTGCTAGGCCGGGATCGGCGTGGTCGAGCAACGGCAGGGCTTCCTGCCAGGCCGCCAGCGCCGCGGCCTGGTCGCCGAGCGCGTCAAGCGCGTGGCCCACTTCGACCAGGAACGTCGCCGCCGGATGGCTGGCGCCCAGGGCGCGGAACAGGTCGACCGCGCCGCTCAGCGACGCCAGCGCCTGGCGGGCTTGCCCCGCGGCCATCGACAACCGCCCGATTTCCGCCAGCGCGTAGGCTTCGCCTTCGCGATCGCCGCTCTCCCTGGTCGCCTGGAGGCATTCGCGCTGCATGGCCATCGCCTGCTCGTGATCCCCGAGCAAGGCATACGCGCGGGCCATGTGGTGCAGCGAGAACGTGACGAGTTTGCTGTCCCGGATGGCCGACGCGACGTCGAGGCTCCGCCGCAGCTCCCGCAGCGCTGCCTCCGGCTGCTGGTCCTGCACGAGCGTCTTGCCGATATTCACCAGCGCGGTGCAGATTCCGCTGCGGTCGTCGAGCTCTTCGAATATCCGCAGCGCCGCCCGATGGCTTTCCAGCGCGCCGGTCAGATCGGAGATGATGAAGCACCGCAATCCGATGCGGTTGAGGACGTAACCCTCGGCGCTCCGGTCGGCGGTCTCCCTGGCGAGCACCAGCGCACGAGCGAGCCGCTGCGCGGCGTCGTCGATGTCTCCGCTGGTGAGGGCCAGCTGAGCCAGGTTCTGCTGAGCGGTCAGCTCGCTGCCGCGATCGCCGCCGCGGATCGCGCTGTCCAGCACCGCGACACTGGCCCGTCGCCATCCGTCCAGGTGGCCGGCTGCCCGCAGCTGCCGCTGGACCGCGGTCAGCAGCGCGGCGCATTCGGCGCTGTCCGCGTCCGGTGCGCTGGCGGCCTGGACGATCTGCACGACGATGTTGCGGCACTCGGTTTCCAGCCATGATGCCGTGGGCGGATTGTCAGCGAGCCGGCGGTACGCGGACACCAGCCGCCGCCGCGCGCCGTCCACGTCCGCTGGATCCTCGGCTTCCGCCGCGGTCTCCATGGCGAAGACCCGGACCAGGTCGTGGTAGGTGTACCGTCCGGGCTGGGGGGTGTTCAGCAGGTTGAGGTCCACGAGGGATTCGGCGAGCGAGGTGGCCTCGGGCAGCCGGCAGTCGAGCACCGCCGCGGCGGCGAAGTCCGGTACGTCGTCCAGACCCGCGATGGAAAGCAGCCGGAACGCTCGCGCCTGGGCAGGCTCCAGCAGCCGGTAGCTCATGTCGAAAGCGGCACGGACGGCCAGATCACCGACGGTCAGCTCGTCGAGGAGCCGCTCTCGGTCGGCGAGCCGTGCGGTGAGGTCGCGGATCATCCAGGCCGGCCGCGCCGCCAGCCGCGCACCGGCGATGCGCAGCGCGAGCGGCAGGTATCCGCAGGCCCGGGCCAGCGCGGCCAGCTGCGCGCGGTCCGCGGCGTCCGTCCGGCCCGCGGACATGGCGGCCAGGAACGCGGTCGCTTCCGCCGCGGGCATCACATCCGCGGCGATGGCAGTGCTCCCGGGCAGCTCGGTAAGCCGGCGGCGACCGGTGACGATCACACCGCATGTCGCCGACGCGGGAAGCAGCGGTTGCACCTGGACGGCGCTCGCGGCATTGTCCAGCACGATCAGGATCCGCCGGGCGGAGGTCAGACTGCGGAACAACGCGGCCCGGTTGTCCTGGTCAGCCGGAATGGCGGCATCGGGGACACCCAGCGCACGAAGGAAATCGCCGAGCACCTCGCCCGCCGCGGCGGGCACCGGACCGGCGCCCCGCAGGTCCGCGAACAGCTGACCGTCGGGGAAACGCCCGGTGAGCCGGTGCCCGACGTGGACCGCCAGAGCGGTCTTCCCGACGCCGCCGAGCCCGGAGACCGTCGCGATAACCGGCGCACCGGGACCCTGCGCGGGCCGGCCGGAGAACAGGTCGCAGAGATACCCCGTTTCCGCGTCGCGTCCGGCGAAATCGGCGAGGTCCGGCGGCAGCTGGGCAGGCACGCCGGCTGGCCGCTGCGCGACCGGCGAGGACGCG
>Ga0070741_10019841_pt1 | contig 10696 bp, 7 predicted proteins | sample Coa_R1_4_FD_66440 | JGI IMG/M metagenome (GOLD analysis project Ga0070741, IMG submission 66440) | Surface soil microbial communities from Centralia Pennsylvania, which are recovering from an underground coalmine fire - Coalmine... | ecosystem: Environmental > Terrestrial > Soil > Unclassified ... | reverse complement strand
CTGGATCCCGCGCAGCTTCTCCACAGAGCGGTAGAAGTCCTCGAGGTTGTTCACGATCGCCGCGGGGGTGGCCGGCGGGCCGTAGCTCTCACCCATGTACACCGCGTCCGATGTGAAGATCATCGTCCCGGTGTCGGGCAGGTCGACCTGCATGGACATGCAGCCGACGGTGTGGCCCGGGGTCTCGATGAGCCGCACCCCGGGCAGGAAGTCGGTGTCGCCGGAGACCGTCTCGAACGCCAGGCCCTCGTAGTCGGTCTTGAGGTGCGCGCCGGTGAACAGGCCGTCGAACCCGAACGCGAACTCCTTCTCCCTCTCGTGGCAGACCAGCTTGGCGTTCGTGTCCTTGAACATCTGCGCGTTGCCGGCGTGGTCGAAGTGCAGATGCGACAGCACCACGTAGTCGATCTCGTCGAGCCCGACCCCCAGCTCGTTGAGCCGGGAGTCGAGGTACTCGCCCTCGGAGACCTTGTCGTAGGGGAAGAAGTCCTGCAGCCCGGTGGGTCCCCAGCGCTCCTCCCAGTCGCGCGGGCAGCTGGTGTCCCAGAGCAGCTTGCCCTCGTCGGTCTCGACCAGCACGCAGTGGGTCGGCACGTCCACCCAGGGGGCCGGGGCGTCCCGGTGGTGGCGGTCGGTGATCGAACGCCCGGGTTTGAGCAGCAACCAGGTGAGGTCGGCGGTCATCGCGCCGCACGGAATCACGGTCACCCTGTTCGCGGTCGCCATCTCCGGGTCCTCTCGTCGCGCGGCGGGCGAGGCGTCCGGCGACGGGCGCCTCGGGTGCAGGGTGACGTGGTTCACACGGCCCCTACTGCACCTTGGCACAGCGGGGGGCCGCGGGCCAACGGAAATGGCACTCTCACAGGTTGGGCGCGCGGGCGGATCCGTCACCTTCCGGCGCGCCGGGGTGCTGGTGGTGGCATGGTGGGCCCGGTGACTGAGGTAACCGCCCCGGCGCGGCCAGGGATCGGCGAGCTGCTGCGGGATCTGGACCATGCGCCACCCGCCGATCTGGTCGACGTCTGCGCCGGGTGGCTGCGCCGCCACGTCGGGGCGGAGGCGTCGATCCTGCTGCTCGCCGACTACGCCGAGGCCAGCCTGCAACCCGTCGCCGGCGGCCCGACCGACGGCCACATCCACCCCCAGGACCTGATGGACAGCGCCGCCGGCGAGGCCTACCGGGAGCAGCGCCGGGTGACGGCCGTGCTCGAGCGGGCCGCGCAGGCCGGTGCCGCCGGAGCCGCCGCCGGGAGCCTGAGTGGCGAGACAGCGGTGGTCTACCTCCCGGTGTCGGTCCGGGCCGAACGTCTCGGGGTGCTGTCGGTGACGCTGCCGGGCGGGGAACCGAGCCCGGGCGTGGCCGAGGTCCTCGACGACGTCGCGCGCGTGCTGGGCCACGTCCTGACCGGAGCCCGCCGCTACACCGACCGGTTCGAGATGCTGCGCCGCCGCCGCGAGCTGGGGCTGGCGGCCGAGATCCAGTGGGAGCTGCTGCCCAGCCTCGCCTTCGAGCTGCCCCGGTTCTCCATCGCCGGCACCGTCGAGCCCGCCTACGAGATCGGCGGCGACAACTTCGACTACGCGGTCAGCGCGACCCGGTTGACGGTGACGGTCAGCGACGCGGCCGGCCACGGGCTGCGGTCGGCCCTGCTGGCCAGCCTGGTCTGCACCGCCATGCGCAACGTCCGGCGGGCCCACGCCACCATCGTCGAGCAGGCCGAGGCGGCCAACGCACACCTGGTCGACCAGTTCCCCGGCCCGGACTTCGTCACCGGGCTGGTGCTCGATCTCGACGTCGACACCGGGTCCGGCATGCTGATCAACGCCGGGCACCCGCCGCCGCTGCTGGTCCGCGAGGGCGTGGTCACCGAGCTGGTCATCCCGCCGTCGGTGCCGATGGGTTTGATGGCGTCCACGCACTATCCGCTGCACCCCGTGCAGCTGCTGCCCGGGGACCGGCTGGTGCTGCTCACCGACGGGATCACCGAGGCGCACAAGCGCGGCCAGCGGGAGTTCGGGTACCCCCGGCTGGTCTCGCTCCTCGAGCGGCACACCGACCTGGAGCCCCCGGAGCTCGTCCGGCGGGTCACCCGCGAGGTGTGCGACTCGTGCGAGGGCCAGCTGGCCGACGACGCCACCCTGGTCTGCCTGGACTGGCGGGAGCTGCCGACCGTCCGGCTGTGAGGACCCGGCTACGGCCCGGCGCGGTCGAAGCCCCGGCCGATCCGGTCGAAGCCGCGTTCGAGCAGCTCGTGCAGGTCGGCGCCGGTGCTGACGTGCACGTGGAACGCGGCCTGGCACGACCCGACGACGCTGCGCGCGATCAGCTGGGCGTCGAGATCGGAGTCGGTGTCGGCCACCCCGTGCGCGGCTGACCAGGCCTGGGCGATGACCTGCTCCCAGTCGGCGCAGAAGCGCTGGAACGGCGCCCAGAGCGCGGGGTCGGTGAGCCAGATGGCGATGCTGGTGGCCTCGAACTCCGGGCCGGACTCGCTGAACCGGTCGATCGTGACGTGGATGCGCCGGCGGATGTGCTCCCACAGCGACACCCCGGCCGGCGGGTCGTTCAGCGCGCGCCGGAACTCCTCGAGGTCCTGGCGGATGTTCAGGAAGACCACGTCCTCCTTCGACCCGAAGTGCCGGAAGAACGTGCTCGGGGAGTACTCGGCGGCGGCGGCGATCTCCTCGACCGTGGTGGCCTCGTAGCCCTTCTCGCGGAACAGCCGCAGCGCCACCGTCGCCAGCTCGAGACGCGCCTTCTGCTTCTTGCGCTCGCGCAGCGACGTCTCCATCCCGGCATCCTACCGGTCCTGTGTGTGCGACAGTCAAAAGACCACCACTATTGATTGACAGTGACTTTCACTTCGTGCAAGTGTTGCCACCGTCCGAGTGACCGGGCGGCAACAGCTCGGGAGGCGGCGTGAGTCGGGAGGGCAGCGTGAGCCGGGAGGGCAGCGTGAGCCGGAAGGGCAGCGTGACCGAGACGGTGGCGGGGAGCGTGTCCGGGGGCCGGCCGGTGACGCGGTTCGACCTCAACGACCGCGGCCTGGGCGAGCGGCAGCCGGAGGTCCTGGCGGCGTTGCGGGAGCAGTGCCCGGTGGGGTACAGCACCCTCTACGGCGGCTTCTGGCACCTGGCCGGCTACGACGAGTGCCTGCGCGCGGCGCGCGACCACCAACGGTTCACCACCGCGCAGGGCCTGCTGATACCGCCGTCCGGTGCCTCGATCCGCGTCATCCCCCCGGAGATCGAACCGCCCGAGCACACCGCCTACCGCAAGATGCTGATGGCCTACTTCAGCACCGGCGCGGTGGCGGCCTACGAGCCGCTGGTCACCGGCATCGTCACCCGGACCCTCGCGAGGTTCGCCGGCCACGGGCAGGCCGATCTCGCGGCGGACTTCGCCGCGCAGATCCCGCCGTTGGTGATCACCGGGGTGTTCGGGATCGAGCCGGAGCACTGCGAGGAGATGCGCGCGCTGGGCGAGCGGTTCCTCGAGACGCAGGTGTCCGAGGATCTCGAGGCCAAGCGCGCCGCCGGCCTGGCGCTGGAGAGGTGGGTGCAGGACCGCATCGACGAACGGCTGGGTGGGCCACCCGTGGACGCGCTCGCCCGCATCGTCAACTCCGAGATCGACGGCGAGCCGATGGCCGCCGAACGCATCCTCGGCATGATCCGGGTGCTGATCATGGCCGGCCACGAGACCACGATCCACAGCATCGCCAGCCTGCTCTATCGGGTCGCGGTCACCCCCGGGGTGCGGGAGCGGTTGCTGGCCGACCGCTCTCTCGTGCAGAAGGCGGTCGACGAGAGCCTGCGCCTGGACTCCCCGGTGCTCTACCTGGGACGCACGGTCACCGAGGACACGGTGGTCGGCGGGCAGGCACTGTGCAAGGACGAGCGGATCGCCCTGCTGTACGCGGCGGCCAACCGCGATCCCGAACGCTTCGCCGATCCCGACGTCTTCGACCTCGACCGCGACTCCCGCTCGCACCTGGCGTTCGGCAGCGGCCGGCACCGCTGCCTCGGTGAGCACCTCGCGGTCCTGGAGATGCGGGTGGCCCTGAACGTCGTGCTCGACACCATCCCCGACTACCGGCCGGCGCCAGGCGCGGAGGTCGGCTGGGGCAGCGGCGGGGTGTCCTGCGGGGTGACGAGCCTACCCGTTGTTTTCAGCCCAGTTTTCAGCCCAGTTTTCAGCCCAGTTTTCAGCCCAGTTTTCAGCCCGGTCACCAGCCCGGTCGGTGCCGCGTGACGCGCCCGGAGCCCGCCGCCGTCCTGCCGGTCTTCGACATCTTCGACCCCGATCACGCGCGGCGGAAGTGGGAGATCCTCGGCTACGCCCGCGAGCACTGCCCGGTGTTCCGGACCGAGGCCATGGGCGGGATGTGGGTGGCCACCCGCCACGAGCACGTGCGCCACGTCCTGGAGAACCCGGGCGTCTACTCGTCCTCGATTCCGTCGATCTTCCCGAGCCCGGTGCCGTTGCCCCCGATCGACCTCGATCCTCCGCTGCACGCCGACTTCCGTCGATTCCTCAACCCGTACATGTCCCGGTCCTACCTGCGCAGGTTCGAACCGCGGATCCGCGCCGAGGTCACCGGGGCGCTGGGCACCTTCCTCGATCGCGGTGAATGCGAGTTCAACCGGGACTTCGCGGTGCCGGTGGCCTCGCACATCCTGGCACGGGTGATCTTCGACGAGGCCGACGAGCAACGTATGTCCCGCGCGCTCGACGCCGCGACCAGGATGGGGCTGGAGAACACCCCGGACACGTTCGTCGACATGGCGATGGTGGCGGGGGAGTTCCTGGCCGAGCGTGAGAAGGAAGGGCAGGACCGGGACGACCTGCTGGGGTCGCTGCTGCGGGCCACCGTCGAGGGCGGCCGGCCGCTGACCCCGGAGGAACGGATCGGCGTCATCACCATCCTGTTCGTCGGCGGTCTGGACACCACCCGCGCCGCGATGGGCAACATCGTGGCCAACATCGCCCGCGACCCGGCGCTCGAGGACCGGGTCCGTGACCCCGGGTGGATCCGCTCGGACATGGACGAGTTCCTGCGCTACGAGTCGCCGGTGACGTGCCTGGGCCGGGTGGTCACCCAGGACACCGTCCTCGGGGACGTCCGGCTCCGCGCCGGCGACCGGTTGCTGGCCCACTTCGCGTCCGCCAACCGCGACGACGCGCATTACCAGCGGGCCGGTGAGCTGGACTTCGACGTCCCCCGCGCCGGCAACGCCGCGTTCGGTCTCGGCGTGCACCGCTGCGTCGGGGCGAACCTGGCCCGGCTGACGCTGACCATCTCGTTCGACGAGCTGCTCTCGGAGATCACGAACATCAGGTTGCAGCGGGAGCCGCACACGACCGCCGGGATCGTGCACCATCCGGAGGAGCTGCACATCGGCTTCGATCGGATCGGCCGGAGGTGACCCCCGTGGGGACCCGCGCGAGCGAGGCTGACGTGGTCGTGCTCGGTGCCGGCGCGGCCGGGCTGTGCGCCGCGCTCGCGGCCGCCGACGCCGGAGCGTCGGTGACGCTGCTGGAGTGCGCGGACACCATCGGCGGGACCATGGCCCAGTCGGCGGGCGTCGTATGGGTCCCGAACAGCCACGTCGCCGCGGCCGCCGGCTACCGGGACTCCCGCGAGCGGGCGCTAACCTACCTCGAGTCGCTGTCCAACGATCGGATCGACCCGGCGATGGCGGAGGTCTACGTCGACCGCGCCCCGGAGATGCTGCGGTGGATGGAGTCCACCACCGCGCTGCGGTTCGCGGTGCTGCCCTACCCCGACTACCACTCCGAGCACCCGGGCGCGCTGGGCGAGGGCGGGCGCTCGCTGGAGCCGGGACTGTTCGAGTACCGCCGTCTGGGGGACTGGGCGCGCCGGGTGGTGATCTCCCCGGCGCAGGAGCAGAGGGTTTTCCTGACCCCCTCGGAGACCCAGTTCGGCGGCGGTACCCCGCCGGACGCGGCGGTGATCGCCGGGCGGCGGGCCCGTGACGAGCGGGCCTGGGGACAGGCGCTGGTCGGCGGCCTGCTGGAGGCGCTGCTGGCCAGGGGCGTCGAGCCGCGCACCGGGGTCCGGGGGTTCCGGCTGCGCCGAGACGGTGATCGGGTGGTCGGGGTGCGGGCGGAGCACCGGGGCGCTCCGATCGAGTTCCGCGCGGCCAGGGGTGTGATCATCGCGACCGGTGGATTCGACTGGAATCCGGCCCTGACCAGGGCGTTCCTGCGTGGACCGTTGACGGCCTCGGTGGCGGTGGGGGAGAACCGAGGGGACGGTTTGATCATGGCGCAGGAGGTCGGGGCCGCCCTGGGGGCGATGTCCGAGGCGTACTGGGTGCCGATGCTGCGCCGGTCCGGAGAGGTGGAGCGGGACGGGCGCGCGTTCCCGCGCTCGGTGACCGTGGTGTTCGAGCGCTCCAAGCCGGGTTCGATCATCGTCAACCGGGCCGGCCGGCGGTTCTGCAACGAGGCGTCCAACTACAACGCCGTCATGGGCGGGTTCCACGCGCTGGAGCCGAACTCGTTCAGCTTCGCCAACCTCCCCGCCTACCTGATCTTCGACCACGACTTCAGGCAGCGGGTGCCGGTGGCCGACCTGATGCCCGGTGACCGGCCCGATGAGCAGGTCCCGGAGTGGATGTGGAGCGCGCCGTCGCTGGCCGAGCTCGCCGCGAAGCTGGACGTGGACGCGGGCGAGCTGGACGCCACGGTCACCCGGTTCAACAAGGACGTCGCCGCCGGCCGCGACACCGAGTTCCACCGCGGCGAGACCCGCTACGAGCGCAGCAACGGGGATCCCTCGCGGCCCGGCCCGCTGGCCAACCTCGGCCCGCTGGACACCCCGCCCTACTACGCGGTGCGCCTGGAACCTGGCGCGTTCGGCACCCGCGGCGGCCCGCTGGTCGACGGCCGCGGGCGGGTCCGCTCCGCCGCCGGCCCGCCGATCCCCGGGATGTACGCGGCGGGCAACGCGATGGCCTCGGTGATGGGGATGGCCTACCCCGGCGGCGGGGCGACGCTCGGGTCGGCGTTCACCTTCGGCTACCTCGCCGGCCGGCACGCGGCAGGTGCGCCGTGACCTCACCGCTGGTCGCCCGCCCGGTGACGCTGGACTTCACCGGGGTGCGGGCGGACTGGAACGACGTGCACCCCGAGTTCGGGCACCTCACCAACGCGATGTCGACGATGCTGCCGCACATCGAACCGTTCTTCATCAAGTCCATGAGGGCGGCGAAGAAGCTGCTGCCGCCGGGGGAGTCCGACCTCAAGCGTGACATCGACCTGTTCAACTTCCAGGAAGGCCGCCACCACTCCAACCACTCCCGGTTCAACGAGGTCATCCGCGCCGCCTACCCCGAGCCGGTGACCGAGGGGGAGGCCCGGCTCAAGCGGGACTACCGGAAGCTGTGGGCGCGCGGCCACCGGTTCGCCTGCGCCTACACCGAGGGCTTCGAGACGGTCGCCCCGTTGCTGTGCGACTACTTCTTCGCGGGGGCCCACCGGTTCGGCCTGGACACCGGCGAGCCGGCCGCGTACCTGTGGCTGTGGCACGTCGCCGAGGAGCACGAGCACCGCACGGTCGCCAACTACGTGTTCGCCGAGCTCTACGGCGACTACCTGTACCGGGTCTACGGCATCCTCTACGCCACCTGGCACGTCTTCTCCTACTCGCTGCCGCTGGCCGCGCGGATCCGGCGCATCTCCCAGCGGGGCATGCCCCTGGGGGCCCGACTGCGCAGCCGGATCCGGTACGCCGCGCTGCTGACGAGCATGTTCACCACCTTCCTGCCGCATCTGGTGACCCGGGCGTTCCGGCCCGGCTACGACCCCGCCGACCTCCCCCAGCCACCGGCAGCCAAGCTCCTGCTGGAGGAGGCGGTCGCCCGGTTCGGCGTCGCGCCCGCCCCTTCCCGACCCGTGAGCCCTTCCACCACCACAGACAGGGACGCCCGATGAACCTGCCCCTCGCCCCGGCCCGCAACCCCGTGGTCGACCCGGCATGGCCGACCAACCCGACGATAAACCTGATCTTCACCGCGGGCTCCGGGCTGGCCGTGCTGGCCGGCCTGGCGCTGGCGGTGCGCTACTACCGCCAGGAGGGGACGGTCGCCGGGTTCACCTGCCTGGTCGGTGGTGCGGTGGCCAGCCTGTTCGAGCCGCTGACCGCGGCCAACGGGTTCGTCTACTACCCGCGCCAGGAGCAGATCACCCTGTTCGCCGCCTACGACGTGAAGATCCCGCTGTTCCTGACGTTGTCCTACACCGCCGAGATCGGGCTGGGCGCGCTGGCCGTCTGGCGGCTGCTGCGCGCGGGCGGCGGGCCGCAGGCGATCGTGAAGGTGTGGCTGGTGGTGGCCCTGGGCGACGTCGTGCTCGAGACACCGGCGCTGTGGCTGCACGTCTTCTACTACTACGGGCCGCAGCCGCTGGACCTGTGGGGCATGCCGATGTACTGGGCGGTCCTCGACGGCGCGCTGGGGATCCTGCCCGGGGTGGTGGAGTACCTGACCCAGCCCTGGGCGCGTAAACCCTGGCACCAGCTGGTGATCGTGGCGCTGTTCCCGTCCAGCGTGGCGTTCTTCTACGTCGGCGCCGGGTGGCCGATCTGGACGCTGATGCACACCGACCTGCCCGAGCCGTGGATCTGGGCGGGCTCGCTGGTCACGGTGGCGCTGACCTACCTGTTCGTCCGGGTGCTGGCGGCGGCCTCGACCCTGTCGCCCGAGGTGGTGGCCGGTCTGCGGGCGGTCGGCTGGGCGCCGCGTGCCCGGCGGGCGTCCGCGAAGCAGGGAGCCGACGCATGAGCGCCGCCTTCCCCACGCTGATGTCCCCGATCCGGATCCGCGACACCGAGGTCCGCAACCGGGTGGTGATCACCTCGCACGGAACCAGCGAGGCGTTCCGCAACCCGAACGTCGCCGCCGACGCCTACATCGAGTACCTGCGCCGACGGGCGGCCGGCGGGGCCGGGCTGATCATCGCGCAGCCGCAGTACCCGAACCCGTTCGGAGCGGTCCCGGCCTCCACCGTGGGGCGGCACGGGCGGCTCGCGGAGGCGGTGAAGGCCGAGGGAGCGGTGCTGCTGATCCAGCTGGCCCACCTGGGGGCGACGTTCCGCTCCGACGCCGACGTGCACCGCCCGCCGCTGTGGGGTTTCGAGGGCGCCCAGACGGCCGAGGGCGAGACGGCGCACCGGATGACCGGCGAGGAGATCGAGCGGATGATCGACGCCTTCCGGTCGATCGCCCAGATGGCCGTGGACTCCGGGTTCGACGGGGTGGAGCTGCACGGCGCGCACGGCTACCTGGTGCAGCAGTCGCTGTCGCCGTGGGGCAACCGGCGCGAGGACGAGTGGGGGCAGGACCGCACGCTGTTCGCCCGCCGGGTGATCGAAGCCGTGCGACCGGTGCTCGGCCCGGACCGCATCCTGGGCTACCGGACCGCCACCGACGACCTGATCTCGCCCGACGACGGCGGGCTCGGACCGGCCGGGCTGGCCGACACCGTGCGGGCGGTCCTGGGCACCGGCGAGGTCGACCTGATCAACACCACGGTCGGGTTCGGCGGCCCCAGCTACGGCACCTCGATCCCCAACTACCGCGCCGGCGACGCGCCCAACATGCCCCGCGTCGTGCGGATGCGCGAGCTGCTGGGCGACGCGCTGACCGTCCCCATGATCGGCACCGGCCGGATCGCCACGCCCGGTGTCGCCGAGCGGGTGCTCGCCGACGGTGACTGCGACCTCGTGGCGATGACCCGCGCGCACATCGCCGACCCCGACCTCGTGGCCAAGACCGTGCGCGGGCAGGCCCACCGGATCCGGCCGTGCACCGGCGCGAACGTCTGCGTGAACCGCAAGCTGGCCGGGTTCCCCGAGATCAGCTGCTTCCACAACCCCGAGGTGCTGCGCGAGCTGGAGCTCGTGCCGGCGCCGGTCGCGGCCCCCCGGCGTGTCCTGGTCGTGGGGGCCGGGCCGGCCGGGCTGAAGGCGGCCGAGGTCGCCGCCCGCTGCGGTCACCAGGTCCGGCTGCTCGACTCCGCGACGAAGGCCGGCGGGCTGCTGCGTTTCGCCGAGCACACCGCCGCGTCGGCGCTGACCGCCTCGCTGGACCACCTGATCGGCGAGCTCGCGGAGTACGGCGTGAAGCCGGAGCTGGGGATACGGGTGGACGAGGCGCTGCTGCGGGAGATCGCCCCCGACTTCGTCGTACTCGCCACCGGCGCCCGCCAGCCCGGGGCGTCCGCCGTCCCCGGCGGGGAGACCGGGCACGTGGTGGGCACCGCGGCGGCACTCGATCCCGCATCCGGCGGGGAGATCGCCGACGACGTCCTGGTCTACGACACCGTCGGGGCCAACGAGGGCCCGCTGGTCGCCGAGGCCCTGGCCCAGCGGGGCAAGCGGGTGACCTACGTGACCCGGTATGAGACGATCATGCCGTTCGGGGGCACGCTGCACCGCGTCGAGGTGCCGTCCATCCTGCGCCGGCGGGCGAGCCGGGTCATCGTCGAGGGACTGCTCGGTGACCTCGACGGGCGCACCGCGACGATCGTGCGGGCCGGTGGTGCCGACATGGGGGAGACCATCGCCGAGGTCGATGCCGGCACCGTCGTCGCGGTCACCTCGCTGGTGTCGGAGACCTCGCTGGCCGCGGTCCTCGACGGGCTGGGCATCCCCTACCGGTTGGCCGG
>Ga0070741_10019840_pt1 | contig 10696 bp, 9 predicted proteins | sample Coa_R1_4_FD_66440 | JGI IMG/M metagenome (GOLD analysis project Ga0070741, IMG submission 66440) | Surface soil microbial communities from Centralia Pennsylvania, which are recovering from an underground coalmine fire - Coalmine... | ecosystem: Environmental > Terrestrial > Soil > Unclassified ... | reverse complement strand
TGCCAGGCCGGACCCGGCTGCCGCACCGACCACCAGGACAAACAGCGGCCCGGCTGGACAGTCAAAGACACCGGCAACCGCGGCTGGTTCACCTGGACCACCCCCAGCGGACGCCGATACACCAAAGGCCCGACGATCTGCCCCGGGTAGCTCGGCGCCCGCTGCTGCCCAGCCGGATGCCGGCTCCAGCTGGTGACCGACCGATGCAGGTAAGGGTCGTGTACCGTCGCCAGCGTCCGGTCGGCCGCCAGTGAAGGGCGAGAATCTGTCTGCGCCCCGGCATGTGGAGGTATCGCATGAGCGAAGGCTGCGTGTTCTGTGACCAAAGCTGGATGAGGGAGGCCGAGATCTTCATCCAGACCCCCCACTGCATATTCGCCTCCACCCGGGACCCGGACATCCGGGCGAGAGCCGGACTGGCAGCGGGCGTCCTGCCCGGCTCTGGGGCGATCGTGCCCATCGCCCACCGGACTTCGGTCTTCGACCTCACCCCCGCGGAGTGGGCGGAAACCCGGGACCTGCTGCTCCAGGCACGGATGGCGCTGCATGACCTGCTGGCCCCAGATGGCTACCTACTCGGATGGAACCAGGGCAGTGTCCTGCATCCCCACATGCACGTCATCCCGCGATTCGACGACGAGCCGCTCGCTGACCGCTGGTTGCGCTCGGCGATCAACACCACGGAAAACAGACGGCCCGATCCATGGGCACCCGGGAGCGGCCGGGCATTCCGCCGTGCCAGGTGAGTAACGCTCCGGCCCGATCGACATATGTAGGCAGCGAAACAGGCGACCGACACGGGGCGCAGCGGGCCGTTGCCCAGGACAGCGCCTGGCCACGCGCCCGGGTTCGCGTCATGAGAGCGGGACGCCTGGCAGAACGGCTGATCAGGCTTGCCTGAGACCTCCGGCGGCGCGCCTCGGTCATCATGGCGCCAGTCCTGCGGTAGTTCAGACGAGCACCTGGCCGCCTTCGGCGTGCAGCACGGTTCCGGTCACGAATTTGTCGTTCACCAGGAACGCGATCGCGTTGGCGACATCCTCGGCCCGGCCGTTGCGCTTGCCGGGCAGGCGCGCGGCCATGTCCGCGAGCCGGGCGTGGCGTGCCTCCGGTGCCGGGACGAGGCGCTCCCACGTGGGCGTGTCCACCCAGCCTGGCGAGACCGCGTTGACCCGGATCGGCGCCAGCTCCAGAGCCAGGCCTCGCACCATGGACTCCAGCGCTCCGTTGACGGCAGCGGTCAACGTGCCGCCGGGCATCGGCCGATGGGCGGCGATGCCAGAGGTGTAGGTGATGCTGCCGGACTCCCCGAGCAGCGGCGCGGCGACCTGCGCAACCAGCAGCGGTCCCAGGATCTTGGAGCGGATCGCGCGGAGCATGCTGTCTTCGGTGAGCATGCCTACCGGACCGTACGGCAGGTCGGCGGCGGTTACCACCACGTGCGCCACCGGCCCGGCAGTGCCGAAAAGCACCTCGAGGTCCGCCCGGATGGCGATGTCGGCCCGGACCGCGGCGAGCCGTTCCGGGCGGCCGAGTTCCGCCTGGGCCGCCGCGAGCCGGTCCGCCGACCGGCCGGCGATCACGACCCGGTGACCGTCGGCCAGGCAGCGCCGTGCGACCGCGAGCCCGATACCCGAACTTCCCCCAATGACCACGACCGCGTCGTCACTCATGTTGCTCCTCCATCCCGTGGGTTTCCATGTCCAGCAGCAGATGCCGCAGCAGGACCGCAAGGGCGCGACGGCTGTCACCTGACATGGCGGCGATCATCTCCGCCTCGCACCGCATGTGTGCGGCCATCGCGTCGTCGACCACCGCGCGCCCGCGCGCGGTCAGCGCGACCAGGCTGCTGCGGCGGTCGTGTGAGTCGGGAACCCGCTCCACCAGCCCAGCCCCGGCCAGCGCGTCCACCCGGTGCGTGACCGCGCCAGAGGTGAGGACGAGCTCCTGGTACAGGGCGGTCGGCGTCAGCCGGTACGGGTGGCCGACCCGGCGAAGCGTCGCCAGGACGTCGAACGCCCCGCGGTCCAGCCCCGCGCGCCGGAGTACCGGACGGATCCGGGCATCCGCAAGGTGCGCGACGCGCAGGACGCGCCCGATGACCTCCATCGGCGAGGTATCCAGGTCCGGTTCCTCGCGAGCCCACTCCGCACGCGTCCGGTCGATCCGGTCGAGCGCATTTATCTGCATGCTAAGTATCTTAACCTACAGATAAATGGACCCATGTGTCTCAGGTGAAGCCGGTGTCCATGACACTGGAGCATGCACGAGACACCGATAAGCCGAACACGACCATGCGCCCTGGTCACGGGGCGTCCCGCGGCATCGGCCGGAGCACCGTCTTGGCCTTGGCCCGAGCCGGGTACGACGTCGCGGTCAACTACTCGTCCAGTCAAGCCGCCGAGGCGGTCGGGGCGGCGGCCGAAGGGTTAGGAGCCGGGTCCTGCTGTGCCGGGCCGACGTCGCTGACGAGAACGCGGTCGTCACCATGACCGAGCGGCTCCGGCGGAGTTCGGCCGGCTCGATGCCCTGGTCAACAACGCCGGAACCGCCTAGGGCCAGACGGCATCCGCGTCAACGCGGTGGCACCAGGCTGGATGAACGGTGAGTGGATGGCGAAGCAGCTCGACGAGAACTATGCCCGGCTGCCCCCGCTGCGTCACCCGGAGGAGGTGCGCAGACCATCGTCTCGCTCATCCCGGGAACCCGTTCGTCACTGGCGAGATCATCGTCATCGACGGCGGGTTCTCCTCGGTCACTTGACCCCGTAACGCGCGAATCCCGGGAACGCGACAAGCAGCACGAGCATCGCGGCGACGACGAGCAAGCCGCCGCCGGTGACCGCCCGCGCGGGTCCCCACACGGCACCGGCCACGCCATGCGCCGCACTGGCTAGCCGGGGCCCGCCTGCGGCGACCGCCAGGTCGATGCCCTGCAACCTGCCGCGCATCTCGTCGACGGCCACCGCCTGGAGGATGAGCTTGCGGAACACCCCGAGGACCACAAGGGCGGCGCCGGCGACCGCGAGCAGCACCAGGGCCGCCGGCAGCGCCCCAGCCACGCGTGGCGACCCAGCCACCCGTAGCGACCCAACCGCAGGCAGCGACCCGACCACGCCGAGCCCGGTGATCGCAAGCCCCCACGCGACCGCCGCTCCCGCCATCATCGCGCCGGCCCGGCGCGAGCCGCTGCCGCCCCTGCGCGAGCCGCAGCCGGCCCGGCGCGAGCCGCTGTACAGCCCGGCCACCAGGGCCGCCACGACACCGCCCGCGGAGATCGCGGCGAACAGCATTCCCGCCACCGCCTCGCCCGCCACCGCTCCCCCGGCCGCCGGGTCGCCGAACCGCTGGTGCGCCAGCTGCGGGAACAAACTCGTCGGCAGTCCGAAGAACAGCGCGGCGAAGTCGGTCAGATACGCCACGAGCAGGATCTGGTGTCGGAGCAGGTAACGGACCCCCGCCATGACTCCCGGTGCACGTACCGTGGGCGAAGCAGGCGGGGGTAGCGCGGGCAGCCGCCACACCGCCCACAGCGTCGGGCACATCGCGACCGCGTCGAGCAGGAACAGCGTGCCCGCTCCGGTCACCGGCATCAGCACCCCCGCCAGCAGCGGTCCGGCGATCCCGGCGAACCAGACCGACACCGACTGAAGCGCGTTCGCCGCCGGCAGCAGGTCCGGCGTAACCAGCCGCGGCACGACCGCGCCGCTGGTGGCCGCGTTCGCGCCGAACAACGCCTGCTGCACGCCGACCAGAACCAGCATCGACTCCGGCCCCGCCGTTGCCAACGCCCACATGAGCAGCGAGGTCATCCCGATGCCGCCGCTGGTGACCAGCAGCATCCGCCGCCGGTCGACCACGTCAGCGAGCGCACCACCCCACAGCGCCGCCACCACCATGGGGCCGAACCCCACCAGGCTGGCCAGTCCCACGTACGCAGACGACCCGGTCAGCCCGTAGATCCGCAGCGGGACCGCAACCGCCGTCAGCTGGCTGCCGAACACGGTTACCGACCCAGCGCCCCACAGCCGGGCGAACGCCGCGACACGCAGCGGCCGCCCGTCGAATGCGCCCATGGCAACACGCTGGACCTGGCCCCAACGGCAAGGTCAAATCCAGGGCCTACACCGCGAACCGGTATCCCATCCCTGGCGCGGTGAGCAGGTAGCGCGGCTGCGACGGCTCGGGCTCGAGTTTGCGGCGGAGCTGGGCCAGGTAGACGCGCAGGTAGTTGCCTTCGGTCTCGTAGGCGGGTCCCCAGACCTCGTGTAGCAGCTGGCGCTGGGTGACGAGCCGCCCCGCGTTGCGGACCAGGATCTCCAGGATCTGCCATTCGGTGGGGGTCAGCCGCACAGTCTCGCGGCCAACCAGGTCATCTGGGTCACCCCGGGTGACCTGCTTGGCCGCGAGGTCGACGGTGAAATCCGGGGTGACGATCACCGGCTCGTCCGGGGCGGGCGCGGCGCGGCGCACGGCGGCACGAAGCCGGGCCAGCAGCTCGTCCATGCCGAACGGCTTGGTCACGTAGTCGTCGGCGCCGGCGTCAAGCGCGGCGACCTTCTGGCTTTCCTGCTCCCAGGCAGACAGCACGATGATCGGCGTCGTCGCCCAGCCGCGGACGCCGTGGATGATCTCGGTGCCGTCCATATCGGGCAGCCCGAGGTCCAAGATGATCACGTCCGGGCGATCGCGGGCGACGGCCGCCAGGCCGGAGGCACCGTCGATGGCGGTGGTCACCTCGTACTTGCGGGCGGTGAGGTTGATGCGCAGTGCCCGGAGGATCGACGGCTCGTCGTCGACCACCAAGACCTTGGTCACGTCCCGGCCTCCAGCGCCGACCGATCCAAGGCGGCCGCGGGCAGCGTGATCCGGATCGTGAGGCCGCCGCCTGCGGTGTCGAGCGCGGCGATCGCGCCGCCCATCCCCTCGGCGAAGCCCTTGGCCACGGCGAGCCCGAGCCCCACGCCGGAGGCCTGCCGGTCGATCCGCACGAACGGCTCGAAGATGCGTTCCTTGTCGTCGTCGGCGACGCCACGGCCGTGGTCGACCACCTCGAGCGCCACGGCGCCGACCCCGTCCAGCACATGAGCCCGCAGTTCGGGAGGCTGCCCGGCCGGGGAGTGCCGCAGCGCGTTGGAGAAAAGGTTGGCCAGGACCCGCTCCAGCAGACCCGGGTCGGCGCGCACCAGCGGCAGGGATTCCGGCACATGCAGCTCAACCCGCGATCCCCGGTCCAGGCCGAGCAGCGCGGCCGGCGCGACCTCCTCGACCGCCACCGGACGAAGGAGCGGCTGCAGCGAGCCGGTGTGCAGGCGGCTCATGTCGAGCAAGTTCCCGATCAGATCGTCGAGCCTATCGGCGTTCTGCTCAATCGTTGCGAGCAGCGACGCCTCATCCTCCGCCGACCAGTCGACATCGCCCTGCCGCAGGCTGCTGACGCTGGCCTTGATAGAGGCCAGCGGTGTCCGCAGGTCGTGGCTGACCGCGGCCAGCAGGGCGGTGCGGATCCGGTTGCCTTCGGCCAGCACCTCGGCCTGGGCGGCCTGGGTGCGCAGCCGATCCCGGTCGAGGGCCGCCGCGGCCTGGGCGGCGTAGCCCGCCAGCAAGGCGCGCGTGGCGGAAGGTCGCTGCCCGGTCACCCGCAGCGTGAGATCGGGCCGGATGTCGATCCGGGCGGCCGCCTCCAGCTGCCCGCCAGTCCCGCTGGCCGCCACGCCGCTGGCCGCCACCCGCACCCAGCGCCCGCCGGTCCGCTCGATGAGCTCGGCCTGACCACCGTGGGTGCTGGTGAGGTGCGCGAGGATCGCGGCCGGTGAGTCGTCGCCGCCGAGCACGGTTTGCGCCAGCGCCAGCAGGGACGCCGCCTCCTGCCTGCTGCGGGCCGCCTGGATGGCGCGACGGGCGGCGAGATGGACCACGCTGCTCACCGCCACCGCCACGGTGACGAACAGCAGCAACGCCAGCAGGTTGCGCGGCTGCTGGATGGTGAACGTGTGGAGCGGCTCGGTGAAGTACCAGTTCAGCAGCAGGCTCGCGGCGATCGCCGCGGCAACCGCCGGCCAGAACCCGCCGACCACCGTGATCACCACGACGGCGACCAGGTAGATCAGCAGGTCGTCGGCCAGGTCCAGGTGCGGGCGGGCGGCGGCGAGCACCCCGGTGATCACGGGCAGGCCGGCCGCGCCCAGCAGCAGGGCAGCGAGCAGGCGTCGCAAGCCGATGCCACCCGCCAGGTACGGGTCGCTCGCCTCGCCGCTCCCTGCGGCCCGCAAACTTGCTGCCCGGAAACCCATGTCTACCAGTGTGAACCGCCGGAGCTGCCAGCGCATGCCCGCCCCCAGGCAGGCGCCCGAAATCGCCGTGATCCCCATCGTGATCGCCGCCGTCTCGGCAAGCGAACCAGTCAGCCGGAGCTGGGAGTACGGTGGCCGCGAGAATCCCGCCACGGTCAGCCAGCCGAGTGCGGCCAGGGGCACTGCGGCCAGCGGCTCCGACGAAGCGGCGAGCACCCCGGTGATGATCGCACAGGCGATCAGCACGGCGATCCCCGGCATGCGGCCGCCCAGGCCCGCCGCGACCGTGCCCACGGCCAGGAACGCGCCGAAGCCCGCCGGCAGCGCGTACACCGCCGGAATCGTTCGTGTCACCCCTCCAGTGCACCGCCTCACATACACACTGGCCAGGGTTCTTGGCGGATCCTTAACGCCCGGTCCGTACCCCTTAACGCCTCGCTAGCGCCCGTCGGGGGACACCAGCTCGTACTTGGGATTGGTCATGACCGGGCTACCGTCGCGGAAGCCGACCGGCCCGGTGAGCCGCACCCGGCCACCGCACACCAGCCCGGGGATGTGCGAGCGGCCGTAGAACAGCGCGGTCAGCTGCCCGGTGCCGTCGGTCAGCTCGCACGCGAGCACCACCGAATTCTCCCCGGCCGGACGAATCTCCAGCACCTGGATCCGGCCCTCGACGCTGAACTTGCCCGGCTCGGTCAGCTCTCCCATCGGGATGACACCGGTCCCGTTGCCGCGGGGCGCGGTCTTGAGCGGTGGCTCCACGGGGGTGGGCACCCCGGCTTTGGCCGGCTGGGCCGATGCACCGGCCGGCGTATCCCCGTTACCGGCGACGACCTCGCCATCGGCGCCGGCCACGGCATGCATCGCCTGCCGGGCCTGCAGCACCCGGACCCGGCTCTGCACGTCATAGGGCACGATCGTCGCCGCGGACCGCGGGATCCGGTTCACCGCCGCGGCGATCTTGTCCGCCGTCCGGTCATGCAGCAGCCGCCCGAGGAACGGCGAGTAGGTGCGCCGCGGCAGCACCACGGTCACGTGGGTCGACGGGTCGGTGGCTTCCCGCTCCACCAGCGCCGCGGCGGCCACGGTGATCCGGCGATCGGGGACGTCGATGAAGTCGAGCGGCAGCCCGCGGCCCGCCTTGGTCCACTTCTCCCGAAGTTCGTCCGCGCGGGCGCTGTCGATGACGAAGTGCACCGCGCGCAGCGTGGTCGGCCGCAGCGACCTCGCGTACCTTATCCCGGCGAGCGTGGCCAGGTCGAAGCTGTCGACCATCACGTACACGGTGCGGCGCGCGTAGTGCGGCTCGGGCGGCGGCTGCTTGCCGGTGATGGTCGCGAGCACCGCGGACTCCGCCCGGTACTCCCGGTTCAGCCGGATCAGCGCCGGGACCCCGATGGCGAACAGCACGACGACCAGCCAGGCGCCCTCGGTGAACTTGACGATCGCGAAGATCGCCACGACGATCGCGGTCAGCACGCCGGCCGAGAAGTTGATCGCCAGCTTGTACCGCCAGCCCTTCTCCCGGCGCTTCTGGTGGTACCGCGCCATGCCGAAGCCCGCCATCGAGAACGCCGTGAACACGCCGATCGCGTACAGCGGCACCAGGCTGTTGACGTCCGCGCCGCGGATGAACAGCAGCGCCAGCGAGACCGTGGCGAGCACGATGATGCCGTTGGAGAACACCAGCCGGTGCCCCCGCTTGAGCAGCCACCGGGGCAGGAACGAGTCGCCTGCCACGTAACTGGCCAGGAACGGGAAACCGTTGAAGCTGGTGTTGGCGCCGGTGTACAGGATCAGCGCGGTCGCCGCCTGGACCAGGTAGAACAGCGCCTGCCCGATGAAGCTGTGCCCGAAGACCTCGGTGGCCTCCTGGGCGAGCACGGTCGGGTATCCGCTGTTGCGCGGCGTGGCGTGGGTCGCGTGCGCCAGCCAGGAGATGCCCGCCACCAGCGAGCCTAGGATCAGGCCTTCGGCCACAAGGACCTGACGGGCGTTCCTGCCCTCCGGCGGCCGGAACGCGCCGACCGCGTCGGAGACCGCCTCGATGCCGGTCAGCGAGGCACCGCCGTTGGCGAACGCCCGCAGCAGCGTGAAGATCATCGCGCCGCTGATCAGCCCAGCCGATCCGTTGCCGAGGGTGACGGTGTCGTGCAGCGTGTGCGCGTTGTAGCCGGGCAGGTTGCCGAAGATCTCCCGGAACACCCCCACCACGATCATCAGCAGCACCGAGCCGGCGAATAGGAACGTGGGGATGGCGAACGCGCGGCCGGCCTCCTTGAGGCCGCGCAGGTTCCCGTAGCACATGAGCACGACCACGCCCGCGGTGATCCACAGCTTGTACGGCCCGATGGCCGGGAACGCGGAGGCGATAGCCGCGGTGCCGGCCGCGGTCTGCACGGCCACCGTGACCACGTAGTCGATCAGCAGCGCGACGGCGCAGACCTGGGCGATCCTTGGACCGAGGTTCTGCCTGGCCACCACGTAGGAGCCGCCGGGCCGGATGTAGACCATGACGATCTCCCGGTACGACAGCACCACGAGCGTCATGACCAGCAAGATGGCCAGCGTCATCGGCAGGATCAGGGTGAACGCCGCCAGGCCGGCCAGCGGCAGCAGCGCGATCAGGATCTCCTCGGTGCCGTACGCCGAGGAGGAGATGCCGTCCGGCGAGAGCACGCCGAGCGCGAGCGGCTTGGACAGCCGCTGCTCGCTCAGTTCGGAGTTGACCAGTGGCGGGCCCAGCAGCCGCAGCTTTGCGGCGTACAGAAAGCCGCCGCCCGGTCCGCTCCCGCCGGGTCCGGCCGACACGAGTTCTTTCTGCCTGGTCACCAGCCTGCGCCCTTCAGCCTGTTACGTCGCCGTACATTTCATACCACCACTAAGCGAGCGTTCCGTCCTGTCATCGGGAGGTGCCAGCACGGCCACCCTAACCCGCGATCAGGATCCGCCAGAAGCCGCCTCGGGCGAAGTACACATTGGTCACTACTTGGAGCACCACGAACGTGACCGGCCACAGCGCCGCACCGAGCGCCGGCACGACGCTGACCGGGAGCGCCGCGGCCATCAGCACGCGGATCACCGCGTCGGCCAGGATGGCCGTGCCCCAGATGATCGTGCAGGTCCGCCAGATCCGGCGGAATCGCGGCGACCTGTCCCAGAACTCGTCCCACGACACGCGCGGCGGCCGGACCCAGGACCTGGTGGCGGAGTCGAACACGCGCCGCCCCTCGAGCAGCGGCCGGGCGAAGACAAACGTCGCGGGCCGGCGGGCGAACAGGCTCAGGTACATGTACCCGGCCCAGCCGGCGGTGACCAGGCCGTCGCGGGCGAGCAACGCCCGCGGGCTGCCGCTGATCAGCGATACGCCCGCGCTGACTGCCAGCGCGGCGAGCATGACCAGGCCGATCATGTCCGCGCGCCGCCGGACCGCGAGGCCGGCGACCGTGGTGAGGACCGGGACGGCACCGCCTGCCGCCAGCGCCAGCCACACGCTGCCGCCCGCGCCCCTGATCCCGTAGAACAGCGCGATCGGCGCCACGATGTCCAGCGCCAGGCCGCGCATCGGGTGCCCGCGGGTCTGACTCATATCCTCATGCTCCCGAGCCCTCGGGGGCCTCGCATCGCCCGACCGGATCGACCTGGGGCCGGCCAACCGGTTGATCCCCCGCACCGCCCGGTACCGTGTCCCCGGTGAGCACTGTCGACCAGCAACTTGTGGACGCGGCCATCGGGCTGATCAGGACGCGCTTCGGCGGCAAGGCAGGGTCCGGCGCCGCCGCGCTGCGCTTGGCCGACGGGACCATCCTCACCAGCACCGCCCCGGAGCCGCCGAACGTCGCGGTATCCCTCTGCCACGAGACCGGGGCGATCTGCGAGGCGTTCAAGCGCGACCAGCCGGTCGTCGCCTCGGTCTGCGTGGTCGTCGCCGACCAAGACCGCGGCTACTGGATCCTCGCGCCGTGCGGCGTCTGCCAGGAACGGCTGATCGTCCACGGCCCGGACGTCGCGGTCGGCGTGCCCGAACTCGACGACCCCCGCCGCTGGCGCTCCCTGCGGCTCCGCGACGTCCAGCCGCACTGGTTCGGCCGCGTGTTCACCGAGGACGGCATCTGGCCGCCCGGGACATAACGGGCTGTGCTCCGGGTCACCGCGGACCGACATGCCGATGCCGGCCCAAGCCTCAAGTCCGGACATGTGATCGTATTTCAGGCGTGACTCCGGGTGCTCCAGCTTATTGCGGACACTTACCCCCCCGGTTTGGGGGGGTAAGTGTCCGCAATGATTTTCGGGGCGTCCTGGGGCCCGCGCAGACCGGGGCATTAAGGGCGCGCCGGAGCGCGCCTAACCGCTTGGAGGCCTGGCAATAACCAACCGAAGGTGCATACTGACCGGTAGGTACTG
>Ga0070741_10019839_pt1 | contig 10696 bp, 8 predicted proteins | sample Coa_R1_4_FD_66440 | JGI IMG/M metagenome (GOLD analysis project Ga0070741, IMG submission 66440) | Surface soil microbial communities from Centralia Pennsylvania, which are recovering from an underground coalmine fire - Coalmine... | ecosystem: Environmental > Terrestrial > Soil > Unclassified ... | reverse complement strand
CGGATGTCGTCGATCCCGCGCTGCGACGCGGCGTCCATCTCGACGACGTCCAGCGAGGTGCCGTTCGAGATCGCGGCGCAGGCGTGACAGGTGTTGTCCGGCGTCGTCGTCGGTCCTTGTGCGCAGTTGACGCTCTTCGCGAGGATGCGCGCCATCGACGTCTTGCCCGTCCCGCGCGGCCCGGCGAAGAGATAGGCCTGGCGGAGCTGCCCGTTCGCGATCGCGTTCCGAAGCGTCCGCACGACCGGGTCCTGCCCGACGACGTCGTCGAAGGTCTGCGGACGGTACTTGCGGTAGAGCGCAGCCACGAGTCGATTCAAGCAGATCGGTGTAGCGTCCTCGGCGTGGAGTCCGGTGGCTGGGAGATTGCGCTCGTCGAGGTCGGCATGGTCCCCATCGAGGGGAAGTACATGGGCCCGCCCGGCGCCTTTCCCGAGACGCTGGACGCGCCGACGAACATCGTCGTCCTGCGCGGACACGGCCTGACGGTGCTCGTCGACGCGGGCTCGGGGCCGCTGCTTCCCATCTGGCCCGGCGCGAGCGAGCAGCCGGTCGAGATCGAGGCGGACATCCTGATCGCGACGCACCTCGACTGGGATCACTGCGGTGGCTTCCTCGCCGGCACCTGGCCGGACGACCTCGAGGCGGCGTGGCCGGACAAGCGCGTGCTCGCGCCTGCGGAAGCGGTCGCGGAAGCGCGGGCCGGGGGGCAGGAGGGCAGCGTTGCGCCTCAGGTCGTCGCGGCGCTCGAGGGCCGGATCGACGAGTACGCGGACGGCGCCGAGCCCGCCCCCGGCATCCGGCTGCGCACCGCGCCTGGGCACAGGACTGGCCACTCGATCGTCGAGGTCGGCGACTCCTTCCTCTACGCCGCCGACGCTTTCCACCACGCACTGCACGTCGAGCATCCGGAGTGGGACACGGAATTCGACTCCGAGCCTGAGGTCGGCACGGAAACGCGGCTGGCCCTGTTGGCCGAGCTCGCCGACAGCGGCACGGCCACCGCGGTCGCGCACATCTCCGGCTTCGGGCGGATCGAGCGCGCAGGCGACGGTTTCCGCTGGGTCCCGGTCGGCGAGTAAGCCCGGTCGCGCGGACGCGCCGTCGAAGCGAATCGCTCGGGCGGCGCCTGCGCTGCCGGCTCGGGTCAGGCGGTTCCGCGGCACCTGGGAGACACTCCTTAGCGCTGCTTCCTTCCGGACCTGACGCGGTTCGAAGGCTCCCAGTGCGCGGGACCTGACCGTCAACGCCCGCGTCGCGGGCCCAGACCCCGTTCGATTCCGCCCCTCGGGCGGTGTTCGGCCCCGCTATAGCGGATTGCGGGTTCAGGGAACCGCTAGCTCCCCGCCTAGCGCGACCGGGCTTATCGAGTCTAGCCGCGATACAGTCTCCGCCCGTGAGGCTCGCCCAGGACGATCCGTACTTCCTCAAGGGCTACGGCCAGGGTCGGATCGAGCCGGGCGAGCGGCCGGCGGTGCTCGTTGTCGATCTCCAGTACCTGCACACGGACCATGCCTCCCCGCTCGCCCGAGCGCCGTTGATCGACCGGGCGGTCGAGTCGACAGCAGAGCTGCTAAAGGCGGCGCGTGCGGTGGGCGTGCCGGTCTTCCACACCGTCGTGTGCTGGGAGGGAGACATCGAGCTGGGCCGCTGGATCCACAAGCTTCCGTTCCTCGTCGAGTGCACGCCGGATTCGCACTGGGCCCAGGTCGACGAGCGGCTCTGGGCCGACGGCGACGTCCTGCTGCCGAAGAAGCGGCCCTCTTTCTTCCACGGGACCCCGCTTCACTCGCTGCTCACGTTCGAGCGCTGCGATACCGTGATCGTCACCGGCGCGACGACTTCGGGTTGCGTCCGGGCGACGATCGTCGACGCGTTCTCGAACAACTTCCGCACGATCGTCCCCGAGGACTGCGTGGGCGACCACGAGGTCGGGCCGCACGAAGCAAATCTCCGCGACGTGCACCGCCGCTATGCCGAGGTCACCATCTCCGACGAGGTCCTCGCCTACCTCGCCGAGCTCGCCGTGCCGGCCTGAACCAAGGAGCCGCCGTGTCCGACTATCCACACCTCTTCAGCCCGCTGCAGATCGGCAGCCTCACCGTTCGCAACCGGATCATGCAGACGGCCCACGTCAAGCTGTTCGCCTACAACGCCGTCGACTCCGACCGCAACGTCGCCTACCAGGCCGCGCGCGCCAGGGGCGGCGCCGGTCTCCTGATCACCGGCAACCGCGTCGTCCACCCGACGTCGACGACCGGCTTCCCGCGCGTCGCCTGGGCATACCGGCCCGAGGCGCTGGAAGCGGACCGCCGGTTGACCGGGGCCGTCCACGAGCACGGTGCGGCGATCTTCGCGCAGCTCAACCACTTCGGCCTGAACGCGTCGAGCGACTCGGCCGACGACTACCGCGTCCTCTGGGGGCCGTCGGCGGTGAAGTCGCCCGCGTACGGGGAGACGCCGAAGGCGATGGAGCACGAGGACATCCGCGAGGTCGTGGAGTGGTGGGGCCACTCGGCCGAGCTCACCCGCGAGGGCGGCTTCGACGGCACCGAGGTGCACATCTCGCACAGCTACCTCCTCCACCAGTTCCTGTCGCCGCTCTACAACAAGCGCGAGGACGAGTACGGCGGCTCGTTCGAGAACCGGCTGCGCTTCGCGCGCGAGGTGATCGAGGAGGTGCGGCGGCGGTCGGGCGACGACTGGGTCGTCGGCGTGCGGATCAGCCTCACCGACTTCATCCCCGGCGCGCTCGACATCGAGGACGCGATCCGCGTTGCGCAGGCTCTGGAGGCGGACGGCCGAATCGACTACGTCAACGTCACCGCGGCCGGCTACCACAACATCTTCAAGGCGATCGAGCCGTCGGACGTTCCTGACGGGTACCTCGTCGACCTGACCGCCCAGGTCAAGTCCGCGGTGGGCCTGCCGGTGTTCACGGTCGGCGGGATCAAGGACCCGGCACTGGCGGAGGAGATCGTGGCGACGGGCAAGGCAGACATGGTCGCGATGACGCGCGCGCAGATCGCCGACCCCGAGCTCGCCAACAAGGTGCGCGAGGGGCGCGAGGACGAACTCGTCCACTGCATCCGCGGCAACCAGGGTTGCATCGGCCGCGTCTTCAAAGGGCTGCCGATCGCGTGCACGGTCAACCCGGGCGCGGGTCGCGAGCGGCGCTTCGGGCCGGGGACGCTCGTCGCGGCGGACATGCCCGGCCACTGGCTCGTCGCGGGCGGCGGGCCGGCGGGCATGAAGGCCGCCGCGGTGCTCGCCGAGCGCGGCCATCGCGTCACGCTCGCGGAACGGGACGAGCAGCTCGGCGGCCAGATCAACCTGATCCTGCGCACGCCGGGCCGCGACGAGTTCGGCTGGGTCACGCGCGATCTCGAGCGGCGCCTGCTCAGGTTGGGCGTCGACATCCGGCTCGGTACCGAGGCGACCGCGGAGCTGGTTCGCGAGCTCGCCCCGGACGGCGTCGTCGTCGCGACCGGCGCGTCCCCGTCGCGAACCGGCTTCTCGAGCGTGAACCCCCTCGTCGATCGGCTGCCCGGCGCCGACCAGGACACCGTGCTGACGGCCTGGGATGTCTTGCTCGAGTCGCGACCGGTCGGCAAGCGGGTGGTCGTGCTGGACGACGACGGCAGTCGCGCCGCCGCCGGCGTCACGGAGGTCCTGCTCGACCGGGGCTCCGAGGTCGAGCTCGTCAGCCGCTGGCCGACGCTGTTCCCCGGGACATTGACCACGCTGGACATGGCCCATCTGTACGGGCGCCTGCTCGGCAAGGGCCTCGCCTACCGCCTCAACTACTGGGCGTCCGGGATCGAGGGCGACCGCGTGACGATCTTCAACCTCTACACGGGCACGCCCGAGACGCTCGACGGCGTCGACACGGTCGTTCTCGCAACGGGCGCGAAGGCGAACGAGGAGCTCTACCTCGCGTTGAAGGACGAGCATTCGAACGTCCACCGGATCGGCGACTGCCTCGCTCCCCGCAAGCTCGACCACGCGATCTACGAGGGCGAGCTCGCCGGCCGCGAGCTGTTCTCGCCGGAGGAGCGCTACATCTACGAGGGCGAGCTGGAGCGCTTCGAAGGGGTGCCCGTCGGCGCGTAGCCGTCACTTGTGATCCTCGCGATCGACCAGGGAACGACCGGTACGACGTGCCTGGTCCTCGACGAGGCCGGCCGCGTGGCCGGCCGCGGCTATCGCGAGATCGCGCAGCACTACCCGCAGCCCGGCTGGGTCGAGCACGAGCCGGACGAGATCTGGCGTTCCGTCCTCGACGTCGGCGCCGCGGCGCTGCGGGATGCGGGCGTCGAGGCGCGGCAGCTCCAGGCGATCGGGATCGCCAACCAGCGAGAGACCGTCGTCGCCTGGGACCGGAACGGCGGCCGGCCCGTGGGGCGGGCGATCGTCTGGCAGGACCGGCGGACAGCAGCCCGCTGCGACGAGCTGCGCGAGCAGGGATACGAGCCTCTGGTCCGGGAGCGAACGGGACTGCTGCTCGACCCGTACTTCTCCGGGACGAAGCTCGAATGGCTCTTCCGCGACGGCGGTGTTCCCCGGAGCGCGGCGGTCGGGACCGTCGACTCCTGGCTCGCGTTCAAGCTGACCGGCGAGCACGTCACGGATCCCTCGAACGCGTCGCGGACGCTCCTCTACGACCTGCGCCGGCGCGGCTGGGACGAGGAGCTCTGCGCGCTCCTCGGCGTGCCGGGCGGCGCTCTTCCGCGCATCGTTCCGACGGCGGGAGTCATCGGCCGGACGACGGCCCTCGGCGGCTCCGTGCCGGTCGCGGCGATCGTGGGCGACCAGCAGGCGGCGCTGTTCGGACAGCGCTGCACGGAGTCGTCGACGGCGAAATGCACGTACGGGACGGGCAACTTCTTGCTGCGGACGATGGGCGAGGCCGAGCCTGCGCCCGTCGACGGACTGCTGACGACGGTCGCCTGGGAGGTCGGCGACCGGTTCGAGTACGCGCTGGAGGCGAGCATGTTCGTCACCGGCGCGGCGGTGCAATGGCTCCGAGACGGGCTCGGGATCGTCCGGACCGCGGACGAGACCGAACGGCTCGCGGCATCCCTCGAGTCGAACGACGGCGTCTACTTCGTGCCCGCGCTGACCGGGCTCGGCTCGCCGCACTGGGATCCATACGCGCGCGGGACGGTCGTCGGGCTCACGCGCGGAACCGGTCGTGCGCACCTCGCGCGGGCAGCGCTCGAGGCGATCGCCTACCAGACCGCGGACGCGGTGCGTGCACAGGACGCAGTCGTGTCGCAGCCGCTGACGGAGCTTCGAGCCGACGGTGGCGCCACCGCAAACGCGTGGCTGATGCAGTTCCAGGCGGACCTGCTCGGCATCCCCGTCGCGGTTGCGCCGATCGGGGAGTCGACTGCGCTCGGCGCGGCGTTTCTCGCCGGGATCGCCGTGGGCTCGTGGACGGAGAACGACCTCGTCGACCTCTCCGCCGAGCCGCGGCGCTACGAGCCGCGACCGGACGCCGACCCCGGGCCGCTGCTCGCCGGATGGCGCCGCGCCGTCGATCGCGCGCGGAGCTGGGGCGTCGATGCGCCCGTCCAGCCGCTAACCTGATCCGCCCCGGGGCGCGTAGCTCAGCGGGAGAGCGCCCGCTTCACACGCGGGAGGTCGCTGGTTCGATCCCAGCCGCGCCCACCAAGGAAGGTTCTTTCGGTGATGTGTAACTTGACAAACCCATCCGAGGGGTGAGTCGAATACACTCAGCGTCGCCGTCTATGCCTGAGGCCGATTTCGCAATCGTCTACGACGGCCCTGCGCTTGAGACAGGGCAGATGCCGGTGCGCGACCTCGCGCCCGCACTCCTTGCGCTTGGCGAGCTGTACACCGAGGCCAGCAAGATCGTCTACCCCAAGCAGCCGCCCGTCTCTCTAAACGTCAAGGCGAATGAGCGCGGCTCGTTCCTCGTTTGGCTCGCGCTCCAAGCCGGTGACACCTGGGACACGATGCGCGACCTACTCGTCAGCCAGGACGCGACTGCCATTGCCAACCTCATGCAGATCGTCTCGGGCGCCCACGGGATGTTCTGGCTCATCGGCAGGCTGAACCGCCGTAAGATCGTCGCCCAGCAGCCCGCGCCGCCGCCTGTCGCGCCCGGAGGAGTTCGCCTGACGCTGGAGGACGGGACGACCTTGGAAGTCTCTGCCGACGTGCTAGCGCTCTACGAGCGCATCGAATTGCGCCGCCATGCCCGGGCGGTTGTCGCTCCGCTCAAGAGGCAGGGCATCGAGAAGGTGGAGTTTCGGGAGGACGATCAACCTGAGCTCATCATCGCCCAAGAGGACGTGACCGCTTATGACTTGGACGAGGACGAAGAACTGCTCAATGAGCGCGACCAAGAGATTGTCTTGGAGATCGTCTCGCCCGACTTCAACATGAAGAACAAGTGGCGCTTTAGCGACGGCTCCAACAGCACGATTTGGGCTGGGATCGAAGACGCGGACTTCGTGCGCGCAGTTGAAGACGGAACCGAGGCTTTCCGCAAAGGGGACCTGATCCGCGTCCGGGTCAAGCTGATCCAGACGCGCCGGCCCGATGGTCTACACGCGGACTACACGATTCTCGAAGTGCTGGATCACTACCCGCGCTTAGTGCAGCTTGATCTCCAGGCAATGATTCCACCTGAGATCGAGGCCCAGGAAGAGCCGAAGCAGCTACCGCCGGGCGATACTCGCGCTAGTCGTCCTGAGGACGAGGAATGACGTCCTCGCCTGCATCGTCCTCGTCGTCGGACTGCTGCTTTTCTCGGCGCTTCTCGTCTAGCAGTAGCCGCAGCGCGTCCTTCGGGTCCATCTCGACGTTCACGCGATCATCAAGCTTTGCCATGTGCCCCAGTGTAGAGAAGGGACGGGCCGAAGCCCGTCCCCGTCTCAGCCCTTCCTCAATACAACGTAGAGGGAGAGCAGCGCGGTGACGAAGTCCACCACGCTTCTTGCATCGGAGAGCAAGTGCCTCTCCTTGGGGCGCGTAGCCCTCTCCGTAGGTCAGCCACCTGAATGGCTGACGGCCTCGCATGGACCGCTCCGAGAGCCTACGGAGCGGTCCTGTCGGGGTCCTCTAGTGGAAGCGGAGCCGACGTCCCGCGACGCGGCCCATGAGCAGGATCATGCGCTCCGCGTCGGTCAGGTGCTTGGACGAGTAGCGGAAGTCGAACTCAGTCAGGTAGCGGTCAAGGTGCGCGCGGGAAACGTGGTGGTGCGTCCCGTCGATGGAGCGCTTCAACTGCGAGAAGAAGTTCTCGGCCTTGTTGGTCGAGACGCCATTACGGACGTACTCGCCCTGGTGGTGGTCGACGTATTCGTGTCCGGCCAGTTCGTGCCTGAACTTGAGGTAGCCAGTCGCCTGGTCGGTGTGCAGAACCGTGCGCTCGATCGCGCATTCTTCCGCGATGACGCTGCGGAGCGTCATGCCGGTGATGTTCGGGATGGAGCGCGACCGCGCCTCGCCGGTCGAGGCGTCCACCAGCGTGAACACTCTGGTCTTCGTCGTCCGGCCTTGACCGCCCGTTCCCTTCTTGTATCCGTGCCGGTTCTTGGGCGTGCCGCCGATCCACGTTTCGTCCGCAACCACGATGCCCTCAAGCAGCGCCTCGGGCGCGAGGTTCGTCATGGCTTCACGGAGCCGCATGGTCATGAACCAAGCCGTCTTCGGCGCGACGCCGTACTTCCGCTCAATCTCGCGCGCCGCGATCCCGTTCTTGTTGGCACACATCTCAAAGACGACCATGAGCCAGGTGTGCAGCGGCACCTTCGTGCCGTGGAAGATCGTCCCGGTAATGACCGAAAACTGCTTCCGACACGCCTTGCACTTCCAGACCCGTCGCTCAGTGACGGAGCCTGTCCGGGTCTTGCGGGCACCCGTCCCGCTTTTCGGCGTCAGAAAGTAATGCTTGGCCGTGCTGCCGCAATGCGGGCACACCGGACCGTCAGGCCAGCGCAGGGACTCCATGTACCGGTAGGCGTCACCTTCGGAGCGGATCTGCTTGGCGATGGACATGAGGTTCGTCTTTGCCATGGCCGAACTATGACACACCCATATGGGTTTGTCAAGTTACACATCACCCATCTTTCGAATACCTCCTTTCAACTCGACCTGCGTTCCTGCATCCATGCAGGACGGGGAGTTGTTTCTAGTAAACACTGCACAAATGCAGGACGTCAATGACGATTGCAAATTTCGCAACACCGACCGGAACGACGTTGTAGATGGACACTGCACTACCAACGCTCGCGATGCCACTTGATCAACCGAAGAACCACAAACACGATCAGAGCGCCAAACAGATACGGCAGCACAGGTTCGAGCAACTCGAAGATCAGCCTGATCCCGATCGCGACTGCTAGTAGAACGGCGACACCTTTGACGATCGGGTTCTCGGCCAGGTTCAACGCCGGCGTAGGTGTCGGTGGTGGAACGTGTGCTGGATCAACTCTCCTTCGGGCAGAACTCAGGCCCGCTCGGGAAGCGAGCTTCTCCGCCGACGAGCCCGACAGCACGCTTGATGTCGTTCGGGCCGAGTAGCCGGCAGCGCCACTCGCCTGGCGGGGGCGAAGAGCAGTTCTGGCCGAGGTCGGGCGTCATCGCCTCGCAGGTGCCGCTGAAGTCATGGGTGAGCCCGATGATGTGCCCGAGCTCGTGAACGATGACCTCCGCCTCGTCGTACTTGTCGAACTGCTGGACGATCCAGATGATGCGCGGCCCGTCGTGCCCGAGCTCGGTGCAGCCGGCGATGTTCGGGTCGGAGCCGCACGTGCTCGGATTGGAGATTGTCACGGTGACGTTCGCGTTTGCCGTCGCCACGGTGTAGAAGTGGATGCTCGCCCCGCTGCTGTTCCAGGCCTCGAGAGCGCGAGCGAGCGACCACGAGTACTCGGGTGCCTTGTTGTAGACGCTCAGGGTGACCGCCGGCCGAGGTTGCGGTGAAGGCCCCGGCCGGGGCGGCCCCGGGAGCCCGGGCTGCTGGATGTGACCCGGGAGAAAGAACGCCGCCCCGATCAGGCCGGCGAGTGTCGCCGCCAGGCCGGTGCCGAGATCGTGGGTGACACCTTTCAGCACGATGGCTCTGAGTCGAGCGTGGGCGTCCACGCGCGAAGAACGGCTCCTGCCTTTGCGAAGTACGCGCGCCAGAATCCGCGCAAGCTGATCTGAATCCCGTTGGGGATCTGGCGGCGCGGGTCAAGTCCTCCGCCCACGACATAGATGCAGACTCCCGTGAGCTTGGCGATCTTTCCGGCGCGTCCGAGCTTGCTGATCAGACGCTTGATCTCAGGTGCGCTCAACGCCCTCGCTTTCAGGACGAGGTCATCGGCCTTGCTGTAAGCCCACATGTTGGAGTTCAGAACGAGCGTGCGCGGCCCCGCGGGCTCGGACGCGAAGAGCTCGCCAGCGGCGAGCAGACCGCCCAAAATGTCCGTCCCGGGGACGCCGCTCTGGCGGCCGAAGAACTTCTTCGCCTGTCGCTTTACGGCGTCGGCCTGCTGAGCCAGGTCGAGCTTTTCGTAGTAGGAATTCGGGTCAGAGGTTTTGGGGCGGAACGTGTGCAGGATCGGCCATGTCACGCTCGCCAACGCACTGGTCTGGAACGGGGAGGCTGCGACCATTCCCCGATCAGATGCGGCCAGGTCCGCCATCTCGGTCACGATCCGGATCGCCTCTGCGCGCTGCGCGGCGGTCGTATCGAGGCTGTAGTCAGCGAGCAGGACCCGCTGTGACAGCTGCGACGCCGCCAACGACGAGCCCGCGACGATCGCGACCATGATCAGCAGCGCCAAGAACCCGAGAGTCTTGATCTTGGTGTTTGTCATCTTCTTCTCCTTTCGACTCATGGCTTGACCGTCCGGTGAACGCGCTCGATCGTCTGTGGATCCGGCTTCCCGTTCGTGGGCGGCTGTCGCTTCAGTGTCCGGCTGCTCGGCTTGTGGCGCGTCCGCGGCGTCCGCGAGTCGTCCCAGTCGTCGATAGGCTTCGGCGGCGAAGGAAGCGCTCGCGCAAGGACCGCGAGGTACTTCGACTCCTCCTGCTTGTGATGCCGCCCGAGACGGTCGATGTCGTGATCAGCACGATCGGCAATCCCCTCGCGCCGGACGTGCAGGCGCGCCTCCCGCCGGTCGAGCTCCTCGAGCGCTTCGTCTGCGGCTTCTTTCTTCTCCTCGGCCTCCTCAACGCTGACGTTCGCCTCACGCCACTCGGCCGAGCGAGCCCGCTGGTATGCGACGTAGAAAGCGGCCAGGAGCGTCGCGGCCTGCAGGAAGCCGAGGGCGATTCCAAGCCACACCGGATGGCTCATGCCCCGGCCGAACGTATTGCCGATGTCGAAGATCTCGCCAGCCCGCACCCAGGCAAGCCCGACGATGACGAACAGATAGAAGAACACACCGGACACGACGACCGCCCGGTGGGCGAACCAGTCTCGACGGCTTTCGATCCGATCACCCTCGTGCAACACGAGCCGCGCTGTCGCCAAGGCGAGCACATGAGTGCCGGCCACGAGCGTCGCACCGATGAGGACAGCGATCACCTTGATCGTCGTGTCGTCAACGGGCAGTCGTACGAGCGACAGGCGGAGGAGGGGGTACTCGACCGCCGCGAACAGCACCATCAGAACGACATAGGTGAGCGTAGAGATCGTGCCGACGCGCCGGGCCGCGGGCACCTTGTCCCG
>Ga0070741_10019838_pt1 | contig 10698 bp, 7 predicted proteins | sample Coa_R1_4_FD_66440 | JGI IMG/M metagenome (GOLD analysis project Ga0070741, IMG submission 66440) | Surface soil microbial communities from Centralia Pennsylvania, which are recovering from an underground coalmine fire - Coalmine... | ecosystem: Environmental > Terrestrial > Soil > Unclassified ... | reverse complement strand
ATCGGCGGCAAAGAGGTAGGGGAAGTGCTTGAAGGACAGAAGCGATTCGCACTGCAAGTCCGATTCGAGGCCAATGATCGTAGCGACCTAGAAAAGATTCAAAACATCAAAGTCGCAGATCCGCAGGGCCGTTTGATTCCGCTCAGCCAACTGGCTTATATCCACACCGAGCCCGGGCCCGCACAAATCAGCCGCAGTAATATTCACCGCCGTATCAGTGTGGAAGCAAACGTTCGTGGCCGAGACCTTGCCGGTTTCATCAGCGATGCACAACAGGCAGTGGCTACCAAAATGAAACTTCCGCCGGCCTACTGGATTGAATGGGGTGGACAGTTCGAGAACTTGCAGCGCGCCACCAAGCGTTTGGCCATCGTGGTCCCCTTGGCCATGTTCCTAATTTTTGTCTTGCTCTACACCACCTTCAATGCGGTCAAGCCCGCTTTGCTGATCTTCCTCAACGTGCCACTGGCAGCAACCGGCGGGGTCTTTGCTCTTGCCCTTCGTGGTATGCCTTTCAGTATTTCAGCCGGAGTAGGTTTCATTGCAGTCTCCGGGGTTGCGGTAATGAATGGCGTTGTCCTCTTAAACCATATCGTCGAGTTACGGCGTCAAGGTTTGGGAATAAATGAAGCCACGGAACGCGGGGCATTGGAAAAAATGCGCACCATGATTATGGCTCCTCTCGTGGCAGGACTGGGTTTCTTGCCCATGGCAATCTCTACCGGAGCGGGAGCTGAAGTGCAGCAACCGCTGGCCACGGTGGTGATCGGAGGACTCGTCACTTCAACTACGTTGACGCTGTTTGTCTTGCCGTCCCTGTATCGGTGGTTTGAAGCGCGTGGCGCAGAAGTCGAGATTTAGCGAGGTCCTATGAAAGAAATAAAAGTGATTATGCAGCCATTTCTGGTTTCGAAAGTGGTAGAGGCCCTGAAGATGATTCCCGGTTTGCCGGGTGTTACCGTCTCCGACGTTCGCGGCTTTGGTCGGGCGCAAGCCGTCGGTGCCGTGGATACTGTCGCCGATGGCGCGGTTGAATATGTAAAGAAATCCAAGCTGGAGGTAGTTGTCCCCGACGAGATGGCCGAGAAGGTTGTCGAGACCATCCAGCGGCACGCCCACACGGGCAATCCCGGAGATGGCAAGATCTTTGTTTACACCGTGGACGATGTGGTGCGCATCCGAACAGGCGAGCGCGGTAAGCACGCCATCTGAGAGGGATTATGGCGGACGACGTTAAACAATCGCCGGGAACCGCGAAGGCTAGTACCGTTCAGCCGCGGGTCGAGACGTACGACTTCCGAGTGCGTGGAATGGACTGTCCTAGTTGCGCACAGGACATCGCCAGGGCAGTGAACAAAATCAGTGGGGTCCAAGGGGTAACCCCAGACATCGTGGCTGGTAGGGTCCAAGTTGCCTACATCCCAGGGGCGGTTGCTCGGGAAGACGTTGCTAGCGTAATCCGCCGGATTGGGTACCGGGTTGAAACAGAGGTAAACAAGCTCACCGCGTTCACTGTTGAAGGAATGGATTGTGCCGACGAGGTTCGCCAAATCCAAGACACACTGGGGAAGCTGCCTGGCGTTTCGAAACTTCAGTTCGATCTCATCGGACGGCGCCTGACCATCGAAGGAGCCATCCCCGAATCGGAAGTTCAACGCACCATACAAACGCTGGGGATGACTGCCCATCCGCAAGGCGCGCAGATCCGCCCAGCGACCTTTTGGGAGAAGCAGGGCCGGTTGATCACGACGGTTGTCTCTGGCATTTTTCTCGCCGTTGCTGGGTTGCTCATCGTCTCTGGCGCCGGAAGACAAGTGACCATTCCACTTCTTGCGATCTCCGCAGTTGCAGGTGGTTGGTTTATCGCTCCCCGCGGTTTGCGAGCCGCAGCAAGCGGGTTGCTGGACATGAACTTCCTGATGACGATTGCTGCTGTAGGAGCGGCAGCGATTGGGGAGTGGGGCGAAGGTGCTTCTGCCATGTTCCTGTTTTCCGTCGCCCAACTGCTCGAGTCCCACTCGATGGACCGCGCGCGGAATGCTATCAAGGCGTTGATGAACCTTTCTCCTGCAGAAGCAACCGTAAGGCGAGGCGAAACGGAGCGCACAGTCCCTGTCGCCGAAGTGAAGGTTCAAGAGACGATCGTCGTCAGACCTGGCCAGAGGGTTCCTCTTGACGGTACAGTCGTGGGAGGTAAATCGTCGCTCAACCAGGCACCCATAACGGGGGAGTCATTCCCGGTTGATGTGCAACCAGGCTCCCAAGTTTTTGCCGGCTCGATAAACATCCAGGGCCTGCTGCAGGTTCAGGTCACCAAACTCTCGGAAGACACCACTCTGGCGCGCATCATTCACGCAGTGGAAAAGGCCCATGCAAGTCGCGCCCCTTCACAGTCGTTCGTGGATCGCTTTTCGCGCGTGTACACGCCCGCCGTGGTTTCATTTGCTGCTCTTCTTACAATTGCTCCACCGCTGCTGGGACTTGGCGCCTGGCATACGTGGTTTTACCGCGCACTGACGATGCTGGTAATCGCCTGGCCGTGCGCGCTTGTAATCTCCACACCGGTTTCGATAGTCAGCGGTTTGGCACGCGCCGCCCGAAGTGGCGTCCTTATTAAAGGAGGAGTACACCTTGAGAGCGCTGGGACCATAACCGCGATCGCCTTTGACAAAACCGGGACCTTGACGCTTGGACAACCACGCGTAACTGAGGTCGTTCCTCTCGACGGTGGCGGTCCCGATGAGGTATTGAAGCTGGCCGCTGCACTGGAGCATGGCTCCGAACACCCGATTGCCGAAGCCATCATTCAGCAAGCCAAATCTCAGAAACTTGATTTGCCAGCCGTCACGGATTTCGAGGCTCTGGCGGGGCGCGGGGTGCGGGGAACGATTGCAGGCAAGGTCTTCTATCTTGGCAACGAGCGGTTGTGCCACGAACTGGGCTACTGCACACCTAAGAGTGAAGAGGCATTGCGTTCCATCGGGGAACAAGGAAAGACCGCGGTTCTGCTGTTCTCAGAGAACAAACCCGTTGGCGTAATTGCCGTCGCCGATCAAGTACGCCCGCAAGCGGCTCAAGCCATCCAGTCCTTACGATGGCTGGGTCTGAAGCGCATTTTGATGCTCACCGGTGATAACGAGAAAACCGCCAACGGCATAGCCGATCAACTCAAGATTACCGATTACCGGGCGGAACTCCTGCCGGATGACAAAGTAGCCGCCGTACAGGAAATGACAAACAGCGGCGACCACGTCGCCTTCGTCGGGGATGGCGTAAATGATGCACCTGCCATGGCCGCCGCCACAGTGGGAATAGTAATGGGCGCGGCCGGCACTGATGTCGCACTGGAGACTGCCGACATCGCCTTGATGGCCGACGATCTGTCCCGGATCCCTTTTGCCATTCGTCTTTCGCGCCAGACGCTCGCAATTGTCAAGCAGAACATCTGGTTCTCGATCACCGTGAAGGGCATCTTCATGGTTCTGGCGGTTACGGGCTGGGCTACTTTGTGGATGGCCGTGGCTGCCGATATGGGCGCATCGCTGGCGGTGATCGCGAATGGCTTGAGAACGCTACGGGCGAAAGATTAATGATGACACCACTCACACTTTTTGGCCTGTTCGCGGTGACTGCGATGCTCGTTTGTTACGCACTGGAGAAGCGCAGCCCCCGGTTCATCCTGGCACTTGGGTTGTCAGGTGGACTGGCGTCAGCTTACGGTTTTCTCCAAGGAGCTTGGCCGTTCGGAGTTGTTGAGGGCATCTCGGCAGGCGTGGCGGTGCGCCGTTGGTGGCTGAATCGCGAACTCAAACAGGGGTGATCCTATGACTCATGAGCTTCACGTTGCATGTCGCCTCTCGGATGAGGTACTACGAAACCAAAAAGCAAAACTCCTTTACTCACACATCCGAGTCATCATCGGGTGCGCCCCGCCACATCACTGCGTGATCCGTGCCACAGTCCCGGCAGGACCTCTACTGTAGCCTGTTGACTTCGGTCCTCCCCGGACGTTGAGTGTGGAAGTGTGTGGTTGCGATGGATAAAGTGATCCGCTGTCCGTATTGCGTCTTGAACCACGACTATCGGTATATGGCAAAACACGCAAACGACCGGTTCACATGTGGCGAGTGTGGTCACATCGCCCGTCCCGATCACCCGGACTTCAAGTGTTCTTGTTCGCACTGCCTTGCCCTGTCCCATCTCCCCGTCAGCAGTCACGCTTACCATTCCACATGACCGCGGAGTCAGAAGGCATTGGAAGCCCGGGTTCCGGTTATGGAGTTGCTACTGGATTCCGGCAATGGCCTGACTGATTGTTCTCACCCACAGAGGTGGGTTATCCGCCGGGCAATTGTAATCGGCTCCACTGACATGCTTATCGCGCTGGCGAAGGGACGCCACAATGGGAACTCCGGGAAGGATCTCTCGGAAATGAGCGGCAAGGTTGCATCGTTCTTCCCATGGCGCTCCGTGCCCGATCAGGACGACGCCTATTGATTCATGCGAGAGATCGAGATTTCGCGCGGCACGCGAACCGAGAGCAGAGATTACCGGATGTCCAAGCGATTGGAGGATCTCGTCACGGATTGACAACAAGCTCTCGCGAAATTCAACCTGCACTATCGTTGTCATGGTTCTCCGGAAAGTCGGACGTCGGAGCAATCTTGCGCCGAGACTCGGCGCAATCTTGGCTGCTTCAGGTAGGAACACCAAGTTTTGGCAGAAGCCATTGCGTCAAGACCACGTAGGCGACGACAAATGCCACTCCCCAGACCCAATTGGGCATGTTCACTTTCTCCTACCTGCCCACTCCAAGTTTACGCAGGAACGTCATCATCGGGCACCAATTCGTGAATCCAGACTGAAACAGATTCAGGCCAACAAAAGCGGTGAAAAGGTACCAGTACGGGCTTACGTAGTGCCCAAGTGCCAGGGACAATAGAATAAAGCTGCCAGCGATCAAACGAAGTGTGCGTTCTACAGTCATAGCAGTTCTCCTTCAAAACAAGTTGGTCCTACGCAATTTCGCATTGCGGTGTTTCGCATTCAGCGACATTCTCGGGCGAATGCGGATGCATGGGTGGAAGCGAGTGTCCCCTCTGGGACAGGTAATAAAGAACCGGCACTGCCATTCGCGACAGAACGGTAGACGCGACTTCTCCCGCCATCAAGGACAATGCCAAGCCCTGGAAAATGGGATCGAACAGGATCACGCTCGCTCCCACCACGACGGCGGCTGCGGTCAGCAGCATTGGGCGGAAGCGCACCGCGCCCGCATCGACGACAGCGTCCTCCAACGACATTCCTTGTGAGCGGCGAAGTTCGATGAAGTCGACGAGAATGATGGAATTGCGAACAATAATGCCGGCTCCGGCGATGAATCCGATCATGGAGGTCGCAGTGAAGAATGCGCCCATCAGCGCATGCGCGGGCAGAATGCCAACCAGCGTGAGCGGGATCGGAGCCATGATGACCAGCGGCGTGACGAACGACCGGAACCAACCCACGACGAGCACATAGATCAATACCAAGACAGCCGCAAAGGCGAGCCCCAGGTCGCGGAAGACTTCGACCGTGATGTGCCACTCACCATCCCATTTCATCGAAAAGCGGTCGGTGCGCTCGGGCAGGGTTGTGCCCTTGTATTGCTTTACTCCGTAGCCATCCGGCAACTTGATCTTATCGATGGCTTCGCTCATCTTCATAATGGCGTACACAGGACTTTCTTCTCCGCCCGCTACATCTCCCGTCACGTAGACGACTGGCTGCAGATTCTTGCGATACAGGCTGGTGTCAATCGTCGTTTGTTGAAGGTTCGTTACTTCCTGCAGGGCTATTTGGCCACCGGAAGGCGTCGGCAGCTTCAGGTTGCCAAGGTCTTCGATTCCCGAGCGATCCGGGCGCGCCAGTCGGACCTCGATAGGGATGTCTTCGCGGGAACGGGGATCGTGGAGCAAGCCAGCGCTGGCTCCTCCGAGCCCCACCTGCAGCGTTCGCGTCACGTCGGCGGGTGAGATGCCGTGGAGCGCTGCCTTGTCCAGATCAACTTTCATGTCGTACTTGGTTTGCGGGTCTTCGACGTACCAGTCCACATCCACGACACCTGGCGTTTGCTGAAAGACCTTCTTGACTTGAGCAGCTAGTTCAATCTGCCCTTTGTAGTCAGGCCCGTAAACTTCGGCGACCAGTGTTTGCAACACGGGGGGACCGGGTGGGACTTCGGCTACTTTAATGCGCGCCCCGAAGGGTGCGGCAATCCTGTCCAACTCCGGCCGCAGTCGTCGTGCGATCTCGTGGCTCTGAGCCTTGCGATCATGCCGTGAGAGCAGATTCACCTGGATATCAGCCTGATTGGGCTGACCGCGCAAGAAGTAGTGACGCACGAGCCCGTTGAAGTTGTAAGGGCCAGAGGTCCCCGCATAGATCTGATAATTGATAACCTCGGGCTGCTGGCCGAGATACTGTCCCAAGGCTTGCGCCACCCGGGTCGTCTGTTCCAGTGGCGTGCCATCGGGCAAGTCAATAATGACCTGAAACTCACTCTTGTTGTCGAAGGGGAGCATTTTTACGCGAACCCACTTTAGCGGGACGAATGTCACCGCCGCGAGCAGCAACAACACCACACCACCGAGAAACATCCACCGGCGGTGCGCGTCGCGGATGAGCGGGTTCATCATCCGGCGGTACAAGCGAGTGGTCCAGCCTTCGGTCTCGTGTCCGGACTGTTCACTGCCGCCCGCATATTTCCTCAGCAGCCTCAAAGCCGCCCACGGCGAAACAACGAAGGCCACGATCAATGAAAACAGCATGGCTGCCGAAGCACCCACCGGGATCGGGCGCATGTATGGACCCATCAGGCCGCGCACAAAGGCCATAGGCAGGATTGCGCCGATTACCGCGAAGGTGGCAAGAATCGTAGGATTGCCAACTTCGTCCACCGCCTCAACCGCGACTTCAGATAAGGATCGCCCTCGGCTCTCTGGCAACCGAAAATGGCGCACGATATTTTCGACCACAACGATGGCGTCGTCGACAAGGATGCCGATGGAGAAGATCAAAGCGAACAATGTGACCCGGTTCAGGGTGTAGCCATACAGGTAGAACACGGCGAGCGTGAGGGCGAGCGTGACTGGCACTGCCAGAAGTACGACGCCTGATTCCCGCCAGCCTAAGGCAAGTGCAATCAGCAAAGTGACCGACAACGTTGCGATCAGCAGATGTTTGAGAAGTTCGTCGGACTTGTCCTTCGCGGTCTCGCCATAGTTGCGCGTGACCGTGATGTTCAGATTATTTGGAAGTACATAACCGCGCAGAGCATTGACTTTGTCCAGCACGCGTTCGGAAATGTCGGTGGCATTCGTACCTTTGCGCTTGGAAAGCGTGATGGTTACGGCGGGATATTCCGCGCCGGCACTCTGTCCTGCGCCGCCTCTGGCACTGGCAAATAGCACGTAGGTGTTTGCTTCGGCAGGGCCGTCCTCAAGCTTCTCCGCTACATCACGCAAGTAGACGGGGCGTCCGGTATGAACCCCGACCACGACCTGACGCAGGTCGTCGAGACTCGTGAAGAAAGTTCCGGCTTCGACCTGAAACTCGTGATTGTCACGCGCAAAACTACCGGCTTGGCCACGGCTGTTTGCGTTCTGGAGTCGCTCCACGATCGCGCTCGGCGTAAGGCCGTAGGCCGCGAGCCTTTGTGTGTCTAGCACTACTCGTATTTCCCTAGGCTGCCCCCCGATGATCTTGGTCTCAGAAACGTCGTTGAGCGGCTTCAGTGAATTTTCCAGCTCACCCGCGATTCTCCGCAGGCGATAAGAGTCATAGTCCTTCCCCCACAATGTCAGGGCCATAATCGGCACGTCGTCAATCGATCGGACCTTGATGATTGGTTGTGAGACGCCGGGCGGGATGCGGTCAAAGTTGGAGTAGAGCTTGTTGTAGGCCTGTACGATCGCATCTTCTTCTTTTGTACCAACGTAGAAACGCACCACCAACATGCTCACGCCGGGATGACTGATCGAGTAGATGTATTCGACGCCCGGCACTTCACGCAGTAACTTCTCCATGGGAAGGCTGACGCGCTGTGCCACCTCGTCCGCCGACGCACCTGGCATCTGAACGAAGACGTCGAGCATGGGCACCACGATCTGCGGCTCTTCTTCCCGTGGGGTCTTGAGAATGCTGAAGGCGCCAAGAAGCAGCGCGGCAACGATCAACAGCGGTGTGAGTTTTGAATCAATGAAGCTGTGGGCGATGCGACCGGCCAGGCGCAGGCCCTTCGGGGGGTGAATGGCCGACTTGGATTCCTTGTCGGTCATTACTGGACCTCAATTCGTTTGCCATTCAGGTCGACTGCACCGGGTTTGGCCACAAGCTGCTCGCCATCCTGGAGGCCAGCCAGCACTTCGACCTCGGTCCCGGAAGGCTTTCCCAGTGTGATATAGCGCAAACTCGCAACCTTGTTTTGGTCCAGCACATAAATGCCTTGCAATTGGCCGCGTTCGACGACCGCCGAGCGCGGAATCAACAGCGCTTGCCGCTTGCCACGAGAAAACAGGCCCCGCCCGAAGAGCCCCGAACGTAGCCGTGTGTCAGTTGGGAGCTCGATCTTCACCAGAAAAGTGCGACTTGCGGCGTCCGCGGCCGGGACGATCTGAACAACCTTGCCTTTCATCGCCGTGTTGCCGAGAGCATCGATCAGGACCGAGACCTGTTGTCCTGTTCGCACATACTGGAGATCGTTCTCGTTGACGGTGGCCTCCAGCCGGTAACGACGCACGTCCTCGACGGTGAAGATCGGCATGCCGGGTGAAGCCAGCGTGCCGGAATCGGCTTTCTTCTCTGTCACCACGCCGTCGAATGGCGCCCGAATCCGCGTGTAATCCAGAGACGTGCGTGCCTGGCTCAATGCTGCCTGCGCCTGGGCCTGTCCTGCCTTTGCCATATCGCGACGCGCGAGAGCCGCTTGTTGACGGGCTTTCACTTCGTCGAACTCCTGCGGACTCACCGATTTCTTTTCGTAGAGGTTCTGGTAACGCATCAGCGTTGATTCCGCTAGGGCTAGGTCGGAATCAGCTCCGACCAGTTGTTGTTGGGCTGCAAGGTCGGCTGCGGTCGAGCGGTCTACTGCGGCTCGCGGCTGGGAGTCGTCGATTACGGCGAGCACTTGACCGCGCTGAACATGGTCTCCTTCGTGAGCGAGGATCTCGACGATGTTCCCCATCATTTGGCTGGCGGCGTCGCTGGTCTGGGAGGCATGTACCGTGCCTACTGCTTCCAGCAAATCGGGCACGTTAGCCTGCTGCACCGCAAGCACGTCAATGTTCCGCACGGTTTGCGGCAACGGAGTGGTGCGGTTTTGCTCGCTAGAGCAGCCGACGAGGCTAAAAACTGCGGGCAGGATAAGAAACAGAAATCTGAGTCGAATATTCATACGCTTCATGGCATCACCACAGGAGATTGCGGATTCAAGCTTCCGCTCGCCAACTCCAGGTTGGCGTAGCTGGTCTGGAAGTGATAAACGGCCTCCCAGTAGTCGGTTTGGCTGCGGCGCGCGGCATCTTCAGCGCCCAACAAATCGGTAATCGTGGTCAGTCCGCTGTCGTAGCGGTCTTGGTTGATGCGCAGACTCTCCTGTGCCTGGGCGATTGCCGCTCGGGCCACTTCGATCTGCTGCCGATTGGCATCCGTCTCGTAATAAGCCCGCCTCACTTCGAGGCGAACTGCATCGCTAGCTGCCTGCTTCATCGCTACAACCTTTTCTTCGAGAGCTCGCTGCCGGGAGAGTTCCGCCCGTTTCGCCCCGCCTTGAAAAATGTCAAATTGCACTTCGACCCCGCCCAGCCAGTTGTTGCCCCCGCCACCGGCGACGAACGTAGGGTTATCCATTTCCCAGCCTGCAAAGGCGTTCACCCGCGGGCCAAATGACGACTTAGCAATCGACACGCTCTGCCGCTGGGCTTGTTCCTCAGACCCAATGCGCTTCAAGTCGGGGCGATTTGTGAGTGCCTGGTTCTCGACTTCCGCGAGCATTGAGGCGGGAAGCGTGCGCTCAGCCAACAGTTCGGCAGTCTGGAACGGAGAATCAGGCGGCATACCCATCGCCGTGTTCAGCTGTGCCCGCACCACTTCCAGAGTGTTCCTGGACCGGATCACTTCCTGCTGTCGCGCCGCCATGCGAACCTTCGCTGTCAGCAGATCTGACTCTACCGTCAGTCCGCTGTCGAATCTCGCCTGACTACGGTCCATGATCGAGTTGGCCGTTTTGGCCGACTGCTCGGCAACTTCCAGTTCCTTGGCTGCCAATAGAACGTCGTAGTAGGAACTGACCACCCGGAAGACAATCTCCTGATCCGTGCGGTCCAACTGGTGTCCCGCAGCCTCGTTCATCTGCTTGGCCTGATCTACCCGATGCCATGTGGCGAACGAATCAAACAGGTTCCAGGTTCCCCCAAATCGCGTGGCAAAGTTGCCGAAGGGCAACGGCGTATTCAGCTTGTTCAAAGTGAAGTCTGCCTGGGTAAAACGCTGCTGCCGCAGCTTGCTGCCGAACACGTAAACGGGATCATCACCGCGCGTCGCTGTCTCGGAAAAACTCAAGTGAGGCATGAGGAAGGACCGCGCCGTGCGAACACCTGCAGAGGCCACCTTCGTATCCGCAATCGCCGCCTTGCGCAGTGGATTTTTCTCCAGCGCGAT
>Ga0070741_10019837_pt1 | contig 10698 bp, 15 predicted proteins | sample Coa_R1_4_FD_66440 | JGI IMG/M metagenome (GOLD analysis project Ga0070741, IMG submission 66440) | Surface soil microbial communities from Centralia Pennsylvania, which are recovering from an underground coalmine fire - Coalmine... | ecosystem: Environmental > Terrestrial > Soil > Unclassified ... | reverse complement strand
CTGCTCGACCTCGCCGACGTCGAGCGCCGGGAGGCGCTGCTCGCCGGCGCCGACGTCGTCCTCGCCGGCTACCGGCCGGGCGCCCTCGCACGGTTCGGCCTCGACGCCGCGAGCCTCGCCGAGCGCCATCCGCACCTCGTCCGGGCCTCGCTCGGCGCCTGGGGAGGCGACGGCCCGTGGGCGGAGCGCCGCGGCTTCGACTCGCTCGTCCAGGCGGCGAGCGGGATCGCCGCCGTCTGCGCCGCCGCCGACGGGACGCCGGGGGTGCTGCCGGCACAGGCGCTCGACCACGCGAGCGGGCACCTCATGGCCGCGGCCGCGCTCCGGGCGCTGGCCGCGCGAGCCCGGGGAGAGCCGTTCGCTCCCGCGCAGCTCGCCCTCGCGCGCACCGCCCGCGAGCTGCTCGAGGCTCCGCCGCCGGCCGGAGTCGCAACCGCCGCGACCGGCACGGCCGACCTCGAGCGGTATCGGGTCACGTTCGGCGACGTCTCGCCGATCGCCCCGCCGGGGACGCTCGGCGGCATCCCCCTCCGCTGGGCGCACGGCCCGCGCCCGTTCGGCGGCGATCCGCCCGTCTGGGGCGAGACCGACTGTTCTGCATAGTTCGAGCGCCGCGAATGCCCGCTCGGCGGCATGTAAGCCGCCGGAGACCCCGGCGGGGTCTCCGGCGGGTCGACGAGTCAGGCCGCCTGCTGCTGCGGTGCGGTCGCCGTCTGGGCGGGAGCGGTCGCCGTGCGGCGGGCGAGCAGCCGGTAGGCGATACCGGTGCCCAGCCCGGAGACGGCGAAGGCGAGGATCCACACCCAGGCCGGGGCGGCGAACTCGGCCGGGGCGACGGTCGTCTCCCGGAAGGGAGCGCCGTCGCGGGCGATCGGCAGGAGCATGTCCCAGAAGAACAGGAAGCTGGCGATGCTCCACGCCGCCCCGAGCGCGAGCGCGCCCGCGAGCGAGCCGATCCGGTAGACGCGGCCGGCGAGACCGGCGAACGCGATCCCCATCAGCGCGCAGTACCCGATGAGGAAGAGCGCGCCGATCACGATCGGCCACCAGTGGTAGCCGTTCCGGGTGAAGTGGTCGAGCCCGAACAGCCAACCGGTGACAGCCATCGGCAGCTCGAGCGCGCTGTGGGACGCCTTCGCCCAGTCGTAGATCACCAGCGGCGCCGCCAGCACCACCAGGCCCGCGAGGCCGGCCTCGGCCCCGGCGGCGGCGAGCCGGCCCGTGCTCGTCTCGCGGTGCGCGAGCTGCAGGTGCGGCACGCGTCCGCGCAGCCGGTCGAGGAAATGCGCATGAGCCTCCACTGCACACTCACCTCCTTTCCGGTTAGCAACTATACCGAATAGCAACAGTTTGTGAAGCGAACGGATATACTCGAGGCTGAGATGGCCGGGGACGACGTCCAGCCCGTGGAGCCCGTGGGAGAGCAGCTCGACCAGCTTGTCGCGCTCGTGTTGGCGCACGGTCAGGAGCCGCTGCTCGGCGGGCGGCTTCCGGGCGGGTTCTACCGGCGGGTCGGGGGCGGCATCCCGCCCGCGCAGCTCCAGGCGCTGGCCGTGCTCGCCGGCGGCGACATGCGCATGCGCGAGCTTGCCCGCCGGCTCGGCCTCGCCACCAGCACCGTCACCCGGCTCGTCGACCGGCTCGAAGCCGCCGGCCTCGCCGAGCGGCGTAGCGAGCGACCCGACCGCCGCTCGATCCTCGTCGGCCTCAGCCGTGCCGGCCACGAGGCCCTCCGCGCCGTGCGCCGCCGCGCGCGGGCGCTCCTCGCAGACGTGATCGCCGGCCTCACCCCGAGCGAGCAGGGAGAGCTGCTGCGCCTGCTCACCAAGCTCGGCGAGGCGCTCGTCCTGCGCCCACCGCAACCGGCGCCCGTGCCGGTGCGTGTCCGCAACCGCTGAGCGATCCGTCTCCTGTCACCCGGAGCGGCTCTGCCGCTCCGGCCTCGCCGTCGCGGCTTGCGAAGCGCCGGGCTCAGAGGTACCCGTGCGCTTCGGCGTATTCCCTCGCCACGAACTGGGGGACCGCCCGTGACCAGGCTTCCTCGACGAGGTCGCGCATCTCCTGGTAGTCGATCGCTGCCAGCTGGACGTGGATCCAGTTGAAGCGCATGTCGGACTCGCTCGGCAGCGAGAACTTCCATGGCTCTGCCTGCACGGCTGCCTCGCGGAGCTCCTTCGGAAATCCGCACCCCATTCTCGACCCGTCCTCGGAGAGCGCCAGGTAGACGATCTGACCGACGCGGAACTTGATCCGTCCGCGAACGAGGGCCTCGTGGCTTCGGGGGAGCGACTGGGCGAGCTCGCGGACCTGGTCTGCCGTTACGGCCACGTCGGGAGCGTAGGCGTCGGAGCGCGATCCGAGCCGTCGAAATAGGTCGGTTCGTGCCCTCATTCCGTGGTTGACTGCGCCGGATGACGACGGCGACCTCGCGGCTGCTGGCGCTGCTGGAGCTGCTCCAGGATCGGCCGCACGCGACCGGACGCGAGCTGGCAGAGGCGGTGGGCGTCGACGCGCGGACGCTGCGGCGCTATGTGGCGGCGCTGCAGGAGCTCGGGGTCCCGGTCGAAGGTCAGCGCGGCGTCGGCGGGGGCTACCGCATCCGGCCCGGTTACCGGCTGCCGCCGCTGATGCTGCGCGACGAGGAGATCGTCGCGGTGGTGGTCGGACTGCTCGCCGCGCGCGCGAGCCGGTTGCCCGCGCCGGCCGAGGCGGTGGAAGGGGCGCTCGCGAAGATCTACCGCGTGCTTCCGCCGACACTTCGGCGCCAGGTCGGGGCGCTCGAGGCGGCTGTGCTCTTCAGCGGCTCCGGGGACGTCGAGCCGGCTCGCGGCGACGTCGTCCTGGAGCTTTCGGACGCGATTCGCCGAGCGCGGCGCGTGCGGGCTCGCTACACCTCGCACGACCAGACCGTGACCGAGCGGCAGCTCAGCCCGTACGGCCTCGTCATCCACTGCGGTCGCTGGTACCTCGCCGCGTACGACCACGGCCGGCAGGACTTGCGCACCTTTCGTGTCGACCGGATGCGCCGCGTCCTGATCGAGCCCGAGCTGTCCGCGGCGGAGCCTCCCGCGGAGTTCGAGCCGGTCGAGTACGTGCGCCGCTCGCTCCGGTTGGTGCCGTGGACGCACGAGGTGTCGATCGTCCTCGAGCTGCCGCTCGAGACCGCCCGGGCGCGGCTTCCCGAGACGTTCGGCACGCTGACCGCGGCCGGCGGCGGCTCCCGCCTCGAGGCGCGGGCGGAGTCGCTCGACTGGGTTGCACGCGTGCTCGCCGGGCTGGGGTGCCCCTTCACGATCGAGAAGCCGGACGAGCTCCGCACCGCCGTCGCGGCCCTCGCGGACGCGATCGCGCTGTCGGCGCGGCGCCGATAGCGGGCGAGTTTCGACCTATTCGACGGCTAGCGTCGCGGTCGATCGCAGCGCGGCCGAAGGGAGCGTCCGTCGATGTTCTTCCACGTCGTCCTTCGCCATTCCGGCCCCGAGTGGGACCTCGCTCTGCCGATGAACCAGCAAGCGAAGTGGGCCGAGCACGTCGGGTTCGCGAACGGGCTCGAGGCGTCCGGCTTCGTCGTCCTCGGGGGGCCGCTCGACTACGTGCGGGTCGTCCTCGCGGTCGAGGCCGAGTCGGAGGCGGTCGTCCGCGAGACCCTTGCGCGGGACCCGTGGGCGAGGACGCACCTCGTCGTCGACGCGATCGAGGCGTGGGACGTGCTGCTGGACAGCCGTCCCGGCCGACCGTGATGCGCCTGCCCACGGTGGCGTTCCCTCGGCGTTCCCTTCGGACCGGCCGGCCCCCGCGGCCCCGGGCGAGGGGAGACGATCGGCTCACGCGTCGACCGTCTCCCCTCTGAACGCCGCCTCGATCGTCGCGATGTCGAGCTTCTGCATGGTCATCATCGCGTCGAAGGCGCGCTTGGCCGCCGCCTTGTCCGGGCTGTTGACTGCATCGAGCAGGACGCGCGGCGTGATCTGCCAGGAGAAGCCCCACCGATCCTTGCACCAGCCGCAGGCGCTCTCCTCGCCGCCGTTGTCGACGATCGCGTTCCAGTAGCGGTCGGTCTCCTCCTGATCCTCGGTCAGCACCATGAAGCTGACCGCTTCGTTCGGCGTGAAGGTCGGGCCGCCGTTGAGGCCGACGAACTTCTGGCCGAGCACGGTGAACTCGACGGTCAGCTCGTCGCCTCCCTCGCCGCCGGGGAAGTCCGACGGTGCCTCGTGGGCGGCGCCGACCTCGCTGTCGGGAAAGACGGAGGCGTAGAACTCCGCCGCCTTGCGGGCTTCGCCGTGGTCGAACCACAGGCAGGTGATCATCGTATCGGTAGCCATTTCCGGCCTCCTTTCCTTTCGAGTCGGTCGTGGTTCAGACCGGCCCGTCCCGCGGAACTCATCGGTGCCCTGAAGGACCAGGTGCCCGGGCGGCGTCCGGCAGCCGACTTGTGCTTTCGGCCTCTCGAAGCGAGCGGCTGTCGGGCGTTACCGCACTACTTCTGGATGGGTACGCGAAGAGCCGGGTTGGCGCCGAAGAGAACCCGTTCGGGACGATGTCGAAGCCGAGTCGATCGGTCGTCATCACGGGGAAATCCTCGACCGTCGGGTGATGGGTGAACCCCGACCCGTGTGCCAGACGATCATCGGGTCGCCTGCGACGTACCTCCGGACTCCGTCGGCGCCGGCCATCAGCAGATCGACGAAGTTGTCGACCACGATCGTGACCTCCGCTCGATCAACGGGCTCGAGGCGGACTCGCCGACTCGGATCGACAGTCACGACTCGCCCACGCGACAGCGTTGGGCTGCGTGTGGTCGGCGCGAGTCCCGCTCGAAGGGAGGCCGCACTCGTATTCGATGCCCTTGTCGCTGACGAAGGGGTCACGGGCGAAACGCTGCCGCCCGCGAAGCCCTCTGACGGACTCGAACCGTCGACCCCCTCCTTACCATATGCTTGTGCGCGCAACTAACGGAAACCGACGGCAACGATTCTGGCCTGTCCGAGCCCTCCGAGCGAGTCGTCGATTCGCGCCGTTTCGCGCCCGTTTGCGACCGCTCTGCTCCATAAGTGCTCCATGCACGCGGCCGCTTTTGTCGCGCCTGCCTCGTGGGCGTACGCGCACGAAGAAGCTGCCGTCGGAACGCACGGGGTTCGACTTGGCTGCGGTGGGCAGGACCTACTTGCCGAGGCTGCCCTTGTGCGCCCCTACTTCCCAAGACGACGCTGGCTCAGCGTGAGGTTCTTGAGGACTCCCCGGCACGTCCGACGTGCTGCCGGAGGAATCCATGGTGGAGGTCTCACTCGCTTTTGTGCTTGCCAACGGCCGTTCGGCTGCGGTCGGGCCGGTCCCGGCGCGGCTGATCTGCGACCGGCTCTGGGACATCGGAGTCGCGGCTGGAGCGGCAACCGCCGCGGTTCGAATCAGTGACGCCCTCCGGACCACTTCGTCGCTCCGAGGCGACGTCGTCTTCGGCGAGCGCGAAGTGCGACCGCTCCTCGAAGCGGCCAAGGCCCACCCGCCAACTTGGGCGTGTCTCGCCGATCGCGGCACGCTCGAGGGGATCTCGCGCGACGAGCGCCACAAACTCGTCGCTACGTGTCTGGAACTAATCGACGACTTCACCGCCGAGTACGAGGGCGAGACGCTCCGCGCGCCGCTCGACGATCTCGAACGCCTCCGCGGTCGTCTCCGCGCGATATCGGGGCGTGAGCTGCTGCGTGACGCGGGCGACCGCGTTGCTGCCGGCTGGTCTCAAGGAACTGAAGCACGCGCCCGCGACGGACGCCCTGTTGAAGTTATCGATCCCGACGCCGCCTCCTGGTCGCTGCTTGGCGCGCTGCAAAGCGCCGCCTTCGCCAGCCCCGAGGCGCAGGTTGATGAGATCAGGTTTGCCGTCGCCGCACTCGCCGAGCTGATTGTCGACCCATCACTCGCCCATTGGAATGACGAGCCTGAACGCACGATGCATGAGGTCCATGCAGTGCTGGTGCGGGCGGAGGGGCTGGCGACACGAGCGGCTTGCTTCGAAGCGAACGAAACCGAGAGTGCCTGATGCCGCAGATCGCTGCTACGGTGCAGTTACTAGCTGAGCGAGTGACGGTTGCGCAGGGTGCGCTTCTTCTGCCCGTTCTTTCGTGGCAGGGGAGGTGTTTGTATGGCAACTGGAACCGTGAAGTGGTTCAACGATGCGAAGGGGTATGGGTTCATCACCCCTGCTGATGGTGGCAAGGATGTGTTCGTCCACCATTCGTCGATCGCCGGCGAGGGCTTCAAGTCGCTCCCGGAGGGCGCGAGCGTGCAGTTCGACGCGGTCGATGGGGCGAAGGGTCCCGAGGCGAAGAGCGTCGTCGCCGTCTAGCCCGCGCCAGTGTCCCGCGGGAGCCTGTGCTCTCGCGGGCCGGGGGCCGAAGAGGGAGCGGTTGATGGAGGGGACGATGATCTGGTTCAACGCCGCGAAGCGGCATGGCTTCGTCCAGACCGACGAGGGGGAGCGGTTGCGGATGGACGAGGCCGGGCTTGCGCCGGGAATGCTGTTCGGCGATCGCTGCCGCGGAGCGAGGGTACGCTTCGAGCGCGGCTGGTGAGCCGGGTGAGGCGCGGGCGGTGGACGTGTCGCTGGTGCCGCTGATGGCTGCGCGGCGTGCGCGCATGCGTGGGCACCGCTAGATGGGTCGGCGCAGTCCGCAGTCGGTTCTGAAGCGTGCCCGCGAGCAGGCGATGCGGGAGAAGCGTGAGCTGAAGCAGGCAAAGAAGGACGCGCGCGCCGCAGAACGCCGGCATCCCGGCCAGGCCGCGGGTGACCTCGGCACGGACACGGCTGAGGCAGAGTGAGGCGCTTTTCCGGAGGCGGGCTGCCAGACGGAGCGTCGGAGCTGAGCTTCGAGCAGACGCTGGAGGCTTTGCTGGGGCTTGTTTGGCCGGCCGGTGCTGGTCTTGTTCTCGGGCGTGGCTGGTTCGCCGTTCATCGCCGGGATCGTGTCGGGTCGGCTCGACCGCGGCGAGCTCGATCCCCGGCTGCAGGAGGTGTTGCTGCGCGGCGACGACGCGAAGGTCGAGACGCTGTCCTTCATGTTGGCTCGCGGCAGAGCGGATTTGTGCTCCGGCCGGACGAGTTCGAGCGCGGCTTCTGGCAGGGCGAAGAGCAGCTGGTTGTGCAACTCGGCAACTGCATGGTGAGCGTGCTTGCCGCCGGCGAGCTCGGACGGGCGCTCGAGCGATGACGAACGATCTGCGCACGGCGGCACTCGACGCCTACCTCTCGCGCCAGGAGGCAGACGGCTACCGCATCGAGACGCGGACGCCGGTGCAGGCTGTCATCTTCCGCCGGCGTTGGGACTTGGCCCGGCGACTCACGCGCACAGGCGCCGGCGAGCAGCGACTGGTTGTCTCGGTCGACGAGCATGGTGAGGTCTCGGCCGTCGCCGCCGAACGGCGCAGGTGGTGAACGGTGTGGGCGCCGAGATACTGAACCTCGCCGTCGGCGACGTCGTCGTCTACGGCGCACATGGCGCGGGCACGGTCGAGACCCGCGAGACGCGCAGCGTCAACGGGGACGAGCAGGCAGTGGTCGTGATCGCGCTCGCCGGGAGCCTGTCGGTGCAGCTGCCGCTTGCGCTGGCGCGGAAGCAGCTGCGCTCGCTCGTCGACGAGGCCGCCATCGCAACGATCGGAAAGGTGCTGCGGGAGTCGCCGCCGGTCAGCGGCGACTCGTGGCTGAAGCGCTGCCGCGCGGCGCAGGCGAAGCTGGGGGACGCGATCGGCCTGGCGGAGGTCATCCGCGACGGCAGCGTTCGAGACGCCGCTTCCCAGCGAGGGTCTGGCTCACGGCTCGCTCCGAGCGAACGCGAGCATGCCGAGGCGTGGGTCGATCGGCAGCTGGCGCCGAGCCGATGACCGACAAGGGAGGCAGCGTGGATCCGGAAAGCTCGAATCTCTCGAACCAGGTCAGGTGTCCGCGCTGCGTACGGGCGCCACGCGACGACGCCGACTACGTCGACTGGGCAGCGCTTGACGAGGGCGCCGTGTGTCCCGGCTGCCTGACGATGCTTGAGATGGAGGCGCGCCGAGCGAGCGGATGAGCACCGGCGTACCGCGTGAATCGAATCGACCGAAAGGAGCCGCATGGCGACGAAGGACAAGAACACGAAGAAGAGCATGGAGAAGAAGCGGCCGCAAAAGACGCTGAAGGAGAAGCGTCAGGCGAGGAGAGACAAGAAGTAGCTGCTACCGTGGCCGTACGGCTGCCGTTGGCGCCGTGAGATCGGCTTCTCGTTCCTCCTTCCCAGGCGTTTCGAGTCTCTTGTCTCGACCTGGCAGTAGAAGGAGTGAACACATGCAGGAATCGTTCTCGGCGCTCGGCGTGAGCGCACGTGTGGTGCGCGTGCTCGAGCGCCGCGGCATCACGGCGCCGTTCGCGGTGCAGCAGCTCGTCTTGCCGGACGCCCTCGCTGGCCTCGACGTCCTCGCGGCGTCGCCCACGGGCTCCGGCAAGACACTCGCTTTCGGGATCCCGCTCGTCGAGCGGATCGCCGCGCCCCGCGGCGGCCCGGCCGCGGTCGTACTGGTGCCGACGCGCGAGCTCGCCTCGCAGGTCGTCGAGGAGCTCGAGCCGCTCGCCGCCGCATGCTCGCTGCGGATCGCGGCGGTCTACGGCGGCACCTCGGTCGGCGTGCAGGCGAAGCGCGCGCGGGCGGCACAGATCCTGGTTGCGACGCCCGGCCGCTTGAACGATCTGATCGAACGGCGTCTGGTCTCGCTGCGCGACGTGCGCGTGCTTGTCCTCGACGAGGCCGATCGGATGCTCGACATGGGCTTTCGCCCCCAGGTCGATCGGGTTCTCCGAGAGGTTCCGGCAAATCGCCAGACCCTGCTGTTCTCCGCGACGCTCGAGGGTGCCGTCATGGATCTTGCGCGCGCGTACACCTCGGCGCCGGTTCACGTGCGACTCGAGCGGCCGGTGGAGCAGGGGCGGAGCGAGATCGAGCATCGGTTCGTGCCGGTGACGGCCGAGACGAAGCTTGGTCGGCTCGCCGAGACGATCGGCGGCGCCGACGGCTTGTCGCTCGTGTTCGTGCGCACCAAGCACGGCGCCGACCGGCTCGCGCGAAAGCTTGAGCGCGAGCACCAGGTCCGGTCGGTGGTGATGCACGGGAACATGTCGCAGAACGCCCGCGAGCGCTCGCTCGCGCAGTTCGATAGCGGCAAGGTGACGACGCTCGTCGCGACGGACGTCGCTGCGCGTGGCCTGGACGTCGACGCGATCACGCACGTGATCAACTTCGACCCGCCGCGGACGGGCGACGACTACGTGCACCGCGTCGGCCGGACCGGCCGCGCCGGCCGCAGCGGCATCGGCGTCACGCTTGTCCTGCCGGAGCAGCAGACCGACGTCGGCAAGCTCGCCGGCCGCCTCGGCCACGCTGCCTCGTTCGCGGCGTCCGTCGGCCGCCCGCCCGCACCCGTCCGCCGTCGGCGCCGCGGCTGAGCGAGTTGGGTCCGGTGCTTTTGGGCCGCCGCTGCAGCGTGCCCGGCAGAGGAGTACCGTTCGTTGCATGAACAACCTGATCGCGAAGATTCGCGGCTGGTTCACGACCAACAAGAAGTAGGTCGAACACCGCCCCGCTTTTACAGCCGCAGCGGTGGCGGCGAGTGTGCGAGCTCAGCGGTCGCAGCGTCTACTCTCTTTGCATGAAGCGCCGACTCACGTTGCTCGAGCGGCTTTTCGGGGGCCGCCGACCGCCGACCGGGCCGTTGACCACCCAGGAAGCGGCCGACGCGGAGGAGTCGCGGCAGAAGACGCTCGCGAGCGACGCCGAGGCAAGCAGGCACGAGCAGAGGGACGCGGGCGTCCGCGAACCGTAAGGCGACGTTGCGGGTCGCGGTTCTCGCGCCGATCTCTTGGCGGGTGCCGCCGCGCGGGTACGGGCCGTGGGAGCAGTTCGCGTCCTTGTTGACCGAGGGGTTGGTCAGGCGAGGCGTGGATGTCACCTTGTTCGCGACGGCTGACTCCGTCACGACCGCCCGCCTGGTCGGGACGGCGCCGACCGGCTATTCGGAGGATCCGGGAGTGGATGCGAAGGTGTGGGAGGCGCTGCACATCTCGGCGGTGTTCGAGCGCGCTCGCGAGTTCGATGTGATCCACAACAGCTTCGACTTCTTGCCGCTGAGCTACAGCGGCCTCGTCGACACACCGGTGGTGACGACGATTCACGGCTTTTCGTCGGAACGGATCGTTCCCGTGTTCGAGAAGTACAATGGGCGCGGCTTCTACGTTGCGATCAGCGATGCCGACCGGCATGAGCGGCTCGACTACGTTGCGACGATCCACCACGGCATCGACCTGAGCCAGTTCCCGCTCCAGGAGGGGCCGGGCGAGTACGTGCTGTTCTTTGGCCGCATCCATCCTGACAAGGGGACTGTGGAGGCGATCGAGGTGGCCGAGCGTGTCGGCTTGCCGCTCGTGATCGCTGGGATCGTCCAGGACCGCGGCTACTTCGAGCGGCTGGTCGAACCGCGCCTCGACGGTCGGCGAGTGACGTACGTCGGTGCGGTCGGACCAGACGCTCGCGGGGGACTGCTCGGCGGTGCGCGGGCGCTGCTGCATCTGGTCAATTTCGATGAGCCGTTCGGCTTCAGCGTGGTCGAGGCGATGGCCTGTGGGACGCCGGTGATCGCGTCACCGCGCGGCTCGATGGGGGAGATCGTGCGCGA
>Ga0070741_10019835_pt1 | contig 10698 bp, 12 predicted proteins | sample Coa_R1_4_FD_66440 | JGI IMG/M metagenome (GOLD analysis project Ga0070741, IMG submission 66440) | Surface soil microbial communities from Centralia Pennsylvania, which are recovering from an underground coalmine fire - Coalmine... | ecosystem: Environmental > Terrestrial > Soil > Unclassified ... | reverse complement strand
TGCTCGATGGCTGGTCGATGCTGAAATGCACACCGCCGAGACTGTTTTCGTAGATCGCGGTCCGTAGCGGCGCGTAGAGGATGATGCCGGGGTCGTGACGGAACATCGTTTCGGCGATCAGGTGATTTCCCATCATGTAGGTGATCGCGCGCCGCTGATGTCCCCACAGTCGCATCATCGGCATCGGGTCCAGCGTCCAGAAGTTGACAAACGAATGGGGCGCATGTTCGGCGGTGTACTCCTGCACCCGAGCGAGGCCACCTGTTGCCGCCATTTCGGCGAGTTCTGCTAAATCAATTGTGGGCACTAGTGATTCGTAGCGCTGCTGCACTTCGTCGAACGTGTCCGCGGAGTCGATCACGAGGCGGTTGACGACGTGGGGGATTGTTGTCGCCATGTCACTCTCCTAACCGATTCGAAGGTGCGGGGCGGCACGACGTGCGTGGTGAGCCCGAGGCCGCGCCGAGCAATATCCATGCCACCCGGTCGGGGCGCTCCAACGAGGAGAAGTGACCGGTGCGCGGCAGGGTGATCTGGTGAACGTCGGCTAACGCGCTTGCTACCTGGGCTCGCTCGGCAGGCCGAGACCAGTCTTGTTCGCTGTAGACCAGGGTGACGGGCACCGACACTTGGGCATATCGGTGCCGTGCACTGATGAATCCCTTGAGGCTGCGGTAGATCGCTCGGGCCACCTTCGCGTAACCCTTGCGGCGGCCGCTTCTCAACAGTTCGGCCACGAAGTCATCGGGCAGCCTGGTCTTGTGAAAGAAGCCGCCCTGCAGCACCGCTCGCATAACCGGTCGGGGCTCGAGGCCGGCAACAATCGGCCCTAGCCCGGGCAGCCGCACGCTGCCGACGATGAATCGGGCCAGCCCGTTTCCGCGCTCCAGACCACCCGGGTAGTCGTAGCTGTTGAACGCCACGACCCGGCTGACCCTCTCGGGCAGATCGATCGACGCGGACAAGGACAGAGCCCCCCCGAGCGACTCGCCGGCGAGCGTGACGCCGAGCAGGTCGAGTCCACTGACAAATTCGACCACCGCGGCGCGCAATTCCGGCTCCTCGTAGCGTGCGCCGGGCACGATGTCGGACCATCCCATCCCGGGGAGATCCAGCGCATAGATCGTGTAGTGATCCCACAACAACGGAATCACCAGCTGAAAGTAGTCCAGCTGGGTGCGAACGGTGTGCAGCAGAACAAGCGGGGGACCATTGCCCGCGGTGTAGTACCGCAGCCGCGAACCATCGGGCCGGATAAAGAACCGGACCTGGCCACGGCCGCTGTTCCATGTTCTCGTGTACGTCGCATCTGGAAACTCGAGAAGTTGCATTTCTGTCCTTTCAACACGCCTGGAAGCGTCCTTGCCGAGCGGCCGACTCACCGCGCCCGATTAACTCTAGACTAGAAAATAAACTTAGAAGACATGATATACATCACCTGACTTGATCTATTTACATAGATGGTATTATTTCTGATGTGCCCACCCAGAAGACCTACAACCAGAACTGCCCGCTCGCCAAGGGTCTAGACATCCTTGGCGAGCGATGGACGCTGCTCATCTTGCGCGAGCTCCTCGGTGGTCCGCGCCGCTACAGTGACCTGCGCGCCCAGCTGCCGGGGATCGCCACCAACCTGCTCGCTGAGCGACTGCGCGGACTGGAACAGGTTGGCCTCGTTGATCGCAACGAACTGCCCGCGCCAGTAGCCCGCACGGTGTACACGCTCAGCGCGATGGGCTGGCGGAAGGTCCCACCCGTGGTCAAGGCCATCGCCACGTTCGGGCTCGACCAGCTCGAACCGACCGACAGCGCACTGACGCCGTTGAACGGATTCCTCAGCGGAATGCTGCTCGGCTTCGAACCCGCCCGAGCCGCGGACCTTCGCGCGTCGTACCGCGTCGAAATCGACGGCCGCGTTTTCGAATTCGCGGTGGATCACGGCGAACTGCAGGCCGTCCAAGGCTCTCCCGCGGTGACGGTGAACGCGACCGCGGCCGATCTGATTACCGCCAGGCTGGGAACCAGTGCCGCACAACGCAAGTCCGCGCTGCGGCGACTCAAATTCGACGGCGACGATGGCCCCGTGAAAACGATGCGACGGGTATTCCAACTATCGGCCGACTGAAGACTGGCTGTGATCAGTGCCAGGACCTGCCCAAATTATGCGACCGGGAAAGGAACACTCGGTGTCGACCACTCGCGTGCTGGCGCATGTCGCCGACCGGAACCTGCGGTGAGCGATTCACAGCCCGAGGGACCGGCGCCGGTTCTGATGATGGCGCACGCCCACCCCGACGACGAAGCGAGCCAAACCGGCGGCACTTTGGCCCGATACGCTGCCGCCGGCTGGCGCACCGTCCTGATTACTTGCACCGACGGCGGCCAGGGCGACGGGCCGGATGGCGAAAAGCCCGGCCATCCGCACCACGATCCGCAACAGGTGGCTGCGCTGCGATCCCGCGAACTCGACCTCGCGGCCGCCGCCTTGGGCGTGCACGATCTCGTCAAACTGGGCTACCCCGACTCCGGAATGCCGAACGGCACCGCGACACCCCCGCCGGCTGACGCGTTCAGTCGGCGCCCGATCACGCCGATGGTCACCCGTCTGGTCGAGTTGCTGCGCCGCTACCAACCCGACGTCATCGTGACGTACCCGTCCAACGGTCTGTCGGGACATCCCGACCACATCCGCACCCACCAGCTCGTCCACGCCGCGTTGCACAACGTCGCCGCCGACGCCGTGGATGGGCCCGGCGACCGCGACTCAGCGACCCGCAAGGTGACCAAGCTCTACTACATCGCAATGTCCAAAACGCGGCTACGCGCAGTGCGCGCAGGTGCTCGGGCAGCCTTCGGCGAGAACGTGTGGGTGCCACCCGAGGAAATGGCCGTCGACGACTCCGACATCACCACGGTCATCGACATTGCAACGTACTGGGACAACAAAATACGTGCGCTGTCCGCGCACGCCAGCCAATCCGATGCGGCGGCGGTCGTGCAAATGCTCTGTGCCGGAGCCAATTTGGCGGATTTCTGTGAACGCGTCGAAGAATATATTCGCGCCGATGACGCGGGTAGTGGGCGCACAGGTTTCGTCGAAGACGGCTTCGCCGGCGACGGCCCGTAATCGGCGTTGGCTAGTTCGATTCCGGGCTGCTCGACCGATCGGAGGGGCCGGGAGGCTCCTACTCGACCCGCTGGATTCACTCAGAACGAACTCCGGCCTTACGTCGGCGGTTGTCGCGTCGCTGGAACTGGGTCAGCCCGTCGATGATGAGCTCGAGCCCGAACTCGAACTCGACCTCTAGCGGGACCGGCATGTGGTCGGCGACTCGGAGCGTGGCTGGAAATTCTGCCGGGTCTACGCCATGAAACTGATCGGATACCACCGCGTAGCCCAGTCCCGCTGTACTGGGTCCTGTCAGCTGGATTGCGAAGCCCAAGATGTGGCGGGCCATAGTTGCGTAAAACCGGGCCGCCAGTTCTGGCGGGAATCCGCTGTCCAGTAGAAGGGCGATGACTCGTTCTCGGCCAGCCATCGCATTGGGGCCCATAGGAATTCGCTCGACAAGCAGAGGGGCGACGTTGGGATGGCGGCGCAAGGCGTCAAATGTGGCGCGCGCGAATGACTTACATGCTTCTTGCCAAGGCTTGGAGCTGAGGTCGTCGGCGTCGTATTCGACTTCACTGAACACGCGGTCGACGACCTGAGCCACCACATCTGACCGGTTGGCGAAGTGCCGATACAGCGTGGCAGTGCCGGAGTCGAGTCGCTGCGCAAGCGTGCGCATCGACAAGGCCTGCGCGCCTTGCTCGTCCACAATTCGAAGACCCGCCGCGATGATCGTGTCGCGGGGGACCGGGGGACGTCCAGGAGAACGTCGACCCCTCGGCTCAGGTGCTGCCGCGCGATTCGGCTTTGCCACACCTGCAAGTATGTGCGCCCTTGACGGCGTGCACAATATCGGTAACACTGTATCCATTACGGAGGGTTCGTGCCGCTCGCCGGTTCGCCGCTATCGCCCTCGCCATCTGCCGGGTGTCGTTCAAGCACACCAGGACAAGGAGGTTCCGCGATGTTGCTTCCACTCGCAACCGAGCCGTTTACAGTCCCCACGGACCGAGACATGCTCCCGTCGGAGCGGCGAACTTTCGTGCGGACCCACCGCACATGCGTCTTCGGCTATCGGCGTGTGCACGATGGCCCGGCCATGTCGATCGTGTACTACATACCGACCGACGATGACGAGTTGCTCGTCTCCACAATGGCAGGACGCGGCAAGGCCCGCGTCGTTGAACGCGACGACAAAGTGAGCCTGTGCGTGCTCGACGAGCGTTGGCCTTTCGCTTACCTACAGGTGTATGCCGATGCAACGATCGAGCGTGACCGCGACCTCGTCGTTGACGTGATGACGGCGGTCGCCGGACGTATGTCGGGTCAGGAACTTGACGAAGAAGCCCGCCCATTTGTCGAGGAGATGGCCGCCAAGGAGAACCGAGTCGTCGTCCGCTGCCGGCCCTACGCGACATTCGCCCAACCGCCACGCCATCTTCACCGCAACGACCAGGAAGAGCCGATCACCCATTGGGTATCGGCCACGGTCCCGTGGGATGCCGTCGACCCGGCGTAAGAGTTGGCCTTCAGCGAAGCTTTACGACGACCTTGCCCTTCTCGTGCCCAGCAACGCGGGGTTGAGGTGGCGGGTGAGAAACTCGACCTGATCGCGTACAAGGGCTTCGAAGGCCCCGCCGATATAGAAGTCGAAATGTCGCGCTTACTCGGAGCCAGAGGCGATGACGGGTCAATCGTCAATGAATTGAATTGCGGTAGCGGCGAACTCGTGGTGGTACTGGAAGATCGCACCGTGTCCAGAGTTGGGATAGATGACGAGTTTCGAGCCGGCGATCCGACGGTGCATATCTTCGGAGAGAGCCGTGGGCACCATGCGATCGTTGTCGCCATTCGCGATCAATGTCGGTTGGGTGATCTCGGACAGGTCGACGGGTGTCGAGCGCCCCCAGCGTTTGATGGCTTTGAGTTGGGTTCGAAAAGCCTTCAGTGTGATCGGCGCGTCTCGGTCGTCGCCGCGTTCTTTGAGGCGCTCGACGAACGCTCGTGCGGCGCGTTTGCCGATGTCGTCGCGGTTGAAAAACAGAAACTCCTTGGGGTCCCGACCGGTGATGGTGGCGCGCAACGTGTCGTAGTAGGTGGTACCGGCCACCTTGTCGATGGCTTCTCCTCCTGCGGGTCCTGTTCCAGTCAGGATCAGCTTGCGGATGAGTTCAGGATGTTTGATCGCCAGCGCCTGGGCGACCATCCCCCCGAGCGAGAAGGAGAAGATGTCGACAGTGTCGAAACCGAGTGCCGTGATGAACGCATAGGCGTCGTCGGCCATCGACTCGACGGTGTCGGGGACTGTGCCGGTAGAGGCGCCGACGCCGCGGTTGTCGAAAGCGATGACGTGATGCTGCTGTGCCATCGGATCGATGATCCGCGGATCCCAATTATCCAGCGTGCCTGCGAGGTGGACGAAGAAAATGACGGGAATCCCGCCCTTCGGCCCCAATTCGCGGTACGCGTAGGTGACGCCCGCTGCGGTGACAGTTCGCGACGGCGCGTGGCGGTACGAGGTGACCGTGTCGCTGTGCTGATTTTGATCTGCGTTCATGCCGTTCTCCTATTGGTCTCGGAAGTGCTTTCCTCGGCGAGGAATCGCTGGGCGTCGGGTACGAAGGTCCGGTGGTGCTGGAACACTCCGCCGTGGCCTGAGTTGGGGTAGATCTTCAGTTGCGCGTTCGGAAGTCGGCGCGCCATGTCGGCTGAGTGGCTGCTGTCGACCATGAGGTCGTGGTCGCCATTGGCGACGAGGACGGGCTGGGTGATGACGGACAGGTCGTCGGCTGGGCTCTGCCCGGCATGCCGGATGGCTTTGAGTTGAGCGACGCGGGCCTGCATCGAGATTCGTTTGTCACGGTTCTGGGTGCGTTCCTTGAGGCGGCTGAGATAGTCCGACGCGGCACGTTTGCCTTCATCGGTGCGGGGGAAGAACAGGAAGTTCCTGGGATCGCTCAACGTGAATGCCGCTTTGATGTAGGCGATTACGGCGATCTTGGTGATCTGGTCGATCCCACCGCCGCCGCGTGGTCCAGTGCCCGCGAGGATCATTCGTCGCACGAGGTCCGGTGCTTGTAACGCGACCATCTGGGCGACGCCGCCGCCGAGCGAGAACCCGAAAAGGTCGACGCGGTTGAGGCCCAAGGCGCGAATGAAGGCGATCGCGTCGGCACCCATCTGCTCGACCGTGGGTGGCACCGACGACCCCGTCGCGCCGACACCGCGATTATCGAAGGCGATCACGCGATGCTGCGCGGCGATACCGTCGATGATTCGCGGATCCCAGTCGTCGAGAACGGCGGTCAGGTGGTGGAGGAACACCACGGGAACGTCAGAGCCGGTACCGAGTTCGCGGTATGCGAACTCAACGCCGTTTACGTCGATCTTGCGAGTGGGCGTGTCTTTCCACGTCGTCATTTCTTGCCTTTCGATTTCGTCGGTGTCCACGCGGGAACATTGGGGTTGCTTGGTTGTCACCGTGCGATGGGGGGTCGTGAGTCGAGATTCGACAGGGCGACGAGGGTCCGCCGGTCATGGGCAAGATGCGAATCCATTGCGGGCGCGAGGAATCCGCGCAGCGCCGATAGAGGCTTCCATCGGGATGGCGTCATCACGCGCGGCGAACGATGAGCGAGACCGTCGGCGAGGGCTGTCGCAGCGACATCGGGTTGAAGGCGTTTGAGCAGGGGCCGTCGACGTCCACGATGCCGACTTTCGCGCCGCGGCCGATAAGTTCGCGCGCGGTGGCGTTGCCGATGCCGCCGACTCCGCCGGTGATGAGCACGACCTTCCCGCGGAGGTCGTAGGACAGACGCGTCACCCGATACCCCGACTCCACACCCGGTAGAGCCGGCGAAGGGGGCTCGCGGGCGCTGTCCCCGGATCGGCGAAAGCCACGCTCATCGCTCCCTTCGTAGTGCAGGACAATTGTCTGACGATCGTAATATTATGACTGTAAGTTAATCGAGTATGATCCGCAAGAGCGACTTTCAGGTGGAGGGCGGACGCGAGCTGTGGCGAGGTACGACGCAGAGCACAAAGGCAAGACGCGGCGAAGGATCATCGATTCCGCCGGCCGGCGTTTCAAGCAGGACGGCATCGACGGTTCAGGTGTCGCTGCCCTCATGTCCGACGTAGGGCTGACAAACGGTGCGTTCTACGCGCACTTCGAATCCAAGGATGATCTCGTGGCGAACGTCGTCGCGGACCAACTGCGCGCGCAGCATGCCAACCTCGCATCTCTACCGGAGGGCCGCGCGGCACTGGAGGGATTTGTGCGCGACTATCTCTCACCGCGTCATCGAGACGATCCGAGCACGGGCTGCCCTTCCGCCGCCCTGCTCGATGAAATCGGCCGCTGCGATGACGCCATCCGCGACTCCTACACCGAGGGCATCCGATCCATCGTCGACGTCGTTGCGACACGTTTGTCGCCACACGACCCGTCCGCCGCGCGCGCGACGGCGTTCGGACTGTTCACGCTGCTCGTTGCCACACTGCAACTCGCTCGGGCCGTGTCCGACCGCCAGCTCTCCGACGACATACTCGATTCAGGCATTCGCAACGCACAGATCCTCCTGGACGACTGGGAGGTCGATGGTCCTCGTTGACGCTATTTCGTGGCATCCAGAATGAACCCCCTGCCGAGTTCCAGCAGCACTCTGTCGGCGGTAAGGAGCTGCAAGCCAGCCCGGTCCGCCTGGGCAACGAGGAGCCGATCAAACGGGTCGTGCCGGCTCAATTCGGGATAGTCGCGGATCGCCTCGGCATGCTCGGCTGTGACGCTCAGCAGCACGAGACCCTGCCCGGTTAAGAATGTGGACAGCGCGGTCGGCACGGAGAGCTTGCCGAGCATTGTCTTGATGGTCAGTTTCCAAATAGTCGCGGCGGAGACGTGCACGCCTCGCGCGGCACTGATCGTCATTCGAGCCTCAGGGCCGAGTCGTGGGTTGTCATCGAGCAGCCACAAGAGGGCCTGGCTGTCAAGTAGCAGCATCGTCGCGGTGCGCCGGGCCGTAAAACATCTCCTGAATCTCCGGGTCGACGTCGAAAGATGAGTCGTCGTAAGTGAGTTGGCCCTGCAATCCACCGAACAGGACATCGACCGCTTGATGAGGCACCAGATCCGCTACCGGCTTGCCAGCCTTCGAGATGACCACACGCTCCCCGCTCGCCACCCGTTCAAGGAGTCGGGACAGGTGAGTCTTCGCCTCATGGATATTCACGTTTACGGTCACCAATCGATCGTACATACCTAGACTTAGTTTGGTCTAGTCTACTATCTGTAGTGTGTTGCCGCGTGCGTGTTGATGCGGTCAACACCCCGTCGCGGATTCCCAGGTGTTTCGCGTTATTTCGCGTGTTGAAATCCGGCATTTCCGCATGTGACGTGGAGTTTCATATCGGGTTCGATTCCCGGCGGCTCCACCATGGAACGCGCAAATTCGACATGTGGCTTCAATTGCTGGCTCACCGGATTGCCACCGAAGTGTTATGAAAATCGGATCATCCCCGTAGCGGCAGATTGATAGCGTCGGCACGCAATCTGGCTCAACGGATGAGGAAATGACGGCGGTCAACGACGCAGACGGCACGCTGGAAGGCCCCTACTTCAGTGGAGTAGAGGCTCTTTCGCGTGCGTCAGCTCGTCTGCGCTTCGATCCGTACGTTGATATCGACTGGGACGCACCCGAAAACGCGTTGGACGAGAACGATCCGCATTGGCAATTGGATCCGGATACCGATCCGCTCGCGGCTACGGATTGGTATGCCGAACAGCCGTTGAGGCGGCGAATTGACATGGGTCGGTGGATTACCGCCAACAGTCTCAAGGCCACGCTGCAATTCGAGATGATGTTGATTCGCGGAGTGGTGCATTACGCCGGTAAGTTGCCGTGCGGCTCCCCGGTGTTTCGGTATCTCCTCCACGAACTGACCGAAGAATGTAATCACATCCAGATGTTCCAGGAGTTCGTCAACCGCACCGGCGAGGATGTTCCCGGAATGCGGCGAGGCTCCCGAATAATCGGGCCGATCCTGGGCTTCATTGGCGGCTATGCCGACATTTTCCATTTCATCGGGGTGCTTTGTGGTGAACAGCCGCTGCACTATCAGCAGACGCTGCAGCGCCGCGGCGCGATTGGGCTGCCCCCGCTGCTGAACAAGATCACGTACATCCATCTGGCGGAAGAAGCCCGTCACATCACGTTTGCCGACGACCATCTGGCTGAGCGGATGCAACGTGCCGGGCGTTTCAGGCGGGCGATGTATGCGATTGCCTTCCCGTTCTATCTCCGGTGGTTGATCGGCGAATCGATGGGACCGCCGCGCACTTTCGCCCGGCAGTTCGGGATTCCGCGACGGGTTTTCAAGGCCGCCTACTGGAGGAGCGCGCAATCGCGCCGAATGATGGCGGAATCGGCCGCCGACGTTCGGCGAATTGCCGAGAACCTGGGTCTGCGAACCGGATGGTCGCGTTGGATTTGGCGACTGTTGGGAGTCGAGGGGCGGATACCGCGGTATCGCGGTGAGCCGGATCGAAGCCACGGTCTCACACGGGCGGCCCGGCTTCGAACGGTGCAGTGGTGGCGCGTCGTGCCCGCGATGATCATCGCGAGCGTCGCCCTGGCGGCGACGCCGGTCGGATTGCGGATCATCGCGGTTGCCGCTGCCGGGGCGGGTGTGTGGGCGGCCTACCACGCTCTGCGGGAACGTCTTGGCGGCGTGGTGGGAAACCAGCCATTTGAATGGCCGAGGCTTGTCGTCTGGGTGGCGGTATGCGTGATCATGATTCCCACCGGTGGGCTGATTGGGCTCGCTTTGGTGGTGTTCATGATCCTTGCGCTTGCCGAATTCATGCCCACCATGTGACCGGCCGGCCCGTCACCCTCGAATTACGCCCGGAGCGTGGTACTTTCCGCGAATGCCCGACCTCCCGTACTTCGACTTGCTTATCGACGAACGGCAAGACGGTGGTCAGACGGGGCAACTGTGGGAGCACCAGGTGCACTGGGGCTATTGGGAAGACCCGAAGGCTGCCGAAGGTACCCGAGCCGACTACCTCGCGGCCATGGAGCACATGAACGGCGTGCTGTTGCAGGCCGGCAAAGTTGCAAACGGTCAGCGTTTGTTGGACGTCGGCTGCGGATTCGGCGGAACCATCCAACAGATCAATGCCGGATATTCCGACATGCACCTCACCGGGCTGAACATCGACCCGCGCCAGCTCGCCGCCGCAGAGGCCCAGACCAGCGCCGCCAACGGCAACCACATTGCGTGGATCGAAGCCGACGCATGTCAGCTCCCGTTCGAGGACAACTCTTTCGACCGTGTCCTGGCCGTCGAATGCATCTTCCACTTCCCGTGCCGCAAGCGTTTCCTCGCGGAGGCCGCACGTGTACTCAAGCCGGGCGGCTACCTAGCGGTGTCCGACTTCGTTCCGGCCGTGGCTTTCTTCGGCAAGACCCCGTTCTGGATTGCGATTCGCTCCCGGATCGCGAAGTCTTACGGAACGCTCGGGAATGTACCGTTGCGGTCCTACAAGGTCATGGGCAAACGTGCGGGACTCCAACTCGACGCGAACC
>Ga0070741_10019834_pt1 | contig 10698 bp, 10 predicted proteins | sample Coa_R1_4_FD_66440 | JGI IMG/M metagenome (GOLD analysis project Ga0070741, IMG submission 66440) | Surface soil microbial communities from Centralia Pennsylvania, which are recovering from an underground coalmine fire - Coalmine... | ecosystem: Environmental > Terrestrial > Soil > Unclassified ... | reverse complement strand
GCGCGCCTCGCTCAAGCCCGGCGAAAGCTCCGCCTGGCTCGACCTGCTCCGCAGCCGCGTGAAGGGCGCGCGCCTCGAGGTGATCCCCGGCATCGGGCACTTCACCCAGCTCGACGCGCCGGAGCGCGTCAACCAGGCGATCGAGCGCTTTCTAGAAACGATATAGCTCGTCCGCGTTGTCGGCGAGGATCCGGCGGCGGTCCGCCTCCTGCGGCGCCCAGTCGAGCAGCAGGTCGAGCAGATCGGCGTCGTCGGGCGGCGCGGGCTTGCGCGCCGAGGGATGCGGCCAGTTGCTCGCCCAGAGCATGCGCTGCGGCGCGTGCTTCACCAGCGCGCGCGCGAGGCGCGAGACGTCCTCGTACTTCGGCGCGCCGCTCTTCGAGGTCTCGTAGGGCGCGGAGAGCTTGACCCAGCAGCGGCCGGTGTCGATCAGGCGCAGCAGGCACTTGAACGGCGCCGAGTCCACGGCCACGGGCTCGAGGAACTTGGCGGTATGGTCGATCACGAAGCGCCCGGGCAGGCGCTTGATCTGCGCCTCGTGCTTCTCGATCTCGCGGCCGTCGAACTGCAGGTTGGCGTGCCAGCCGAAGGGATGCACCCGCGCCATCAGCTCGTCCATGACGTCGAAGCCGAGGGTGCCGCCGTGCAGCGTCATGATGCGGATGGCGCAAATGCCGGCCTTCGTCAGGCGGTCGAGCTCGGCGTCGCTCACGCCGGGCCTGACGACCGCGACGCCGCGCGCATTCTTCGCCCCGAATTCCCGGATCGAGCGCAGCGTCACCGTGTTGTCATCCGCATAGGCGTTGGGCTGCACGACGATGACGCGCTCGAGCCCGAGCTGCTTCTGCATATCCCGGTACTGGGGCACGGTGAACGTGCCGGGCAGGAAGGTGCCGGGGGCGCCGGGGACCTTCTCGTCGTAGAAATGCATGTGCGTGTCGCAGGCGCCGGGCGGCGCGACGAGCTTCGGCTTGCGGCTCATTTCTTCTTTCCTCTGCGCTGCGGCGCTTTTTTCGGCGCGGCCGGGTTCGGCACCTCCTCTACGGCGCAGAAAACGCCGCCCTGGTACGTCTCCGCGATCGGATTCCCAGGTTTCTCTCTGGAAAGAACCTCTTTCGCAAAGCCCTCCGAGTCATCCTGCGGCCGGTAGCCGAGGCGGTAGGCGTTGGAGTTGTCGTACCAGCTCCTCTTGTTGCGCGAGACGCCGTAGACGATCTCGAACTTCACGTCCGGGTGCTCGATTCCGAGCGAGACGAGCTGCGCGATGTCGCGCGGGCTCACCCAGATGGCGAGGCGGCGCTTGTCGATCGGCACCGGGTTGACGTTGCCGATGCGGACCATCAGGAACTCCATGCCGTACTTGTCGGCGTAGAGGCGGCCGAGCGCCTCGCCGAAGACCTTCGAAACGCCGTAGCGGCTGTCGGGCCGCGGATAGACGCGGTGGTCGATCGTCTCGTCGCGCCGGTAGAAGCCGACCGCGTGGTTGCTGGTCGGGAACACGATGCGCTTCACCCCGTTGCGGCGCGCTGCCTCGAACACGTTGTAGCAGCCGACGATGTTGGCCTGCAGGATCGCTTCCCACGGCCCTTCGACCGAGTAGCCGCCGAGGTGCACGATGGCGTCCACGCCCTTCGTGATGCGCAGCGCGTCGGCCATCTTCGAGACGTCGGCGCGCATGAACGTCTGCCCCCTGGGCGGCTTGAGCGGCCGCTTGTCGGAAAGGCGCAGCTTGTACTTGCCGGCAAGCTCGCGGGCGAGATGCGTGCCGACGTCGCCCGTGGCGCCGGTGATGAGGACGGTCTTCATGGTTTCGCTCATGGCTCCACTCATTGCTCCGGTTTGCGCCTCCAGTGCTCTGCATTGACCGCGCCTTTCGGGACGCGCCCTTTCACGATCTGCGCCGCCTGCGCAACGGTCTCGAGCGATTGGTGCTCGATCGCCGGTCGCGTCAGGCCGGCCGCGTGCGGCGTCGCGATGACGTCGGCGCGCGCCGCGAGCGCGGGCGTCGGCATCTGGTCCGCGGCGCGGCCGACGTCCAGCGCGCAGCCGGCAAGGCGGCCCGACGCGAGCGCCGCCTCGAGCGCGTTCTCGTCCACGAGGTTGCCGCGCGACACGTTGACGAAGAAGGCGCCCCGCTTCATTTTCGAGAACGCCGCCGCGTCCATCAAGTTCTCGGTTTCCGCCGTAGCGACCGCAAGGGGCACGACGTAATCGCTCTGCGCGAGAAGCTCGTCGAAACCCGCCTGCTCGATGTCCTTCACATAAGGATCGTGCACGAGAACCCGCATCCCCAGCGCCTTCGCCACCCGGACGAGCTCGCGCCCGATCTGGCCGTAGCCGATGACGCCCAGAGTTGCGCCCTTGAGCTCCTTCCCCATGAAGGCGGGCGGCACCCGCCCCTGGTGGTAGGCCGTCGCATGGCGCGTGATGCCGCGGGACAGATCCACGAGCAAGCCGACCACCAGCTCGCTCACCGAAGTGACGAAACCGGCGCTCGCCTGCGTGACCAGCACGCCCGCCTTGCTCGCCGCGCCGACGTCGACGTTGCGGATGTCGATCGCGCAGCGCAGGAACGCGACGAGGCGCGGCAGGCGCTCGAATACGGCCGCGGGGCCGGGCGACTGCCGGTAGGAGACGATGAGCTCGCACTCCCGCGCCGCCGCGATGAGCGCCTCGCCTTCCAGCGGATCGCGCTTTTCATTGAGAAGCACCTCGCCCACCGCCTCCAGGCCGGCGAGCGCCCGCTCGCCGTAATAGAGCGCCCTCGCCTCCGGCGAATGCGTGAGGAGGATTTTCAAGCGGCTTCTTGCGTACCCTCGGCGAGCTTGCGATAGCGCCCGACGGCGCGCGTAAGGTGGCGGCGCATCGCCTCGCGCGCCGCTTTCGGGTCGCGGTTCTGGATCGCCTGGACGATGGCGCGATGCTCCTTCTGCAGCAGATCGAGGTAGGCGCGCCGCCCGCCCATGGTCTTCGGCATGCCGCTCACCATGCGCCGCGGGATGAGGTGGCGGCCGATGAACTGCAGGAAGCGCGGGAACTGCGAGTTGCCGGTCGCCTCGGCAATGGCGCGGTGCAGCTCCAGGTCCTGGTCGACCGCGTCGCGTCCCTGCGCCGCGGCGCGGTCCATCGCCTCGAGCGCCGCGACGATGGCGCGCACCTGGACGCGCGTCGCACGCTCGGCGGCGAGGCCGGCGGACTCGATCTCCACGCCGAGCCGCAGCTCCATGACGTGCAGCACGTCCTCGATGGAGCGCATGCCCTCCGGATCGATGCGGAACGGCGCCTGCTGCGGCGCGGCCGAGACGAAGGCGCCGACGCCTTGGCGCGTCACCACGAGCCCGTCGGCGCGCAGCGCCGCCACCGCCTCGCGCACCACCGTGCGGCTGACGCGCGCCGCGCGCGTGAGCTCCTGCTCGGTAGGCAGGCGCTCGCCCGGGCCGAGCCGGCCGCTCTTGATCTCCTCGGCGAGCTGCTCGAACAGGCCGCGCGAGAGCTTGCGCGCGGCGGCGAGCGGGCGGATGCGCATCATGCGGACGGTCTTGACGGCGGGTCGTTTGGTTGTATGATGACTGACGAATCTTACCAGAGGAGGATTCCATGCATCGCCGGTATTTCGTCGCCGCGGCCGTGGCCGCCGCGGCCCTGTCCGCCCCGCTCGCGGGCCTCGCGCAGGACAAGCAGGTGTGGAAAGCGGCCGACGTGCACCCGCCCAGCTACCCGAACGTCGTCGCCATCGTCCACATGGGCGAGAAGCTGCAGAAGGAGACCAACGGGCGCATCTCGATCCAGATGTACCACTCGATGCAGCTCGGCGGCGAGAAGGAGATGATCGAGCAGGCGCAGGTCGGCGCGCTGCAGATCGCGCGCGTCTCGGTCGGCACGCTCGGGCCGGTGGTCGACGACCTGAACGTCTTCAATCTGCCGTTCATGTTCCGCGACGAGACCCACATGCGCCATGTGATCGACGGCCCGATCGGCGACGAGCTGCTCGCCAAGGTCACCGCCTCGCCGGCGCGGCTGGTGGGCCTGGGCTGGATGGACGCCGGCACGCGCAATGTCTACACCTCGAGGCCGATCAAGGAACCGGCCGACCTGAAGGGCCTCAAGATGCGCACGATGGGCAACCCGCTGTTCGTCGAGACGATGAACGCGATGGGCGGCAACGGCGTCCCGCTCGGCTACGACCAGCTCTACTCCGCCCTGCAGACCCACGTGGTGGACGGCGCCGAGAACAACCCGCCCTCGATGCTCACCGCCAACCACTACCAGGTCGTCAAGATCTACAGCCTCACCGGCCACCTGATCATCCCGGAGATGTTCGTCTTCTCGAAAGTGAGCTGGGACAAGCTCACGCCGGCGGACCAGGCGCTGGTGAGGAAGCACTCGCGCGAGGCGCAGATGGAGCAGCGCGCGCTGTGGGACAAGTACGTGGGCGAGGCCGAGACCAAGCTGAAGGCCGCGGGCGTGCAGTTCGTGCCGGCGGATAAGCCCGCGTTCTTCAAGGCCACGCAGCCGATCCGCGACAAGTACGGCGCCAAGTACGCCGCGCTGCAGAAGCGCATCCTGGACACGAAATAGCTTGAAAAAGCTGTACCGTCAGGCGATGGAGGGCCTCTACATCGCCTGCATCGTGCTGGCCGCGGTGGCGATGGTGGTGATCACCGTCATCATTCCCTACGGCGTGTTCATGCGCTATGCCGCCAACTCGGCGGCGAGCTGGCCGGAGCCCGCCGGGGTGCTGATGATGATCGTGTTCTCGTTCATCGGCGGCGCCGCTGCCTACCGCGCCAACGCGCACATCGCCGTCGGCACGGTGCTCAACATGGTGAACGCCGCGAACCGCCGGCGCCTGGAATTCGCCGGCGACGTCGGCATGGGAATCGTCGGCGTGTTCATGGTGAAGTGGGGCGTGCTGCTGGTGCAGGCGGTCTGGCAGAACTCGATCGCCGAGTTTCCCTGGCTCTCGGTCGGCGTCACCTACCTGCCGATCCCGGCGGCCGGGGTGATCACGCTGCTCTTCTGCGTCGAGCGCCTCTGGCTCGGCCAGCCGCCGGCGGACTCGTTCACCTTCCGCGACCAGCCGCAGACCGAGTAGGCCGCCGTGGACGCGCTGATCCTGCTCTTCTCGTTCCTCATCCTGATGTTCGTCGGCATCCCGGTGGCCTACGCCATGGGGCTCGCCACGCTCATCACCGCGCTGTGGATCGACATGCCGCTCGAGGCGGTGATGCTGAAGATCTCCGACGGCATGGACGACTTCGCGCTGCTCACGATCCCGTTCTTCGTGCTCGCCGGCGCCATCATGTCGGAAGGCGGCGTGGCGCGGCGCCTGGTCGACCTCGCGAAGGTGTTCGTCGGCTTCATCCGCGGCGGGCTCGCGCTCGTGAACGTACTGGCCTCGACGCTCTTCGGCTGCCTGTCGGGCTCGTCGGTGGCCGACACCGCCTCCATCGGTTCGGTGATGATCCCGCAGATGGTGAAGAACGGCTACGACAAGGTGTTCGCCACCAACGTCACGATCTGCGGCTCGCTGCAGGCGATCCTCGTGCCGCCGTCGCACAACTCGGTGATCTATTCCATCGCCACCGGGGGCACGGTGTCGATCGCCGCGCTCTTCATGGCGGGCGTCTTCCCCGGCCTGCTCTTCGGCGCCTGCATCGTCGGCCTCGTGCTCTACACGGCGCGCAAGCGGAACTTCCCGGCGAGCGAGGTCGTGCCGCTGCGCCAGGCGCTGAAGATCGCGCTCGACGCCGTCTGGGGCCTCATTACCATCGTCATCATCCTGGGCGGCATCCTCTCGGGCGTGTTCACCGCGATCGAGTCGGGCGCGATCGCATGCGTCTACGCGCTCTTCTGCACCATGGTGATCTACAAAGAGTACAAGTGGCGCGACCTGCCGAAGCTCCTGCACCGGGTCACCAAGACCGTCGCCATGGTGATGATGGTGATCGGCTTCGCCGCCGGCTTCGGCTACCTGATGGCGATCATGCAGCTGCCGGCCAAGGCGACCGAGCTCTTCCTGCACGTGACCACCAACAAGTACCTGATGCTGATGCTCATCAACGTGCTGCTGCTCCTGCTCGGCACGTTCATGGACATGGCGCCGATGATCCTCATCTGCACGCCGATCATGCTGCCGGTGGTGAAGGCGATGGGCGTCGACCCGGTGCACTTCGGCATGATCATGCTGCTCAACCTCGGCATCGGCCTCATCACGCCGCCGGTCGGCCCGACGCTCTTCGTCGGCTGCGCCATCGGCAAGGTGACGATGGAAGAGGTGTCGCGCGAGCTGTGGCCGTTCTACGCGGCGATGTGCATCGCGCTCCTCATCATTACCTACGTGCCGGCGATTTCGCTCTGGCTGCCGCGCAGCCTCGGCTACTAGCGCTGCGCCTCAGAAGGTAATCACGCCCTTCCCGGTGGATTGCCGGTCGAAGACGCGGTAGGCCTCGTCCGCCTGGTCGAGCGACCAGCGGTGCGAGAAAATCTTCTCGAGAGAAATCCCGTTGTCGACGACGAAGCGGGCGCATTCGGCCTGCCCCATCGCGCTGAAGGTCCAGGAGCCGATCAGCGTCAGCTGCTTCCTCAGCATGTCGCGGCTCACGTCGAGCGTCACGTCGCCGCCCTCGCCCACGAAGCAGACCGTGCCCCAGGTCTTCGCCGCGCGCACCGCCGCGAGCCGCGCGGCCGGCGCGCCGGTGGTGTCGAGGGCGAGATCCACGCCCTCGCCCTTCGTCAGGTCTTTCTGCCGCTGTTGAAACTCCTCGGGCGTGAGGGCGTGCTCGGCGCCCATCTGCTTCGCGAGCTTCAGGCGATCTGAATTCGTCTCCACGGCGATGACGCGCGCGCCCATTTTCGCGCCGAGGAGCGTGGCGCTGATGCCCACCGGCCCCTGCCCGAACACGGCGAGCGTCGAGCCGCCGGCGAGATTCATCCTGCGCAGCGCGCCGTACGCCGTGCCGGTGCCGCAGGACACCGCCGCACCCTCGACGAAGGAAAGCTCGTCGGGCAGCGGCACCAGCGTGCGCGCCGGCACCTTGAGGTACTGCGCGTGCCCGCCGTGCGCGGTCACGCCGTACACGGTGATGCCGGCCTTGCAGAGCTGCGACCAGCCGACGCGGCAATGCTTGCACACGCCGCAGCCCGAATAGTGGTGGTCCATCACGCGCTGCCCGATGGGCGCCTCGCGCTCCGCGACACCGGGCCCGCGCGCCGCGACGACTCCGCAGGGCTCGTGGCCCCCGATGAAGGGCTCTTTCAGATTCCCCAGGCCCAGGGAGGCCTGCGCCTCACCCGGTGCGGAGCGGTAGAACTTCAGGTCCGAGCCGCACAGGCCCGAGGCCTTCATCTCGATCACCACCTCGCCGGGGCCCGGAGTCGGATCGGGAAAATCGCGGATCTCGATCTTCCGCTCGCCAAGGAATACCGCGCCGCGCATCGCTCTACCTCCCGAGGCGCGGCACGTCCAGCCAGCGCCCCTGTTTCCAGCTCTTCAGCCCGAGCTCGGCGAGCTGCACGCCCTTCGCGGCCTCGAGGAGGTTCCAGCGGAACGGCCCTTCCCCCGCGACGTGGCGCAGGAAAAGCTCCCACTGCGCCTTGAAGGCGTTGTCATAGCTCGCTTCGGGAACTTCCTTCCAGCCCTGGAAGAAGTCGATCGGCTGCGCAATGTCGGGATTCCACACCGGCTTGGGCGTACTTGAATAATCCTGAAAGACACAGCGGCGCAGGCCTGCCACCGCGCTGCCTTGCGTGCCGTCCACTTGCAGCGTGAGGAGGTCGTCGCGCCGCACGCGTACCGTCCAGGCCGAGTTGAAATGCGCGATGACGCCGCCCGCCAGCCGGAAGGTCGCGTAGGCGGCATCGTCCGCGGTCGCCTTGTATTTGCGGCCGCGCTCGTCCCAGCGGTACGGGATGTGCGTCGCGCCGAGGCAGCTCACCGCCTGCACCTCGCCGAAGAGGTTGTCGAGCACGTAGCGCCAGTGGCACAGCATGTCGAGGATGATGCCGCCGCCGTCCTGCTTGCGGTAGTTCCACGACGGGCGCTGCGCCGGCTGGCGATCGCCCTCGAACACCCAGTAGCCGAATTCGCCGCGCACCGAGAGCAGGCGCCCGAAAAAGCCTTGCTCGCGCAACTGGCGCAGCTTGAGCAGGCCCGGCAGCCAGAGCTTGTCCTGCACCACGCCGTGCTTGACGCGCGCCTTCTTCGCCGCCCTGTAGAGCGAGAGCGCCTCGGCGAGCGTCGTCGCCACCGGCTTCTCGCAGTACACGTGCTTCCGCGCCGCGATCGCCCCCTTCAGGATCCTGGGACGCAGCTGCGTCGAGGCGGCATCGAAGAAGATCGCGTCGTCGCCGGCAAGCGCCGCGTCGAGATCGGTCGTCCAGCGCTCGATGCCGTGCGCCCTGGCGAGCTCGCGGAGCTTGCCGGCGTTGCGGCCGACGAGCAGCGGGTCCGGCATGAGCCGCGTGCCGTCCCTCAGCGGGACGCCGCCTTCCTTGCGAATGGCCAGGATCGAGCGCACGAGGTGCTGGTTCGTTCCCATGCGGCCGGTGACGCCGTGCATGACGATGCCGACCCGTTTTTCCTTCATTCCATGCTCCTCATCGCTTTCCAGTCCGGCGACGCGCCGCTCGCGAACCCGGCGCAGCCGAGCGAGCCGATGTCGAGCAGGCCCTGCCGGATTTTCAGGCGCACCGCGCCCGCGCTCGATTCGTAGAGATCCGGATGCGCGCGCAGGAAGGCCTGCTGCTCCGCCGCGGGCGCACCCGCCATGCCGTTCACGTAATGGTGCCCGTTTCTCTCGACGTGCTCGAGCCCGAGCAGCGAGACGAGCGCGAGATCCTGCTGCACCGCGACGCCCGCCTGCACCGTGAGGTCCTCGCCCGACATGAAATAGCGCTCGGCGCCCTCCTCCCGGTTCCACAGCGCGCAGCGCGCGCGGTTGAGCAGCGACTTGTAGAGGCCCTTGCAGCCCTTGGAGGACACGCCGGTGTAGCCGAGGCGGCGCGCGCGCGGGAAGCTCTCGAGCGAATCGTCGGACTCGTCGATGAGGAGCGGCTTCTCCTCGGCGAGCTCGGCCACGTCGGCGCCGAGCGCGCTCTGGCGCGCGATCGGCTGCTCGATGAAGGCGACGCTCGAGAGCAGGCGCTTGAGCGCGGGAAGCGAACGCAGCCGCCGCCACAGCGCCAGCACCTCCTCCGCGTCGGCGAACTGCTCGTTGCCGTCCAGGGTGACGCGGTAGCCCTCCGCGATGCGCTCGAGCACCGAGGCGATCGCGGACAGGCGCTCGGCGTCGGCCTGCGCATCGCCGGAGAGCTTCAGCTTGAACCAGCGCTGGCCATAGCGCTCGATCACCTCCTCCAGCGTCGCCGGCAGGCCGTCGTCGAGCTTCTTTCCGCTCAGCGGATCGAGCAGGCCCACCGTGTGCCGCGCCGCGATGCGGCTGCGCGGCGCGAGCGTGGCGAGGAAGGCCGCGACGTCGAATGCGGCGAGATCCTCCTGCCAGGGCGGCGCCATCATGCCGGGCAGGTTCTTCGCCATCGCCTCGTAGAACGAGACGCCGAGCGCGCGGCACAGCGCATCGAGCAGCGCGCGGTCAAGGAGCGCCGGGCCGAAACCCGCGACGAGCGGGTTCAGCTCCTGCGCCGCGCACAGCGCGATCTGCGGGCCGTAGTTGTCGAGCCAGTGGCCGAAGGCGGTGTTCGCGCCGCCGGCGAGGTAGGCGTCCTTCGCGATCCGCAGCGAGCTGCGCAGCTGCGCGACGTTCTCATCGTTGGTGAGCCGTGGATCCTTGTCGAACCACTTCGGCACCAGCAGCTCGGCCGCGGCTCCGGCGGCCTCGCGCCCGTCCTCGAGGCGGATGCGGGCGCGCGCGAACGCCTGCGTCGCCTCGGACAGCGTGACGACGCCGAAGCGGAACGGCATGCGCAGGCGCACGTCGCGCTCGAAGAAGTCCAGGGCGCGGATCGTGAACTTCACGCCGCCTCCAGCGCTTCCAGGATGCCGCGCACGTAGCCGATCGCGCGCGCCGCGGCGCCGGGGCCGTCCGGCACGTAGTCGAAAGGCTCGACCGCGAGGTCGCCCGCATAGCGATGGCGCCTGAGCGCGGCGAGGAGCGGCGCGAAGCGCTGCTCGCCCTGCCCGGGGCCGCGCCGGTTGCGATCGTTCAGCTGGACGTGCGCGAGCAGGCCCTGCGGCAGCCAGCGCTCGGCGAGCTCCGCGAGCGTCGCTTTCTCCATCCGCCCGGCCGCGCTGCAGTCGAGCATCGTGCGCAGCGCCGGGCTGCCGATCTCGCGCACCATCGCGGCCGCCTCCTCGAGCGTGTTGATGAGCGGCGTCTGCTCCGAGGAGAGCGGCTCGATGCAGTACACGACCCCGGCCTGCGCCGCGCGCGGCGCGACCAGGGCGAACATGTCGCGCGCGCGCGCCAGGGCGTCGGCGCGCGTGTCGCCCGGATCGATGCGCCGCTGGTGCGGCGAGCCGTGAACGAGGTAGCGTCCGCCGAGCTCGGCGCACCGGTCGACGAGCGCGAGGATCACATCCAGGGTGCGCTGGCGCACCGACTCGTCGCGCGTCGAGATCGACAGCCCGGCAGGCCGCAGGAGCAGCCAGTGCAGCCCTGTGATCGCGATCCCGGCGTCCTGCGCGGCGCTGCGCGTGGCCGCGAGCTGCGCGGCGCCGAGGCGGTGCGGCTCCTCCGA
>Ga0070741_10019833_pt1 | contig 10699 bp, 11 predicted proteins | sample Coa_R1_4_FD_66440 | JGI IMG/M metagenome (GOLD analysis project Ga0070741, IMG submission 66440) | Surface soil microbial communities from Centralia Pennsylvania, which are recovering from an underground coalmine fire - Coalmine... | ecosystem: Environmental > Terrestrial > Soil > Unclassified ... | reverse complement strand
CGGTCAGCGCTGGCTGACTCATGATCTCACCCACCGTCACCGTGGGAGGTTGAAGGGGAGCTGCGGCCGCCACCTCGGCCGCGGCCGGCGGCCGCACGATCAGTGTGGGCACGTTGGACTGCACCAGGGCTTCGGCAGTGCTGCCCCCGAGCAAGCGGCGCAGGCCGCCCCACCCACGCGTAGTCATCACGACCAGGTCGATCCGCTCGTGGAAGACGAACTCCGCCAGGCTCGCGCTCGGATTTCCGCAGAGAACGACCGTCTCCACCTCCAGGCTCTGCGGAAGCTGGTCGCGTGCCTGCGCTAGGTAGGCTCGAGCCGCGGCAGTCGAGTCCGCCTCCAACTGGGTCTGCTCGGGCATGGCTAGCTCGGGGTGTTCGAGGTGCGCGAGCCAGGGCTCGACGCGCACCAGGTAGAGTCTGGCGCCGGCCGCTAACGCCAGCTCGCCGGCCAGCGGCAGCGCCGTCTCGGCCAGGGGCGAGCCGTCCAGAGCCACCATGAGCTGCTGGAGTCGCACCCGGCGCGGCGGGGCCTGGACGTAGGGCGGCCGGACCAGCAGCGTGGGCCGCGGGCCGGTCCGCATGACCGCATCGGCCACGCTGCCGGTGAGCCAGCGGCCGACGGCGCCGCGCCCACGGCTAGCCATGACGATCGTCGTGACGTCGTCCTTACTGGCCGCGGCCAGGATCGCCTCGACCGGATCACCGAACACGACCGTGCTCGTGACGGCTAGCCCGCGCGCCCGGAGCCCGGCCGCTCGGCCGGCGAGATACTGCGCTCGGGCCTGGTGCCTGGCGGCTTCCGCCTCGGCGGCGTGCCGGTCCGCCTCGCCCGCGCGCAGGTCCGTATGGCTGATCGGCCAGCGGGGCTCCCGTTCGACGACCGACAGCAGGTGCAGCGACGCCCCGGTCGCCTCCGCGAGGGCCTCCGCGTAGGGCAGCCCGGCCTCCGAGAGCGGTGACCCATCGAGCGGTACCAGTATGGTGGCCCGATCCATGATTGCCCCTCGCTCAGCGAACCGATGCCGATCGCGGCCGGGCGCTCCCGCCGGCCGGCGGGCGGCGCAAGCCGAGCTCGTCGCGTAGCTGCAGGAAGCGCACGATATCGGCACGGCTGAGCAGCCCCACCAGTTGAGCGTCGCGGACCACGGGCACCTGGTTCAGCGACCCCTCCACCAGGAGCTGCAGCGCGCTGTTGACGTCGGCGTCAGGGGAGACGATCTTGAGCGGCGTGGGGGTCATGATCGCTCCGACCGTGGTCGTGGGCCAGGCCTCCTGCGGCAGCTCCCTGGCGTCGGTGATGCTGACGATGCCGAGCAGCCGCCCCCCGTCGACGACCAGCAGCGCCCGCTGGCCCTGACGCACGACGTGGTCGAAGACGAACTCCTGCACGCTCATCGTCGGGCTGGCGATCGGCGGCTGGGGGTTCATCACCTCGGCGACCCGCGTGCCACGCAGGCCCTCCTGCACGACCTGCTGCTGGCGGGTGGACTCGGCCGCGCTGTTCAGGAACCACCCGATGAAGCCAATCCACAGCCCGCCGAGGAAGTTGCCGCCGAGGACCTGCGCCACGCCCCAGAAGATCAGCAAGAACCCGAATCCCTGGCCGACGTAGGAGGCGATGTCCGTGGCGCGCCGTAGGCTCCCGGTGGCCGCCCAGACGATCGACCGCAGGACCCGCCCGCCGTCGAGCGGGAAGCCCGGCAAGAGATTGAACACGCCGAGCATCACGTTGATGAGCGCCAGGTAGTCGAGAATCGCGCTCGGCGGTGAGTCGCCCGGTGGCAGCGCCTGCGCCACCAGCCAGCAGACGGCGGCGATCGCGAAGCTGGTGAGCGGGCCGACGATCGAGATCAAGAACTCGTCCTTGGGCTCCTCGGCCTCCGACGAAAGATTCGAGACGCCACCAAAGATGAACAGGGTGATACTGTGGACGCCGTGGCCGCGAGCGAGGGCGACGAAGGAATGGCTCAGCTCGTGCACCAGCACCGACGCGAACAGGGCCAGGGCCGCCACGATACCGACGACCCAGTAGGTCGCCGCTCCCCAGCCGGGGTAGTTGCCCGGGAAGAAGCCCCCGGCCAGCGACCAGGCGACCAGGGCGAAGGCGAACAGCCAGGTGTAGTGGATGCCGATCTCGATGCCGTGGATCCGTCCGAGCTTGAACGAGCTCTCCATCTGGAACTCCTCCCGGCAAGCCGTGTGGGTGCTGGCCGCTGTGCCGCGAGCTACGGCTGTCACTACGCCTCGCCACAGCCGGTGCGGTGCAGGTCAGCGGTCGCCCAACCCCACATCGGAAGCGCTCGTCGCCGGGGCACGACCCGTGTCGGAAGGCGCTGGCGCGCTAGCCAGCGAATGCGTGTCCGGGTCGTAGCGCCCGCGCAGGTCGTCGCGCACGGTCCCCTCCCAGAGCGGCACGCCGATGAAGTAGGCCGCGCGCCCGATCAGGTGAGCCGAGACGGGCGTGGTGAGCATCACGAAGGCGATGATCAACACCGCGTGCGAGGTCACCCCCAGCTCGCCGAAGTGCACCACGGCCGCCGCGAGCAGGAAGCCCAGACCCAGCGTGTTCCCCTTGGCGGCCGCCGACAGCCGCGAGTAGACGTCGGGCATCCGCGCGACGCCGACCGCCGCCAGGAGCATGAACGCGCCGCCAACGAGCAGCAGCGCGGCGGTGATCACCTCCCTCATCGCGTGGCTCCCCGCTCGATATAGTAGGCGAAGGCGACCGCGCCCAGGAACGACACGAGCGCCATCACCATCGCCACGTCGAGCAGGACCGGCTGGCGCGTGGCGACGTCGTAGACGACGATGATGCCGACCACCAGCGTCGCCGTCAGCTCGAGCGCGACCACGCGGTCGGGCAGGCTTGGGCCGCGCACCAGGCGCCCGAGCGCCAGAAACAGGCCGACGCTCAGCATCGCCAGCACGACGTTCACGGCCAGACTGAGAAACGGGGAAACCTCCGCGCTCATCGCAGCAGCTCCAGCAAGCGCCGCTCGAGACCGCCCTTGATCGCGCGGCGGAACGCTTCGGGGTCGTCCACGAACATGCCATGAACGTACAGCACCGAGCGATCGTCCGACACGTCCAGGCCGAGCGAGCCGGGCGTGAGCGCGATCAGGTTCGACAACAGGGTAATCTCGACGTCCGTGCGGGCGTCGAGCGGGATGGCGATGATCGCCGGCCGCATGGAATAGCTCGGGGTCGCGACGTCGTGGGCGACGCGCAGGTTCGCCCACACCAGCTCGCGCAGGTAGTACAGCGCGAAGCCGACAAGCTGGCGCACCCGCAGGAAGTAGCGCGACGGACCGACGATCCGCTGTGAAAACCCCAGAATGCCATAGCCGAGCACGAAGCCCACGACCACGTTGCCGAGCGTGAACTGGCCCGTCATCGTCGCCCAGACGAACGCCAGCAGCAGGTTCCACAGGAAGGCATTCATGGCCGCGCTCCGAGCACGGCCTGCACGTAGAGCGCGGGGTCGAGCAACTGCTCGGCCGCGCGCAGCGCGAGAACGAACACCGGCTCGGCCGCCAGCCCGATGCCCACCGTCAGCGCGGCCAGCACCGCGATCGGGGCCATCATCACTCGCCGCGCGGCAGCGCCACCGCGCGGTGGCCCCGCCCCCTGCAGCGCCGCCCGCGATGCCTCGGGCAGTGGCTTCCAGAACGCCTCGCTCCAGATCTTCATCATCACCAACAGCGTCAGCAGGCTCACCCCTAGCGCCACGCCCACGATGGCATACTGCTCGCTGGCGAGCCCGGCTTGAACGAGCACCAGCTTGGCCACGAAGCCCGACAGCGGCGGCAGCCCGGCCAGCGAGAGCGCCGGGAGGAGGAACAGCACCGCCAGCGCCGGCGCGTCCTGGTACAGCCCGCCCTGCTCCTTCAGCACGGGCGTGCCACACCGCCGCCGCACCACGCCGCTGACCAGGAAGAGAGCGGTTTTCCCGATGATGTGGTGCACCACGTAGAACACCGCGCCCGCCAGCCCGAGGGGCGTGAACAGGCCCAGCCCCATCAGCATGTAGCCGACGTGACTGACGATCTGGAAGGACAGGGCGCGACGGAGCTCGTCCTGCGCCAGCGCCCCCAGCACGCCCGCGACCATCGTGAGGCCGGCGACGATCAGCAGCAGCGTGTGCGTGTAGCCGACGTCGTGGATGAACAACAGCGTGAACACGCGGATCAGCGCGTAGACGCCCACCTTGGTCAGCAGGCCGGCGAAGATGGCCGACACCGCGACCGGCGGCGTGTGATAGGAGGCGGGCAGCCAGAAGAACAGCGGGAAGATGGCAGCCTTGATGCCGAAGGCGACCAGGAACAGCATGGCCAGGGCTGTCACCAGCCCGGGCGGCGACACCGAGCCGAGCTGCCGCGAGAGCGCGGCCAGGTTCAAGGTGCCGGTGGCGCCGTAGAGGATGCCGACTGCGGCCAGGAACAGCGCCGACGCCAGCAGGTTGAGCGTCACGTACTTGATGGCGCCTTCCATCTGCGCGCGCTCGCCGCCCAGGGTCAGCAGGACGAACGAGGCGATCAGCATCACCTCGAACCACACGTACAGGTTGAACAGGTCGCCGGTCAGGAACGCGCCGCAGACGCCCATCAGCAGGATCTGGAGCAGCGGGTAGTACCCGAATCGCTCGCGCGCCGGGTCGACGTCGACCAGCGAGTAGACCGCGACGGCCAGCCCGACCAGGCCCGCGAGCACGACCATGATGGCGCTCAGCAGGTCGGCGACGAGGGTGATGCCGAACGGCGCCGGCCAGCCAGCGGCCTGCACGGTCTGGATGCCCGCCTGCCACACGGTGGCCAGCAGCGCCAGCCCGACCCCGAGCAGCGCCGCCGCCCCCGCCACGCCCAGCGCCCGCTGGGCCGCACGCGAGCGCCAGGCCAGCAGCGCCACCGCGGCCGTGGTGAGCGGGATGACGATCGGCAGGATCAGCAGCAGGCTCACGTGTCGGTAGACCTCATGTCGTCGAGATCGTCGGTGCCCACCGTCTGGTAGACGCGGTGGACGAGCACCAGCGCGAAGGCGAGCACGCCGAAGCCGATCACGATGGCGGTGAGGATGAGCGACTGGGGCACCGGGTCGGCGAACGGCGCGGGCGGCGTCGCAGCCCTCGGCGGGACGAGTGGCGGCTGCCCGGCGGTGAGGCCGGGCACCGTGAAGATCAGCAGGTTGGCGGCGTGGCCGAGCAGCGACAGCCCGATGACCAGCTTGATGATGCTGCGGCGCAGCAAGCAGTACAGCCCCGCCGCGTACAGGCCGCCCACGACGAACGCCAGCGCGGTCTCCATGCTCACTCCTCCGCGAGCGAGAGCACGATGGTCAGCACCATGCCGACCACCACCAGGTAGACCCCGATGTCGAACAGCAGCGGCGTACCGACGTCGACCTGGCCGACGCCCGGCAGTGGCAGGTAGCCCCACAGACCCGTGAGGAACGGGCGGCCGGCCAGCACCGCCAGCAGGCCGCTGGCGAGCGCCACGAGCAGTCCCACTCCGAGCAGGGCGCGCGGGGTCACGCCGAGCGCGCGGCGCGCCGCTCGCACGCCGGTAGCAATGGCGTAGAGGGCGAACGCCGCCGCGGCGACCAGTCCCGCCGCGAAGCCGCCGCCCGGCGCGTTGTGCCCGCGCAACAGCAGGAACACCGAGAACAGCAGCAGCAGCGGCAGCAGGAGGCGCGCTGCGGTGGGCAGGATCAGCGGTTTCACGAGCGCTTCCCTCCCGTGCGCAGCTTGAGCAGCGCGTAGACGCCGACCGCGGCCAGCGTCAGCACGGTGATCTCGCCGAGCGTGTCGAGCGCGCGGAAGTCCACCAGGATCGTATTCACCACGTTCCGGCCGTGGGCCTCGGCCACGGCGTGTGCGGCGTAGTAGGCGGCCATCCCGGCGTCGGTCGGCGTGCGCGTCGACACCAGTACGAGCACGGTCATCAGCCCGCCGGCGACGAGCGCCACCAGCGCGTCGCGCACGCGCGAGGCGGGGCTCGTCAAGATGGCGAACTGCGGCAGGTGGTACAGCACGAGTACGAACAGGACCACGGTCAGCGTCTCGATGAGCACCTGCGTCATCGCCAGGTCCGGCGCCCCGTAGAGCACGTAGACGAGCGCGACGCCGTAGCCGACGACGCCGAGCGCGGCCACCGCCGCCAGCCGGGAAGTCGTCCACACGGCGGCGAGCGCGGCGAGCAGGATGAGCGCGGCCACCGCCGCGTCGTACAAGCGCAGCTCGGGTCCGCGCGCCGGCCCCGGCCCCACGCCGCCGCGGACCAGCGCGTATCCGACGACGCCGACGGTGGCCAGCACGCTGGTGAGCAGGTAGTAGCGCAGGTAGCCGTTCTGGAGCAGGCGCGTCTGGGCGACGGCCAGGGCGTCCAGGCCGGCCAGCGCGGCGTCGTACCAGCTCGGCACGCCCTCCAGCACGCGGCCCACGGCCCGGACCGCGCGGCGCAGCCGGCCGACGCCCGCGTAGAGGACGAGGCCGCCTACGAGCGTCACGCCGCTCAGCGCCAGGGACAGGCTCCAGCCATGCCAGAGCGCCAGGCTCACCGCGCTCGGCTGCCCGGACACGGCGGCCGCGGCCGGCTCGACGAGGGCGCTGGCCGGCTGAGGCCAGAGCCCGAGCCCCGCTCCCAGCGCCGCCAGGAGCAGCGGGCCCAGCCACAGGCTCAGCGGCGCCTCGTGGGGCTGCTCCGGCGTCGGCAGCTTCGCGCCGATAAAGGGCCGCACGCCGGCCAGGGCACCCGCGGCGACGAGCGCCATACTGCTCAGCACCGCCGCCGCCGCGAGCCACTCCCGGGCGCGTGGCGCCTCTAGCTCGGCCTCGTAGAACAGCTCCTTCCCGATGAAGCCGATCAGCGGCGGCAGCCCGGCCATCGAGAGCGCCGCCAGCCCGCCGGCCGCGGCCGTGATCGGCATCAGCCGGCCCAGCCCCCGCAGCCGCTCCACGTCGCGCGTGCCCGTCTCGTGGTCGAGCGCGCCGGCCACGAGGAACAGCGCGCCCTTGTACAGCGCGTGCGCGAGCAGGAAGACGACGGCTGCCTGCACCGCGAGCGGCGTCCCGACACCGAGCAGCAGCACCAGCGTGCCGAGCGCGCTGACGGTCGAGTAGGCCAGCAGGCGCTTGAGGTCGGTCTGCACGAGCGCCTGGTAGGCCCCCAGCAGCATCGTGACCGCGCCTACCCCGCCCAGGGCGTAGGCCCACACCTCGGTGCCTCCCAGCGCAGGGCTCAGCCGGGCGAGCAGGTACACGCCGGCCTTGACCATCGTCGCCGAGTGCAGGTAGGCGCTGGTCGGCGTCGGGGCCTCCATCGCGCTCGGCAGCCAGAGGTGAAACGGGACCTGGGCCGACTTGGTGAACGCCGCCAGCAGGATCAACGTCAGGATCGGCAGGTACAGCGGGTGGGCCTGGACAGCTCCGGGCTGGGCCAGCAGCGGGCCGATCGCCAGGCTGCCGCCGGCCTGCCCGAGGAGGATGACCCCGGCGAGCAGCGCCAGCCCGCCGCCGCTGGTGATGAGCAGCGCTTGCAGGGCCGCGGCCCGCGCCGTCGGCCGCTGGTGGTCGAAGCCGATGAGCAGGTACGAGCTGAAGCTGGTCAGCTCCCAGAAGACGAACAGGAGCAGCAGGTTGTCGGCCAGGACGAGCCCGAGCATCGAGGCCATGAACAGCAACGTGAAGCCGTAGAAGCGGCCCAGGTCCGGGTGGCCTGCGAGGTAGCCACCGGCGTACACCAGCACCAGCGCCCCGACGCCGGTGATGAGTAGAGCGAACAGCAGGCTCAAGCCGTCGAGGGCGAACGCCAGGTCGAGGCCCAGGCTGGGTGCCCACGGAACCGCCGTGCGCAGCGTCTCGCCGCTCGCGATCCGCGGCGCGTGATTGACGAAGTAGCCTGCCAGCCCGAGCGGCAGCAAGGCCAGCAGCCAGCCGGCACGCCCTCGAAGGCGGCGCTCCAGCCAGGGGCCGAGAGGCGCGACGACGAACCCCGCCAGGACCGCGGCAAGCATGCCGATCAGGGCACCTCCGTGACCGGGCGCAGCCCGTGCTGACGGCAGAGGCCGCCGACTACCCTCCCTCGCGCACTATCAGTACACAATCAAGGCCCACCCGCGCCATCGGCAGCATCCCCTCGCCTAGCTGCTCCGCGGCCGCGGCGGTGAGCGCATCATGGGCATCACACCGTGGGCTGTGAGGTGTGGGAGCACGCTGATACTCCCTCGATAGGCGTGGTCGGGCAAATGGTCCCTGCGACCCAGGGGAGCTGCAGGCCCGAGGCCGGCTGCCTGGCATGAACCGTGCCAGGCCCGGGTCCACCGGGCGGCCCCGTTCAGGGCGGGCTGTTCCCGTGATGAGAGGCAAACGCGGCGGTCGCCTGGGGACTGCCGCGGCGGGCGAGGCTGTGGGCGTGTCAGGACGCTGGGTTGGGCTGCGGTTCCGCGCCGGTGGGAGACAGCGCCGAGCGCAGCGTGCGCAGGATCGTCTCCAGCTCGCGGCGCTGCTGTGGGTCGAGAGGATCGCAGAGGTAGCGCTGGAGCCCCGGCAGGTGGACGGCGAGGGCACGGTCGAGCACACACCGCCCCTCGTCGGTGAGCACGGCGAAGATGGCGCGGCGGTCGTCCGGGCAGGGCTCGCGCCGGATCAGCCCCGCCTGCTCCATGCGGTCCGCCAGCTTCGTGAAGCCGCCCGAGCTAAACAGCAGCATGTTCGCGAGATCGGTCATCCGCACGCGCTGGCCGGGCGTGCGGCCGATGCGGAGCAGCACCTCGAGCCAGGCGTCGGGCAGGTCGATCGCGGCCCGCAGCTCGCGCTGCAGCCGCCGGCCAATGCCGGCATGGACTTCGAGAAACAGGCCCCAGAGAGTGATCCGGTCGTCGTGCAGCAGGTCGTCGCTCATGCTCTTAGCATACCACAATTCCTTCCTGAGAAGTATCTTGCTTGACAGCTATCGACCGGTGTGGCATTATCTTCCTCGGAAGGTATTTCCCGGGCTGGAAGGGCGGCACGCCGGATGCGTCCGCTCCCTCCACCGGATCAGCCGAGTCCTGGTGGCTCGCCTCCAAGCAAGGAGCGCAGATGGACACGTATCGTCGCTTCGTTAGTCCCGCCCCCCTGTCTACCGACTGGGGGCTCACCGTCCTCCGCGTCGTGGTCGGCTTCACCTTCTTCATGCACGGTTGGCAGAAGCTGTTCGAGTTTGGCATCGCGGGCGTGACCGGCGCCTTCACGCAGATGGGCGTGCCCCTGCCGGGCGTCACCGCCCCGCTCGTGTCGGTGCTGGAGCTCGCAGGCGGGGCGCTGCTGCTGCTCGGTCTGGCCACCCGCCCCGCCGCCTTCCTGCTGGCGATCGACATGCTGGTGGCGATCCTGCTCGTCCACCTACCCGCGGGCTTCTTCGTCCCCAACGGCGTCGAGCTGGTCTTGCTCTTGCTGGCCGGGGCGGTGGCACTGGTCCTGGCGGGACCCGGCACGTTCGCCCTGGACCACCTGGTGGCCCCAGGCCGGTTCGGTATGGTGGCACCGCGCGAACCGGTCCGGGCCTCCGCTGGACGGCCCCGCGACTAACCGAGCTGGAGCAACGTCTTTCCGGGTTCCGCTAACCGTCGCTTCTGAGGAGTTCATCATGCCAGCAGTCACCGTCGACAACGTGCTCGCCCTGCCGAGGATTCCGGCCCTCGACCCGCAGCGCGCGATGGTGCGCGGAGTGCGCTCCGTCACCACGGCGCCCAGCGGTTTCGAGGGGGAGGGGTTCCCGGTGCGGCGGGCGTTCGCCGGAGTGTCGCTGACCGAGCTCGACCCCTTCGTTCACCTCGACCAGATGGGCGAGGTGGAGTACGCGCCCGGCGAGGCGAAGGGCACGCCGTGGCACCCGCACCGTGGCTTCGAAACCGTCACCTACATGATCGATGGCGTGTTCGAGCACCACGATTCGCAGGGCGGCGGCGGGGTCATCACCAACGGCGACACCCAGTGGATGACCGCCGGCGCCGGCATCCTGCACATCGAGCGGCCGCCGGAGCAGCTCGTCGCCAGCGGCGGCCTGTTTCACGGCTTGCAGTTGTGGGTCAACCTGCCCGCCCGCGACAAGATGATCGCCCCGCGCTACCAGGACCTCCGCGGCCAGTCCGTGGCGCTGCTCAGCTCGCCGGACGGGGGCGCGCTGCTGCGCCTGATCGCCGGCGAGTTGGCCGAGCAGCGCGGACCCGGGGCAACCCACACTCCGATCACGATCGTCCACGCCACGCTCCAGCCGGGCGCGGAGGTCGACCTGCCCTGGCGGCCGGACTTCAACGCGCTCGTCTACGTGCTCAGCGGCAGGGGCTACGCCGGGGCGGAGCGCCGCCCGCTGCGGGCGGGGCAGCTCGCCGTCCTGGGGGCCGGGGACGCGATCCGCGTGGGCGCCGAGCGCAGCCAGGACAGTCGCTCCCCGGCGCTCGACGTGTACCTCATGGGCGGCCAGCCGATCCGCGAGCCCGTCGTCCAGTACGGCCCGTTCGTCATGAACACCCGCGAGGAGATCGTGCAGGCGTTCGCGGACTACCAGGCGGGACGGCTAGGGACTATCCCGCCGGACCAGCTTCGTTAACGTGTCGTATAACCACGGCACGGCGAGGAGCTACCATGTTCACTGGGAAGCGTCTCGACCACCGCCCTGCGGGGCGAATCGGACCGCGGCAACAGCCAGAGCCTTGTAAGCGTT
>Ga0070741_10019832_pt1 | contig 10699 bp, 10 predicted proteins | sample Coa_R1_4_FD_66440 | JGI IMG/M metagenome (GOLD analysis project Ga0070741, IMG submission 66440) | Surface soil microbial communities from Centralia Pennsylvania, which are recovering from an underground coalmine fire - Coalmine... | ecosystem: Environmental > Terrestrial > Soil > Unclassified ... | reverse complement strand
GCCTTGCCGTCCAGCGCCTCAAGCCGCTCTTCGAAGTGGTTCACCAGGTCGCGCGCGATAAGATTTATCCGCTTTTCGGTTCCGACCAACGCCTCAAGCGCCGCCCACTTGGTTTTGAGCTTTTCCTTGCGCTCGACTTCCTCGCCCTCGGTGACCTCCTCGAATTCCGGATCGATCTTTGGCCGCTCCTCCGGCTTGAGCTCAAGCTTGGCGAGGCGACTCTCATAGTAAATCGGCACGGTTGCGCCGTCTTCGACGGCGCGCTGGATATCGTAGACATCGATGTAATCGCCGAAGACCGCGCGTGTGTTCTTGTCCGCAAGTTCGATCGGCGTGCCAGTAAAGCCGATGAACGAGGCGTTCGGCAGCGCGTCGCGCATATGTTTGGCGAAACCGTCTATAAAATCGTACTGGCTGCGATGCGCCTCGTCGGCAATCACAACTATATTGCGGCGGTCGGAGAGCAGCGGATGCCGATCGCCTTTTTCCTCCGGGAAAAATTTCTGGATCGTCGTGAAGACGATGCCGCCGGAAGCAACCCTCAGCATCTGCCGCAGCTCGGCGCGGCTGTTGGCCTGCACCGGCGCCTGCCGCAATAGATCGCTTCATCGCGAGAAGGTGCCGAAAAGCTGGTCGTCAAGATCGTTGCGGTCGGTGAGCACAACGATCGTAGGATTCTCCATCGCCGGATGCATCACGAGCCGGCCCGCGTAAAACACCATCGTCAGGCTCTTGCCCGAGCCCTGCGTATGCCAGATCACGCCGCAGCGCCTGTCGCCGATTGCGCGCGAGGCCTTGATTGTCGCTTCGATAGCCTTGTTGACGGCGTGGAATTGATGGTAGCCGGCGATCTTCTTGCTGATCTTGCCGGAACCTTCATCTTCGAAGGCCACAAAGTGGCGAATCAGGCTCAGGAAGCGACGCTTATCAAAGATGCCTTCGATTACCACCTGCAATTGCGGCACCGTGGCCGGCGCAAGGGATTTGCCGTCGATCGTGCGCCAGGGCATGAAGCGCTCCCGGTCGGAAGTCAGCGAGCCAACCCGAGCCTCCACGCCGTCGGAGACGATCAGCAGCTCGTTGAACCGAAACAGCGAAGGGATTTCGTTCTTGTAAGTCTGAAGCTGGTTGAACGCGTTCCAGATGGTGGCCTGTTCATCTGCGGGATTCTTGAGTTCGATAACCGCAAGCGGCAGGCCATTTACGAAGATCACCACGTCGGCGCGCCGCTTATGCCGGCCTTCAACGACGGTGAACTGATTCACGGCGAGCCAGTTGTTGTTGTCGGGCTCTTCGAAGTCGAGCGGGCGGACTTGGATCCCAGCGATCGATCCGTCTTTGCGCCGCTGCTCGACTGTCACGCCTTCGGTCAGCATCCGATGGAACGCGCGATTGTTCTGAATGAGGGACGGCGACTCGGTGCGCGTGAGTTTGCGGAAGGCCTCTTCGAGCAAGTCGGGCGGCAGGTCGGGATTCAACCGTTCGAGCGCGTCGCGCAGCCGTCGCGCCAGCAAAACTTCGTGGTGGTCGTCGCGTTCGGCCCTGGCCTCGCCGGGCGCGATCTCGGCGCCAAATGCGACGGCGTAGCCAGCATCTTTCAGCCATTGGAGCGCAACTCGCTCCAATTCTGATTCACTGAAACCGTTGCTCATTCCGGCACCTCAAACGCGCACACTGTGAGAATGAGCTCGCGGTTCGGGTCATCCCGATGCGCAACGACACACCGAAAGCCCGAGGAGTTGTCAAAAGGCAGTTCACGTGTGAAGTTGGGATGGTCTTTGACTACCTGAGGAATCTTGGCCAAGACATCGGAAAAGTTACGACCCCTATTGAAGACCAGGATGGCCAGCTTGGAGTCGCGCCACGTGGCGTAGCCCAAAAGCTGATCAATTTTCTGCCGCAGATACTCCGGGCCGCGCCAAAAGGCGCATTCCGCGACAAATACGTTCCGGTCGTAAAAGCGAATGAGGATGTCGGTCTTCCCCGTAAAATTGAAAGTCTCGCCCGTTGCCTGGCCTTCATACACGCCGTTGAGCGGTATCAGAAAAAGCCAGCGAAGATCCGACTCGTTCATCTTTGCGAAGGCCCTCGGGTTTCGTTCGAGCACGGAGGCCATGTGACATATCGTGCTAAGAATGTCCTCATAGTCCGCAAGTGACAAAGCGGGCTCCGGCGCCGAAGGCTTGGTCGGCGGTTCTGGGGGCTGGGGAACGACTTTCTTACGAACCTGTGGGATAAACAGGCTCCCTGATTGATCATCTCTCTTTCTGATCGGAAAGCCCATCGCTTTGACCAGTTCGTCGCCGTGCCTGAGTTGCTGACGGCGGGCGTCGATTCTCTGCCGCGCGACAGTGACAATCTCATTTTCGAAGCGTTTCAGATCGGCAGCAACCCAAGCTACGTACTGGCGCATGGTCGAGACGTTCCGTTCGGCTTCAATGCGCAATTGTTCGGGCGACTGGCCCAATGAGATTAGCGAGAATATTATTTCACCATTGCGACCGACCGTACCATGCGGCTGGATGCTTGAGAAAGCCGAAGGCGCGTAGTAGAAAAGGTCCGGATCTCCGGAGAATTCAACTGCGAATGTTATCTCGGTACCAACGATGTGACTACCCGTCGGAATCCGCGCGTAAGGGTTCGCCTCCAGTTTCCTTTCCTCGCGGCCAACGATTTCGGGCAGGCCGTCGGCTAGGGTCGGAGCCGTGGGCAGATATTTCTCTCGCAAGTACGCCACCAGCTGCTTAAGGTCAGTGCTGAGGATGTGGCTTTCGTCGAGTTGCTCGATCTCTGAAAGCAGTGCGCGCTTCTTTCCCTCCAGTAGGGACCGAAGATCGCCTCGGCTGAACAGACAGGATGGGTCAGGCGGATTCATCGGTTGGCCTTATGCGGCGAGTTCCTCACGAACGTCTTCCCGATGGCTCCACAGCACCGGGTTGACCTCATAGTTGCGCAACGCTTCGAAGACCTCGCCGGGTATCGGATGCTCCGAGTCGTTGAGCAGCGCATAGGCCCGCGATGCCGGCGGACGCACCTCGCGCGTGTCATGCCACGCAAACGCAAGCGCGACGGCCGTGTCGCGGCGCGGGCGGCTGACCGCCTGAACAATTCGCTCCGGCTGGCTAGGCGACTTGGGAATCGCAAAATCGAACAGATGGTCGTAGCCGCTCTTGCCGGTGAACTTGACGTTCGGGATGTAGCGGATCTGCTGGGCTTCAAGCCACGCCACCACGTCCTCGGAAAACAGGCTCTTCACGATTGGCGATGCGACGTAAAACAGATCGTTCACCGCGAGCATCGCCTGAACGAGATTATGCTTGCGCAGTGGAAAATGCTCCGCCGAGGCGTGAACCTCGAGCGCGTCGTCATGAAGCCTTACGCCAAAACCGTTAAGCGTTGTTCGAAGCAGCTCCTGCCGGCGGGGACTGTCGAGGTTGCAGCCGGACAGGCGCAGGTCCTCAATCGTCTCGCCGCCATCGGTCAGTAGGTAGGCTCCATTCTCGCGCTTCGCGTAGATTTGTAGGTAGTCGTTGTGCCGGTCGAGGTAGGGGGTTGTGATCTCGACCCAATCCTTCACCTGGCGCAGGGCGGTCTTATCCTTCAGCCACGCGATGTATCGTCCGTCATGCAAACAGCCCCCGGCTGAAAGTCGGCTGCAGGACAATGTTGCAGAACTGCATGAAATCATGAAGAGTCAACCACGCATCCTCGACGTTGGGAAATCGGTCTGCCGGCACCGGATAGGCCCACTTGTCGCCGAAGCCCTCGCGGTATATGTGCAGGTGCGGCGACGCGACTTCCTTGCCGTCAGGATTGCGTCCGCTTCGGATTGTGTCAGGACGGGCTCCAACATCAGCGTGTCTCCTGACCGCGCCTAACCAAAAAATTCGAGAAATCTCTGAAATCTTCAAAGCTCAATACTCTGGTCTGCACCCCGAGGCGCCGACGGACGACTGATCGGATCCTCTCGCGTGCCCGTTGATCAGGGTTCACCGTAACCAGCAGTTTCAGCACACTAGGATTCTGTTCCACCGTGAACAACGCATGGAGGGGTAGATCCGTTTCCGGGAAAGAATATCCGATGACGATCAATGCCTTCGCCTCTTGCAACGACCTGCGTGCACGTCGCCAGATTGGCACGTATACACCAGAACGCGTTGGCTTATTCCATTCCGGAGGAACGATTTCGGCCTTGAGACCGCCCCGCTGGTGCCACCAACGTCGCCGAAGCTGTAACCTAGGCGGTTGCCTATCTGGCGGAACTGGAAACCAGTTCATCGAGCCGTGTAACTTGAGGAGCCAGATCGAGCTACCTGGATATCTCGGCCGTCCATTCATATCTTGGCAGGCCCAATATCCTGTGCCCGCTCCACGGCTTCCTCGTTTATAAACTGACACACCGTATCCGACTGTGGGATTCCATTTATTGGCACCATTAGTCTTGAGCGCATGATCGATCAGCCAGTCATAGTTAAGGCTGATAATCGTATCTGTGGGATCCAGATTTCCAACAAGGCGTGAGTGGTACTCGCACGAAGGGGTATGACCAATTGATTCATTCAGGACGGCCATTAAGACTTGAAGAAAGTTCGAACGCATCTTTCGATATCTGTTGTTCGCTGGCCTTCCGCGAAACCGATAGTCGTCGTGAACATTGGCGAGCTGTTCCAGCCGAGTCAGATAGCTCTCCATTGTCAGTCTGAAGTTGCTGCCGAACGTTGTCACCACATCTTCAATCAGCTTGTTGAGAAACTCTGGTTGCTTGCTCAGGCGCTGAGCTTGAGTGAAGAAGTCTGCGTCCAAGGGAGGAAGCGGTCCTGTCAGCTCACGCACGAAGCTGGCGCCCCGTGTAGCACCAGCACCAAGAACCACTACCGATTGACCTTCGAACTCTATCTGATCGATACGCACGGTCTTAGCAGGCAGCGAAGCTCGCCGGAGATAAGCTTTGGCAGGAGCGCGTCGCGGATAGCGGCGAGCGTTCGTGACTCCGTCAAGTTGTCCGCTAGTCTCCTGAATAGAGGAGCAACGAGATCGCGAAAGCGGCGTAGAGTGGGACCCTGCGGAACTAGCATCCCGATCCGGCGGAGATTACCCTTGCTGATCTCAAGAAAGGTGCTGCCGTTCGCGTGGCTGCGGATCACGTCGAGGTTCTCCTTGATCCAGAAATAGGCGTAGTAATTCGGCACAGTGTCTCCGCAAAGCACCGCCGCAATTCCTTGATTCACGGCGACGGGCGTTTCCGCGATAGCCGTGTAACCGATCGGGGCGCGCGACGAAAGTAGCACTGTACCCACTGGCAGGAGCCCGGAGCCTATCTGAGCAAGGCCGGAATCCGTGATTTTTCTCTCGGTGGCGAAAAGTATCGGTCCGTCAAGCTGCGAAAGGTCTTTCGGAGTTGCAAAACAATGGACACCATCATCCCAGAATGACGATTCTTCGGTGTGCGGTGTACTGCCGCCCACTACGTCAACCGTCTCTCCGATAGGTGCGATTCTCCAGCCCCTCGGAATCCTGCCTAACTCCGAATCCTCGAACGAGTCGGGGAAGAGGTCGTAGAGGTCGGCGGGGAGGCCGGGGAGGGATTGGCCGCGGCGCCATCGGCCGTCGATCTTGGCGCGGACCGGCTCGAAATCAACGAACCACGACTTGAAGATCGCGCGCGCCATCGCCTCCAGCATCTCGTTCATCCGCCGGTTCAGCTCGATCTTGTCGTCCAGCGCACCGAGTATCTCAGCTATCGCGCGCTGCTCGGGCTTCGACGGCAAGCCAACTTCGATCCTTTCAAGGTCGACCTTTGTTACGTGGCCGAGTCCTGTCGTCTGTTTGTTGCTTGCTATCGCAATAAAGTAAGGACGAAGGTACTTAAGAATGTAGAAGAAAAAGAGGCGGTCAACATCCGGTTTGGGCTCGACTTTGAAGATGTGCTGATTGAGCCAGCCATCAGCGCCGCGCCACCAAAATACATCGATCGAGGTCTGCGGCTGGCCTGACCAGCAGAAAAGCATGTCGCCGGCTTTAATCAAGTAGCTGCGGTCATATTCACGCTCTGTGAATTTGGTTTGACCCGAAATTCCATTCTTGATTTCCGCGATCTTGATGATCGGCCGCCCGACCTCGGAGAACTCAAATTCCCTGAAGGCCATGCCGTTCGTCCAGGTCGCTAAGCCGTACAACTTTCGCCTTTCCCAATCCGGATTGAAGTTCGGATTGTACAGCCACCCCGAGCCGTTGTGGGTCCGTCCTTCAGGTGCCATGAGCTAGCGAGTACGTCCGGGCCTCACGCCGCGTAGCGCAGAATCTCTACTTCGGCGTGGCGGTCAGCTGCCTCCTGCGCCTTGCCGTACACCTTCGCTGCTACCGTCTCGTCCAGGTAGTATTCGCCGCAATTCTGACAGATCTCCGCTGGCGTACCTTTGACCAACACGGTCGTTTCTCCGCGGGCGAGCGTCACCGTGACGACGCCCGGCCGGGTCTCACCGGTCTTGCAGATTACGCACTTCATCAGCTTCTCCGCGTTTTGAAATCCTCGCTCCAAAGGCTCGGGTCGGGACGATAGACCGTCACCACGAAACAAATTCCGCTCGCCGGGTCGCGCGCCACGACCAGATGAAGCGGCTCGCCGCGCTCGAAGCCCAGGATAAGCACGCTTGGGTACGGCTGATCGTCCGGATACGACGCGATTATCTCCCCCTCCCTTATAATCCGTATCACGGGTTCAGGCGCGACCGAGCGCTCGAACATCCGCTCGAAGGCGTGGCGCGTAAAGCGGACGGCTCTACAGTCCATAGCCGAGCGCCTTCAGGTTCCTGCGGATCGCCTCCTCAAGCTTGCGCCCCTCGGCCATCTGCCCGGCAAGCGTGCCCACCAGCCGGCGCATCTTTTCGTCGAACGGCTCGCCGTCATCCTCGACCGCCTCCGCGCCGACGTAGCGCCCCGGCGTCAGCACGTGCCCGTGCGCGGCGATCTCCTCGGTCGTCGCGCTCTTGCAGAAGCCCGCAACGTCCCTATATTCGCCCGCGCCCTTCTCGCCGCGCCAGGCATGGTAGGTCGCGGCGATGCGCGCGATCTCCTCGTCGGTGAGTTCGCGATGGACCCGGTCGATCAGCACGCCCATCTTGCGCGCGTCGATAAAGAGCGTCTGGCCGCGCCGGTCGCGCAGGCGCGGATCGCGCTTGTTGCGCGCGAGAAACCACAGGCAGGCCGGAATCTGGGTCGCGTAGAAGAGCTGCGCCGGAAGCGCCACCATGCAATCGACCAGGTCGGCCTCGATGATCCGCTTGCGAATCTCGCCTTCGCCCGAGGTGTTGGACGACATGCTGCCGTTGGCCAGCACGAAGCCGGCAACCCCGTTGGGCGCCAGGTGATGGATGATGTGCTGCACCCAGGCGAAGTTGGCGTTGCCGGCGGGCGGCGCGCCGTACTTCCATCGCACGTCGTCGCGCAGGCGCTCGCCGCCCCAGTCGCTCATGTTGAAGGGCGGATTGGCCATCACGAAGTCGGCCTTCAAATCCTTATGCAAGTCGCGATGGAAGCTGTCGGCGTGCTCGGGTCCGAGGTTGGCGTCGATGCCGCGAATCGCGAGGTTCATCTTGGCGAGCCGCCACGTGGTGGGGTTGGACTCCTGCCCGTAGATCGCGATGTCGCCGAGCTTCCCACCATGCTCGCGGATGAACGCCTCGCTCTGGACGAACATGCCGCTCGATCCGCAGCATGGGTCGTAGACGCGCCCCTTGAACGGCTCGATCATCTCGACAATCAGGCGCACGACGCATCGCGGGGTGTAGAACTGGCCGCCCTTCTTGCCTTCAGCGCTGGCGAACTGGCCGAGGAAGTATTCGTAGACGCGGCCGAGGATGTCCTTTGAGCGATGCGCGGCGTCGCCCATGCTGATGGTGCCGATGAGATCGATAAGCTCGCCGAGCCGCTGCTTGTCGAGGGCGGGGCGATTGTACTCCTTGGGCAGGACGCCCTTCAGGGAGGGGTTGTCGCGCTCGATCGCGACCATCGCGTCGTCGATCAGCTTGCCGATGGCCGGCTGCTTGGCATTGGCGCGAAGATGAGACCATCGCGCCTCCTTCGGAACCCAGAAGACGTTCTCGGCGCGGTATTCGTCGGGGTCTTCGGGATCGGTGCCCTGGGCCTGCTGGGCCACCAGCGCGGCGTGCTTTTCCTCAAACGCGTCGGAAATGTATTTGAGGAAGATCAGGCCGAGAACGACGTGCTTGTACTCGGCGGCGTCCAGGTTGTTGCGCAGCTTGTCGGCCGCCTGCCACAGCGTCTGCTCGAAGCCGAGCGTCGCTCCGTTGTTGCCGTTGCGGCCGTTGGTACGTGATTTCGCTGGCCGCGCCATCCTCAGCTCTGGGGCGCCGTTTCACCGGCGAAGTTTGCGAGCGCATTTGACAGGAAGTCATAGATAGTGATGATAGTGTTCGGTCGTTCCCGATGTGGGTACGTGTCGCCGTAAGGATCTCCGGGTTGTTTCACGAGCAATGCCGGCACTTGGAGACCGAAGAAAAGGGCTGATTGCCGGTTGGTTCCGAACATGCGTTTGACTTCGTACCTTTTGCACACGGCGGGCGTGCAGGCTCGGCTGTACTGGTGGAAACGCTCCTGTTCCGTCATCGGCGTGGGATCAATTCTCCTTACGGTAACTCCCCGTCGTTCAAACTCTTCGAGCATCGCGGGAACGGCATCGATGCCCCGGTTCTGCGGATGTTCGCGAAAAATGATCGCGGGATTCGAAGGATAAAAGAAAATAAGTTCCATGGTGCCGTAGCTTAGCATCCAACTGCACCCGGTGTACAGTAGGTACGGCACATTGGCCTGCAGACCTGTCACGCGAGCGATTCGAGATTCACCACCAAGCCCCGAGATTCTCTACTCTATCCGAGAACCTGAATGGGGCGTCGTCCGCAGTACACGTCCTCGGGTTGAGCGGGCGTCCGATGCGGACCCTGTAGGGTTCTCCGGCATTGATATCGTGGGGTCCGGTAAAAAATTCGCGTGTGTCGACCGGCAGAAGCTCGACGATTCCCTGCTCTTGCAGTTCGGGACGGAACAGACCGCCGGATCCGAACAACCTGTCTTTGAGCACTGCGGCTTGGGTTTCATCGGCCAGAGCGGGATTGACGAAAAAGATCTTGCGCAGCGAGATGTTGTCCTGCAGCCCGGCGGCAATGAGGTATCGGAAGTGCTGATCGGTGCTCGGTGCGGAGTAGCCAAGTATGATGATGTTGGTGGCCGTGCGCAGCGCGACGACGGCTGCGTCCCACACCCCTGCAAGGCGATCGGTGAATGTTTTGCGCCATGTCGGCGGAATGAGCAAGGGCGGGCGTCCTTTTGTTTGAAGCGCTCTGTAGTTGTCCGCCGTAATAACGGTACGTTTAACGCTTCCGCGGTACACCCGTACATGATCTCTGGCTTCCTTTACGCCCACGCCCGCCGCGGCCTCACCAATCCCGGCATCGATTGCGGCCAACTCCTCCTCCTCGCCCCAAGCGCTCCAGCTGACCGAACCATGTAGCTTTAGCAGTCTGACGCCATCGGGCGGCTGTGGAATCACCCAATCCGTTCCTTCCGGCCAGACACGGTTCACGCTCGGAATCAGGCCGTAGTTAACTCTCATTCCGAGGTTGCGTAGTGCATCATCGACTATCATGTCGTAGTTAAAGGTGATGATCGTGTCCTGGCGATCCGGGCCACCCTTGTTGAAATAACCGGCCATGACGCCAAGGTAAAAGTCGTAAGGCGAGCAACTGTACCATGAGCCCTTTCGATCGCCTCGCTTCATCCCCTCCTGAACGTAAGGTAGAGGCTCGGTCCACGCCAGCGGCCGATTCCACTCCGGCTGGTTAACTATACCTATTTGGAACCTTTGCCAGTCTGGCGACGGCATTGCGACTTCCCACGCATAATCAAGAGTCGCGGCTATGGCTAACGGCATTGCCGCAGCCAATTCTTGGTCGTCAGTTGCGGACGCAAGGCTGAAAAGCTCTTCGATGTTTTCGACATTTAGCGGGACGCGGCTCGCGGCCGCCGCTGCACGGAGTCGAAATTCCAGGACGCGGCTTATCGCTTCCAGCTCGCGTTGACGCCCGGCTTGACCTTCAAGCCAAGCCGCGGCGTCGCGCATCCGGTTCATGAAGTCTTTGATCACAGGCAGGCCGGCTTCGGCGCTGAATCCGGCCCCGAGAATGTAGACGTTATGATCGTTGTACGCTCTCACCTGCTGTCATGACCTTCCTCGGGAATCCTTCCTGCAGGCCTCCGATGCCGTCTTCGGCCGATCGACGCAATCAGACGACCAAGACGGTTTTTCCGATAATAGACCCGTTTCCGCCTCGCGTCTTCTTTCCGCGCCTGCTCGGTCCTTTTGCTGGTTGATTTTGAAGCCCATCGGACACGGCTTCCGCTGATCCAGTAATGCGATCGGCACGCGAGATTCCAATTTCCGATCGATGGATAAAGCGAGACGGTCTTGCCATCGAAGATGAGAGTCCAATTCGTCGGTGACAGCGGAGTTACGACCTCTTTACGGCATCCGCACGGACAGAGGTGAATCGCACTCGCGTAATCGATGGAGACGTATAGCGTCCGTTCTTCAAGCTCTTCAGGAACGTGCTTTACAAACTTATGGGTGTATCTCGTCATTTAAAATCTTGTTGACGTTGATATCGTAGGACGCGTGCATCTCTTT
>Ga0070741_10019831_pt1 | contig 10699 bp, 10 predicted proteins | sample Coa_R1_4_FD_66440 | JGI IMG/M metagenome (GOLD analysis project Ga0070741, IMG submission 66440) | Surface soil microbial communities from Centralia Pennsylvania, which are recovering from an underground coalmine fire - Coalmine... | ecosystem: Environmental > Terrestrial > Soil > Unclassified ... | reverse complement strand
CGTCCATGACAGTGTATATTGCCGTGTTAGCTCCAATGCCCAAGGCGAGGGACAGCACAGCCATCGCGGTAAACAGAGGGCTCTTGCACAAGGCGCGCCGACCGTAACGCACATCCCGTACGGCGTTCTCAAACCATGCCGTGGCATGGGCATCGCGGCATTCCTCTTTTAGCTGCTCTACGCCCCCGACGTCGCGCAGAGCCATGGTGCGCGCCTTTTCGAGCACAAATCCTCGACCAATGTAATGCTCGGTCTGATGTTCCACATAGTCTTGCAGCTCGGCATTTAGGTCCGCCTCGGCGTGGGAACGCTGGAAGAGCCATCTCATTCGCGATCGAAAGCTTCGTAATGCGCGCATACCGCTGTCCGTCCTAACTTTCAAGGACGATATCGGAGATGGCGCCCGATAGCCGCTTCCAGCCCGCGGTTTCCTGCTGCAACCGCTTTCGTCCTTCTTTAGTAATGGAATAGAATTTTGCCCGGCGCCCAGCCTCATTGACAGCCCATTCGGCTTCGATCCAACCTGCCTGCTCCAGTTTGTGCAACGCCGGATAGAGCGATCCGGGCCCCACCCGCAGGACCTCTTTCGACATCTGCTGGATGCGCTCACCAATTGCCCATCCGTGCATTGGCTGCAGGGCCAGGATTCTAAGAATTAGGAGATCGAGAGTGCCTTGGATCAGGTCGGTGGGTCGACTCATGCTTACTATGGTAACCGATATCGGTAACCATATCCACTAAACCCGTGCAACTACAATGGCTGTAACTTTTTATACTGGAGACGCGTTATACCGTCCGAGGTCTTTTTATGTCGCCGCACCGCCTCTATCGTTTTGCAGTTGTTTCGGCTGTATTACATGGATTCATACTGGCGCAGGCACCTGCCCCGGGTGCACAGCCTCCGCGGGTTATGTGGGCGAATCTTGCCCAGCCGCCTGTCCCGGCAGACCCGCTGGAGTTAGTTACCGGCAACGCTCAACCGGTTCAGGATGTTAATCAGAGAGCGGCGATTATCAGCTTGCTTTCCAATGCTAAGGCGCTTTCCAACGTTCGCGCTTATCCCTATGACCTGAAGACGAGTTTCACGGCGATGGGCTCCCCAGCTTCGGACGGAGCCTGGCAGCTCGAAAATGTATCTCCCGGGCGCGGTTTCTATCGCTGGACTGCAGAAGGCCCTGGCTATTCCGTTGTCAATCTATACAAGAACACTCTGCTTTATAGCAGCCAGCCAAATGGAACTATTCCTCTCCGCTTGGCACAGGTCCGCGCCGCCATCTTCTATGTGAACTCCATTTTCGGTCCGCACGCCTCGATTCGAACGGCTCCTGCAAGCCTCAACGGAATGGAACTTACTTGTGCGCTTACTGAGCGCATGACTCCTCCCAAAACCGCTGTTGGTGGACGACTCTGGGATGAGTCGGAATTTTGCGTCGACCCGAAAACAGGCTTTTTGATTACGTATTCGCCCGTACCGGGATTGTATGTTCTATACGACTACTCGAATGCCTTACATTTTCACGACAGAATCATTCCAGGCAAATTCACCATCACGGAAGCTGGACGTAACGTCATAGAAGCGCGCACGGAAAGCGTTGCCGATCCCACGAATGTCGAGCCATCGCTTTTCAATCCTGCAAACTTAACCTCTGTGGGGGTTGGCCCCCTGGAAACGCCGCCGTGGAATGTCCGCAGCCATGAGTATGGCCAAGTTGATATGAACGGTACCGTCGCACTCCAAGTGGTAGTTCTCCATGCGATGGCATCACCGGACGGCCACTTGACCGATGCTGAAGTCCTAGGGAGCAGCGATTCTGGCCTGAACCAGCGCGCTCTCGAACGCCTGGCGAAGTGGCAAAACTGGCGAGGCTCCAGCGATGCACAGCCGGGGGCGTCGCCACAGTCCCACGAAGTCTATTTCACATTTGAATTTGCCGTTTCCGGAGCCTGACAAACGATATTTTCCAATCGAAGCCAAGCCCCGGCATCTATATGACCGGCATTGTTACCGGCACGGCAAAACCGTACTAAACTTCACGGTATTGACACAGGAACAGTAGAATGAAACTCTTAGGTACGGACTAACTTCGGAAAAAGGAACCTTTTCTACAATGGCACTCACGATAAAAACGCGGCGCGAAGGAAACGTCACGATTATGGATTTGGCAGGCAGAGTTACGCTCGGCGAAAACACCGGCATTTTGCGAGACGAATTAAGATCTCAGTTGGCTCAAGGCAACAAGAACATTATCTTGAACATGAAAGATGTCGGTTATGTGGATAGCGCCGGTCTAGGCGAATTAGTAGGCGCGTACACGACGGCCACAAACCAAGGCGGAGCGGTCAAACTGCTGCACCTTCAGGGCAAGATGAAAGACCTTATGCAGATCACCAAACTGCACACCATCTTTCCGGCCTTCGAGGATGAGAATCAGGCCGTCAAGAGCTTTGGCAGCGCCGCCACGGCTTAACGCCTAAACCCTTTGCGGCTTGATCCGGTAATCCGCCGCTCCCCACATCCGAACCACGGTACACATCTCGAATAGGCGGGAACGCGCGCGCATTCCAATGCGCTCTTCGAGCAAAATCCGATGTGTGTTGTCCACGCCTCCCAGATCTGGATCGGGTAGATTCGTGGTCGCGATGAGCGGCTTCTGGTGGTTGTACCGATAGGTGATGACTGACGTGACAGTGTCTTCCACCCAATCATTGATGCGGTGAGCCCCCAAATCGTCGAGCAGCAGAATCTCGCTGTCCAGCGCTACGCGATACGCCTCGCGATTACTGGTCCCTAGCGCTTCGCTGTATCCCGCGTAGATACGCTCCAAGAGGTTTTGATAGTCAAAGAACGCGCCTTCAAAGCCTCGCGAAATTAACTGCCGTAATGCCGCCACTGCGAGGTGAGTCTTCCCGGTCCCCGGTGGCCCGACTAACAGCAAGCCGGGCTTCTTCCCCAACGGGTATTCATTCGCATATCCCCTGATAAGAACCATCGCGTCGCGCAGCGTCTTGCCGTCTGTCGCAAGAAAGTTATCGAACGACGCGTTCCGATAGTTGCGCGGAATCTGCGCGCGCTCTTCCAGTTCTTCTAGCCGATTTTGCGCCACGCACTCGCAGCGCTCGGCCACGGAAATGCCGTCATCGTCTTTGGACACCCAGCCGGTCCCCCCGCATAGAGTGCAATCCGCTTTCGCCATGCCAGCCGTTCCTACTCGATCACCATCAATGTTTCGCCCGCGGTCACTGTGCTGCCTTCCGCCGCATGAATTTTGCCCACGATGCCTTGTTTTGGCGATTTCATCTCGTTCTGCATCTTCATCGCCTCCACTATGATGACGCCTTGGCCAGTTTCCACCGCGGCCCCGGGTTTCACAAGCACTTTGATGACTTTGCCCGGCATTTGCGCGCGAATCTCGACCGGACCCGAAGCCGAGACACGATCGGCTTTTCCCGCGCGATCCCTGGGATCGGTAAGTTCGACGAAATGCCGCCGGCCGCCGGTCGATACTTCCAGCCCGGTCCCCCTACGTGCAATTGCGACGCTGAAGCTTTTCGAGCCCAGCAACACCGAAAAAACACCCGGCATGGTGGCGGCAATGGAAGCTTTTCCAGACTCACTGCACGCGCCGCTCAAAATGTATTCGGTTGAGCCGTTTTCCTGCCGAAACTCTAGGAAAAAATCTTGCCCATCGAAATCCACTCGCAGCTTCAACGCAGCAGGCCTCGTCTTCCGCTGGAGCGCCACATGCTCTCTTTCCCTGTGCTTGGGCTAGCAGTTGGCGCTTCATGTTGCATGCCGGCCGCTACAAGAATCGACGCTAATACCTGTTCCTGATGAGTAGTCGAATTCCTGGCACGCTGCTTGAAATCGTCCAAAAATCCGGTATGTAAGCTGCCGGCAACAAACTGCTCATCGTTCATCAAGGCATCGAACAAGCTGAGATTTGTTGTAATTCCCAGAACCCGATACTCTGATAGAGCACGCCTCATCCGCGCAATCGCTGTATGCCTGTTTTCGGCCCAAACCGTCAACTTGGCAAGCAGCGGATCGTACTCAATCGGAACCGTCCAGCCCGTGTATGCGCCACCATCCACGCGCACGCCCGCGCCCGACGGTTCTGCATAATATGTGATTTCGCCCGGACTCGGGAAGTAATTGTTATCCGGATCTTCGGCGTAAACGCGGCATTCCATCGCCGACCCCTTCCAGCGCACATCTTCCTGCTGGACAGTCAGACGCTCACCCGCTGCGATGCGAATTTGCCAGTGAACCAGATCCAGACCGGTCACCCATTCCGTAACCGGGTGCTCCACCTGTAGCCGCGTGTTCATTTCCAGAAAATAGAAATTACCCGCCTGATCCGCCAGAAATTCCAGAGTTCCCGCATTTGAGTAATTAGCCGCCCGAGCAATCCGCAAAGCAGCCTGCCCGATATTCTCACGCAGCTCCGGTTTCTTTAGTACTAAGGGTGACGGCGATTCTTCTACCACCTTTTGATGCCGCCGTTGAATAGAGCACTCTCGCTCTCCAAGATGGATCAAGTGCCCGTGCTCATCGCCCAGCACTTGTACTTCGATGTGCCGCGGCCGCTCAATGAATTTTTCGAGATAAACTTCGCCCGACCCGAATGCCCGCTCGGCTTCGCTCGATGCGCCGCGTATTGCCGATTCCAGTTCCCGCTCGTTATCTACCCGCCGCATACCTTTTCCGCCCCCACCCGCTGCCGCCTTCAGCAAAACGGGGTAGCCGATGTTCGCCGCGGTCTTTCGCGCTTCGGCAGCATCTCGAATGCCCTGCTGCGTGCCCGGCACAACCGGGGCGCCTACTTCTATGGCCAACCGGCGCGCCGCGGTCTTCGATCCCATACGTTCAATTGCTTGCCACGACGGGCCGATGAACTTAATCCCGGCATCCTCGCATGCTTTCGCGAACGCCGCATTCTCACTCAAAAATCCGTAGCCAGGATGAATTGCCTCCGCGCCTGTCTCGCGGACCGCCTTCAGAATACGAGGAATACTTAGGTAACTTTCAGTGGATGCTCCTGGCCCGATGCACACTGCCTCATCGGCCATCTGCACGTGCAGTGCGCGGCGGTCTACTTCCGAAAACACTGCGACGCTGCGAATGCTCATCTCGCGCAGGGCGCGGACGATGCGTACAGCAATCTCACCCCGATTGGCAACCAGTATTTTCCTGAACAAGAAACTGACGGACCTCGAACAACGTTTTATCAGAACACGTTGTGTCAAGTGACAGTGCGAAGCTCAAATTGACCATGGAAAGGTCAACGAGTGAGGCGGCGCTGGATGTCATACATCCTTCGGGCGAGCGAACTCGCATACCCATTACGCCGCTGCCGTTCCGCATTGGCCGCGGGCCTGACAACCAATTGATCCTGCGCGATAATCGGGCCTCCCGCGCACACGCCTCCATCAAGAGCACGGAAAACGGCTTCGCCATTGAGGATCTCGACAGCCTGCATGGCACATGGGTGAATGGAAGACGCATTCAGGAACCCACAATCTTGCAGCCAGGCGATTCCATCCATTTCGGGTTTGAAGATGGATATCACCTGCTTTTCTCCACTGACGACGACCGCCTCAACCGGCTCCTGAATCGTCTTTCTTCCGTCACAACTCAGCCAGGGGGAGCGGCCGGTCAGTTTGCTCGCCTGCGCGCCGTCCTTGACGTCGCCAGAACTCTGCAAACCTCACTTGCTGCCGATGAGGTACTCGCGGCAGTCCTCCAGACCGCGCTTACGCTGACGGGCGCTGAGCGGGCCTTCCTTATCTTGCGTTCCGGGGATGATCTCATCGTCAGACTAGGACGTGATGCGCGCGGACGTCCGTTACCCACCGATGCTTTGTCCTTACCACGCGAAGTAATCTCGCGCGCACTTAATGACCGCCGCGATCTGCTTTCAATGCCGTTAGACTCCGGGATGCGCAACGTAATTTGCGTCCCTCTAGTCAGTTTAGGCAGCATCAACGCGCAAGAAACAGTCTCCGTCTCGGCGAAATCGGGGACGCTCGGTCTGATTTATCTCGACTCCCATCAGCAAACGACTGTTCCGGAACTCAATCTCGAGCTTCTGCACACCCTCGCACTTGAAGCTTCAACAGTCTTGGAAAACACGAACGTTCTTGAACGCGAGCGGCAGAAAATGCTGCTTGATCAGGAACTGGAGCTCGCGCGCAAGATCCAGCAGAATTTGTTGCCCCGCAAGTTTCCAAGCAGCGGATGGCTGCGTGCTGCGGGATCAAGTTTGCCGTCGTCCGAAGTCTCCGGGGACTACTTCGATCTTCATCAGATCGACGAAGACAGTTGGGCGGCGGTGATCGCCGATGTGTCCGGCAAAGGAATTAGCTCGGCGCTTTTGGCATCGCTGCTTCAAGGCGCCTTTCTATTGGGTTCAGATCTTGCAGCCTCCCTCGATGAAGTCGTCTGCAAAATTAACGGCTTTCTTTTCGAGCGAGCAGAACGCGAAAAATACGCGACGTTGTTCTACGCGACTATACATTCCTCCGGCTTGATGGAGTGCGTCAACGCAGGTCACTGCGCTCCGCTCGTTATTACTCCCGCTGGCGGCATCAAGCAACTGCAGACAACCGGAATGCCGCTCGGCCTCTGGCGGAACGCCCACTATGGTGTCGAGAGAGTGCGCCTCACTCCCGGTGACAAGATCGTCGCCTTTAGCGACGGCGTCACAGAGGCAGCCAACGATAAAAACGAATCATTTGAGCCCAGGCTGCCAGAGTTTCTAAAGCAGTGCAGGCATCTCGACGTGCAACAGCTTCATGACAAGCTGATCGAGCAGGTTTTGCAATTCCAGCAAGGCGTCCCACAGCGCGACGACATCACTGCCCTGATCCTCGAATATCGGGGCCTAGATCAGTCGTAATCAACTGAGATCAGAAACAGACCGCTCGCGGGAGCGGTAGGCCCTGGCCGAATACCGCTATTCGATTTCAACCGTGCCGTCACCTCTTCCAAAGAGACATTGCCCTTCCCAACCTCTAGCAACACGCCAACGATATTTCGCACCATGTGCTTTAGAAAACCAGATCCTGTGACGCGATAAAGCAGCGTTGAACCAGCGCGAGCGATCGCGGATCGATAGATGGTTCGCACCTTGCATGGCTCCAATTCATCCCGTTCATCTGAGGACGCGAATGCGGAGAAATCGTGCTCTCCCTCTAACAACGGGGCTGCGGCGATCATTGCCGCTTCATTCAGCGGATAAGGATGATGATAGACGTAACGCCACTCAAACGGAGGGCACACCTCATCGCGAAAGATCCGATACTGGTACGTCTTTCGCTTGGCCGCAAAACGAGGGTGAAAATTGAGTTCCGTTTCATGCACGTGACTGATTCGGATCGTCGGTGGCAGCAACCGGTTCACCGCCCGCCGGAAATTGTCGGGAGGAATCGGATTCTCGAGCGTCACCGCTGCCATTTGAGCAAGCGCATGCACGCCTGCATCGGTGCGGCCCGAGGCTGCGACATGCACCGGTTTGCCTTCAATGCGTCCTATAACCGCTTCCAGAACTCCTTGAATGGTCGGCAGACCGGGCTGCAGTTGCCAACCGTTGAAGTCAGTCCCCTCGTAAGCTATTTCGAAGCGCAATCTGCGCATAAGCGCGGCCGGCTCCGTCAGGTCCGGCGCGACCCCGGTTTGGTTACCGGCAGCCCCTCGCGGCACAATGGGCAATCCGACGGATCGTAGACTACCGGCTTCATGGTCTCAAGCGCCGCTCTCGCGACGCCTATGGAGGCTTCTCCGCCGCTTCGGTCAATGATCGAACCCGCGACCAGCACCGTTGCACCTGCTTGTTGCACGACGCGAATAACTTCCCGCGTGCTGCCGCCCGTCGTAATTACGTCTTCAATGACAATCGCGCGTTCGCTTGGCGCCAGTTCAAATCCGCGGCGCAGTACCATTTCATTTGAGTTGCTGTCACGCTCTGTAAAGAGTGCGCGCACCTCGAAAGCTCGCGCCACTTCATGACCGATGATAATTCCGCCGATCGCGGGCGAAACTACGACGTCCACCGTCGAATCGCGAAGGATCGCCCGCAGCTTTCCAGCTAGTTCGCGGCCCAATCGTTCGGCATAGCTAGGAACGGCGAGAACTTTCGCGCATTGCAAGTACTCTCCGCTGTGGAGTCCACTCGTGAGACGGAAATGACCGCGCAGGTAAGCGCCGGTTTCTGTGAACAGGTCCAAAACGGAAGAATCGCTCAAGCCGCAAGCATAACAGTCACGGACGAAGCCGTCCCATTTTCGAACAGCGATGACATCAACAGCGCCGGCTATATGCCGCGAAGGATCGAATGAAATGAATATCTTGGAACGCTGGAGAAACTGGGCTCTGCCGTGCATCTTGCGTCCCGTTGCTCTATAAGAAGAGCTGTTTCCTGCGTTACCATAAAAAATCGCGGCAACGATCAGGGAACCAGGGTTATTTGCGTCTCGTTCTTCTAAATACAGCCCTTTACACAATTTGATGACACTACTGAAAGCACCTCTGTCTGCACTGTGCGTATTGATTTTGTTCGCCGGTTTATTGCCGGGCCAGAGCGCCGTTCGCGTTGATAATCCGAAGGGTGGCGCCTTTAGCTGGCTTACACATAATTACCGGCCGCGGACAGTTCCGCCCATCAACCTCGCCAACACCAACCGGCTTCAATCGCTGATTCGCGCCGGAAACCTGTATCTCAGCGCGGAGGATGTGATCGCTCTGGCGCTTGAGAACAATCTCGATATTGAAATCCAACGTTACGGACCGATTTTAAACAAAGAAGTTACTCGTCGCGCGCAGGGTGGCGGCGCGCTTCGCGGCGTGGGAGTCGGTGTCGCGCAAGGCCCGCAGAGCGTGAGTCTAACCGGTGTCAGCCTGAACGCGAGCGGTGGCGGCAGCACAACCGCCGCGGCGGGTGTCAGTTCAAGCGGTCAGATTGTAACGAACCTTGGCCCTGCGTTGATCAACCTTGATCCGCAGGTCTTCCTGTATGGGAACTTCCAGCACTCGACTACTCCGGAAAGCAATACACTTCTCTCCGGTACGACGGCGCTGATTGATCAGAGTCGAACTTTCCAGGCACAGTATGCCCAAAATTTCGTCTTTGGCATGAGCACGCAGTTTAGTTACGTAAGCCAGTACAACAAGTACAACAGCGTAGAGTATAACCTGAATCCGTTTACCTCTGGCGATCTCGATTTCCAAATTAGCCAGAACCTGCTGCAAGGGTTTGGCTCCGCAGTCAATGGACGAAACATCCGGGTCTCAAAGAATAACGAAAAAATCTCAGATTTGACCTTCAAGCAGCAGGTGATCACGACGGTTTCCGCGGTCCTCAACCTATATTGGGACCTGGTTAGCTTCTATGAAGACTTAAAGGCAAGAAAAGATGAGTTGGCGACTGCGCAAGCGTTATATGAAGACAACAAGAAGCAGGTGCAGATCGGCACGTTGGCTCCCATCGAAGTCACTCGCGCCGAAGCGCAAGTATATTCGAGCCAGCAGGATTTGCTGATCTCCCAGACGAATCTGCTGCAGCAAGAAATAGTCTTAAAGAATGCGCTCAGCCGCAACGGTGTAGCGAGCCCGGAGCTGGCTGAAGTTCACGTAATTCCACTGAACACGATTGAAGTGCCTAAGAGTGATGAACTCAAACCAATCGATGATTTGGTTAAAGATGCGCTCGATCGTCGCGTGGAAGTTGCACAAGATAGGATAAACATCGACAGCAGCAAGACCCTGTTGGTCGGTATCAAGAACGGATTGAAGCCAACACTCCAGGTTTTCGCCGAGTTGACGAATAACGGTTTGACAGGCAGCTCGAATTATCTGGTGCCCGGCTCGATAACAGCCGATCCATACCTCATCGGCGGATACGGAAACCTGCTGGCGCAAATCGCGCGCCGCAACTTTCCTAACTACTCCGCCGGTCTGTCGCTGAGCATTCCGCTTCGTAATCGTGCAGCACAATCGGACTACGTTACCAGTGCACTGGAGCTGCGGCAGAGCGAGTTGGCTCTACAGAAAGAAGTGAATCAGGTTCGCGTTGACGTCCAGAACGCAGTTATTGGCCTACGGCAGGCGCGCGTGCGTTATGACTCCGCGGTAAAGGCACGCATTCTGCAGCAGCAGACACTCGATGCCGACAAGAAGAAGTACACATTGGGTGCCTCAACCGTCTTTCAGGTGGTAACAGACCAGCAAAACCTCGGCTCCGCGGAAAGCGCCGAAACGCAAGCCTTAGCCAACTACAGCCATGCACGCATCGCATTCGAGCAAGCAATGGGTACGACGCTTGAAGTTAACAATATCTCGTTGAGCGAAGCTTTGGCGGGTCACGTCGCCAAGCCTTCTGTTCTGCCTGCAAACCTGCCGAATCCGGAGCAGATTCGATGAAGCATACCGAATTCCCGCGACGACTTTTAGCTGTAATTCTCGCCTGCGCGTGCGCTGCCCCGGCTTGGCCGCAGGCGGCGCAGCCGATTGCTCCTGTTCGACCGCAGACGACAGTTATTCTGCGCCCGTATGAAGCACCTTCCATACCCGCCGTCAGGCCTTCTAACACACTCCGTGTGCGTGATCTGATTCGCGGCGGCAAATTGTACCTGACCGCTCAGGATGCCATTGCTCTTGCGCTCGAAAACAACATCGATCTGGAATCGGCCCGCTACAACCCGC
>Ga0070741_10019830_pt1 | contig 10699 bp, 9 predicted proteins | sample Coa_R1_4_FD_66440 | JGI IMG/M metagenome (GOLD analysis project Ga0070741, IMG submission 66440) | Surface soil microbial communities from Centralia Pennsylvania, which are recovering from an underground coalmine fire - Coalmine... | ecosystem: Environmental > Terrestrial > Soil > Unclassified ... | reverse complement strand
ACCGGCCGGGACGGTTTTCGCGAAGACGGCGTGCTGACCTATCCGGTCGGTTACGAGCGAGGTCGCACATATCCGTTGGTACTGTTGATCCATGGCGGACCGATGCTCTCGTCCAACATGGGTTTTCAGCGGCTCGCGCAATTGCTGGCTGCGGCGGGCTTTCTGGTGTTGCAGCCGAACTACCGCGGCAGCGTCAATCTGGGTGATGCGTATCAGCACGCCATATACCGCGACACGGGCGACGGGCCGGGCAAGGATGTGATGGCGGGTCTCGCCGCGGTGGAGAAGCTCGGCGTCGTGGACCGGAACCGCATCGGAGTCAGCGGCTGGTCCTACGGCGGTTACCTGACCGCGTGGCTCAGCAGTCATTACGATGCCTGGAAAGCGGCGGTCCTGGGCGCACCTCTCATCGACTGGCTGATGGATTACAGCATTTCCTACTATCAGGAAGGCGACGCCTATTTCTTTGGCTCATCTCCCTGGACGGATACCGGTTGGAAGATCTGGCGCGAACAGTCGCCGATCAATTACGTGCGTAACGTCAAGGCGCCTACTTTGCTGATGGGTGACGTGCGGGATGCGAACGTGCCGCTGGTAAACGCCGAAGAGTGGTATCACGGACTGCGCGACAACGGCGTGCACGTCGAGTTCTATGCCTATCCGGAAAGGTCGCACGTACCGCACGACATCGTGCAGATCACAGACATGTACGGCCGGTGGGTGGCGTGGATGCAGAAATATCTCGAATGACTGGGCCGTCCCGGCTGGAGACCGCACCGGCCCCACACGGCAGTACAAAATACGTCTAGGATGTTGCCACCCCAGGCGAAGGAGGCTCGGTCATGCGTAAGTCGTCGTTGTGGATCTTGTTGCCCACGCTGCTTGCTTTGCCGCTGGCCGCCAACGCGGCGCACCGCAAACCGGGCCTGTGGGAGAACACCAGCACGTTGCACTTCACCAAGGGCGGCCCGCAGATTCCGCCCGACGTGTTGGCGAAAATGAAACAGCAGGGGATGGATCCGGCGAAATTGTTCACCGGCCCGCACAGCTACAAGCATTGCCTCACGCCCGAGGAGGCCGCAAAAGACGAACACCCCCAGATCGGCAACAAGGATTGCAAGGCGGTCACCGCGACCTGGTCGGGCAACACGTTCCGCGGCGAGATGGTTTGTCATTCCGCGCAGCACGAGTCGCACGGCACCTTCCAGGCCACGCTGCACGGCGACGACAGCTACGACGGCACGTTCCACGCCGAAGGCCGCGATCCGCAACTGGGCGGCGACTATGCGATGGACGGAACCTTCAGCGGCAAATGGATCGGAGCGCAGTGCGGCAAGGAGGGATGATTTGGATCCGGATCAACGTACCGCTTGCCTCTACGTCCTTGCCTCGGCAAGCGGCCTGCCTTCGGCGCTCGCTGCCGCGCGAGATGCGATTACTCGCGCCATCCTTGGCGCTCGCCTTCGGCCAGCTCCGCTGTTCGCGCGCGTTCCGGACGCGCGCAGTCAACGCATCTGGCGTCGCGGCAGCTCGCCCCTGTGCTGTCGGGACTCGGCGCCTTCATTCTGGTTCCCGGACCAGCGCACGTCCGTGTGCTGTCCGGGACTCGGGCGTCCATATCCTCGCCTGTCTACACGTTGAAGCGGAAGTGCAGCACATCGCCTTCCTGCACGATGTAGTCCTTGCCTTCGAGCCGTAGCCGGCCCGCCTCGCGCGCGCCGGCTTCGCCGCGATATTTGATGTAGTCGTCGAAGGCAATCGTTTCCGCGCGGATGAAACCGCGCTCGAAATCGGTATGGATCACGCCGGCGGCCTGCGGCGCAGTGGCGCCACGCTTCACCGTCCACGCGCGCACTTCCTTTTCGCCCGCGGTGAAATAGGTTTGCAGGCCAAGCAGCTTGTAAGCCGCGCGGATCACGCGGTTCAGGCCAGGCTCGTCCAAGCCCATGTCGCGCAGGAACACGTCGCGGTCGGCGTCGTCCAGTTGCGCCAGCTCTTCCTCGATCGCCGCGCACACCGGCACCACTTCTGCGCCTTCTTTTTCCGCGCGTTGCCGCACCGCATCCAGATGCGGATTGTTCGTGAACCCGTCCTCGCGCACGTTGGCGATGTACATCAATGGTTTCATCGTCAGCAGGAACAGATCGCGCACCTGCGCCTTTTCCTCGTCCGACAAATCGAGCGAGCGCGCCGCCCTGCCTCCGTTCAAACCGGCAGCGACCTTCTGCAAGACCGGCTTTTTCGCCAGCGCTTCCTTGTCGTTGGCTCTCGCCGCACGCTCGACGCGCTGCATGGCCTTGTCCACTGATTCCAGATCGGCCAGCGCCAACTCGGTGTCGATGGTTTCGATGTCGGCGATCGGATCGATCTTGCCGGCGACGTGCACGATGTCCGAATGCTCGAAGCAGCGCACCACATGCGCGATCGCATCCACCTCGCGGATGTGCGCCAGGAATTTGTTGCCCAAACCCTCGCCTGTCGATGCGCCGGCGACCAGTCCCGCGATGTCCACGAATTCGACCGCGGTCGGGATGATCTTCTGCGGATGCGCGATGTCGGCAAGCTGTTGCAGGCGCGGATCGGGCACAGGCACCACGCCGACGTTCGGATCGATCGTGCAGAACGGGAAATTCGCAGCGGCGATTCCGGCTTTGGTCAGCGCATTGAAGAGCGTCGATTTGCCGACATTGGGCAGGCCGACGATGCCGCATTGAATGCTCATGGGATTCGGGATTCGAGATTTGAGATTCGGACAGCAGAACTCGGGATTGATCCGGGGCCGTCTTCTGACGAATCCCGAATCACTAATCCCTAATCCCGGCTTGTGTGCAACCTCTTCATCGCCTCATTGAAATCGCCGGCGACGATGCGCGGTAATTCATCCAGACCGCGCGCGATCGCATCCAGCATCGCTTCTTCGTCGGCGGCGGAGGGTTTGCCCAGCACCCACGGCGTGACGCGGTCCTTGTGGCCGGGATGACCGATGCCGATGCGCAGACGATGGAACGCGCCGGTGCCGAGGTGCTCGAACAGATCCCGCAAGCCGTTCTGTCCGCCGTGCCCACCGTCGAATTTCAATCGAATCGCGCCGGGCGGCAGATCGAGATCGTCGTGCACCACCAGCATTTCCGCTGGCTCGATCTTCCAGTATCGCAGCGCACTCGCCACCGCGACGCCGCTCTTGTTCATGAACGTGGTCGGCTTCAACAGCCATATCTGTTCATCGCCGATGCGTATACGCGCGGTTTCCGAGTGCAGCTTGTTCTCGAAACCGAAACGCACGTCCGCGCCGGACGCCAGCGCGTCCACGAACCAGAACCCGGCATTGTGCCGGGTGCGCAGGTGTTCGGGACCGGGATTTCCGAGCCCAACGATCAAGCGAATCGAGGCCATGTTTGAGGAGGCGAAAGACAAAAAGTCTCGTCATTCCGGCGAAAGCCGGAATCCAGTTTTGCTCTTCTGGCAGAACGGCAAAATCAAAATGGGTTCCGGGTTCCGTTCCCATTGACATGGGAACGGCCCCGGAATGACGAAGATTGCGCGATTACTTCTCTTCCTTCGCCGGCTTCTCGGCTTCAGCAGCCGGCGCCGCGGCTTCCGGCGCGGCGGCCGCTGCGCCTTCGACAGCTTCCGGCGCTTCCTCGACTTCCTCGCGGATTTCCTGCGCAGTCACGACCGGATGATCGTGTTCCTTGCCGAATTTCAGTTCCGGGATTTCCACGCCCGCCGGCAGCTTGATGTCGGACAGGTGCACGATGTCCCCCAGCTTCAGGTCGATCAGGTCGATCTCCAGATACTCCGGCAAATCCTTCGGCAGGCACGCGACCTCTACTTCGGTGAAGTTGTGCGAAACCACCACGCCGGAAGCCTTGCCGGCCGGCGACTTCTCCTGATTGACGAAGTGCAGCGGAACGCGCACACGGATCGCCTGGTTCTCGTTGATGCGCAGGAAATCCAGATGCAACAGTTGCGGCTTGAACGGGTGCTTCTGCACGTCGCGCAACAGCACCTTCTGGCGCTTGCCGTCGATCAGCAGATCGAGAATCGACGAGCTGAACCATTCGTTGCGCGCGGCCAGCGCAAGCGTGTTGTGTTCGAACTGGATGTTCTGCGGCGGCTCACCCGCGCCATAGACGATGGCGGGCACGTGACCGGCACGACGCAGGCGGCGGCTCGCACCCTTGCCCTGGTCCGTGCGGTCTTGCGCCGCGAGTTCATGGATTTGTGCCATTTTGATTTACCTATAGTTGCTTGATTCCGCCTCGCGGCGGATGAAAACTCTCCCGCGACCAAGAGAGTGGTTGTGAAACGTTAGACGTAAGACGTTAGACGAAGAGTGAGGATGTTGCGCTTTTGCATCTCACGTCTCACGTCTCACCTCTCACGTCTTACTCAATCGACGTACAACGAACTCACCGATTCCCCATACGCCATGCGGCGCAGCGTTTCGGCCAGCAGTTCCGCGACGGTCAACTGGCGGATCCTGCCGCACGCCGCCGCCGCGTCGGACAACGGAATGGTGTCGGTCACCACCAGTTCGTCCATCTGCGAATTTTCGATGTTGCTCACCGCCTTGCCCGACAACACCGGATGCGTGCAGTAGGCGACGACTTTCTTTGCGCCGCGCTCCTTCAGCGCCGCCGCAGCAGCGCACAACGTGCCCGCGGTATCCACGATGTCGTCCACCAGCACGCAGATCTTGTTCTCCACCTCGCCGATGATGTTCATCACCGTCGCTTCGTTGGCGCGCGGCCGGCGTTTGTCGATGATCGCCAGATCCGCATCGTCCAGCCGTTTCGCCACTGCGCGTGCGCGCACCACGCCGCCCACGTCAGGACTCACCACGATCAGATTGTCGTTCGCGTAGTGCCTCCAGATGTCGGCCAGCAGCACCGGCGATGCATATACGTTGTCCAGCGGAATATCGAAGAATCCCTGTATCTGATCCGCGTGTATATCGACCGTCAACACGCGGTCCGTGCCGACCACGCCGATCATCTGTGCCGCCACTTTCGCGGTGATCGGCACCCGCGCCGCGCGCAAGCGCCGGTCCTGCCGCGCGTAACCGAAGTACGGAATCACCGCGGTGACGCTGGATGCCGAGGCGCGCTTCAGCGCGTCCACCAGCACCAGCAGCTCCATCAGATTTTCCGCCGAAGGCGCGCAGGTGGACTGCATCACGAACACGTCCTGCTTGCGCACGTTCTCTTCGATCTCGACCTGTACCTCTCCGTCAGAAAATTTTCCGACCAGCGCCTTGCCCAGCGGCTCGCCCAGGCAATGCGCCACGTCCTCCGCCAGCTTGCGCGAGGCGTTGCCGCTGAAAAGCATCAGGCCGGAAGCTGTATTCACGTCACCGCCTCGTCCATACCTGCTTTCAGCCCCCTTCAGTAAAAGGGGGCGGCTCGATCAAAGATCGAGCGGGGGTTGTGGAAGCAACCTACGCTCGCCCGCAAGCCGAGGAACAACAAACCGCCTCGACGTACATCGTGGCTGGGGCGGCAGGATTCGAACCTGCGAATGCCGGGATCAAAACCCGGTGCCTTACCACTTGGCGACGCCCCATTTGTGAGCAAGCCGGGCTTCCTGCCGCGGCTCGCAAGCAAACGGTCGCGGCGGAGCCGCGCCACGTTTGCACGCTCCGGCGCTTCGCGCCTTCGCGGCGGCACATCCATGTGCCGCAGTACTTCATGCCTCCTCGCGGCATCCTGCCGCGGCGCGATGAATGCGGTCGCGGCAAAGCCGCGCCACGCATTCCGCTTGACGCTGCGCGTCTCGCGCCGGTACGCCCATGTACCGGTCTCACACTCTTTTTGCTCCGCGTTGAGCCTCGCGCTTTCCAGCGAAGCTCGAACGCGGGCATCAATTATCACGCATCCGGCTCAGGGCTTCTTCCACCGGCGACACGTTCACGCCTTTCGCCACGATCGCCGTGAATTCCGCCGGGCAGCGCATCACGATTTCACGCGCCTTCGCCTCGTCCTCGCATTCCAGAAACACCGCGCCACCGCTGCCGGACAACCGGGCGAGCCCGAATTGTCCGAGCCAATCCAATGCGGCCCCGACTTGCGGATACCGCGCCCGCGCCACCGGTTCGAAGGCGTTGTCGGTAATCTCGCCGGAAGCAAAGCCAGCAATTGTCGCGGGCGCAGCATTGCGTGTCAATTCAGGCGCTTGGAACAGCTCGGCAGTCGAGACATGCACGTGAGGATCGAGGATCACGTACCAGCGCGGGGGCAGATCCAGCGGTGTCAGTTTTTCGCCCACGCCTTCGGCCCAGGCATTGCACGCGTGCACGAACACCGGCACGTCGGCGCCGAGGCGCAAGCCGATCTCGGCCAACCGGTCGCGCAACAAACCCGTTCTCCACAACGCATTCAACGCCATCAGCACGGTAGCCGCATCCGAGCTGCCGCCGCCCAGGCCCGCGCCGAGCGGGATGCGTTTCTCCACTGCGATTTCTGCGCCGAGTTTCGTGCCGGTTTCGCGTTGCAAAGCGCGCGCGGCGCGTACGGCGAGATCGTCTTCTGCCTCGATTGCTTCAGAACCTTGCACACGCACAATTGCGCCATCCTCGTGCACGCGCAACCGGATTTCGTCGCCCCAGTCCAGCAGGCGGAACACGGTTTGCAGCAGGTGGTAGCCATCTTCGCGACGACCCACGACGCGCAGGAACAGGTTCAGCTTGGCCGGCGCCGGCCAGACGCTCCACGCGTTCACTGGATGCGCCATTGCTCGATCAGCAGACGCACCGTGTACGGCGGTTTGGCGGCGTAGATCTTGCGCGGCAACGGTGGCTTGCTGTCGGCGTACCAGTCGCGGTACTCCACCGTCCAGCCATCCTGCTGCAGCAGCGAAGGCAGGCCGTCTTTGCCGTAACTCACCTCGGCCGGACTTTCCGGCGCGCGCAAGCCGCGCACCCACCAAGTCAATTGCTCCACCGGCATGTGCCAGCCGAATTCGTCCGCCAACAATGCTTGCGCGTTGTCGCCGCGGATCGGCAGTTCGCGCAAGCCCATCAGCACCGCACCACCCGGTCCGCCCTGCAACCGCACAGTCCTGCCCGTGACCGGCGCGCGCAACAACAGCGAGAAGCTCGAACCATCCGCTTGCCAGCTCAGCGTTCCGCTGCCGCCTTCGTGCCCGTCCGATACCGCGAAATGGCCGTCGAAACTCCAGGAAGGCCTTTGCGCCAGCATGGCCTCTCGGGAGGTCTGCGCCTGCACCTGCTCGGCGGTGCCGCGCGTGCGAACCGGCGCGCAGCCAACGAGCGCGAGGACCGCAGCGATGCCCAGCAGCCGCAGAAACGCAATGGAAAACAATTGGTGCATTCGGAGCTGCTCTTGATCTTCAGCCCCCTTAGTAAAGGGGGCGGAAACCATCGCGCAGCAATGGTTTCGGGGGTTGTGGATGTATTACACCGTTCGCAAAAAACGAAGAATTTGTAAGCGACACAACCTCATCCTTAGGGACGCAGGCGCTCCAGCGCGGCGTGCAGACTCTTGTTGGAAGGATCGATCTTGCGCACCTGCGCGAACACCGCGCGCGCCTGATCCTGCTTGCCGCGTTTCCATAGCACCTCGCCCAGGTGCACGCCGATGTCGGCGTCCCTGCTCTTGTCCCAAGCGCGCCGCAGCGTCTGTTCGGCTTCGTCCAGATGCCCCAGCCGGTATTGCAGCCAACCCCAGGAATCGATGATGGCGGGCTCGTCCGGCTTGGCCTTCAACGCCTTGCTCAGCAACTGCGTGGCTTCGTCCAGGTGCTGATCGGAATCAGCGAGCGTGTAGCCGAGTGCATTCATGGCTTCGACGTTGTCCGGTTTCAAGGCGAGCACGCGGCGCAGATCGTCGATCGCCTTCTGCGTTTCGCCGAACTCGGCCTCGGAGAGGCTGCGGCCGTAGAGCAGTTCCTCGTCGTCGGGCAATGCGTGCAGGGCGCGGTCGTAAACCTCGATCGCGGCATTCTGGTTGCCGGCGCGCACGTACAGTTCCGCATCGAGTTCGTACGCGCGTCGCAGCGAGTCGGGATCGTCGACGTAATCCTGCTGCAAACTGCGTGCGATCTGGTGCGCGTCGTCGTGCCGTCCGGCCTTGTCCATCAGCACCGCGCTGCGCGCCTGCGCGTCGAACGCGTGCTCGTCGTCGTCGGGAACCTGCGCATACCACTCCAGCGCTTCGCTATCCTTGCCGAGCAGCTCCGCCAATTGGCCGAGCAGAAACGCGCTGTCCTGCTGCACGTCTCCGGGTGCGCGCTTCAATTGCGAATAGAGACTAGCCAACAGCGCGTTGTCCTTGGCGCGCGCGGCGTAGGCCACGCGAGCGGCCCAGGTTTGCGCGTCCTGCGGACCCGCCGCCAGCACGTGTTCGGCGCCTTTGTCGTCGCCGTCCTGCGCCAGCAGCGCGGCGTAGGCCATGCGCAGATCGGTATCCCTCGGATTCTTGGCGACCGCGTGCGCGAACAGCGCCTTGGCACCCGCGCGATCGCCCGCCGTCAGTTTCATCTGCGCGGCCCAGGTCAGGCTGGGCGCGCCGCCGAAACGTTTGACGGCGGCGTCCGCAAGCTGCTGCGCGTAGGCGTGGCGGCCCAGCTTTTCGCCCAACTGGCTGAAAGCCACCCAAAGCTTTTCGTCGGCTGGCAATTTCGACACCGGCGCCAACGATTCCAGCAACACGCCGGCCAGAGCGGGATCGCGTGCTTGCAGCAGCGCGTGACCGAACTCCTTCCAGTCGTCGACTTTGCCGGAGGCAAGCGATTGCGCGAATTCGCGCTCCGCTTCCGCGCGATTCCCGTGCAGCATCGCCAATTGCGCGCGCGCGGAGGCGAGTTCGTGTGCGGGCGCGCCCAGGGCCTGCCAGCGCGCGAGCGTGCTCGATGCCCCTTGCTCGTCCTGGATCGCGAGGTTCAACTCGACCGCGCGCTGTGCGATTTTCGGGTCGTCCGATTGCGTCGCCGCTTGCGCGTAATCGGCTGAGGCAGTCTTGGCATCGCCGTGCTGCAGCGCGAATTCCGCGGCGAGCACCAGTGTGGAAGCATTTTCACCGGGTTGCGCGGGGAGATCGAGGGTGCCCAGCGGCTGTTTGCCCGCTGCCGCCTCCCGCGGCGTGGAAGCGCAGCCAGCCAGCAGCAACGCAATGACCACCAAAACCGCACCCAGCTTGAAGTTAAAATACCGCATCCGAACACTGGCTCCGCTTATCCGATCTGCAAGGCGCAAGCTTAGCCGGTCGCACATTCTCTCGTCCGATGCCTTTGATTGCTCTGGGTCTGAATCACCTCACCGCGCCGGTCGCCCTGCGCGAGCAGGTGGCGTTCGATCCGGAAAACACGCCACCCGCCTTGAGCGACCTGGCCGCGCAGAGCGGCGTGCAGGAAGCGTTGATCCTCTCGACCTGCAACCGCACCGAGTTGTACTGCACCGTCAGTGAAGGCGCCGAGGATGCGCCGCTGGCATGGCTGCATCGCCATCATCGTTTGAATCCCGGTCGGCTGGACGAGTTCCTCTATCGCCACGATGAAGACGCGGCAGTGCGGCACATGTTCCGTGTGGCAACGGGTCTGGATTCGATGGTACTGGGCGAACCACAGATCCTTGGCCAGGTGAAGGACGCGTGGCGCATCGCACACGATGCCGGCACGTTGCACGCGCCGATGGATCGCCTGCTGCAACACGCATTTGCGGTCGCAAAACGCGTGCGCACCGACACGCGCATCGGTTCGGCGCCGGTGTCGGTCGCCTACACCGCGGTGCGATTGGTCGAACGCGCTTTTACCGACCTGCGCGAGGCCTGCGTGCTGCTGATCGGCGCGGGCGAAACGATCGAATTGGCCGCGCGGCATCTCACCGAGCGGCAGGTGCGGCGGCTGATCGTCGCCAACCGCAATGTCGATAATGCCCGCGCGCTGGCCGAACGCTTCGGCGGTTATGCGATTCCGCTCGCCGATCTGCCGTTGCATCTGGCCGAAGCGGATATTGTCTTGTCCGCCACCGCGAGCCGCGAGCCGGTGCTGACGCGAGTGATGCTGGACGATGCGTTGAAAGCGCGCCGCCGCCGGCCGATGTTCCTGCTGGATCTGGCCGTGCCGCGCGACATCGAAGCCGAAGTGGCGGAATTGCCGGACGTGTTTCTCTACACCATCGACGATCTCAAGCAGGTGATCGATGCCGGCCAGCGTTCGCGCGAAAACGCCGCGCACGAGGCCGAAGCGATCATCGAATTGCAGGTCGAGCGCTATCTCGCCTGGCGGCGTGCGGCCCTGCTCGATCAACCCCTGCGCGCCTTCCGTGCCGAAGCCGAAGCGCAGCGCGATCAAGTGCTGGCTCGCGCGAGAGAGATGATCGCCAACGGCCGCGATCCCGCGGAAGCGCTGGAATATCTGGCGCACACGCTCACCGGCAAGCTGCTGCACACGCCGAGCGTCCGGTTGCGCGAAGCCGCGCAAGCGGGCGATGCGGAGTTGCTGGAAGCCGCGGCGCGCTTGTTCGATCACGACGGCGATCGAGCACGATGAACCCCGCATTGCGCGCCCGGCTGGAGCGGCTCGCCGAGCGCCACCAGGAAATCGGCGCGTTGCTGGCGGAACCGGAGGTCGCTTCCGATCCCGCACGCTTTCGCGATCTCGCGCGCGAATACGCGCAACTGCAGCCGCTGGCCGAAACGCTGGCCGCGAGTCAACACAATGCGCACGCACTGGAACACGC
>Ga0070741_10019829_pt1 | contig 10699 bp, 8 predicted proteins | sample Coa_R1_4_FD_66440 | JGI IMG/M metagenome (GOLD analysis project Ga0070741, IMG submission 66440) | Surface soil microbial communities from Centralia Pennsylvania, which are recovering from an underground coalmine fire - Coalmine... | ecosystem: Environmental > Terrestrial > Soil > Unclassified ... | reverse complement strand
CTTGATTTCGTAGGGGCTCATTCGAGGCATACTCATGCTCCTTGCTCGGAGTATGCCACGCCGAATTTACAAAGAGCAGACAAATACGTCACCGTATTTATGAAAAGGAGTACTAAGGTTCGTAATTCAGACTCGGCGCGAGCCACCTCTCGACCTCCTTCACTTCCATTCCCTTGCGCCGCGCGTAATCCTCAATTTGATCGCGTTCGATTCTGCCGACGACGAAATACTGCGACTCGGGGTGCGCGAAATAGAAGCCGCTGACCGAGCTGGCTGGGTACATCGCATAGCTCTCGGTCAGCCGCACGCCCGCGTTCTTTTCTGCCTGCAGCAGATCGAAGAGCTTGCCCTTCTCCGTGTGGTCGGGGCAGGCCGGGTAGCCGGGGGCGGGGCGGATGCCGCGATACTTCTCTTTGATCAACTCTTCGTTGCTGAAGTTTTCGTTCAGCCCGTAGCCCCAGTCTGCGCGGGCTTTTTTGTGCAGCAGTTCGGCGAAGGCTTCGGCCAGACGGTCGGCGAGGGCTTTGGTCATGATCGAGTTGTAATCGTCGTGATCGCGCTCGAAGCGTTCGCAAATCGCCTCGATGCCGATGCCCGCGGTGACGGCGAAGGCGCCGAGGTAATCAATCCGACCGCTCTCTTTCGGCGCGATGAAATCGGCGAGCGCCTTGTTGTACTGGCCTTCGCGCATTTCGGCTTGCTGGCGCAGCGTACAGAAAGTCGTCAGCACCCGTGAGCGTGATTCATCGGTGTAAAGTTCGATGTCGTCACCCACGGCGTTAGCGGGCCAGAAGCCATAGACCGCGCGGGCGGCGAGCAGTTTGTCGCTGACGATGTTGGCGAGCAGCTTCTGCGCGTCTTCATAAAGCCTGCGCGCCTGCGCGCCGACTTTCTGATCGTCGAGGATGCGCGGGTAAACTCCGGCCAGTTCCCAGGTGTGGAAGAACGGCGACCAGTCTATGAAAGGCGCGATCTGGTCGAGCGGGAAGTTGTCGAGCGCGCGAATGCCGGTGAATGCCGGCCTGGCGATTTCGGTCGTCGCCCAGTCAATCGGCTGGCGGTTGGCGCGGGCCTGTTCGATGGACAGGATGGTGCGCTGCTCTTTGCTCGCCTCGTGGCGCTCGCGGTCGCGCTGCTGTTCGCTCAGATTTTTCAGGGCGAAGTTAGCGCGTGTCTCGTCATTGATCAATGCCCCGACGACCGGAACCGCACGCGAAGCGTCCAGCACGTGTACGACCGGCGGTTCGTAATGCTGCGCGATCTTGACGGCGGTGTGAACGCGGCTCGTGGTGGCGCCGCCAATCAGCAGCGGGATCGTGAAGCCTTCGCGCTGCATCTCCTTCGCCACATGAACCATTTCATCGAGCGAGGGCGTGATCAGCCCGCTCAGGCCGATGATGTCGACGTTGCGTTCCCGCGCCGTCGCGAGAATCTTTTCGCACGGGACCATCACGCCCAGATCAATCACCTCGTAGTTGTTGCAGCCCAGCACCACGCCGACGATGTTCTTGCCGATGTCGTGAACGTCGCCCTTGACCGTCGCCATCAGGATTTTGCCCTGCGCCCTGGTGTTGCCGCTCGCCTGCTTTTCGGCCTCCATAAATGGCAGCAGGTAAGCGACGGCTTTTTTCATGACGCGCGCTGATTTCACCACCTGCGGCAGGAACATACGGCCCGATCCGAAGAGGTCGCCGACCACGTTCATCCCGTCCATCAGCGGCCCTTCGATGACCGAAATAGGCCTGCCGTATTTCTGACGCGCCTCCTCGGTGTCCTGCTCAATGTAATCAACGATGCCCTTGACCAGCGCGTGTGAGAGGCGCTCTTCGACCGTGCCTTCGCGCCAGGCATCTTCGATGACCTCGGCCTTGCCGCGCTGCTTGACCGACTCGGCGAAAGTGACCAGTCGCTCGGTGGCGTCAGGGCGACGATTGAGCAGCACGTCTTCGACCAGCTCCAGCAGGTCTTTCGGGATTTCGTCGTAGACGGCCAGCTGCCCGGCGTTGACGATGCCCATATCCATCCCGGCCCTGATCGCGTGATAAAGAAAGGCCGAGTGCATCGCCTCGCGCACGGCATTGTTGCCGCGGAAGGAAAACGAAATGTTGCTGACGCCGCCGCTCACTTTCGCGCCGGGCAGATTCTCCCTGATCCATTTCGTCGCGCGGATGAAATCAACCGCATAGTTGTTGTGTTCTTCGATCCCCGTCGCGACCGTCAGAATGTTCGGGTCGAAGATGATGTCCTGCGGCGGGAAGCCGACTTCGTTGACGAGAATGCGGTAAGCGCGTTCGCAGATTTCGATGCGGCGTTCGTAGTTGTCGGCCTGACCCTTTTCGTCAAAAGCCATCACGATCACCGCCGCGCCGTATCTTCTGATTAGCTTCGCCTGCTGTCTGAACTTCTCCTCGCCCTCCTTCAGCGAAATCGAATTGACGACGGCCTTGCCCTGCACGCATTTGAGGCCCGCTTCGATGACCGACCATTTCGACGAGTCAATCACGATCGGCACGCGCGCGATGTCGGGTTCGGACGCGATCAGGTTCAGGAAATGCGTCATCGCCTTTTCCGAATCGAGCATGCCTTCGTCCATGTTCACGTCAATCATCTGCGCGCCGTTCTCGACCTGCTGGCGGGCAATCGAGAGGGCTTCTTCGTACTGGTTGTTGAGGATCAGCCTGGCGAATTTCGGCGAGCCGGTGACGTTCGTGCGTTCGCCGATGTTGACGAAGTTGGTTTCAGGGCGAATGGTCAACGCATCCATCCCGCTCAGGCGCAGGTAAGGTTCCCGCGTGACCGGCACGTGAGGTGGGCACCCGCGCACGGCTGCGGCAATCGCCCGGATGTGGTCGGGCGTTGTGCCGCAGCAGCCGCCGACGATGTTGAGCCATCCGGCTTCGGCCCATTCACGCAGTTTCGGTGCCATCGTCTCCGGCGTTTCCGGGAACCCTGTCGGCGAGAGCGGTTCAGGCAATCCGGCATTCGGATAACAGCTGATGCGGATGGGCGCGGTATGCGAAAGCTCTTCGATGAAGGGCCGCATCTCATCCGGCCCGAGCGCGCAGTTGATGCCGACGCTCAGCAGGTTCACGTGCGAGACTGAGTTCCAGTAAGCCTCGACCGTCTGCCCGCTCAGCGTCCGCCCGTCCTTGCCAATAATCGTAAACGAAAGCATTAAGGGCAGCGCGCGCCCCGCGTCTTCAAAGTATTTCTGAACCGCAAACAGCGCGGCTTTGGAGTTGAGCGAATCGAAAACCGTCTCGACGATCAAAAGATCCGAGCCCCCGTCCACGAGCCCCTTCGCCTGCTCGTAGTACGAATCAACCAGCTGGTCGTAAGTCACATTACGCGCCGCCGCGTTCTCGACTTCCGGCGAAAGCGATGCGGTCTTGTTCGTCGGCCCCAGCGCGCCCGCGACGAAAACCTGTCGCCCCGGATGTTCGGCCATGAATTTGTCCGCTGCCCGGCGCGCGATCTTTGCCGCCGCCAGATTGAAGTCGTAAGCCAGATGCGCCATCCCGTGACTGGCCAGCGTGACGGACTGCCCGTTGAAAGTGTTGGTCTCAATGATGTCGGCGCCAGCTTCGAGGTACTGGCGGTGAATGGCCTCGATGATGTGCGGCTGCGTGACCGAAAGCACCTCGTTATTGTTCGTCAGGTCGTGCGGCCAGTCGGCGAACTGCTCGCCGCGGTAAGCCGCCTCGTCGAGCTTGTGGCGCTGGATCATTGTCCCCATCGCGCCGTCAATGATGACGATACGTTCGGCGAGGAGCTTTTGCAGAGTTGAGAGAGTGTTTGAATTATTGCTCACGTCGTTCTACCTGATCCAATTCAGATTACGGCCAATCAACAGCTCATTCATCTTTGCGTGATGTGTGTTTTTCATGGCGACGGTTTGCATATCAAATCTGTGTGAACGCGCCAAGTGGCGCACTTCTTCGGCGTCGTCATAAGTCATCAGGAAATTGCCTGCCAGTGCGCTGGCGATGTCGAATAACAGTTCGTGATCCAGATCGGGGTGCGAATAAAGTCGGCTGCCTGCGTTTTTGCCCGAAGCCGTGTAAGGCGGATCAATGAAGAAAACCGCATCGCCACGTCCGGCACAATCGCGCAGTGCCGGTATCCCGTCGCCGTGAGTGAAGGTGATCCGGTCGCGGATTCTGACGATCTCAAGAATCCTGCGCTTCAGCGTTTCAGGATACCATCGTGACAATAAGCCTCTGCCGCCTTCGCCAGTCTTGACCATTCCGGCTCCCGGAGCCATGATCCCGCCCCGGTTGACTCTGTTTTTGAGGATCGTCTGAAAAGCCACCTCGCGGGTCGTTTGCGGAATCGCAGCCAGTGACGCTCTGGTCGCCTCAGGCGTGAGATCAAAACTGACGATCCGCTCGGCCAGCCATTCGCCACCTCCTTCATCGTGAATGATCGTCTGCCAGACAGCAGCTACAGCCTCATCACGTTCAATCAGGGTGACGTGTTCTGCCAGACCCTCAGCCGCAACGGTCAGCCCGACGATTGCTCCCCCGGCGAATGGCTCAACGAATTCAGCAGGTTGATAAGCCAGTGATCCCAGCCATTGCCTGATGCGTGGTATGAGCCACGTCTTACCACCAGGATACCTGAATGGGCTGCGCTGCGGCACTGAGGCTACATTGATTATTCGGCCAGTGTCGTCCCAGAAAGAAGCCTGCCACATATGATGCCTCTGTGATTACCTGTTGTTCTTCAGTTCGCCAGCCGATTCATCGAACACTTCGGGCATCGGTTCGACTTCAGGAGCCAACTCAGCTGGTGATGGCGCGCCCATAATCCGGCCCTTGCTGATTCTGTCACTCAGATATTTCTCAAAGTCTCTGATGTCACCGGGCTGCGGTGTTGTAATGGTCGCCAGCGCGTCACTGAATCTGGTGTACTTCGGGTGGCAACGTTCAAGTTGATAGCGACCAGTTGCTTCGTCGTACTTCAGATCATAAATCAGCCACGCGATTTCAGCTTCACTCAGATCAACTTCGGGCATCGCAGGCAATTGGGTAAAGAATGCGCGATGCACTGCGACTGCCGTCTTCTTCCCCCAGCCGTTCAGAATGCCGCCTTTGTAAATCAGCTGCGGGGCCAGGCGCTTGCGCGAGGATGAAAGGTAATCCGGTTTCGGATAGTTTTTCGCAGGCCATTCCATCTCGTAATTTGTCGCCGGGTCTTCCATATATTTTTTGAAAGCCTTGCTGACATTGCCGGAGATGTAAACTGCCTGAACTTCCAGCGCCCCAAAATCCCTGACCTTTCCTGCCTCATCAAGTTCCACGATCACAATGTCAATGTTGCCTGCTGACTTGCCGCGGTTGTCATTGAGGCGTGCTTCAGTCAGTGCTACATAACGTCCTGCTTCAGGAAAGAAGAAGCCTGCTGCGTCAGAAACAATCATCAAATTCTGTCGAAGTCGAACTGGACAGGTGATGGCCAGATCATTACCATCAATAACCGTACAAACTCCCAGTGGATCAGTCGCGCTATTCTTCGTGCAGTTGAGACCGGATGAATTGTGATACGGACAAAGCCTGCCTTGCCGATGGGCAATCGCTTCAGGCGATATATTGCCAGCCGGGTAACCAAAAACTTCAGCGAGTGGGTTTTTCGGCATCGAACAGACTCTCCGGCGAAAGCTGAAACCAACTTTCAATTGCATTCAGACTGGTAATCGGCGATGTGTTGCTGAGAGCAATCATGATCCTCTTCAGGGGTTGCAGATCAGCCTCAAAGTCAGCTACATCGTAGTGAATCGGAATCCGTCGGCTGGCAAGCAACTGCTGGAACTGCCACTGATTCATCCCAGCCAGGTGGCTGGAATGCCCAAGTGTAAGCTTCCCGCGCTGAAACAGCGCCACAGCCAGTTCCTGCGTCAGTTCCGCTGCTGTCAGGCGTGTTGCCTGAATAATTTCATCCGGGATTACAAGACTCATGGTTTTACTCCTTTCGCCTTTTTACACTACACACTTGCACCCGCACTCAAGCGCAATCTCAACTGGCGAAACCTTCCGCTCCGCGCCATCGCGCCGCACGTGCAGAACGAGCAGCGTGTAAGGATCAAACACCACCACATCCTTGACGCCCTGCGACAGGTAAAAGTGCGGGCCGATCTCAAGGTCTTTGGCCTCGTAGCCCTTGCTGATGATTTCGATCACTGCTTCGGGAACCAGTGTAATCGCCTCTTCCTCTTCCTCCGGCTCGCGACAGAAAATCGAAATGTCAGGGCGCTTCAGTGAGCCGTCAGGAAAGCTGACGTAAACATCCGAGGCGTGAATACACTCGCAGGCGCTGCTGTTCTGGTCAGCCGGCCTGATGGTGGCGCGAATGCGATCAATCGCTTTCTGATGTTTGTAAACCGGATGCGCTTCCCAGATTGCCAGCCCTCCAACTATTTCCAGCCGGACACCGAGTTCATCAGCACTCAGGAATTTCGAGTCCATCGCTCCCTCCTCGTTTACTGTTTGGAAACCTCTATCGTTCCTTCTCTGACCTTCTCAATCAGGTCAAGCCGCCGCACGTCTATAGTCAGTGACCCGGTCTGAGTCGGGCGGTTGTAAATGTCACCGAACTTCGCGTTCCAGATGATCTCATCGTGCTGGTACGAAGAGCGCGCGTGGACCGTCTGCGAAAAGGTCTCGTCAATGCCGGTCAGCAGGATCAGGAACTCGGCGCCCATCGCAGCCAGATCGTCCGGCGATTTCTGCCAGAGAGGGCTGTCTTCATTGATCGGATGTACTATCGTCCAGCTCAATGGGAAGAAGGCGACCTTGTCGCGTTCGAGTTCGAGCGGGTAAAAGCGACGCATGCGGCGACCGCGCGATTCTTCGAAGACCGCGAGAATCAGTTTGGCCCCGAGTTCGACAAGCTGGTTGCGGCGCGCATTCGTCAGGCGGAATTCGAAGGCCGTGATGCCGTGATAGGGCGCGATGATCGCGTGATCGCTGAAGAGAACTTTCGCCGTCGGGCGCGAAAAACGCGCGAACAGAATCCCGGTGATCAGCGCGAACCCCAGCAGACCAACCAGAGCTTCTATCGTCACGACGACGTTGGCCGCCAGCCCCATCGGGTGAATGTGGCCGTAACCAATCGTCGCCAGCGTCTGCACGCTGAAAAAGAACGACCGCAGGAATTCGCTGTTGATTCCCGTGATCCCTTCGCCGTTGAGCGCGCCGGCGCCGCACAGCAGGTAAGCCACCGCAAAGAAGGCATTGACGAAGACGTAAAGGAATCCGACCAGCGAGATGAACTTCGGCCACGACATCGTCAGCAGCGAGTGGTACGGACTGAGCGACATCCAGAGACTCAGGCCCGTGCGCGAGACGTTGAAGCTGCCGTCGCGGTTGAGCAGACGTTTGCTGCTCTCGCTCGCGACGACTGCGCCGAAGCCGAGATCCCGATCCCGGTCTGCCTGGATGTTTGTGATTACGATTTCTCTGTTCATCTCAACACTTCAAACACCTCCAGCGCGTGCGGGATCTTGCCGAACGGCGCCGAAACCTGCACGCCCTGCACGTATGGTCTGACTTCCTCAAGCATCTCCTGCGCGATCCTGACGCCCTCCTTGAGCGCCGCCGCGCCGTCTTCGGTCTTGCGCATGCGTTCGAGGATGTTCGGCGGCACCGAGACGCCGGGGACTTCGTTGTTCAGAAATTCGGCGTTGCGGTAACTCGTCAGCGGCCAGACGCCGGGGATGACGGGGATGCGGCAATGCTCAATCCGCTTGAGGAAATTCTTGAGCTGCTCAACGTCGAAGACCGGCTGCGTGATCGCGAACTCGGCCCCGGCTTCGACCTTCCATTCAAAGCGGCGAATCTCGTGGTCGAGGTCGAGCGCGCCGGGGTTGACCCCCACGCCGATCACAAACGCGGTCGGCCTGCCGATGGGGTTGCCACCGGGGTCGAGGCCGTGATTCAGGCGGTTGACCATGTTCGTCAGGCCGATTGAGTCAATGTCGAAAACGGCAGTGGCATCAGGGTACGGCCCCATCTTCGGCGGATCGCCCGTGACGAGCAGGAAATTATGCAGTCCCACAGCGGCAGCGCCGAGCAGGTCCGATTGCATACCCAGCAGATTGCGGTCGCGACAGGCGTAATGCGTGACGGCTTCGATGCCGACCTGCTGTTCGATGATCAGCGAAACCGCGAGCGCGCCCATGCGCGATTGCGCGCGCGGGCCGTCGGGGACGTTGACGGCATCAACGCCAGCCTCTTTCAGGGTTCGCACTCCCTTGATCATGTTCGTCGGATCGCAGCCCTTGGGCGGGACGATTTCGACGCTGGTGACGAATTGCCCGCCGGCGATCTTGTTCGCAAAGCGCGAGCGTTCGGCGAATGGGATCGGCTCAACTCTGGCCGCATGTTCTTCGACGGAGATGGCCGCCACGGTGCGGCGCCCGGGGCTGAGCGCGCGCACCGCGTCCACGATCAGCTTGATGTGTTCGGGCGTCGTGCCGCAGCAGCCCCCGACGAATTTGACGCCGGAGTTGATCAGGCGCTTGGCGTATTTCGCCATGTACTCCGGCGAACACATATACATCTGGCGGCCCTGCACGTCGCGCGGCATGCCGGCGTTGGGCTGCGCGACGAGCCGCCGCCCGGTGTGTTGACGCATCTTCTCGATTGATTCGAGGATGATCTGCGGGCCGACGGCGCAGTTGAGGCCGATCACATCGGCCCCCTCCTGATCGAGCCACCGATCGAGGCGCGGCGTGAAGACTTCGGGCGAAGTGCCGTAAGCCGTTTCGCCATGATCGTTGATCGTCATGCTGGCGAAGATCACTTTGTCGCACAGGCTTCTGACCGCCCGAATGGCCTGGCCCATTTCGGCCAGATCGTGGAAGGTCTCCAGCACGAAGCAGTCCACGCCGCCTTCGAGCAGCGCCAGCGCCTGCTCTTCAAACAACTCTCTGGCTTCCTCCATTGACGTCGGGCCGTAGGGTTCGATGCGGACGCCGAGCGGCGAAATCGCGCCCGCGACGAAAACGTCGTGGTGCGCCGATTCGATTGCCCTGCGCGCGAGTCTGGCGGCGGAGACGTTGATCTCCTGCAGGCGGTCATCGAGCCCCTGCTGGGCCAGCTTCAGTCGCGACGCGCCGTAGGTGTTGGTCTCAATGATTTCCGCGCCCGCCTTGATGTATTCGCGGTGGATCCCCAGAACGATGTCGGAGCCGGACAGGCTCAGTTCGTCGTAGCAGCGGTTGATGTAGACGCCTTTGGCGTAAATCATCGTCCCCATCGCGCCGTCAAAGACGCGGACACGGTCTTCCTGGATGAATTCACGAAAGTTATCACTCATAAGATCTGTCCCCGGATGCCGGTTGCAAATTGCTGCTTCATACCGAAGAACTGGCGACCTGAACTCAAATAAAAAACCCCGCGTTTCAAACAACGCGAGGTCATCGGTGACTTTGTTTTTATCCTGCTCCCTGCCCAGGCTCTTTAGCAGTTTTTTAGGTGGAGCAATTCGCCAGGAAATCGCCACGCGCTGATTTGTCAGAAGGTGAATCTAGCCTGCCGGGTGAGCAGGTGTCAAGCAAAGTGATTTTAAGAACCGGGGGCGAGGTCTGAGTGTATTCACAAAAAGGTCTGTCGGAAACGCCGAAAAATAAAAAGCCGGGTGGTTTTCAGGCCACCCGGCCGTTCCATACATCAATGCCGCCCAGATTCAGCTCAGACGTTTGTTTTCTGATTCAACCACCAGATTGTTCGTCACCGAGAAGACATACGGCACCTGGCGCGCGGCCATGTAAGCAAGCTGCTTGTCCATCCTGTTCGCCACCACGCCTTCAAGCGCTACATTACCGTTCCTGACGATGATGTGGATCGAAGGGTTCGCCCCCATCGCATAACGCTGCAAGCCGTAGCGGCCGAAGACCGCGCGGTATGTGCGCGCGCGGATGTCGTCGTCGAACGAGGAGAGTGGCATCACCTCGATTTTATTGATGACGCGGTCAACGCCTTCAAGCTTTGACACACGCCGTTCGGCGTCGCTGCGCGTCGAGGGGCGCACTACCTGCCCATAGAGTGTGACGGTGTCGCCTTCGATCTTGTAGGCGAGATTATCAAAGACGCCATACCAGGGAAGTGTCACCAACTCCTTACGCACCTGCTTCGCCAGTTGCTGTTGCGCGCGCGCCTGAGCAGGCGCGCCGGTCGGCGCCGCCATTACCACCCCGGTCATCACCGCGATGGCTGCAATCAGCGCCATGAATTTATTTCTGATCATGTTCATAATTTCCTCCTCCTGCTTGATAGCTACTCATTGATTATTTCGTCTTTGTGCAGAGCTTTTGATGCAGTTTTCAGGTTTTACTTTGCCTCGCTCTCGGGCGAGTGCGCCGCACGATGGTCTGCTTACGATTCAGCCAGCCAGTCATTTACGTGATTGCCGTGAATGGAACAGGGCTGCGCAGTTGGATTGATATGCTGGGATTGCCTCAGGCAGCTGAGTTCATCTGATAATCCAACACCATTTGAATTTCCAAAGTGACCATCAGGAAAAGTGAGGATGACTTTATTGGCTTCGACTGACCCTGCACTGCCTTCACTGTGATAAAACCTAATGTGCGACTTGTTTTAGTCAACCCATCAGCAACCCGTCAAGGTCGAGTGGCGGACGGTTAAGTCGTAAGTTGAGAAAGACACAGACCGTGTGTGACAGCACCTTGCGAATCAGC
>Ga0070741_10019828_pt1 | contig 10700 bp, 9 predicted proteins | sample Coa_R1_4_FD_66440 | JGI IMG/M metagenome (GOLD analysis project Ga0070741, IMG submission 66440) | Surface soil microbial communities from Centralia Pennsylvania, which are recovering from an underground coalmine fire - Coalmine... | ecosystem: Environmental > Terrestrial > Soil > Unclassified ... | reverse complement strand
CACCGGCTGGACCGACGTGGGGCTCTCGGAGCGCGGCGTCGGCGAGGCACGCGAAGCGGGGCGCGTCCTGCACGACGGCCCATTCGTCGTCGACGTCGCGTACACGTCTGTCCTGAAGCGCGCGGTCAAGACGCTGTGGCTCGTCCTCGAGGAGATGGACCTGATGTGGATCAACGTCCACACGAGCTGGCGTCTGAACGAGCGTCACTACGGTGCGCTTCAGGGGCTCGACAAGGCCGAGACTGCCGCGCGCCACGGCGACGAGCGGACGCGCGTGTGGCGTCGGAGCTGGGAAGTCCGCCCGCCGGCGCTCACGGCGGATGATCCGCGCCATCCGCGCCGCGACCCGCGCTACGCGACCCTCCGGCCCGACGACCTGCCGGGGGCCGAGTCGCTCCGCGACACGTTCGACCGGATGCTGCCGTACTGGCGCTACGTCGTCGCGCCGCGGGTGCGCGCCGGGCGGCGTGTGCTGATCGCGGCGCACGGCAACAGCCTCCGTGCGCTCGTCAAGCACCTCGATCGGCTCTCCGACGCGGCCGTCGTCTCGCTCGAGATCCCGACGGGCGTCCCGCTCGTCTACGAGCTGGACGACGATCTCGAGCCGATCCGGCACTACTACGTCGGGTCGCGTGCGCCGGCGCCGGGCGGCGATCCCGACCGACGCGACCCCGGCACGAGGACCCGGCCGCGCTCCTACGCCGGTCGACGACGCAGCCTCCTCGCGAACTGGAGATCCGCGTGAGCCTGTCCGAGCAGACCTCGACGGCGCGAACGGACGTGTCGGGCACCGCCTTCCCGACGCCGGCGGAGCTGCGGGTCGAGACGCTCGGTCCCTGTGCGCACCGGTCGCCGCTCGCGACGACGGACGCGCACGAGCCGTTCACCGACGAGCGCCGTCGCGTCCTCGTCTGCTCGGACGCGGAAGAGCTCGCGTCCGCCGGCGGGACGCCGCCGTCGTTCGAGCCTGCGGGCCCCCGCGCGCGCATCTTCTTCGAGCCCTCGCGGCTCACGTGCGGCGTGCTCACTTGCGGCGGCCTCTGTCCGGGGCTCAACAACGTGGTCCGTGCGATCGTCCACCGTCTCGCGTACGCGTACGGTGTTCGCCGGATCCTCGGCTTCCGCTACGGCTACGACGGGCTCGCGCACCCGGACGTCCACGTACCCTGGGCCCTCGGGGCGCGCGACGTCGAGCACATCCACGAGCGCGGCGGCACGGCGCTCGGCTCGTCCCGCGGGCCACAGGACGTCGGCTGCATGGTCGACACGCTCGTCCGGCTCGACGTCGGGATCCTCTTCGTCGTCGGGGGCGACGGCGGCTTGCGCGGCGCGTCCGCGCTCGCCCGCGAGATCGCGCGCCGGCGGCTGTCGATCGGCGTCGTCGGGATCCCGAAGACGATCGACAACGACATCCGCTGGACGTGGCGTAGCTTCGGCTTCGAGACCGCCGTCGACGCGGCACGGGCGGTCCTCGCCGCCGCCCACGTGGAGGCCCGCGACGCGTGGAAGGGAGTCGGGCTCGTCCGCCTGATGGGCCGCCATTCGGGCTTCATCGCCGCGCACGCGACGATCGCGAGCGGAGACGTGGACTTCTGCCTCATTCCGGAGGTTCCGATCCGGCTCGACGGGCCGGGCGGCTTCCTTGCGGCGCTCGACGCGCGGCTCGATGCGGAGCACCACGCGCTCGTCGTCGTCGCGGAAGGCGCCGGTCAAGAGCTCGTCGCGGACGGTGGCCCGGCGGCGACCGATCCCTCCGGCAACGTCCGCTTGAAGGACGTCGGCGTGTTCCTCCGCGACTCCATCGCCGAGCACTTCGCGAGCGAACAGATCGACGGCGTGGTCCGCTACATCGACCCGAGCTACACGATCCGCAGTCTGCCGACGAACTCGTTCGACGCGCAGCTCTGCCTCGCGCTCGGACAGCACGCGGTGCACGCGGGGATGGCGGGGCGCACCGATCTGCTGATCGGCGTCTGGAACCAGCGCTTCGTGCACGTGCCGATCGCGCTCGGCGTCGCGGCTCGACGCCGGGTCGATCTCCGCGGCGAGCTGTGGCAGCGCGTCCTCGAGTCGACGGGGCAGGGCTGACCCGCGACGTCAGCGGGCGCGCACCGTCGAGGCAGGAGTCGCCTCGCGCGCGAAGGCGTCGAGGACCTCCGCGACCGACGTGAAGCGGGAGACCGACCCCGCCTTCGCGTCGACCCCTTCGATCCGGAGAACGTCCCGCACGGACGCCCGCGTCTCGGCGAGGCGGAGCATGGCGCCACGGGCGTCCACCTCGTCGCACAGCTTGATCAGCATGCGCGCGCCGGCGAGATCGACGTACGGCGACGTCGACAGGTCCACGACGACGAGCCGGGGCGGCAGCGGCAGTCCGTCGAGCCGGCGCAGGACCTCGCGCAGCACGTGGTCGACGTTGAAGTACATGAGGGACGCCTCGACCCGGAACACGCACGCGGCGGGCGTCGGCTCGTTGTCGGGATGGCGCTCGAGGTCGGAGAAGCGCGCCGTCCGGGGAATCCGACCGAGCACCGCGACGTGCGGCACCGCCGCGCGGTGCAAGAGCAGGAGGATGGACGCGACCACCGCGAGCAGCACGCCGTTCAGGATGCCGAGGAGCAGGACGCCCACCAGGGCGATCATCGCGACGCGGAATTCGAGGCGACTCGCGCGGCGGAGATGCAGGAGCTCGCGGACGTCGACGAGGCCCGTGACCGCGACCAGCACGATCGCCGCGAGGACGGCCTTCGGCAGGTTGCGGAGGAGCCCGGTCAGGAACTCCAGGCAGAGCGCGAGCACGATCGACGCGACCACGAGCGACAGGCGCGAGCGTGCGCCGGCCTTCTCGTTCACCACCGACTGCGACAGGCCGCCCGCGACCGGGTATCCATGACCGAGCCCTGCGAGGAGGTTGGCGCCGCCGAGCGCGAGCAGCTCCCGCCGGACGTCGACGTCGTCGCCATGCTTGGTGGCGAGGGCGCGCGCCGCGGAGACCCCCTCGACGTAGGCGAGGAGGAGACAGGCTGCGGCGAGCAGGAAGACGCCGTCGACGTCGCGTGCGCGGATCGCCGGAAGCCCGATCGGCGGAAGCCCCGCCGGGATCGTGCCCACGGTCGGGACGCCGCGGGCGTCGAGGCGGAAAACCGTCGTCGCGGCGATCGACAGCGCGACGACGGCGAGCGCCACGGGTCGCCCGGGCAGGAGACGCTCGCCGAGCACGAGCGCCGCCAGCGCGGTTGCGGAGACGGCGACGACGGCCGGCTGGACGTCGGGGAGCTGGTGCGCGACGGCGAGGAGCCGGCCGAAGAAGCCGTCGCCGCCGCCGGCGACGCCGACGGCGCCCGGAAGCTGCGTCACCGCGATGCTGAGGCCGGCGCCCGCCTTGAAGCCCACGAGGATCGTGTCGCTGACGAAGCTGGTGAGCGTGCTGAGACGCAGGGCCCAGGCGATCGTCGCCAGCGCGGCGACGAGCAGCGCGACGAGCGCCGCGATCTGCGCCGCGCGGGCGGGATCGCCCGCCGCCATCGGCGCGACGCTCGCCCCGATCAGCAGCGAGATCGCGGAGGTCGGGCCGATGGCGAGATGCCGTGACGAGCCGAGGGCGGCGTACGCGAGCCCGCCCAGCACGTACCCGTAGATGCCGACCTCGGGCGCGAGCCCGGCGAGCGCCGCGTACGCGAGCGCAACGGGGACCGCGTATGCGGCGAGTGTCACGCCGGCGACCCCGTCGGCGCGCAGCGACGCCGCCGTCCACGGGCGCGCAGCGGCGCGCACGCGTGGCGTGCGTTTCGAGCGCGACTCCGTCGTGCTGCGCGGTGACATCGCAGGACGCAGCGCGCGGCGTCGCGCTGCGAGGACCTCGGACCACGAGCCGGCGGCTGCGTTCTTGCCATTCGGCGCCGCGACGACGGCGTGCGCGTACAGGCGTGACGTGGCAAGACGCCACAGTCGCGAACGCGCGAGTTCGCCGCAGGGGTCGTCGCTCGGGCATGCGCACCGTCGTGACCCTTCAAGCGATCTCGTGAAGGGGGATCGGTGCGGAAAGACCGTTTACCAGTCGTCCGCCCGCGCGGTGGCAGACGACCTCCGCCACGTCGTCGCCTCGCTGATCGTCGGTGGCGGCGCCGGCAATCTCGACGTGGTCGCGCAGCACATGGGCACGAGCGTGCGGACTCTCCAGCGGCGGTTGCGGGCCGTCGGTGTCACGTACTCCGAGGTCGTTCAGCAGGCGCGCTGCGCCGCGGCGGAGTGGATGCTCCGTGATCAGCTCGGACGGATATCCGAGGTCGCGCGCGCGCTCGGCTACACCGACCCGGCGCACTTCACGCGAGCGTTTCGCCGCTGGACCGGCTCGACGCCTCGCGACTTCCGGGCCCGGGCGTCGCTGGCCGCGAAGCCCGAGCGAGAGCCGGAGCGGTGAGCCGGCCGCAACCGTGTGGCGTGAACGGGCAAGAGCGAGGACGCGACGCCACGCGACGACTGCGGCCGGGCAGGGTTCGAGATGCCGAGTCGGTTCGGGACGTTCGTCGGGCTCGGCGCCGTGCTCCTCCTCGGCGCGTGTACGCGCCGAGCCGTCGTGGCCGCCCCGGGCGCGGCGTCGCGGCTTCCGCCGCCGACGAACCTCGTCAAGCAGGCGAACGCGCCGATCTCGAACGTCTTCCAGCTTCGTTTCCAGAACGCGTACGTTCCGCGGTTCACCGGGGCGCACGGGGAGGGGAACGTCGCGACGGTTGCCGTCACGATGCCGGTCCCCGCGTATCGGCTGCTGCCCGTTCCGCAGCTCTCTCTGCTGACCACACCGGTGGCGGTCACGGCGCCGGACGGCACGACCGGGTTCGGCGACGTCCGCTTCGTCGACATCGGCCTCCTCGAGGCGAGGCCTCGGGTTCTCGTCGGGGCGGGGCCTGTGCTCGTCTTCCCGTCGGCGACCCGCCAGTCCGCCGGCCAGGGGAAGTGGCAGATCGGACCGGCCGCGGCGGTCGCGTACAGCCCGGCGCGTTGGCTCCTCGGCGCGCTCGTGCAGAACCCGGTCTCGGTCGCGGGCGATCGCGAGCGGAAGCACACGAGCGCGCTGTTCCTGCAGCCGTTCGCGACTTTCCAGCTCGGGAACGGCTGGTTCGCCCGGTCGCAGCCGCAGATCGCGTTCAGCTGGAGGACGCGGAAGGCCGTCGTCCCGATCGACCTCGGGTTCGGGCGCGTGTTCCGGATCGCCGGGCGAAACGTGAGCTGCTTCGTCGAGCCGTTCTGGAACGCGTCGACCGACGGGCCGACGCCGACCTACGGGGTCCTCTTCGGATTCTCGCTGCTGTACCCGGAGTTCTGGAGCAGATCGGCCACGTCGGCACGCTCGTCGTGACCGCCGGCGTCGCAGATCACGTAGCCAGAGGCCGGGAGCGGGAGCGGCGAGACCGCACGCTCGAGGGCGACCGAGACGTGCCCGCCGCCGTCCGCGCGGCGGGCAGACTCGATGTACGCCGCGACGCCGCGGACGAAGCCGTCGCGCGATCGCTCGACGGCCGTGCAGCCGAGAATCGGGACCAGCGCCGTGAGCCCGAGGACCGCAGACCTCCGTTTGGCTCGCGTCATCTCCTGCTCCCGTGTCTGCAAGTCGATTTTCGAGGCAGGATCCGTGCCCGCGGCCGCGCGGTGCGCGTGCGTCGTGCGCGCACGGTCGCGAGCGCGCGCCGGACGCCATCTCGACCCGAGGGCGACGCACCGCCCATGCGGCGTCGCGTCCGTCGGCTCGCGCGTGTCCGTAACCGTGACCCGCGTACGATCGAGCAGCTCGAGCGCCGTGGCATCCTCCATGCACCGACGTCCCGGCATGATCGTCAGCTGGCTCCCGTCGCTGAGCTACGCCAGGCCCGGCGGCCCATCGTCTCCCGACATCGCGATGCCGAACGGGTCGACCGGGCGATCTGCCAGCAAGCCATCGGGGTGAGCATGCGGAACCGGACGTTCGTGGCGGAGCTCATCGGTACGTTCATCCTCGTCCTCGGCGGATGCGGTGCCGCGGTCCTCGCCGGGGACCGGATCGGCTTCGTCGGTGTTGCGCTCGCCTTCGGCCTGTCGCTCCTCGCGGTCGCGTACGCCGTCGGGCATCTCTCCGGCGCACACGTGAACCCGGCGGTGACCGTCGCAGTCGCCGCCTCGGGCCGCCTGCCATGGCGCGAGGTGCCGGGCTACGTCGTCGCGCAGGTCCTGGGCGCGGTCGCGGCGAGCTGGGTCGTCTACGCGGTCGCCAGCGGGCGCCCCGGCGTGGATCCGCTGGCCGGTGGGTTCGCCACCAACGGCTACGGGAACCTGTCGCCCGAGCACTTCGGGATGGTCGCCGCGTTCATTGCGGAGTCGGTGCTGACGTTCGTGTTCACCTTCGTCGTCCTCGCCGCCACCAACCCCCAGGCGCCCGTCCCCCTTGCGGGCGTCGCGATTGGCGGAGCGCTCGCCCTCGTCCACCTGGTCGGCATCCCCGTCACCAACACCTCCGTGAACCCCGCTCGAAGCACGGGGCCGGCGCTGATGGTCGGGGGTGGAGCGCTCCGTCAACTCTGGCTGTTCTGGGCCGCGCCGCTGCTCGGCGGGCTCGTCGCTGCGCTCGTCTATCGGGCCGTCGAGTACGTGTCCGCGGAGCGGCTCGCGAGCCGCCAGCTCGACGAGACCACGATCGAGGCCCGGCCGGCGTCGGGGTCCCGCGCGGCTGGAGACACGGTCGCCGGCTGACGCACCGGGGACCGCCGTCGCTCGACGGGCCGGAGCGGCCGGCAGCGCGATTCGACGTTGAAACGGGTCTCCTCCCCTCAGCCGCCTGTGACTTCGTCGTACGTTCGACCTACGCCGACAGGGGGGTGAGGCGATCGTCACGGACGTCGCGGTTTTGCGCCGCGACGTCGATGGCGCGGCCTCCACCCCTTCCGCTCGCCGTATCAACCCTGCTAGTACATGGTTCCGATGCACGCCCCAAATTAGCCGCTAGGAAGGTAGAGTGCATGGAAGCGCTCGATATCGGTCCCCCGGGAAAGGCGCGCGTCGCGGGGTCGGACGCACGTGACGCGTGGTTGTGGGCAACGGTCCCGGACGCGCTGGAAGCGCACGTCGCCATTCTCGATGCGACGGGCACGATCGTGGCGGTGAACGCGGCCTGGCGCGACTTTGCGATCACCCATGGCTTCGATGACGGCAAGTACGGTGTGGGATGCGGCTATCTCACCGTGTGCGACGCGGCGACGGGGCCCGGCAGCGAGGCTGCGGCGTTCGCCGCGGCCGGCATCCGCGACGTTGCGAGCGGGCGCCGCGTGGATTTCCACCTGGAGTACCCGTGCCACGGCCCGCGGGGACGCCGGGACCGTCAGTGGTTCCAGCTCCGGGTAACGCCGCTCCCGCTTCCGGGTTGGACGCTCGTCACGCACGAGTCGATCACCGAGATCAAGTCGGCCCAGGAGCAGCTCGCGGCCGCGGTCGCCGACCTCGCACGCCTCCGCGAGCGGCTCCAGGCGGAGAACGTCTACCTGCGAAGCGAGTACGAGACTCACGCCGGCGGCGCGCTCGTCGGCAGAAGCGCGGCGATGCGCGACGTGCTCCAGCGCATCCACCAGGCGGCGCCGACGAACGTGACGGTTCTCATCACCGGGGAAACCGGAACGGGGAAGGAGCTGGTCGCGCGCGCCATCCACGCCGAGAGCCAGCGGAAGGCGCGCCCGCTCGTCAGCGTCAACTGCGCCGTGCTGCCCGCCAATCTCATCGAGACCGAGCTGTTCGGACACGAGCGCGGCGCGTTCACCGGAGCGGTGACGCGGAAGATCGGCCGGTTCGAGCTGGCCGACGGCGGCACGATCTTCCTCGACGAGATCGGCGACCTGCCCCTCGAGCTCCAGGCGAAGCTTCTCCGCGTGCTGCAGGAGAAGGAGTTCGAGCGTCTCGGATCGACGACGACGCAGCGGGTCGACGTCCGCGTGATCGCGGCGACGAACCGGAACCTCGAAACGGCGATCGCCGAAGGCGCGTTCCGCTCGGACCTCTACTACCGGCTGAAGGTCTTCCCGATCGAGCTTCCACCGCTGCGCGCGCGGGAAGATGACATCCCGTTGCTCGTGCATCACTTCGTGCGCAAGCACGAGGCGGCATTCGGGAAGCGCATCGAGCACGTCCCGAAGCCGGTGCTCGACGCCTTCGCCGCCTACGACTGGCCCGGGAACGTGCGCGAGCTCGAGAACGTCGTCGAGCGCGCGATCATCGTCGCCACGTCGTCCACGCTGTCCGTCGAGGACCGGCTCGGTACGGGTGAGCCACAGATCGAGCGCTCCGCGTCGCCCCGGCTGGAGGACGTCGAGCGCCACCACATCCTGCAGGTCATTCGCGAGTGCGGCGGGCGGATCAAGGGTCGGGGTGCCGCCGCCGATCGTCTCGGGCTGAAGCCGAGCACGCTCCGGTCACGTATGGAGCGACTGGGCATTCCGCCCACCGGCGGGTCCCGCCGCGTGGTCGACGACGCACGAGGACGCGGGCCAGGGCCGACGTAGCAGGGCCGGAATCCCGTCCGGGCGGGCGTCCGGCCCACCCGTTTCGCGCGACGCGGCCGAGCACCGCCGGTCCCTTCGGTCCGGCACGAATACTGCGTAGGTGGTGGACGGAGTCCTCGCCTGCGAGTCGCAGGCGCACTAAACGAGCCGCGACATGAGGCTACGCATCGCCCGGCGCAGTGCCCGCATGCGGGTCACCGTGCTCGAAGTCGACGGTGAGCTCATCCGGGAAGGGGCCGCTGAGCTGCGCCGCGTCTGCGGTCGGATCCGTGGCCTGCTGCGGCTCGACGTCTCGAACCTCCGCGCGGCGGACGACGACGGCATCCTCGCGCTGCGCGACCTCCGGCGGGACGGTGCCGAGATCGTCGGCATATCGCCGTACATCGGGCTACGGCTGCTGCGCGCCGACGAGGAGTAGCGTCGGCGGCGGCTACTCGCCGTCCCGGCGGCGCGAGATTCCGAGCCGCTTCATCCGCGAGCGAAGCGTGCTCGGCTTGACGCCGAGCCGATCCGCGGCGTTTCCGCGCCCCTTCAGCCGGCCCCCGCACGCGTCGAGGACGCGCACGATGTGCGCGCGTGCCGAGTCGTCGAGGCGGAGGGACGTGCCCGGGACGTCCGCGCCGGAAGCGAGCTCGAGGACGCCGTCGAGGCGCAGCGTGCGGTCGGACGTCACGATCAGCGCCCGCTCGATGACGTTCTCGAGCTCCCGCACGTTCCCGGGCCACGGATAGCGCGCGAGCACCTCCATCGTTCGCGCAGGCACGCGATCGATGTTCTTGCCGAGCCGATCCTGATGCTTGGCGATGAAGTACCAGACGAGCAGCGGGACATCGTCGCTCCGGTCGCGGAGGGGGGGCACCTCGATCGGGAACACGGTCAGGCGGTAGTACAGATCGTGCCGGAACGTCCCCGCCGTCATCGCGCGCCGCAGATCGCGATTGGTGGCCGCGATGACGCGAACGTCGACGCGGAGAGTCACGGATGATCCGACGCGCTCGAACTCGCCCTGCTGGAGCACGCGAAGGAGCTTCGCCTGGACGGCCGGGTCGACATCGCCGATCTCGTCGAGGAAGATCGTGCCGCCGTCGGCGAGCTCGAACCTGCCGATCTTCCGCGCGATGGCGCCCGTGAACGCGCCCTTCTCGTGGCCGAAGAGCTCGCTCTCGATGAGCGTGCTCGGCAGCGCAGCGCAGTTGACCCTGATGAGGGGCTGGTGGCTTCGCGCGCTCTGGTCGTGGATCGCTCGCGCGACGAGCTCCTTTCCCGTGCCGGTCTCGCCGAGCACGAGGACGGTCGCGTCCGTCCTCGCAACCTGGGCGATGCGGTGCGTCAGCCGCCGCATGGCGGCCGTCTCGCCGACCAGGTCTTCGAACTCGTAGCGGTCGCGGACGTCGTCGTGGAGCTGGACGGCGTCCGAGGCGAGCCGGTCGGTGAGGGACCTGATCCGGCGGAGCGCTTCGACGAGTCGATTTTGCGTCTCCACGAGCTCGGTGATCACGCGGTGCGCGACGACCGCGGGCAAGCCGCGGCCGAGCGACGCGGCGCGAACCTCGTACCAGGCCGGGCCCGCGGCGCCGGGACACGGGTATCTCAGCGTGAACTCGGGGGTGGTGCCGCGCAATACGGCTCGAATGCCGTCGCGCGCGGCTTCGGCGATCGCGTCGCCGCGCGCCGCTTCGCAGACGGCCACGTAGTCGGCTCCCACGCCATGCGACGCGCCCACGAAGCCATTGGCATCGGCGAAACGGCGCCAGGCCGCGTTCACCGCCACGACTCGCCCGTCCGGCTCGACCAGTGCGACCTGATCGCCGAGCGCGTCCAGCAGGCGCTGGAGGACGGCCTCGGACACGAACCGCACCGGGAACGGCCCGACCACGTGCGCGCCGTCCCGCGCGGTCTCGCGATCGCCGTTCTCGATCATCCGAACGAACGTGGTGCAAAAATCACGCGCTCCGTACGTCGGCGTCCGGTCGTCGGACGGGCCGCAGTCGGGACGACATGTCGCCCCGCTCAGGTCGACATCCTGACCGTGCGGGCTGGGATCCGTACCGGCGACCTCCCGGTGCGGTGAGGAAATCGTGCGCCGGCGGCGACTTTGGCGTCCGCGGTCCGCGGCGCGCCGTTGGCATCCGGCTTGCGCCAGTCGTTCTCCGAAGCTCGGGATGTCCGATGAGCACCACGACG
>Ga0070741_10019827_pt1 | contig 10700 bp, 9 predicted proteins | sample Coa_R1_4_FD_66440 | JGI IMG/M metagenome (GOLD analysis project Ga0070741, IMG submission 66440) | Surface soil microbial communities from Centralia Pennsylvania, which are recovering from an underground coalmine fire - Coalmine... | ecosystem: Environmental > Terrestrial > Soil > Unclassified ... | reverse complement strand
GTCATCTCGGTGTTGCCCATCTCGATCACGTCGGGCGCGTTGCCGCCGGCGAGCGCGGCGTCGAACCGCTGGAGGTGCGTGCCCCACGTCTGGTACTGGACGTTGACGTCGACGCCAGGGTGCTGCTTCTGGAACGCGGCCGTCGCCGCCGAGACGACGTCCGGCCAGCCCGTCTGCGCATCGACCTGCAGCCACACCGTGATGCCGCCGGCCGAGCGGTGCTTCGTGGCGCCGGCCGCCGTCGACGCGGCGACTGCGAGGACCGCGACGAGCAGGGCAGCGCCGAGAATGCGTGCCTTCATCGATGATCTCCCATCCTGAGGGACGGCCCTCGCCCGCTCCAAGCCCCGCGTGGCCGGCGGAGCCACGTGCGAAGCGGCCGTCGAAGTGGTTTAGACCAGTCGGCCACGGCGCGAGGGTCGCATAAACGGGCCACACTTGTCAAGACCACTTTCGTCCACGTCGAGCAGATCCGGCTCATCCAGCCAAATGAGGCTCGGCCGAAGGCGGGGCCTGGTACTGACCGGTCAGCGCCGACGGTGGTCGCGGCTCAGCTCCGTCACCAGCCGGTAGCGGTCGCCGCGGTAGATCGAGCGCACGTATTCGACGACCTCGCCGGCCCGCGAGCGCGTCGTCCGCTCGAAGAGCAGCGCGGGCGAGTGGAGCGGCACGCCGAGGGCCTCGGACTCGTCCTCGTTCGTCACCGTCGACTCGATCGTCTGCAGGCCGCCGACGATGTCGAGGCCGTAGCGGTCGGTCAGGAGCTCGTAGAAGGAGTGGTCCTCGAGATCCGCGGCGGAGAGCCCGGGCACGAGCGAGGCGCGGACGTGCAGCGTCTCGATCGCCATCGTCTCGTTGTCGGCAAGGCGGAGGCGCTTGATCACGACGATCGGCTCGGACGGCGAGACGTGGAGGATTCGGCCCAACCATGCGCCTGCGGGCGCCGTGCGCAGCTCGAGCGTCCGGCTGGCCGGGACCATGCCGCGCCGCTTCATGTCCTCCGTGAAGGAGGTCATCGTCAGCTCCTGGGCGATCTTGGGCTCGCTGACGAACGTGCCGCTCCCCCGCTTGCGGACGAGGAGGCCCTCGCGCACGAGGTCGTCGAGGGCCGCCCGCACGGTGAGACGCGACACACCGAGCTCCGCGCTCAGCTGGCGCTCCGAGGGAATCGCGTCGCCGACGGCGAGCTGCTCGATCAGGTCGAGCACACGCTCCCGGGCCTCTGACTGCTTCGGAGCCGTGGTGCTCATCGCGCGCATGGTACTGCACGAAGGACGGTGGTCAAGACCAGCTCGACGCTCGCATCGCCGCAAAGCCGGACAGCGTCGCAAGAATGGTATTGACCACTTCCGGCCGATCGGCGTACACTGGCCGCGATGACCGCCTTCGAGGAGCTCGGCACCGAGGCGCGCGACGCGGCCGGCGCGGATCTCGACCTGCGCGCGACGACGGAGCTGGTCGAGCTGATGTGCGCCGAGGACGCGACCGTCCCGCATGCGGTCGCCTCGGCCTCCGCGGCGATCGCGGAGCTGGTCGACTCGGTCGCGGCCAGGCTCGCCGGCGGCGGCAGGCTCGTCTACGTCGGCGCCGGCACCTCCGGCCGGCTGGCCGCTCTCGACGCCGTCGAGTGCCAGACGACCTTCTCGGCTCCGCCCGACCAGGTGGTCGCGCTCGTCGCGGGCTCGGCCGGTGCGACCGCCGCCGAGCAGGAAGCGGCCGAGGACGACGTCGCGGCCGGCGCGCGCGAGATCGACGAGCTGCACGTCTCCGCACGCGATGCCGTCGTCGGCATCAGCGCCAGCGGTCGCTCGCCGTACGTTCGCAGCGCCCTCGAGCGGGCCCGCGCTCGAGGCGCGGTCACCGGCTGCGTCGTGTGCGTCGAGCGCTCGCAGCTCGCGGCCGCCGCCGCCCACGTCGTCTGCGTGCCGGTCGGGCCGGAGGTGCTCGCCGGCTCGACCAGGCTGAAGGCCGGCACGGCGCAGAAGCTCGTCCTGAACATGATCTCGACGATCTCGATGATCCGTCTCGGCAAGACGTACGGGAATTTGATGGTCGACGTGGACGCGACCAACGAGAAGCTGCGCGCCCGCGTCCGGAGCATCGTCGCCCATGCGACCGGCGAGCCGCCGGAGCGCGCCGCCGAGGCGCTCGCGGCGGCGGGCGGCGACGCCAAGGTGGCGATCGTCTCCCTGCTCGCCGGGGTCGACGCCGCCGAGGCCAGTGCGCGCCTCTGCCGGGCCGGCGGCATCGTCCGCCGCGCGCTGGAGCAACCGTGAGGCTCGGCGTGCGCGCCGCGCTCGTCGACGGCGAGATCGTCCCCGGTGACGTCGCGATCGAGGACGGCCTGATCGCCGGCTTCGGGCTCGCGTCCGCCGACGGCCGGGGGATCGCCTCGCCCGGGTTCGTCGACCTGCAGGTGAACGGCTTCGGCGGCGTCGACTTCCTCGACGCCGATCCCGCCGGCTATGCCCGGGCCGGCGAGGCCCTGCTCGAGACCGGCGTCACCGCCTACCTGCCCACGCTGATCACCGCGCCGGAGGAGCGCCTGGTCGCCGCGCTCGGCGCGATCGCGGAAGGCGTGCGCGGCCCGCGCATCCTGGGCGCCCACGTCGAGGGGCCGTTCCTCTCTCCGCGGCGCCTCGGCACGCACCCGCCTGCGGCCCGCCGCGACCCGGATCCCGCGCTGCTCGAGCGTCTGCTCGCCGCCGGTCCGGTCCGGCTGGTGACGCTCGCGCCCGAGCTGCCCGGTGCGCTCGAGCTCGTCGACCTGCTCGTCGCCCGCGGCGTGGTCGTCTCCGTCGGCCACAGCGACGCCACCGCGGAGGAGGCGACCGCCGCCTTCGATCGCGGCGTACGCACCGTGACGCACCTGTTCAACGCGATGCGCCCGTTCACGCACCGGGACCCGGGGATCGCCGGGGCCGCCCTCGCTCGCCAGGACGTGGCCGTTCAGATCATCCTCGACGGCGTCCACCTCGCCCCGGACACCGTTCGGGTCGTGTGGCGCGCCGCTGCGGGCCGGTTGGCGCTCGTCACCGACGCGGTCGCCGGCGCCGGCGCCAGCGACGGCTCCTACCAGCTCGGCGACGTCGCGGTCGAGGTGCGAGACGGCGTCGTCCGGCGCGACGACGGAGTACTGGCCGGGAGCGTGCTGACCATGATCGAGGCGGTGCGGAACCTGCACGCGCTCGGCGTCCCGCTCGAGGACGCCCTCGACGCGGCGACGCGCGTTCCCGCCGGGATCGTCGCCGCCGACGCGGGCCGGATCGCGGTCGGGGCGCCGGCGGACGTGGTCGTGCTGAGCGAGGAGCTCGACGTCGAGCGCGTCCTCGTCGGAGGCGAGGCTCGTGTCGCAGCCTGAGGCAGCGGTGGCGGGAGCGCCCGAGGCGGGCGCGCAGTTCCTGGCCGAGATCCGCGAGCAACCGGAGGCCCTCAGGCGGCTCGTGAGCGAGTCGGACACGTACGCCCGCGTCGCCGAGCGGGCCCGCGGCCGCGACCTGATCCGCATCGTCGGCCACGGCTCCTCCGACAACGCGGCCGCGTACGGCGTCTACGCTCTCGGCCTGCTGCCGGCGATCACGGCGCTGCGCGACTCGATCAGCTTGACCGTCTACTACGACGCGAAGCTCGACCTGACGGGCTCGGTCGTGCTTGCGCTCTCGCAGTCCGGCCGCACTCCGGACGTGCTCGAGTACGTCGTCCGGGCGCGCCGTGCCGGCGCGCTCACGATCGCCGTCACGAACGATCCGGAGTCCGATCTCGCTCGCGAGGCGGAGGCGCTGCTGCCGCTGACGGCCGGGCCCGAGCGGGCCGTGGCGGCGACGAAGACGTACCTCAACCAGCTCGCCGCGCTCGCCCTCCTGGCGGGCCACCTGGCCGGCAGGGGCGAGGAGCTCGCAGACGGCCTTTCCGAGGTCGCCGACCTGCTCCAGAGGCACCTGCCCCTGCTCGAGCGGGCGGTCGCGTCGATCGCCGTTCCGTTCGCTTCGGTCGGCCGGATGTTCGTGATCGGCCGCGGTCCCGAGTTCGCCACGGCCCGCGAGATCGCCCTGAAGCTGCTCGAGACCTGCCAGATCGCGGCTGAGCCGCTGACCGCCACGGACCTCGCGCACGGCCCGGTCGCCGCGCTCGACCCGCTGTTCCCCGTCTGGGCGGTCGCCTCGGAGGACCAGACGCTCGACACGGTCGTCGAGGCGACCGCGCGCGCCCGCGCGGCCGGGGCAGCCGTGATCGCGAGCGGAACGGCCGCGCACGCGCTGGCCGACGCGCAGTACGTGATCCCCGTTCCGCGACCGCACGAGCCGCTGCTCGCCCCGCTCCTCTCGGTCGTACCCGGCCAGCTCTTCGCCGGAGCCGTGGCCCGGGCGAAGGGGCTCGACCCCGACCGCCCGCGCGGCCTGAGCAAGGTCACCCTCGCGCCGTAGCGAGAGCTGCAGGGACAGACCCGGGTCGGGGCCTGTCCCTGCTCCTGTGCGCCTACGACCGAGAGGTGGTGAGGGCGGCGAGCCGCTCGCGGGCGCCGCGCAGGTCGTGCTTCAGCTCGGCAAGCCCCTGGGCGGTCGCGCCCGCGGCCATCATCGACCGGAGCTCCCCGGTTCGCCGGCCGATCTGCTCCAGCAGGCGCTCCACCTCCTGCTGGTAGCGGCGCCGGTCGGCGACGCCCCGGCTCGGTGCGTGTGCGATCGCCGACATCACGCGGCCTCCGCCAGCTCGGCCTCGACGGTCTCCGGCTCCGCCTCGGGCTGTCGCTTCGGGACGGACTCGACGAAGATCGCGGCGATCGTCGCGCCGAGGAGCGCGAGCCCGATCAGCGCGTAGAAGGCGACCTGGAACCCGTGCGTCAGCGCGGGGCCGCTCGCGGCGAGGACGCCGTGGCTGTGCGCGTAGCTGCTGGTGGCCGAGGCGGCGATGGTCGTCACCGCTGCGAGCCCGATCGCGCCGCCGATCTGCCGGCTCGTGTTGATCAGCCCGGACGCGATGCCTGCGTCTGCCGGCCCCACGCCGTTCAGGCTCGCGATCGTCACCGGGACGAACGACAGCGCCAGGCCGATCCCGCCGAGCAGGAGGCCCGGGAAGACGTTCCAGAAGTACCGACCGTCGGCCGGCATCTCGGCATAGAGGGCCGCCGCGGCCGCGGTGAGGAGCATGCCAGCGCTGAGGACGCGCCGGACTCCGATCCGCGTGGTCAGCGCCTGGCTCACGTTCGAGACGACCGCGATCGTGGCCGCGATCGCGACGAACGCGACGCCGGTCTCGACCGCCGAGTACCCGAGCACCTCCTGCATGTACAGCGTGAGCAGGAAGAACTGCGCGAACGCGGTCGCGCCGATCAGCAGCATCGTCGCGTTCGCCGCCGACAGCGTCCGCAGGCGGAAGATGCGCAGCGGCAGCAGCGGGGCGGGCGAGCGGGCCTCGATCCCGACGAACGCGACGATCAGCGCCGCCGCGGCCGCCAGCAGGCCGACGGTCACGCCGTCGCTCCAGCCGTGCTCGCTGGCGCGGCTGATCGCGTAGACGAGGACCATCAGGCCGGCGGTGATCGACGTGGCGCCGGAGACGTCGAAGTGACGGTGCTCCAGTGCCGCCCGGCTCTCGGCGAGCAGCCACGGGGTCAGGCCGAGGACGATCGCGCCGACCGGCAGGTTGACGAAGAAGATCCAGGACCAGCTCAGGTACGAGGTGAGCACCCCGCCGAGCAGGACGCCGACCGCGCCGCCGCTTCCCGAAGCAGCGCCCCAGATGCCGAGGGCGATGTTGCGCTCGCGTCCCTCGCGGAAGGTCGTGACGACGATCGACAGCGCCGCCGGCGAGAGCAGCGCGCCGCCGAGCCCCTGCAGCCCGCGGGCGACGATCAACGATCCCTCGGACCACGCGAGCCCCGAGAGCAGCGAGCTGAGCGTGAAGACGACCACGCCGACGACGAAGAGACGACGCCGACCGAGCAGGTCCGCGAGCCGGCCGCCGAGCAGCAGCGTGCCGCCGAACAGGATCGAGTACGCGGTGATCACCCACTGCAGGCTCGCCTGCGAGAAGTGGAGGTCGCTCTTGATCGCCGGCAGGGCGACGTTGACAACCGCCACGTCGAGGATGACCATGAACTGCGCGGCGACGGTGAGCGCGAGAACGAGCCAGCGCCGCTGCTCGGATTTGGTGATACCTACCACTAATTGACCTCCTGAATCGTTGATCCGTTCAACAATATAGCTGATCAACGCTTCGCCGCGCTACACTATTTCCATGTCCGTGCTGACCTCACCGAGAGAGGGGCTTCGACCGGGACAACGCCTCGGCTCGCTCCCCCGTGAGCTGCTCGAGAGCACGTCGTTCCTGCTGAAGCGCCTGGGCTACGCGGCCAAGGACCGGTCGCTCTCCGCCTACGAGGAGCTGGGCTTCAGCCCGTACCACCACGCCGTGCTGCTCGTGCTCGACGAGGGCACGCGCGAGACCCAGGGCGCGATCGCGGACGCGCTGGGCTACGACCGTGGCCAGCTGGTCGGCATGCTCGACGAGCTCGAGGAGCACGGCCTGGTCGAACGGCGACGCGACCCGAACGACCGCCGCCGCCATCTCGTCCAGCTGACGTCGAAGGGCAGGAAGGCACTGGGGAAGCTCCGGGCGCTCTCGAGGCGCCTCGAGGACGACTTCTTCGCGCCGCTCACCGACGAGGAGCGCACCGCGCTGCACACGTTGCTCTTCCGTCTGATGCAGGCGCACGATCCGCGCTGCGCCATGGCCGCCTCGACGAAGGCCGACCAGCAGGCGTCGTGAGCGGCTTCTCCGGGCCCGCCGGGCTGCGCGCGCTGAGGATCTGGGAGGGCGTCGTCGTTCGCCTGGTCGAAGGCGAGCGCTCGACGCTCTGCATCGTCGAGCTCGACCCCGACAGCTCCGTCCCCGAGCACAGCCACGAGAACGAGCAGCTCGGCGTCCTCCTCTCCGGCTCGCTCACGTTCCGGATCGGAGACGAGACCCGCGAGCTCGGCCCCGGCGACACCTGGGCGATCACGGCGAACGTCCCGCACGAGGTGCACACGGGCCCCGACGGCGCCGTCGCGGCGGAGGTCTTCGTTCCACCCCGGGACGACTGGGCCGGGCTCGACGCAGCCGAGTCGAGCCCACCTCGCTGGCCTTCCTAGCTTCGTCGACCCGCTGACGGAGAATTGGCGCTCAGGTGCTCGTCCCCTGGGTCCTGATCCCGATCGTGCTCGCGCTGCTCTGCGCGGGCTCGGGCCTCGCCGTCTGCCGCGCCGCGCGGCTGACGCCCGAGCCGTGGGTCCTGCTGCCGCTCGGCTACGCCGCAATCGTCGTCCTCTCGAGCTTCGCGGTCTGGGTGCCGGGGACGGCCTCGCTGGCGACTCCCGCCGTCGTCGCGCTGGCGGCCGCGGGTCTCGCGCTCTGGATCGCCGCGCCGGCCCTTCCCGGTCGGAGCTGGGCGTGGCCCGCCGGCGCGGCGCTCGCGGTGTTCCTGGTGTACGCAGCGCCGATCCTGCTCTCGGGGCAAGCGACCTTCGCGGGCTACATCAGCCTCGACGACGCCTCGACGCTGTTCGCGATGACCGACCGTGCGCTCGACGCGGGACGCAACACGCACGGCCTTGCGCCCTCGACGTACGAGGCGACGCTGGCGACGAGCCTGCTGACCGGCTACCCGCTCGGCTCGCTGCTTCCGCTCGGCATCGGCGCGACCCTGACCGGACAGGACTTGGCCTGGGTCTTCCAGCCGTATCTGGCCTTCCTCGCGGCGCTGCTCGCGTTCGGCCTGTACGGCCTCGCGCGGCACGCGACCCCGGCACGCGGGCGGCGGGCGGCGGTCGCGTTCGTCGCCTCCCAGCCTGCGCTTCTGTACGGGTACGCCTTCTGGGACGGGGTGAAGGAGCTCTCCGCGGCCGGGCTGCTCGTCCTGTCGGCGTCGCTGACCGTTCGCTGCGCCCGGCCGCGCGGGCCGTGGCTCGCCGCCGGCCTCGCGGCGGGGGCCCTGCTGCTCGGGCTCAGCCTCGGCGGGACGATCTGGCTCGTCCCCGCCGCGGCGATCGCTGCGGCAGTCGCCCTGCGCCGAGGGGAGTGGCGGTCGCTCGCCGCCGCGACGGCGGTCACCGTCGCAGCAGCCCTGCCCGCGATCGGCGCGGCGGGGACGTGGTTGACCGGCGGGCACGTCTCGTCCTGGCGCGAGACCGACCGCCTCGCGAACCTGATCCAGCCGCTCAGCCCGCTGCAGAGCGCAGGCATCTGGTCGTCTGGCGACTTCCGGCTCCGGCCGGAGGACCCGGGACCGACCTACGCGCTGGTGAGCCTCGTGCTGGCGCTCGCGCTGGTCGGCCTGCTCGTCTGGATCCGCCGCCGCGCGTGGGACGCGGTCGCGCTGGCGGGCTCGGCCGTGGTCGGCGCCGTCGCGATCTGGGCGCTCGGCGCGCCCTGGGTCGCGGCCAAGGCGTTCGCGACCGCCTCCCCGGCGGTCCTGCTCGGCGCCGCAGCGGGCTGCGCGCTGCTCCTCGAGCAGCGGCGACGGGTCGAGGCGGGCGTCGCCGCCGCCGCGGTCGCGGGCGGGGTGCTCTGGTCGAACGTCCTGGCCTTTCACCATGTCACGCTCGCGCCCCGCGGCCAGCTCCGCGAGCTCGAGACGATCGGCGCCCGCTTCGCCGGCGACGGGCCGGCGCTGATGACCGAGTACCAGCCCTACGGCGTCCGGCACTTCCTCCGCAGGCTGGACCCCGAGGGCGCCTCCGAGTTACGGCGCCGCCCGGTGCCGCTGCGCGACGGCTCGACGCTCGGGAAGGGCGGCTATGCCGACGTCGACGAGTTCCAGCTCCAGGGCCTGCTCGTCTACCGAACGCTCGTCCTTCGCCGCTCGCCGCTGGAAGGCCGGCCCCCGGCCGTGTACCGGCGCGTGTGGTCGGGACGGTGGTACGAGGTCTGGCAGCGGTCCCCGGCGCCGGCGGCCATCCTCGGCGACCTGCCGCTCGGCACGTCCTCGAGCCCGGCAGCCCGTGCCGAGTGCGCCGCGGTGGCGCGGATCGCCGCGCTCGGGCCGCGCGTGGCCGCGACGCTCCGTCCCGACCCCGTCCTGACGTTCCCGCTGCCCGCCGGCGGAAGCGCCGTCTCGTTCGTGCTTCCGCGTCCGGGCCGCTACTCGATCTGGGTCGGCGGCTCGACGCGCGAGCGCATCGCCACCGTCGTGGACGGTCGCATCGTCGCCACGGCCGACCCGCAGCTCGACAACGACGGCCAGTACGTCGAGCTGGCACAGGTGGTCCTGAGCGCCGGCCGGCACTCGCTCGCGCTGCGCCGGGAGCGAGCCTGGTGGCGTCCGGGCGAGGACGCCCCCGACTACGGCACGGGCCCGCTCGCGATCTCGGCGACCGACCCGCGCAGGCAGCTGGTCGTCCTGCCGCGCAGCCGGGCGAGCGAGCTCTGCGGGCGGTCGCTGGACTGGGTCGAGGCGCTCGGCTAGGGCCTCCGGATCGTCCGGGGCGCCCCGACAGTCCCTAGTCAGCGCAGACGGCGTAGACCGTGGCGCTGATTGTCCCCAGGATCGTCGAGTAGCGCACGTGCCATCCGGTCGGCGGGCTCCCCGTCGGGTTGCTGTCGACGAGGGTGACGGCCAGGGCGCCGAGGAGGAGGAGGTTGCCGGCGGTCAGCTGGCCGCCGCCGCCGACCGCGACCGTCCCGCTCGGGCAGGAAACGCTGACGTTGAGCGTGCCGCTCGAGCTCGTCCCGCTGTTCGTGACGACGGTCGCCCCCGAGGTGCCGGACGGCCCGGTCGCCCCGCGGGCGCCGGTCGGGCCCCTGGCGCCGGTCGGCCCGGTCGTGCCGGTCGCCCCCACCGGCCCCTGGCTGCCCGTCGCCCCCTTGGCACCCGTCGAGCCGGTCGCGCCCTTCGCTCCCGTGGATCCCGTGACGCCCGTCGCGCCGGTCGAGCCACGCGCGCCGGTCGTGCCCTGCGCGCCGGTGGCTCCAACCGGCCCGACCGGTCCGGTCGCCCCTTGCGGGCCCGCCGCCCCGGTCGCACCCTGTGAGCCCGTCGCACCCTGCGAGCCCGTCGCGCCCTGCGAGCCCGTCGCACCCTGAGGGCCGGTCGTCCCGCGCGGGCCGACCGGGCCTACCGGCCCCGTCGGGCCGGTTGCGCCCCTGAGACCCTGCGCTCCCGTGACGCCCTGAGCTCCCGTCGGGCCCTGCACGCCCGTGGCCCCGGTCGGCCCGGCGGTGCCGGTTGCACCGGTTGCGCCAGGGGATCCGGTCGCCCCCGTCGCACCGGTCGCACCCGCTTCGCCGGTGGCTCCGGTCGCGCCTGCCGGCCCTGTTGCGCCGGTTGCGCCCGCGGGACCGGTGGCCCCCTGCGGCCCGGTCGCGCCGCGAGGGCCGACCGTGCCCACCGGCCCCGTCGGCCCGGTTGCGCCTCTGAGACCCTGCGCTCCCGTGACGCCCTGAGCCCCCGTCGGGCCCTGAGCCCCCGTCGCTCCGGTCGCACCGCGAGCACCCGTGGCCCCGGCCGACCCGGCGGCACCGGTTGCACCCGGCGATCCGGTCGCTCCTGTCGCGCCCGCTTCGCCGGTGGCGCCGGTCGCGCCCGCCGGCCCGGTTGCGCCGGTGGCGCCCGCAGGACCGGTTGCCCCCTGCGGCCCGGTCGCGCCGCGAGGGCCGACCGGCCCGGTCGGACCCGTCACGCCCGCCGCGCCGGTCGCGCCCCGGCTGCCCGTCGCGCCCGT
>Ga0070741_10019826_pt1 | contig 10701 bp, 5 predicted proteins | sample Coa_R1_4_FD_66440 | JGI IMG/M metagenome (GOLD analysis project Ga0070741, IMG submission 66440) | Surface soil microbial communities from Centralia Pennsylvania, which are recovering from an underground coalmine fire - Coalmine... | ecosystem: Environmental > Terrestrial > Soil > Unclassified ... | reverse complement strand
CGTGCCGCCGCTGAACACCAGCCTTGGCCTGATGGGTCGCCGCTATTTCCGCACAGACCCCATGTTCGTTGACCACACCACCGATACAGGCCTCGCCATCCGTTACGAAACTCCGCACGAAGTCGGCGCCGACCGCCTGGTCAACGGTGTGGCTGCCTTTCACAAATATGGTGGCCCGTGTGTCGTCGTGGACCTCGGCACCGCCATCACGTTCGACGTCATCTCGGCGCACTCCGAATATCTGGGCGGCATCATCGCCGCGGGCGTCAGCGTCTCGATGGAGACGCTGTTCAGCAAGACGGCGCGCTTGCCGCTGGCGGCGTTCCGGAAACCGGCGCGCCTGATCGGGGGCACGACCGTGGAATGTATCCAGTCGGGCTTCTATTACGGAGCGCTGGGAATGATCGACGGCATTACCGAACGCCTGCTGGCCGAATTGGGCCCACAGACGAGGATCGTGGCTACCGGCGGCGAGGCGGTGCTGGTGGCGAAGGGGTCGCGCTACGTGCGCGAAGTCGACGAGTTTCTCACGCTCGACGGGCTGCGCATCATCTGGGAACGGAATCACCGCAGTTGAATTACTACAACTATTTCACCGAAATCGAGGAACATTTTCAGAAGACGCGCGGCACCAGCCTGTTTCTTCTCTCCACGCTCGATTGGGCGCTGGCGGGCACGTGGAAGGATGCGGGCGTGCCTCTGGAAGCGGTGCTGCGCGGTATCGACACGGCGTTTGAAAAATGGCGCAGCCGCAAGGTGAAGACCCAGATGGTGAATTCGCTGGCCTTCTGCGCGCAGGCGGTGATGAAGGAGGCCGAGATCATGGCCGGCGCCGCGCCATCGCGCGCGAAGGAGACGGCGCCGCCGTTCCCGATCGACGATCTGCGCCGCTACTTCGCCGCGAACAGCGACGCGTTGCGACGGCAGCAGAATAAGGCTTTTGTTGAAATCGCGGACGCACTCGATGGCCTGTCTGCGGATCTCGAGCAGCACTTTCAGAATCTGGAAGACCTGGAGCGGCATCTCACGGCCTTGGAGGACAAGATGGTGGCAGCCGCGCGTCTGTCTCAGACCGACGAGCAATTGCTGGCGGCGCGCCGAGACCTCGATCATCAGTTGCGACCTTATCGCGGCAAGATGTCGGCCGAGCAGCTTACAATGCTGGAGAAGCAGTTCCTCGAACGGAGATTGCTGGAAGACCATAACCTTCCGCGCCTCAGCCTGTTCTACCTCCGATGATCGCGGCGGAATGGCGCGCGGTAGACTCGCGTACGCGCAGCGGCGCCGGCAGTCGCGCCCGTTCGTTTACCTCTCCTCTTGTATGCGCCCGATCTGCATCTCGGTCCACACACAATCGTCCAAGCGTTCATTCCGAGCTGCGCCGGACCGTCCCGCGCCAGCCGCTCTTCTAATCGTTACGAACGGTTTAAGCGGCTCATTCTAAGCTGGATAGAAGCATGATGTTACATCCATTAGAGCATTGACGCAGGCTTCCGTCTCTGATATATTCGCAGACGCTGAAAATCGGGTCGTGGCCGCTTCACGGCCACTGGGAGGAGGGGATTCATGTTTCATCTACGCCGGGATCTGTCTTGTCTTCTCTTTGTCGCTGCGGCTGCGCTGCCCCATTCGGCGTCTGCACAGGCATTATACGGGTCTCTCGTCGGCAACCTGTCGGATCCGTCCGGGGGAGCCGTCTCCGGCGCTCGCGTCCGCATCGTCAGCGCCAGCACCAATGATTCGCGCGAGACGCTCTCCAACCCGTCCGGCGCCTACAGCTTCACAAACCTGGATCCCGGCAACTACACGGTCAGCGTCAGCGTGCCCGGGTTTCAGTCGGTACAGAATTCGAACGTGGCGATCAGTATCGACTCGGTCGTTCGTTTCGACGTGACGCTGCAGATCGGCTCGGTCAATGAGCAGGTGACGGTCTCGGCTGCGGCCGCCGGACTGCAAACCGACCGCAGCGAGGTGCGTCACGAGATCAGCGACGAGGCCCTCAACAACCTGCCCACGCCCATCGGCCGCAACTACCAGTCCGACCTCCGCCTCATCCCCGGCTTTACCGTAACCGGCGGGGGCGCGGTCCGCGGTTCGAACCCGTCGGCTGCGTTCACGGTTTTCGTCAACGGCACTGCCTCTCAGGAGAACAACGTCCGTATCGACGGCGCTACGGCGGCAAACAATTTCAATACTCACCTCACCGCCTATGTGCCGGGACTGGAGGCCATCCAGACCGTGGAAGCCGTGACCAGCAGTTCGGACGCATCTACCGGACTCGCCGCCGGCGCTGCTATCAACGTGCAGGTCAAGTCCGGCACGAATCGCGTGCACGGGTCGGCATTCGAATATCACACCGACAATCAGATCAAAGCCCGCCCGGCTCTGTTCCCCCTGGGCCAAGGTAAACCGAAGACGATTTTCAACCAGTTTGGCGGCACCGTCGGCGGTCCGATCAAGAAGGACAAGCTGTTTTACTTTCTCAGCTATGACGGCCTGTTGAGCCGCCAGGCATATTCGCTCTTCGGTACCGTACCCACCGAGGCCGCCAAGGCCGGAAATCTGAGTGAGGTTACCACGCCGATCTACGATCCGGCCACCGGCACACCCGATGGCTTGGGCCGGCAGCCGTTCGCCGACAACCTCGTCCCCGCCGCCCGCTTCAGCGCGCCCACGCAAAAGATCCTGCCACTGTGGCCGGTCGCGAACCAACCGGGCCTGGCGAACAACTACTTCGCCGCCTCCTCCGCGCCCTACAACCGCCACACGGTCGACGCCAAGGTGAACTACAACGTCTCCAACCGTCTTACCGTTTTCTCCCGCATCGGCATTATCGATTGGGACGAATACTACGATCCGATTTTCGGAGCCAAACTCGGCGGTCTGGCGATATCGGGCCAGCAGGCCGGCCCTGCCAACGGCACTTCCATCAACCTTACGAGCGCGGCCACTTACGTCATTACACCGACCCTCGTCCTGGACGGCTATTTCGGCTACAACCGCTCGTATCAGAACGTGCTGCCGGTGGATCTCGATCAGAAGGTCGGCACCGATTTGCTGGGCATTCCAGGCACGAACGGTCCGCGCAAGTTCGAGGGCGGCTGGCCGCTGATCACGATCTCCGGCTACAACGGTATCGGGGTGGACCAGCCTTACATGCCCTGGATTCGCCACGATCCCGGCTTCAACTACGTCGCGAATTTCAATTGGACGAAGCACAATCACAACATCCGCTTCGGCGGCGAATGGGCCCGGCGTGATTTGAACCATCAGCAGCCTGAGATCGAAGGCCAGACCGGCGGCGCGCAGGGCGGCTTCGTCTTCGGCCAGGGCATAACGCAGCTATCCGGAGGACCGGCAGGAAATCGCGAGAACGCCTTCGCGGCTTTCCTCCTGGGGCTGCCGCAGTCGGAAGGACGCACCCTCCAGGTGCCGGACGAAATCCAGCTCCGCACCAACCGTTTCAGCGCCTACGTGCAGGATCGCTGGTCGGTCACGCCGCGGTTGACTGTCACCGCGGGGTTGCGCTGGGAATTTCTGCCGCTTTCACAACGTCCCGACCGCGGCATCGAATTCTACGATCCCACTACCAATACGCAAGCGATCTGCGGCTACAAGTCTGTCCCGGCGGATTGCGGCGTCGGCATTTCGCCGGCGGGCTTTTCGCCGCACCTCGGGATCGCCTATCGCGCCACCGGCACGCTGGTGATCCGCGCCGGTTTCGGAATCGCACGCGATTCCTACGATATTGCCGCGCGAGGTGTGCGAACGAACTATCCGCTCATGATCGCGCAGAACTACACGGGCGCCACCACGTTCACGCCCGTCAACAACTGGACGCGGGGGATCCCGGCCATTGTCCCGCCCGATTATGGCAACGGCATCATACCCGTCCCGCCCACGGTCGTCGTTCACGCCATCCCCAAGGACATTCGCCGCGGCTACGTGGAGTCGCGAAACTTCACCCTGCAGAAGGAATTCAAACACGGCTTCGTAGTGCAGGCAGGCTATGTGGGAACGCTGGTCATCCGGCAGTTCAGCCTGGTCGATCTCAACGCCGGGCAGGTGCCGGGCGCCGGCGTTGCCGGCGAACCTCTCTATGCAGCCTTCAAGCGCACTGCCACCACGCCTGAGTACCGGCCGCTCGGCTCGCAGAACTACAACGCCCTGCAGGTGACCGTGAATCGCCGGTTCCGGCACGGGTTCCAGCTTGGCGGCTCCTATGCGTGGTCGAAGGCGATCGGCATTAACTCCGAAATCGAAAGCGCTCCGCTCGTACAAATCGATTCGCTCTCGTCGAAGAACCGTTCCGTGCTCAACTACGACCGTACCCAGACCCTGCATGTGACGTCGGTCTGGGAATTGCCGTTCGGAAAAGGCAAGCCGTGGGCGACTTCGGGATTCACCTCGAAACTGCTGGGTGGATGGCAGACGAACGGCATCTTTTCTTCGATGACCGGCCTCCCGTTCACCGTTACCGCGTCCGGTACGTCTCTGAACGTTCCGGGTACCACGCAGTTTGCGGACCAGGTGCTGCCGAAAGTTGCGATTCTCGGGGGTACCGGACCCAATGCCGTATGGTTCGATCCCACGGCCTTCCGTCCCGTGACGGATGTGCGGCTGGGTAATTCCGGCCGCAATTCGCTGCGCGGCCCCGGTCTGATCAATCTCGACTTCGGCCTCTTTCGCGACTTCCCCGTGAAAGAGAAGCTCCACATGCAATTCCGCGCGGAGGCGTTCAACTTCACGAATACGCCGCACTGGGGACTTCCGGCGGCCAACGTTTCGTCCGCCACCTTCCGCGCCGATGGCACGATCAGCAATCTGGGTGGATTCGGATCCATAACCTCCACCGACGGCTCTTATCTCACCCGCTCGGGTATGGACGAACGGACCTTCCGTCTCGGGCTGAGGCTCTCGTTCTGATGCGCCGCTTCGCACTGACTTGCGCATGCCTGATTCTGGCCGGGGCCCTGATGGGAGACGACCCGGTGCTGATGCCGAAAATCGACGGCGACTTCTGGCAGATCGCCGGTGATCCCGATTTAGGCAAATACACGACGGCCAAGCAGCAACCCGTGGACTTCGGCATCTGGCGGGCGGCCGATGGGACCTGGCAGCTCTGGTCGTGCGTACGTGGCACGTCGGCGCCGGGGAAAACCCGGCTCTTTTATCGCTGGCAGGGCAATAAACTGACGGACAGCAATTGGACGCCGATGGGAATCGCCATGATGGCGGATCCAAATTTTGGCGAGACAGAGGGCGGCCTGCAGGCTCCATTCGTGCTTCAGGAAGGCGCGGAATACCTGATGTTCTACGGCACCTGGGAGCACATCGCGCTCGCCCGCAGCCGTGACGGCAAGACCTTTGCGCGCCAGTTGATGCCGGACGGCCATTCCGGCATGTTCGGCGAGGGGCCCGGCGCCAACACTCGCGATCCGATGGTGCTCAAGATCGATGATCTTTATCACTGTTACTACACCGCCTATCCCGGCGACCGCGGAGCCGATTATGTGCGGACGTCGCGTGATCTGTCGCACTGGAGCGAGGGCAAGAAAGTGTCATGGGGCGGGAAGCCGGGTAACGGCAAGTACTCGGCTGAATGCCCATTCGTCTACTATCACAAGCCGTCGGGCTACTATTACCTGCTGCGCAACCAATACTACGGCCAGCGGGCGCTGTTCACCGTGTACCGCTCCCGGGATCCGCAGGACTTCGGTCAGGACAGCGATCGATATCTGATCGGCACGATGCCATACGCCGCTCCGGAGATCGTCGAGAGCGAGGGACAGACGTATATCGCCGTGCTGCTGCCGAATCTGAAAGGCATCCAGATAGCAAGGCTTAAATTCGAACCCAGGTAATTCAAACCGGAACGTTCGGGCGGGCGTACAACCGGCGTCGGGCCTGCGAACAACTCCTGGCAATCAGGTGAACACCTGCTCCGGGTTGAGGTCCCCGCGAAGCAGCGGGCGCTCCGCACCACTTCATCGGATCAACACTGTTCATCATTTCCTATTTGTCGCATGCCTGGCACATCTGCAAATGACGGTTCACGCGATCCCTCATGTTAAACTGAAGAAACTTGAGCGGAATGAAGCCTGCACTGTTAACCGAAGACGTGCAATCCCGGGGGAATGACATTGTTTCGTCGGGTGGCCGAAATCCGCGTGCTCTTGCTGCCGTTTCAGTTCAGTTACTAATTTATTTCGCCGTTGTCTTAAGTCTGCAATACATCGGCGGCGCCTTCCGGGACGATTTTGGCGGCGCCAGCGATGAGCCCTCCCATTATGTAACAGCTGTAATGGTTCGCGACTATTTCGCAGCCGGTTTTCCCCGCGGGATCATGCGATTCGGCGAGGATTTCTATATTCACTATCCGAAAATGGCGATGGGGCATTGGCCTCCCGTCGCCTACATCGTGTTAGGCACGTGGATGCTGATCGTCGGCCCCGGACGAACGTCCGTGCTGGTCCTGATCGCACTTCTGAACGCAACCTGCGCTTTGACACTGTTTCTGGTTGCACGCCGCGTGCTGTTTTCTATTGCCGCGCACTTGATCGCAATCCTATTTCTGATCCTGCCTCTCGTGCAGCTGCACTGCGACATGGTGATGTTGGAAGTACCGCTGATGCTGGTCAGTTTCCTGGCGGTCCTGGCTTTCAACCGTTTGCTGGTCCGGGACACCTGGGCGAACGCCTTCTTGTTTGGCCTATTGGCGTCGGCTGCCATTCTGATCAAAGGAAACGCCTGGGCGCTCGTGCTGGTGCCGGCCATATCTTTACTGTTGTTGGGTGAGTTGAGACGAGTCCTGAACCTGCGGCTGCTTGCGGCGGCGGCGATTGTGGGCGTAACCTGCGTACCGTTTACTCTCTGGAGTATGCATGTTGTGCAGGACGGATGGGATTCCGATACCTGGACCTGGCAATTTACGGTGAAGGCTGTACCGTCGATCAGTCAGTTTATGTTCGCGACGGTGGGAGTCGTCCTGGCGCTGTGTTTTTGTGCGGGAATCTGGCAGAAAGTTCTGGTGCCTTTGTGGCATCGCCGTTTGGAAAGCTTCTGGGCCGTCATGACGGCTTACGTCGTGAGCATCTGGTTTTTCCACGTAATGGTGCCGACCAGTCTGGAACCGCGAAAAGTGTTGATGGCAGCTCCGGCTATGCTTCTGTTTGCCGGCGCCGGGATCGGCTGGTTCGCACAGATTCTGCCCTTGCGCAGTAGCCTTGTAAACCGACAACTGTTTGTCGCTGCGGCCGTATCGCTCGCTTTTCTGGCGGTTACTTTCGAAATACCGCGAACCTACTGTCCGGGATTTGACAGAGCGGCCCAGTTCCTTTTGAGTAAGCCCGAATTAAAAGATGCCGCGTTCTTCATCTCTTCGGCGACCGACGGGGAAGGACGATTCATCGCTGAAGTAGCTAACCGTGAGGTCTGGCCCCGCCACGTCTTGATCCGCGCCAACAAAGCCTTGGTAAGAACCAATTGGCTGATGAACCAATACCAGCTCCGCTATAAAACCGCGGCCGAAGTCGGTGATCTTCTTAACTATTTCGGTGTCGCGATTGTGGTCTTACACACCGATATTAACCAGCCGATCACAAGTCATCACAAGCTACTCTCTTCCTTGCTCAACCAGAGCCCGGACTGGCAGAAGATCTACTCAGACTATCCGCATTGTACCCGTCACGGAGCAGGCGAAGAGATCGCGATCTACTCCTACAAGCCCGACCCCTTCCGCAAGCTCTCTCACGTGGAAGTCGATCTGGAGAATAAGTTAGGACGGACGTTGCAACGCTGAGTGGGTGCGATTTCAAAGATCGGAAAAATCGAAGAGAGATCGCCTGTTTCGCAATTCCATAAGTAGCAGCCGCTGGCAAAAACGGGGTGAGCAAGGTGTGAAAAAATCGCGGAGGCGACCGCGTCTGGCCGAATTCTGTGATTTGTCCTCGGATGCGGGCTGGTGCTTTGTTCGAAACATAGCCGTTCGGATTGCCCTTGCCGGGCAATACGGGGATAGACGGAATATTTCCGCGCAAATGCGGCGCGGAAATATCTCGTCAGTCCCCGCATTTGCAGATTGTGCCCCTGGCCTTGCAGGCGGATTCGATTCTTTCACAGTTTCCATACGGATCGCGGAAATGCCTCGTCAGTCCTCATCAGTCCCCGCATTGCAGCGCGCGGTGATTCCGAAAACGCTGCCACCCGGGACCGTTCCGCGCGACTTGATTAGCAGCCGACCCAATTTTTCACACCTTCGAGGCGAAGCTGTTCCTGGCCGCCAGCCTATTCTTTGTCAGGGAGCTACGGCCGTGCGAGGGACAGTTCCGTCTGTCCCCGGTTTTGCCAGCGGCTGCGTGTCGAATTCGGCCAGGCGAAAACGCCTGCCACCGGGCATCCCGCTATCGAAGCACAACCTTAGCCAGCCCGGCGTTGTTCGCGCTATCTATCGCCCGCAGAACCAGCAGGTGCTCGCCCGGCGACAGATTATCCAGCGTTACGACAAACTTCTCGCGCTGCGAATCGATCACCCCGTCTGCTGCTTCGAGCGGCGTCCAGCCGCCGGCGTCGAGGGAATATTCGCAGCGCCGCAACTGCGACGAGGCATCCACCGCATCGAACAACACCTCGACTTTAGTGCCCGATTTTTGCACCGGTCCAACCGTCACCACCGGTGGCGTGTTGTCGATCAGCACGGGTGAGCTCACCAGGTCCGCTGTGCGCGCCGCCGATGGCGGATTCGCTTCCCGGTCCGAGGCCACCACGCGGAAATAGTACTTGCCGTCCGCAAACACGTCGCCGTCAACGGTCAGTGTGTTCTCGTGCATCCCGCCGCGCATCAGCTTCCACTGCGTTTCCTCCTCGCCCCGAAAGTACAGCGCGTATACCAGTTTGTCGCCGTCGGGATCCTCGGCCTGCCAGGCGATATTGATCTGCGTGTTGCCGGCGCGCGAGAGCGTTTGCGTAGGGGTGCCCGTCGACGGTCCCGCGCTCGCGTCGCCCGTGTCGGTCACGGTCACCGAATACGCCGCGGTCGAGGACTGCGTCGGCGCCTTGCTCTGCGCCGCCGCCGTCACGGTCGTCAGCACGTTGATGCTTTTCACCACCGGCGGCATATTCTGTGGCAGATAAGCTACCGACACGTTGTCGAGAACGGGTGTCGCCCCCGATCGTCCTGTAAACTCCGCTTTCCACTGTATGTAGCGCGCATTCGGACTGGATATGCGCGACCCGGCCGGATCGCTCACCGGTTCCGACCAGTCGCTCCAGGTGCGGTCGGGCCGCACTGAATTGCCGGAACGCGTGCGGAAGCGCAGGCCGGCCCCCGATGCCATCACCGCGCGCCAACTGATGCTGCCCCAGCGCGCCGGGGAGCCGGCGTCGTGGACCGGCGACTCGTACATCCCGCTGTCTCCCGGGCCTTCGCCGAGACGATAGATACGGCCCATGTTGCCCGTCGCGGCCAGCACCGAATTCTCCGCCGGCAGCAGCCGCGTGGCCTCGGCTTCGTTGGTTTGCAGCACCAGCGTCACTTTTCGATCGCGCGAAAGTCCATAGATGCGGCCATTGCCGTCGGTCGAGAACAGAATCTGCTTCTCCAGCGCCAGCAGGTCGTACACGTTCTCATCCTTGGAACTCCACAGCGTCTCCACCGTATTGTCCGGATTGATGCGGTACACGGCCGACTTCTCCACGCCCGCGATATCCGCCACCGGCGTGAACTGCGCGGTGACCTGCGGAGTAGCGGGAGTTGCCGGCTTGAGCGGATCCGGCTGGACCTTGAGTTCGCCGCCGGCCTGCGCGCTTGCCTCCACCGTGATCGTCGTCGGCGGCGCGGTTACTACCGTGTTTCCCGAACCGCTCTGTCCCGCCTGAGCCGCGCTCTGCGCCCGTTTCGATACCGAACCGCCCAGCGCGGCCACATACACCGAGCCGTCGGCGGTGGGAACAATCGCGCGAATCTCCGGCAGGCTGGCGTCGTACAGCACGAACGCCTTGTCCTTCGCCGTCACGCGATAGAGCAGGCCGTTGGGCTCGCTTCCGGCCAGCAGCCGCCCCTGCTGATCGATCGCCAGGCCGGTGATATGTGCCTGCCCGGTGTCATAGTACAGCTCGCCTTTGCCCGCTGCCTCCACGCGATAGATTTTGCCCTGATCTCCCGTGCCGACATACAGCGTCCCGTCAGTAGCGGCCGCCAGCGCCCAGATGTACTTTGCCTTTGGCGCGAAGTACTCGCTGGCCTTTCCGTTTTCGATCCGGTACACCTTACCGTCTGGCGACGTGCCCGCGTAAAGCGCGCCTTTCACATCCACCGCCAGCGCGAACACTTCCGGCTGCTCGGCGGTCCACAACAGCGAGCTCTTGCCGCCGCGGTCGATCCTGTACACTCGCCCGCGATGGCCGGTCGCGACGTACAGCCCGCCGTCCGGCGCATGCGCAACGCTCCAGATCACCGGCTGGTCCGATGAAAAGATGGTCTCGATCTTCGGGGCCAGCGTCAACTGTCCGTCACGGCTGAGCGACACGCCTTCGAAGCGTCCACGGATGAAGTCGGAGTAGGTGTTGAGCTCCCATGCCGTGGTCCCGCTCGACCAGGCGCAGGTGCAAAGGACCGCCGCCAGCAGAATCTGTTTCATTCCCTGATTTCCACTTGAACCGTTTTCGAGCCGGAAATGACGGTATCTCCGCCGCTGATCTCCA
>Ga0070741_10019825_pt1 | contig 10701 bp, 11 predicted proteins | sample Coa_R1_4_FD_66440 | JGI IMG/M metagenome (GOLD analysis project Ga0070741, IMG submission 66440) | Surface soil microbial communities from Centralia Pennsylvania, which are recovering from an underground coalmine fire - Coalmine... | ecosystem: Environmental > Terrestrial > Soil > Unclassified ... | reverse complement strand
ATCGAGCTGGTGGCCCTCACCAATCCCGAGGCCCGCAACGTGGACCCCACCCGCTTCTTCGATCCGCGCTTTGTCCAGGAGCTAGAAGACAGCGGGTTCATCGACAGCCTGTACAAGTAAATAGCGCGGGGGCGATGTATGACCCTGCTACTGACAAACGCCGACGTCGAGCGCGTGCTGACGATGTCCGACTGCCTGGAGGCCATGGAAGCCGCGTTCCACGACCTGGGCACCGGCCAGGCGACCAACCGCCCGCGCAGTCACTCCTATACGCCCCTGACGCCGACGAGCTATTACCTGTTCAAGTCCATGGACGGCGCGCTGCCGCGCTTCGGCGTGCACGCGCTACGGATCTCGTCGGACCGCGTCGAGGAGCAGACCGTGGACGGCCGGCGCCGTCGCGAGAAGCTGCCCGTCGCGCCCGGCGGCAAGTATCTCGGCCTGGTGCTGCTATTCAGCATCGATTCGCTGGAGCTGCTGGCGATCATGCAGGACGGCTACCTGCAGAAGATGCGCGTCGGGGCGACGAGCGGCGTCGCGGCCAAGTGCCTGAGCCGTCCCGACAGCCGCGTGCTGGGCCTCATCGGCGCCGGCTGGCAAGCCGACGCGCAGGTCCGCGCGCACTGCGCCGTGCGGCCCATCGAGCAGGTGAAGGTCTACGCGCCCACCCGCGCCCACCGTGAGGGCCTCTGCGCGCGCCTGGGCGGCGAGGTCGGCGCCGAGCTGCGGCCGGTCGCAAGCGCCCGCGAGGCGGTCGAAGGCTCGGACATCGTCGCTTGCGCCACCAACTCCCTCACCCCCGTCTTCGACGGCGATTGGCTGGTGCCGGGCCAGCACGTGAACTCCCTCCAGCGCGGCGAGCTGGACGACCTCACCCACGAGCGCGCCGACATCATCGTCACTCGCGCGGCCGAGCAGTCCACCCACTGGGCCCCGCCCCATGCCACGATCGCCGAGATGCATCTGCACGGCAGCCCGCCGGCGGCCTGGACGAGGAAGCTGCGCGAGCTGGGCAAGGTCATGACGGGCGCGCAGCCGGGGCGCACCGCCCCGGACCAGATCACCCTCTTTGGGGGCAGCGGGACCGGGCCCAGCTCCGGGCTCGGTATCCAGTTTGCCGCGGTGGGCGCGGTCATCTACCGCCGCGCGCGGGAGCAAGGGTTAGGGCAAGAAGTGCCTGGCGCGCTGTTCCTGCAGGACGTTCATCCGTAAGACCGCCCTGGGCAAATCGGGCGGCGCCCCTTGCGGCCATGCGTTAGCATATCTTAGGAGCAGGCGGCTTGCGGGCGCGGTCCGCCGCTGCTCGTGGGCCCGGGTCTCACAAGCGGCAGCAACCATCCGTGCGGCGCGGGGCCCGACGAGCGAGCCCGGGTCTTGCCGTCCAGCCCGGTCGGGATCGAATCCAGCCAACGGGACACGAGGATAGCGTGGCGACGACTACCACCGATCGCGTGCGGGATGATGCAGCACCCATCGCCGCGGCGCCGAGCCGGCAGGCCGGCCAGCCGGCCTGCCGGCTGCTGGCGAGCGTGGCCGGCGCGCTGCCGCTGCTCGCCGACCTGTTGCACGCCGACCTGCTGCTTTACGTGCCCGATGGCCCACGGCTGGCCGTCCGGGCGCACGCTCAGCCCCACCCGCTGCCGTCGCTGTACGGGACCTCGCAGGAGGGGACGCGAGGCGGGCCGGGCGCCCAGGGCGTGCGCGTACTCTTCGACACGGGCCGCTGGCGCTCCGGGGTCAATGGCCTCCTCGTGCGCGGCGCGCCCGCCGTGCAGGAGGTTTTTCCCATCTACGACGGCGACGCGCTCGTCGCCGCGCTCAGCGTCGAGACCAACGTCCTCGAATACGAGCGCATGCGGCACAAGGAGCAGGTGCTGCGGGAGGCGCTGGCGAGCATTCGGCAGACGGTGCTGGAGGGCAAGCTGCAGGGCGCAGAGCGCCTGGGCCGCATTGGTGAGCACGACGGCCTGCTGGTGATTGATGGCGAGGGGGAGATCCAGTACATCAGCACCGTGGCCGAGAACCAGTACCGTCGCCTCGGCTATCCCGAGAGCCTCCTGCATAGCCAGATCTCCGAGCTGGACACAAACGAGTACATCTGTTTCAAGGCGATGGAGCAGGGCGTCTGCCTAGAGCAGCGGATCGAGGAGCAGGACCAGATCTGGATCAAGCGCGTCGTGCCGTTGCCGCAGGCGCCGCGCCGCGGCTGGTGGGCGCGCTTCCGGCGGCCCACCGTGCAGCCGGCGGGGGCGCTCATTGCCATCCAGGACATCACGGACGAGGTGCGCAAAGAGCAGGAGCTGAAGATCAAGTCGGCGATGATTCGCGAGATCCACCACCGTGTAAAGAACAACCTGCAGACGATCGCGTCCCTGCTGCGGCTCCAGGCGCGGCGCTCCAGCCCCGAGGTCGCCGAGAGCCTGCGGCTTAGCGTCAATCGGATCCTGAGCATCGCCGTCATCCACGAGTTCCTGTCGCACGGCGAGGCGAGCGTGATCAACATCCACGAGGTGTGCTACCGCATCCTCACCGAGGTCACGCAAGGGATCCTCGACCCCGGGAAGAACATCAGCCTGACGCTGGAAGGCCACAACTACTACCTAGCCACGCAGCAGGCGACGACCTGCGCGCTGGTGGTGAACGAGCTGCTGCAGAACGCCGTCGAGCATGGGTACACTAACCGGAATGAGGGCACGATCCAGGTCCAGTTGCGCGACACCGCCGACAGCATGCTCATCGAGATCCGCGACGATGGCGAAGGGTTGCCGCCGGGCTTTGATCTACAGCGGGATGGCAGTCTCGGGCTGCACATCGTCGATTCGCTCGTGCGTGACGACCTCAAGGGGCAGTTTGAGTTACGCTCGGACCATGGGGTGACGGCGCTCATCTCATTCCCCCGCTGGCAGCTCCGCGACCCGCCCAGTCACCTGCGGATCGAGGCGTGAGTCTGCCGCCGCGCCAGCGCCGCCCGCGGCGCCGCCCCAGCCCACCAGCGCCCGCTCCAGGGAGGACGCCATGAGTGTCACTCGCATCTTGATCGCGGAAGACGAAGTCGTGCCCCGCATGGACCTGAAGGAGACGCTGCAGAACCTGGGCTACCAGGTAGTCGGCGTCGCGGCTGACGGCCGGCAGGCGGTCGACCTTGCCCGTGAGCTACGGCCCGATCTGGTGCTCATGGACATCAAGATGCCGGAGCTGGATGGTATCTCGGCCGCGCGCATCCTCCTCGAGGAGCGGGTATCTGCGGTGTTGCTCCTGTCGGCCTACTCGGATCGCGACCTCGTCGAGGGCGCCAACGAGGCCGGTGTGCTCGGCTACGTGACCAAGCCGTTCGCCGAGGCGCAGCTTGTTACCGCCATCGAGGTCGCCGTGGCACGGTTCCGGGAGCTGCAATCGCTGGAGAAGGAGCTTGGTGACACGCGGGCGGCTCTCGAGACGCGCAAGCTGGTCGACCGCGCCAAAGGCGTCCTTATGGACCGGCACGCCCTAAAGGAAGAGGAGGCGTTCCGGCGCATCCAGAAGCTCAGCATGGACAGCCGCAAGTCCATGCGCGAGGTCGCGGAGGCGATCTTGCTCGCGCGCCAGGCCGAGGGCTGAGCGACCACGCCGCCGGCGCCCCGCCGGCTATCCGGGCGCGCGGAAGAACGAGAGCCAGTTCGCGCCCATCACCGTGGCGAGCAGCACCACCAGCGAGAGCAGCACGGCCATCGCCAGCAGCCCGATGGCCAGCGCCAGCATGAAGCCGCAGCCAAACTTGAAGCCATCGCCCACGGAAAAGCTAACCGGGTTGCGCGCGGAGCGACCGGTTGGCCAGCCAGGCCCCCGGGGCAGGTCGTTGGGACCCGGCGCGAACGTGCGCCCCAGCATGCGCCTCCGTTTGGGCCAGCGGAGATAGCTCGCGGCAGCGGCACCGCGGCGATGAAGCGGGCGGCCGGTCGGCCGGGCTATTCTAAGCATCCCCTCTAGTTGCCGGCAAGCGTTGCCCCGGCCGGCGGCCCGCGACCCCGCATGAGCGTCTGGCGGAGAGGCTTTGCCGGGGGAAAGACCGTGCCACGAGGCGCCAAGGCTTGACAGGATTAGGCATGCCCGCGAGAATCGGAAGGGCGGCGACGTGCGCCCCCGGTCGCGGCGTCTGGCGGCGGTCCCGCCGCGAACCGGCGAAGGAGTCGGGAACCATGGTGGTTGGTGAAGCCTGGGAACTCGCGATCATGTTCGTCCTCGTGCTCGGCAACCTGGCGCTCCTCGTTCTGCTCCAGCGGTGGTTTGGTCTGACCTAGAGCGAGTGCCATGCCGATCTACGACTACCGCTGCGCCGGCTGTCGGCGCCGAATCAGCCTCCTCTTCCAGACGTTCGCCGCCGCGGAAAACGCCACCTGTCCGCATTGTGGCTCGCGGGACCTGGCGCGTCTGGTCACGCGTTTCGCGGTTGGCCGCTCGGAAGAGAGCCGACTGGACGCGCTGGCGGACCCCGCCACCTTCGGTGATCTCGATGAGAACGACCCGCGGAGCGTAGCTCGCTGGGCGCGACGCATGGGGCAGGAGTTCGGTGAGGACCTGGGCGACGACTTCGGCGAGATGGTCGACCAGATGGAAGCGGGCGAGCTGCCCGATGAGGACGGCGGCAGCGAGGGGGGCGAGGCGCTCGACTAGCCTGCTGGTTCGAGAGCAGGAGCCCCCGCTGGGCAGCCCAGCGGGGGCTCTTGCTGTCCGACGGGATACCGGCTACTCGGTGTATGCCTTGAGTTTCCGCGAGCGCTGCGGTTGGCGCAGCTTGCGGAGCGCCTTCGCCTCGATCTGTCGGATCCGCTCGCGGGTCACGCCCAGCGCTTCGCCGATCTCCGAGAGCGTGTAATACTTGCCGTTTTCCAGGCCGAATCGCATCTGCAGCACCCGTTGCTCGCGGTGGCCGAGCGACGCGAGCACGCTCGCCATGTAGTCGCGCAAAAGCGAGCGCGCCGCTGCTTCTTCCAGGTCCTGCGCCGCCTCGTCTTCAATGAAATCGGCCAGCAAGGCGTCCTGGTCGTCGCCCACCGGCGTCTCGAGAGAGATCGGCTGGGGCAGAATCTTCAGGATTTCCCGCACTTTCTCGGCGGGCATCTCCATCGCTTCACCGATCTCGGCGGGCGTTGGCTCGCGGCCAAGCTGCTGCTGGAGGCGGCTGAGGGTGCGCACCAGCCGGTTGATCGTCTCGACCATGTGCACCGGGATGCGGATGGTGCGGGCGTGGTCCGCGATAGCGCGCGTCACGGCCTGCCGAATCCACCACGTCGCGTAGGTGCTGAACTTGAAGCCACGGCGGTAGTCGAATTTTTCGACCGCGCGCAGCAAGCCCATGTTGCCTTCCTGAATGAGGTCAGGCAGCGGGATGCCGCGATTCATGTAGCGGCGCGCGACGCTCACGACGAGGCGGAGATTGGCCTCGATTAGCTGGCGGCGCGCGTCGTCGCCACGCGCCACGGCCAGCTCGAGTTCGGCTACTTCCTCCGGCCGCGCGTCGCCGGCGCGTAGGCGGTTCGCCGCGGCCGTACCGGCCTCGATAGCCATCGCCAGCTTGACCTCTTCGGCGCCCGTGAGCAGCGATACCCGCCCGATTTCCTGCAGGTACAGCGGGAGCGCCTCGCCGGCTAGCTCGGCCTCGCGGACTGTCGGCGCCGTGCGCCCTGCTGGCAGACTGGGACGATCCGCATCATGTTCCGCATCAACCGCGCTCGGGGCCGGAGCGATCCGCATGCTTTCCCCCTCGGACGCGCCGCGCGTCCGCTACGAGATGCGCCTGGCCACCGGGAGCCGGCGCCCGGTCGAACGCGCTGGCCTCGCAAGTCGCGTTCGCCTTCACGGGGGAGCATAGCACCGCGTATGTGTAAAAACGGCCACGTATTGCAGGATTGCGACGTTTGCTAGCTAATATCGCAGGATCGCAACATCCTGTCACGATTCGATACAGCTCCATGTTGCAGTGTCGCAATCAGAGATCACAATCACACTACCGCCGCATCGTCCAGCAGATGGAATACGAGACCGGAGGAGAGCTTGGGGTAGAAGTACGTGGACTTTTGCGGCATGCGCTCGCCCACGTCGGCCACGGCGGCGATTTGTGCGGGCGGGGTCGCGTTCATGAGCACCGCGAAGCTCGCCTTGCCCGCGTCGACAGCGGCGATCGCCTCGGCAGCGTCGCGGGTGTAGATGAGATCCTCGGCCGCGTCGGGGCCAAGCAGCGGCCGCAGCAGCAGGCTGTCGAGCTGGGCCACGTCCAGGGCTTGCCAAGCGGGCAGCCGCTCGCCGGGCAGCCAGCGCGCTGCCTCTGGCCGGGGCCGGAGATACGTGACGGCCCCACGCCGATACAGTGCGAACACCGTACCGGCCGCGGCCCGCCGGTTCAACTCGCTCACCACGCCCGCGACGCCCCCGGCCTCCCCCAGCGGTCGGCTGTTAGCGACGAACCGCTCCGCCAGGAGAGCATCTAGCGCATCACTGGCGCCACGGCCGGCCGGCACGACGCGATGCGTTGGCAGCACGAGCAAGCCGGGGTCGCTCATGGATACGAGGTAGGTCATGACGTACTCGGCGCCGGACCGGCTGTCAGCCGGCGCACCCGCGCGCCGCTCGTCGCGGTAGCGGAGCGCCGTCTCGTAGCGATGGTGGCCATCCGCGATGTACAGCGGGCTGTTGGCCAGCGCGTCGCTGAGCGCCCGGCCGGCGCGGGGCACCGCCCACATCCGCGTCCGGCGGTCGTCCGGCAGCCGCACCTCGGCGAGGGGCGGGGCAGCCTCGACCGCCCGCCATAGGGCGGCGTCGGCCTCGGGCTGGGGCGGATAGAGCATGAAGATCGGGCTGAAATTGGTGGCGCAGGCCCGCAGTAGCTCTAGCCGGTCGGCCTTTGGGCCAGCCAGCGTCTGCTCGTGGGGCAGTACCACGCGCGCGTCCCAGTCGGCCAGCCCTACCGCCGCCATAACGCCGCGGCGACGGTGCGTGGTGCCCTGCCATCCGAAGGTCTCCTCGATAGCGTACAGACACGGCTCGGTCTCGCGGATGAGCACGCCTTCCGCGCGCCAGGCGGCGAGCGTGTCCGCGGCGCGACGGTAGCGGCTAAGCCCTACCACATCGCCCGGCTCGGGCTCGGGCAGCTCCAAGCGGACGGCATTATAGGGGCTCGCCGCGCGCAGCGCGGCTGCTTCGTGCGGCGCAATTACGTCATACGGCGGACAGACCACCGCGCTGAGATCACCCGCCCGGCGCGGCTCGTAGCGCAAGCCGCGAAAACCCCGCACGTCGGCCATGTCTCACCCCCTCGCGGCGCCCTCAGCCACACGGCTCGGCGCCAGCCACAGTCCTTGAATGCAAACGCGCGTCCCTGGGCTGGCCCAGAGCGCCAGCCCGCCCGCGCGCAGGTCGTCGTCGGCCACACGGAGCAGCGGCTCCCCGTCGAGCGCCACCGCCAGCGAGGAGCCGGCGGCGTGCACTGCTAGCTCATGCCACTGCCCAACGGATACGCCAAGGTTGCGCGCCGCTAGCAAGGTCGTCGCACCTGCGCTGCGGCGGTAGAGACGCACGTGGTCGTTGCGCGTGTCCACGCGGGCCAGATAGTAGTCGTCCGTGCCGTTGTAGCGAAACGCTAGCCCGTAGGCCTCCGTCTCTCCCGGCGCGGTGCGCGCGAGCACGCGAGCCGTGAAGTCGGCCGGGGGCGGCTCGGCAAGGGGGCGCCACGCCTCGCCGCTGGCGTCGTGGCACACGCCGCTGCCCTCGCCTTGTGCCCCGCGAGCCGGCCGCCAGGCGGGCGCTGCCGCTTGCGCCTCCTCGTCCGCCGGGGCCACCGCCGCTAACGGCCAGGCATCCGCCGCCGGCGGCGGCTGGGCTAGCTCTGTCCACCAGGCGGCATCGCCTGGCGACGCGCGTGCGCCGCCGCAGCCCACGGTCAGCGCGACAGCGAGCGGCGCCAGCAAGAAGCTCCTCAGCGGCCGTCGGGCAGGAGCAACACCAGCAACGCTCCCGCGCACAGGCCCGCCCCGTACGGCAGGAACGTGCGCGCGCCCGCCCGCCGGGACGCCAACAGCGCCAAGGACACGACGGCCACCAGCACGCCGCCAAAGAACAGCGCCGGGAGCACCCGCTGGATACCGACCATCGCCCCAATCATCGTGGCAATCGTGATATCGCCGCTCCCCATCGGCTCCTGCCCGCGGTAAAGCAGCCGCCCGATCCAGTACAGCGCGAAAAACAGCCCGCCCCCGGCCAGCGCGCCCAAGAGCGCGCCGAGCGGCCCCGTGGCCGTGAGCGGGCTCAGCAGCAACCCCAGAAGCACGCCCGGGTAGCAGACAACGCCATAGACCCAGCGGTGCCGGAGGTCGATGACCAGTACCCCGAGCAAGAACACCGCGAAGACCGAGTTCACGACGAGCGTGAGCGAGGGACCGTAGCGCCAGGCAAGCGCGAGAAAGAGCGCTGCCGCGGGGAGCTCCAGCCCGCTGCCCCGGGCCACGACGGGGGCGTCGCAAGCGGCGCAGCGTCCGCCACCCCGCTTTATCCAGCCACTTAGGGCCTTCGGTCCGAGACGGCGCTCGCAGCCGGCGCAGCGAGGACGGGCCAGCGCGTGGCTGCGGGGCAGCTCGTAGACGACCGCGTTGAGCGCCCAGCCGACCAGCCAGCCGACGCCGCCCCAGAGCCACTCCATGCCTGCGGCTTCTCTCCTCCGTCCGGAGCAATACGAAGCCCGCGACCGGACGACGCCGCGTCGCGCCGGTGCGGGCCGAGAGCGCGGGGGACAACCGAGCGGCCGCCGAGCTAGCGACCAAAGAATTTGATGGGCACACCACCCGCCTTCTGCCCCGCGTCGGTCTGTTGGTAGGCCAACACGCTCAGGCGGGCCGCCACGGCCCCGGCCACCTGGCGGAAGGCCTCCGCCTGCGCGGAGTTGGGCGCTACGACGACCACCGGCCGCCCCTGGTCGCCCCCCTCGCGGATCGCCGGGTCCAACGGAATCTCGCCGAGGAACGGCAGGTTGGCACGCTCGGCGAGGCGGTGGCCACCGCCCGTACCGAAGATATCCGTCCGCGTGTTGCAGCACGGACAGGTGAAGTAGGCCATATTCTCCACGATGCCGACGATCGGCACTTCGAGCCGCCGGAACATCGCGATACCCTTGACCACGTCCTGCAGCGCCACGTCCTGTGGCGTGGTCACGATGACGACGCCAGACAGCGGCACGATCTGGCTCAGGCTGAGGGGCGCGTCGCCGGTCCCGGGCGGCAGATCCACCACCAGGTAGTCCAGGTCGCCCCACTTCACGTCGCGGACGAACTGCTGGATGGCGCTGTGGACCATCGGGCCGCGCCAGATGACCGCTTGATCGTCTGGGCCAAGGAAGAAACCGATCGAGATCAGCTTGATTCCGTAGGCCGTGATCGGGATGATCTTGCCCTCGTCGCCCCGCACCTCGGGAGCCTGCTTGATCCCCATCATCAGCGGTATGTTGGGTCCGTGGATATCGGCGTCCAGCAGCCCCACGCGCGCGCCCGTTGCCGCGAGCGCTAGCGCAAGGTTGACCGACGTCGTGGACTTGCCCACGCCGCCTTTGACGCTGGCCACAGCCACGACGTGCTTTACGCCTGGCAGCACTCGCTCCTGCGGACCCTGCGGCCCACGGCCGAGGGTGGTGTTGGCCTTCATCGCCACGGTGACCTGCCGCACGCCCGGCAGGGCCATCACCACCCGCTCCGCGGCCGCCTTCATCTGGTCGCGCACGGGACAGGCGGGAGTGGTGAGCACGATGTCAAAGCTAACGTGCCCGTCCTGGATCTTCACGTCCTGCACGAAGCCCAGCGACACGATGTCGCGGTGCAGGTCCGGGTCCTGAATCGTGCCCAGAACGCGCAGCACGTCGTCCTGAGATACGGTGGCAGCCATCGTGTTCCCCATTCCAGTCGCGAGAGGCAAGTGCCGGCCATGGATTGCCGCCACACTCATTTTCATCATAGCACACGGGCAGAGCGGCTCTGTCCCGGCGGGCAGCCTGACGTGTTCTCGAACGGCGACGTCGCGGCGCCTATTATGACTGCGCCGCGGCCGGCGCGTCGCCCCCGCTGGCGCGAGCGACGTCGAGGACCTCGATATCGGTGCCGTACCGCTTGGTCACGTAGTGGGCCGCGTTCGCGAGCCGGTCGACGATGGCCACCAGGCGATCGGTCGCCTCACGTATACGGGCGCACAGTTCCTGGGCGGCGGGGTCAGCGCCCGGGCGGTGGGCCAGCAGCTCCGCGTAGCCATAGACCTCGCTGAGACTCTGGTTCACCGCATCGGGGATTGCGAGCGCCATATGCCGAATGGCCTGGTCCTGAGCTGCTTGCCGCTCCGCTTCCAGGCGATCGCGCGCCAGGAGTAGCATGCGGATCCGGCGCGACGTCGCGCCCCAGACGCGGACACGGGCCAGTACCTCGCTCAAGTCGAACGGCTTCGTCACGTAGTCGTCGGCGCCGCGCTCGAAGCCGAGCTGTTTGTAGGCCGGCGTGTCCAGCGCGGTCAGCATGATAACGGGCAGGTAGGGCGCGGTCGGAGGGCGCTCGCGGACGCGCGCGCACAGCTCCAGGCCGTCGATGTCCGGCAGCATCAGATCGAGCAGGAGCACGTCGGGCAGCTCATCCTCCAGCGCCGCCAGAGCGGAACGACCGTCGCCCACTGAGCGCACTCGATAGCCTTCGGCCTCGAACG
>Ga0070741_10019824_pt1 | contig 10701 bp, 6 predicted proteins | sample Coa_R1_4_FD_66440 | JGI IMG/M metagenome (GOLD analysis project Ga0070741, IMG submission 66440) | Surface soil microbial communities from Centralia Pennsylvania, which are recovering from an underground coalmine fire - Coalmine... | ecosystem: Environmental > Terrestrial > Soil > Unclassified ... | reverse complement strand
CAGCCGGTAATAATCCCGCTGCGGAATCGGGTCGTACTTGTGGTTGTGACACCGGGCGCAGCCAACCGTAAGGCCCAGGACCGCGCTCGTGACCGTCTGGATGGTTTGGCTCACGACGCCATAGCGCTCCGGCATGGTGTTGAGCTCGTCATGGTCTGTATCGTCGGACGCCGTTCTCAAGAACCCCGTAGCGGTCAGGCATTCAATAATCTCGGGCGTGAACCGGGTGGCATTGCGCCAGTCCACGAGCTCGTCACCCGCGATCTGTTCCAGCAGGAACCGGTCGTAGGGCTTGTCGGCGTTGAACGCGTTAATGACATAATCCCGATAGCGATACTTGCCGTCGAGCATCTTATAGTCCTCGACAAGGTGATCGAGTCCCTGATTATCGACATAACCCGCGGCATCCAGCCAGTGCCGTCCCCATTGCTCTCCAAAGTGTTTCGATGCCAGCAGGCGATCGAGAAGGCGCTCGTACGCCTCGGGAGACCTGTCGGCCACAAACGCCTCCACCTGTTCGGGCGAGGGCGGCAGGCCGGTCAGGTCAAAGGAAGCACGGCGAATCAGCGTGCGCCGGTCAGCGTCTTGGGAGAACCCAAGCGATTTCTGTTCGAGCTTCGCCAGCACGAACGAGTCGATCGGCGAGCGCACCCGAGCCTTTTGCTTTACCTGCGGGATCTGAGGGCAGGCCGGCTTCTGAAAAGCCCAGAACTTCCGGTCCTGATCACTGATGGACGGAGCTTCTGCGGAGTGCGCGGCCGGCTCCACGCGGCCCGGCTCGGGCAGAATGCCCGGCGCACCCGCATCGATCCAGCGGCCGATGGTGGCGACTTCTTCGCGGCTGAGCTTGCCATCTTTGCCGGGCGGCATAGCCTGCGTGAACACCTTCTGGTACAAAACACTCTTTTCCGCAGACCCTTTCACCACCACAGGACCGTGCTCGCTGCCTTTCTGAACGCCGGCGGCGGTTCGCAGGTCCAGTCCGGCTACAGCCGTTCCCGCGCCGTGGCACGATGCGCACTTCGCGGTCAATACCGGCAGAACGTCACGTTCGAATTGGGGCGTCGGTGTGGGAGAGCCATCCGCCAAAAGCAGGCAGGTGGCGGCGAACGGAAAAAGCGCGCGGAGGCTACTTGTCAACGATCTTGTTGACATATGCCGATTCATTATACTTCAACTGCGCCCGAGGCGGATTCCGGAAACGGCCTCGCGCGCAAAATTTCGTTTGACACTGTACGGCTTTAAAGACAAAATAACACCATTGTCAGCGTAATTGTCAACAACCGGTGAATGGAGGAAGTACGCATGCGACCATGTCCCTCTGTCGCGCGATGTTTGGCGGCAGCAGTGTTGCTGCCGTGGATGTCCGGAGCGTTGCTGGCGCAGGCGGTTTCCGGATCGATCACCGGCGCCGTCCTGGACGCCTCAGGCGCGGCCGTTCCGAATGCTACAGTCACCATCACAAACCAGGCCACCGGCGTCGCCATCAACACTGTTTCGAATGAAGCGGGATACTACAACGCTCCCAACCTGATCGCCGGCGCCTACCGCGTCGACGTCAGCGCTTCCGGCTTTCGCCGATCCGAGCAGAAAGATATCAACGTGAACATCGGGGCGGTCACGCGCCTCGATGTGCACCTCGAAGTCGGCAACATTCAGGACACGGTGACGGTCACCGGGACCGCACCCTTGCTGCGGGATGAAAAAGTCAATCTGGGCGGCACACTCGGCACACTGGAGCTGCACTCGCTGCCTACGTTTGGCCGGAACCCGACGGCGCTCGCCAAGCTACAGCCGGGGGTTGTGGAGGCTCCAGGGCAGCAGGGTATTCCGAGCGCGGGAGGGTCCGGCTATTTTTCCGTGAACGCCAATGGCCAGCGCGCTCAGCTCAACTACCAATTGCTGGATGGCGTGGATGATACCGAAGGCGTGGGCGGCGGCGCCCCAATTGTACCGACCGTGGATGCGCTGCAAGAGTTCACGGTCAACACGAGCAACTACGACGTCGAGTTCGGCCAGGTTGCGGGTGCGATGACCATCATGACCACGCGGTCCGGCACGAATTCCTGGCACGGCAGCGCCTATGATTACAATCGCGTCAACGCGTTGTTCGCTCGTAACTCGTTCACGGAGCCAACGGGTCCCGGCCACTATGTCTGGAACCAGTTTGGCGGCACTCTTGGCGGACCCATTGCGCGCAATAAGCTGTTCGTCTTTACTCACTACCAGGGCATCCGGCAGCGGTCCGGCGGAAACATTCGAACGACCTTCCCGACGCAGGCGTTCCGCCAGGGTGATTTCAGCGCCCTAACTCGAAATCCGATCTTCGATCCGAATACCGGCGGGCCGGGAGGCGTTGGCCGCCAGCAGTTTCCCGATAACAAGATTCCCCTCAGCCGCATCAATCCGGTGTCGCAGAACCTGTTAGCTCTGATCCCGCTGCCAAATCTCCCCGGCAACGATCAGAACTTCATTGCGCCGAATACCGCGCCCATCAACCAGGACACGGGCACGATTCGCGCCGATTACACCCTGAGCGATGCCAATCGGCTGTTCGTGCGCTACACGCGGCAGAATGGCGACCAGGCGTCGTCCGTGCCGGCCTATGGGCGTGCTGTGTATCCGGATGGCTTTGTAGCCGTTGGAAACCAGAACAGCCTGGCCGCCGATTTCACGCATGTTTTCCGTCCCAACCTCTTGCTCGAGACGCGCTTCGGCTGGACGGCGCGGGAATGGAAACAGGACGCGGTGGACCAGACGGCGAAAACGTCGGCGGAGATTGGAATTCCCAATCTCAACGATGCCTGTCCGGACTGCGGCGGCCTCGCAAACTTCCGGGTCGGCGGTCCGGTAGGCGGCTTTAATGTGGGCAACAGCGACCATGCCCACCAGGTGGATAACTTCGGCGGCTACAATTTTGTTGCGGTCACGAACTGGACGCACGGATCCCATAACGTAAAGTTCGGCGCCGACACGAATTTCACTTGGCGCGACCGCCGCGACAGCTCTTCGCAGGGAAATTTTGGCTGCGGTAACGGCAGCCTGTGCGATGGAAATGGCTTCGCGCAGTCGATCACAGGAAGCCCCGCGGTGCCCGGATCGGGTCTCTCGATGGCCTCGTTTCTGCTCGGGATGCCCAGCACGTTCCAGCGGATTATTTACGCCCGCGGTCTGCCTCTAGCCACGCAGAACCGCGTCGCGGCCTACATCCAGGACACATGGAAAGTAACTCGCAAGCTGACGCTGAATCTCGGTCTGCGGTGGGATTATATCGGTTATCCGCGATCGCCCGATCCCGGGGGGATCGCCAACTTTAACTTCAGCAATGCATACACGATCATCAGCAACTTCGGCGACAGCTCTTCGACCGCCAACGTGGATGATAACTTCAAAGATTTCGGCCCGCGTATCGGGTTCGCATATCGCGTGACGGAGAATACGGTGGTCCGCGCGGGATTTGCACGTACATATTCGATTGGATTTTTCGGCGCGAACTTCGGTGCGATCACCAATGATTGGCCCAATGCAACACGGCAGAAACTGGTCCAGAACGACCCCTACTCGCCCGTGCTGAACTTACAGCAGGGTCCTCCAAAGTTCGTCTCCGGTTTTGACATTCTGCAGGCAGCCGGCAATCCGGGGCAGTATCCGACGCCGCTCGATTCCGCCGCCTTCGGCATGGACCGGCACAATCCCGATCACTCGATTGACCAGTGGAATCTCGCAATTCAACACCAGTTCCTAAACGATTTCACTGTGACGGCCGCCTACGTGGGCAATGCGGGACGGCACGTCTTCTACCGCGTAGACTATAATGCGGCGCCTCCGGGGCCGGGGAGTTTCAGCTCCCGGCGCCGCTTCGGAAGCATTGGTTTTAACGTAAATGCGTACAATCAAAGCAATCAGAGCAGCACGGGATATCATGCGCTGCAGTTGCAAGCCGAAAAGCGATACGGTAAGGGTATTTCGTTGACCACGGCCTTGACCTGGAGCAAGTCGTACGATTTCGGTGCGCACAACGCGATGTACCCCTTTAACAGCAATCTGGATCGCGCTCTACAGGACAATGACCGCGCTTTGGTGCTGGTAGTGGGGCACGTCTGGGATCTGCCGTTCGGAGCCGGCCGGAAGTATCTCAGCAAGCCGGGCCCTGCCCGCTTGCTTTTGGGAGGCTTCCAGTTTTCAGGAATTACGCGCTGGATGTCCGGGTCTCCCTTCACGCCAACTGTGGGTAATACTGCTTCGCTCAACTCCGATTGCTGCACCTTACGCCCGAACCGCATCGGGGATGGCGGCCTGGACAATCCGAACCGCGACCGATGGTTTGATACGAGCGCCTTCTCCGTCCCCGGGCTTTATCAGTACGGCACGGCGGGGCGTAATATTCTGCGCGGGCCTAGCTTCGCCGCAGCGGACTGGTCGCTTGCAAAATCGTTCCACTTTACGGAACAGGCGCGCCTGGAGCTGCGCTGGGACGTGTTCAACGCGCTGAACCGAACGAACTTGAGCAACCCTGTGACGGCTATTGATTCTTCGACTGCCGCGCGTATTACGGGTCTCGCTCATCCGATGCGCCGGCAGCAAATAGGAGTACACTTTTTGTGGTGAGTTCACGCAGTCACGGCGCTCTGATTATCGTTATCTGCGCCGTTCTGCGGGCCGGCACTCCGAATCTGGAACCGGCGATCCGGTTGCTTGAAAGTGGTGACTATTCCCGGGCCTTACCGTTGCTTGAGCGGGCGGTAACAGAAGATCCGAATTCCGCCGAGGCCCACAACTACTATGGCTTCGCACTCGGACGCTCGGGTTCGCTCCAGCAGGCCATCGGGCAACTCCGGGCTGCGACCAGGCTGAATACCAAGTACGCCGAAGCGTTTTACAATCTCGGCGCAGCCCTCTCGCTCGACGGGCAGTACACAGCGGCCGCGGAAGCCCTGGAGACGGCGGTTGCGCTGCAACCCGAATTTCCCGAAGCCCTGTTTCAACTTGGAGACGCACTTACGCGGAGGGGACAGGCGGCAAGAGCGATAGCCGCTTTAGAAAAGGCCGTCCAACTTCGTCCCGACATGGCGCACGCTCATAATCAGCTTGGGCTTCTCTATACGCGGGAAGGAAAAACGGAACAGGCGGTTGCGGCATTTCGCAGAGCCGTTGGAGCGGCCCCCAATTCGGCCGAGTCTCACAACAATCTGGGCGTCGCGCTGCACCAGACCGGCGCGCTTGAGGATGCGGCGGGTGAGTTCCAGCGCGCCGTGGATCTAAATCCGAAGTTTGTGCCGGGGCTGCGAAACCTGGCGCAGGCGATGCGCGACAAGGGCGAGTTCGCGGCCGCGATCGGCTACTACCGCCGCGTGGTTGCTCTGGAGCCGGACTCAGGGGCGGCGCACGCAGACCTGGGATTCACTCTGAAGCGGAACGATCAGCTCGCTGAGGCCACGCGCGAGCTTCGCCGCGCCGTCGAGCTTGCGCCGGACATGGCCCGCGCGCATTTCCAATATGCCGAGGCGCTCTCGCAGGCAGGTGATGCGGAGACCGCGCTCCATGAGTACGCAGAGGCCGCCCGCCTGAGCCCGCGCGATGCCGAGTTCCAGTTGAAGTACGGGATTGCTTTGTCGCGTACGTCTCCCGTCCAGGGAATCGAAGAGATCCGCAAAGCGATCCGGCTGGACCCGGACAACGCCGGTGCGTATAGCGCACTCGGTACCGCCCTGCGCCGCACAGGAGATGCAGCCGGAGCGCGCGAAGCTTTCGCCCGGTCGAAAGAACTCGGCGCAGCATCCGACCGCCACTCCCAAGCTGTCGTCTATACAAACAAAGGGATCGAGAATCTGAAAAAGGGAGACGCCGCGGGCGCGCTGGAGGTGTTACGGCTGGCGATAGCCGCGGAGCCGGGATTCGCGGATGCGAATCACTATCTGGGTATCGCGCTTGCCGCAAAGGGTAGATTGACAGAGGCGGCACAGGCATTTCAGGCCGCCATTGCTGCGAAACCGTCGGACCCGGAAATTCATTTCAACTATGGGATTGCGCTCGAGCGGCAGCGGAATTGGCCCGCGGCAGCGCGCGAATTTCGGACTGTCCTGGAACTTCGGCAGGGCCATCCAGAGGCCCGCTGCTTCTTGATCGATGCCCTCCGCCGGTCCGGCGACGATGCCGCCGCCCGATCCGAATCGGAAAAGATTTCCGTCCCTTGCAGTCTTCGCTCTGCGCGATGATCAGCTGCCGGTCGATCTTACGGTGGCCGCTTCTCTTCAACGCAGCACGCTTCTTGCGCGGCGCAGATCCAGGCTCCACGCCGTTATTCCGCGACATAGCGCGATCCGCGGGGCTCGTCCATCCAACGGTATTCGGCGGCTCCAAAGAGAACCGCTATATACTCGAAACCACCGGGTGCGGCGCTGCGTTCTTCGACTACGATAACGACGGCTGGGTGGACATCTTCCTGGTGAACGGCACGACGTTGGAGCCGGGCCGCGGCCCTCAACCGAGCAATCGCCTGTACCGCAATAACCGCGACGGAACGTTCACCGAGGTCACCGAGCGAGCCGGCTTACTTCGCAGCGGCTGGGGCCAGGGGGTCTGCATCGGCGATTACGACAACGATGGCTTTGACGACCTGTTTGTCACCTACTGGGGCCAAAATGTGCTGTACCACAACAACGGCGATGGCACATTTACCGATGTGACACGCAAAGCCGGCCTGCTGAGTGAACGAACGCAGTGGGGCGCGGGGTGCGCATTCATCGATTACGATCTCGACGGCCGGCTGGATCTGTTCGTAACGCGCTATATCGATTTTGATCCGAAGACCGCGCCGCTTCCCGGAACCGGATCCTGTATGTACCAGGGGCTTCCCGTGAACTGCGGGCCGCGCGGCTTGCCGAAGGCCAAAAACAGCCTGTTCCGCAACAACGGAGACGGTACGTTCACGGATGTCACCGCAAAAAGCGGCATCGGTAAGGCCGCGCCAAGCTACGGACTGGGTGTGTTGACGGGCGATTTCAATAATGACGGCCGCCCGGATATCTATGTGGCCAATGATTCCGATCCAAGCTATCTTTTCTGGAACAACCAAGACGGAACCTTCACGGAAGGCGCTCTGGAAGCAGGCGTGGCCACCAGCGCGGACGGCCGAAACCAATCCGGGATGGGCGTTGCCGCCGGCGACTATAATGGCGACGGGCTGCTGGACATATTCAAAACCAACTTCTCTGATGATCTGCCCAATTTATACCGGAATCTCGGCCGCAATTTTTTCGAAGAAGATACGACCGCTGCGGGGCTCGGCGTTAACTCAAAGTATCTCGGTTGGGGCTGTGGCTTCTTCGATGCCGATAACGACGGTTGGCCCGACATTCTGTATGTGAACGGCCACGTCTATCCGGAGATCGACCGGCTGCGGAAGAGCGTTGGCTACCGCCAGCCCAAAGTTCTGTACCGCAACCTGGGCAACGGAAAGTTCGAGGATGTGTCTAAAGCGGCTGGTCCGGCCTTTCAGACGCTGAGCTCTGCGCGCGGTTGTGCGTTTGGCGATATCGATAATGACGGCCGGATAGAGATTCTGGTCAACAGCATCAATGATGTGCCGCAACTGCTGCGCTGCGAGTCATCTAATGGAAACCACTGGATTACTCTGAAGCTGATCGGCGCGAGATCGAATCGAACCGCGATCGGCGCGCGGGTTCGATGTGTGGCGAATGGGCGCCAGCAGATTGATGAAGTGCGCAGCGGCGGCAGCCTCTACTCGCAGAACGATCTGCGGATCCACTTCGGGCTTGGAAAATCGGCCTATGCCGACCTGATTGAGATCCGATGGCCCGGCGGGCAGGTCGAGCGCTTCGAGCGGCTAGCAGCGGATCGCATCATGACGATCCGTCAAGGCGAAACCCGGCGTCCATCAACCTCTGGTTAGCCAGGGTCCGCCGTTCAGGCCGAGCAGATATGCATTCTGGCTGAACAGCCGGTCATGCAGTTTTTGGAAGTAGTCCTCCACCATCCGCTCGACGCGATTCAGTGGCGCGGTGAGAATCATCTCGACATAGCCTTCATGGTCCTTGTAACGATTCAGAATCGGCGTCTGCGATGAATACGCGCGCGCGACCATGAAGATAAAAGGATTCATGACGGAATTCAGCGTGAGGAATAGTTGCTCGCGCTTGGAAAGCCGCCAGATCGTCTGGTGCAGGCGCATGTCGGCCCGCAGAAACTGCTCATCATCCGCGGTGTCGGCCGCTCTGCGAAGGTCCTTCAGGCAATCTCGGATGCGCCCCTTATCCGGGTCGGTGAGGGACTGGCGCATATACCAGACGCAAAGACCTTCGAGTTTACCCCGGATGCGGAAAACCACATCGATCGACTCGGCCGAAATATCGCGAATAAAACTGCCGCGGCGCGGAATCGTCACGATTAGGCCATCGCGCTCCAGCCTCAGCAGCGCTTCCCTTACGGGCCCCCGGCTGCAATGCAGGCGCCGGGCGATATCCTCTTCGATAACCCTCTCGCGAGGTTTGAGCGCCCCCGAATAGATCGCGTTTTTGATGTGCAACTCGACCTTCTGGCTGGCTGAGAGCTTCGCCTTGCGCTCTTTCTCCGAGAGTATCTTCGAACCCATGGAAACATTCTTAATTATACATGCGCAACGAAATACACTCGTGCAATCGAGATCGTTTACAATCCTGTTGACACTTTGTCTGTGCAAGGTAGAATACGTCTGACATATGGCGGAGTCCGGTGCATGGAATGTTCTCATCACGGGAGGTTGCGGCGATATCGGGCGGGCTACGGCCCGCCGCCTCATCGAAGAGGGCGCGCGGGTCGCAATGCTGGATATTTGCGATAACGAGACCGGCCAGCGAGCCGCGGCTGCTGCCGGCAAGGCCGGATCGGCAGTTTTCCTGCGGTGCGACGTCTCGAGCCGGCAAGAAGTGGAAAGCGCTCTGAGCGAAATCCAATCTAAGTGGGGGCGGCTCGACGTGGCCATCGCCAATGCCGGGATCGTCCGTAATCAGCCTTTCCTGGAGATCACGCCCGAAGCCTGGGCCCGAACGTTAGACGTGAACCTGACCGGTTGTTTTCACGTAGCACAGCTTTCCGCGCGCATCATGAGCCGCCAGAATCCGGATGCCCATGGTATTCGCGGGCGCATTCTGTTCACGGGAAGCTGGGTGCAGGACATGCCCTGGCCTGAAGGAACTTCGTATATCGTCAGCAAGGCTGGGATTAAGGCCATGGCACGCAACATGGCGCAGGAGCTTGCCGACCGCGGCATCCGCGTGAATGTGGTGGCGCCGGGAATTGTGATGGCCGGTCTCAGCCGGCAGGTCTATGAAACCGACCCGGACTTCGGACCGCGTGCTATAGCCGCCATTCCCGTTGGCGAATTTGGAACTGCCGAACAGGTGGCCGACGCCTTTGCATTCCTGTGCAGCCCGCGATCCAGCTACATGACGGGAAGCGTGCTGCTGGTCGATGGCGGCTGCTCATTGGTGAAGAGGAGCTGAAAACATGGAAATCTTCCCTGGAGTTCATCAAATCAGCTCCCGCATCGCGGACCGGCACCTACATCAATATTTGTTTGCAGGCGACAACATCATTCTTCTCGACACTGGCTTCTCGACCACTCCTGCCGAAATCATCCTTCCCTATCTCAAGCAAGCGGGGATCGAACCGCGTCGCCTCACCATGGCGATCAATACCCATGCCGACGCCGACCATCACGGAGGCAACGCACAACTGAAAGAGGCGGCGGGCCGCGTCCTGCTTGGATGCGGCGAAATGGATAAGGCCGTCATCGAAAACCCCGACCGGCTTTTCGCCACACGCTACAACCAGTGGATGGAAGATCATGGTGTCGGCCTGGCGAACAACCCGGAGGCGCAGGAGTGGGTGCGCAGCATGGCGGGACCGCGGCACCGCATCGATATCACCTTTCGCGGCGGTGAAGAAATAGCCCTGCATGACACATGGACGCTGCGCGTGCTGCACGCACCAGGCCACAGCAACGGTCACCTGGCGCTGTACGACCCGCTTCACCAGTCCGTCTTTGTGGGTGACGCGCTGCATGGAAATTATTGCCCTTCCATCGATGGGAAACCATCGCTGCCGCCCGCCTATTTCGCCGTTCTCGCGTATCTCTCGACCATACAGCTATTCGAAAACCTGGATATTCAGTGGATCTACTCCGCGCACTGGCCGCTGTACGGCGGCGCGCAGATCGGCGAATTTCTAGCCGAGTGCCGGCGATTTGTGAGCCGCGCTCAAGAGCAGGTGGAGAGAGCGCTTGACCGCCATCCGCAAGGCCTTACGCTCCGGCGGTGTATCGAAGAGTGCGGACCCCTGCTGGGCGAATGGCCGGAGACGAATCGTTGGCTGCTCATGTATCCCTTGCACGGCCATCTCTCTCACCTGGAACAGCAGGGCGTTGTCCGCCGCGTTCAAAGCATCTGGAAACGCGCGTAGTAAATTGGACGCATGCGGAAATTGCTCGTCTTCAATAACGTGAGTCTCGATGGTTACTTTACTGACCGGAACGGCGATATGAGCTGGGCTCACCGAGGCTCTGACGATCCGGAATTCCGCGCGTTCGTCGGGGAAAATGCAAGCGGAGGAGGTCAGTTGCTGCTCGGCAGGATTACCTACGACCTCATGGCGGCCTACTGGCCGACCCCAATGGCGCTGAAGAATGATCCTGTTGTCGCGGAA
>Ga0070741_10019823_pt1 | contig 10701 bp, 13 predicted proteins | sample Coa_R1_4_FD_66440 | JGI IMG/M metagenome (GOLD analysis project Ga0070741, IMG submission 66440) | Surface soil microbial communities from Centralia Pennsylvania, which are recovering from an underground coalmine fire - Coalmine... | ecosystem: Environmental > Terrestrial > Soil > Unclassified ... | reverse complement strand
AGCTCTCGGACTTTTCGAATATCGGGCGAACCTTACGACATTGAAAAAAATCGAAAGGCCATTTTGCTAGTCCTGATGCCAAGCCGATTCACCGATAATTAAGATGTGTAAAGTCCAGCTAAGGACGTATGGAGACGGGCCGATCCGTTTTCCAGGGAACATAACTCAATGCCAGCTGTATTGGTCGTGGAAGATGAAGCCAATATTCGCCAGTTCGTCATGGTGAACCTGAAAGTGCGCGGTTATGATGTCCTTCAGGCTCCAAGCGCCGAAGAGGGGTTGCAGCATCTGCGAGGTGGCGTACCAAAAGCGCTCATCCTGGACATCAAGTTGCCGGGCATGAGCGGATGGGATATGCTTAAGGTTATTATCGCTGAACCCATTCTACCCCATGTTCCAGTCATTATCATGACCGCCTCGCCCCAGATCGCCCAGACGGGCCAACAGGTCTACCCCCATATCGCTGCGATCCTCATCAAGCCTGTTGGAGCCGCCGATTTGATGATGGCGGTCAAGAAAATCTTTGGATAACGGTTTGGCCTGATGAAAAAAACATTGATCCTGGTTGTTGACGACGATCCAAAGATCCGCAGGCTGCTCACCGTCAATCTTGAGAAGCGGAATTACACCGTCCAAGAAGCGCCAAACGGCGAGCAGGCCATCGCATCTATTGAACAAGTGCCGCCCGACCTGGCGATTCTGGACCTGGTCATGCCCGGTATCAGCGGCAACGAGGTCTGTACCTGGATACGCGAACAGGGCCTGCTGATGCCTATCATCGTCCTGAGCGCCTACGATGAGGAAGCGCTTAAAGTGAAGGCCCTGGACGCCGGGGCCGACGATTACGTCACCAAGCCGTTTAGGATGGACGAGTTTCTGGCCCGAATGCGAGCGGTCATGCGCCGGTCAGCGACATCTGAATTAGCGCCCACGGAGGCGAAAGTCAAGATTGAAGGGCTGACCATTGATGTCACTGCCCGGCGCGCCTTTGTCGATGAAGTTGATATGCACCTCACCCAGACGGAATTTGCACTGCTGGCCGCGCTCGTTAAGAACCGCGACGCTATCGTCACCCACGATGAGCTGCTGGCAAAAGTCTGGGGCGACGAGTACCGAGGGTCCAGTCATTACCTGCATGTCTATCTGGGACGCATTCGCCGGAAGATGGGCGATAAATATAGTGGGCTGCTAGAAACCATCGCCGGGCAGGGTTATCTGCTCCATTCGACCTTCCAGGGTTAGCCCGATCACCCTCTAATCTGTTAGCGTGTAGGTGGAGGGCAAGATGATATCCGAACTCCTTTCCCAATTTCTAGCATGGGTGACTCCGTGATCACAACAGACCAGGGGCGCTTGGAGCGCATTCAAAGCGTTGCTAAGTCGCTGTCGGATGCACGCAACATTCCACAAGTTGCCGAGGTGGTCATCAGTCAGACCTTAACCGCTACAGGTGCTGATGCTGGTTCGCTGCTGCTGATTGATGACAATTCGACGCTTCAAGCTGTCTATGCCATTGGTTATAGGCAGGAAGCGTTGCGGAACGGACAGCGCTTGCCGCTGGACACCCCAATGCCCATTGCAGATGCGGTGCGGACCGGGCAGCCCATCTGGCACAATTCGGGCGAAGCAACAGAGTGCTGGGTCGCCATTCCGCTGATCGTCAACGGGCAGCCCATTGGCGGCATCGGTTTGACCTTTTCTGAAACACAGGTGTTTAGCGCAGCCGATCAGGTATTTATTTCCCTGCTGGCTCAAATGTGCGCGCAGGCCATTGAGCGGGTACGCCTGTACAACGCGGTGCAGGAACAGCGTGAGCGTCTTCAAGTGACACTGGCAAGTATTGGGGATGCGGTTATCACCACCGACACCCACGGACGCATCACCTTCATGAACAGCGTAGCTGAAACTTTGACGGGGTGGACATTCGACAACAGGACGGAGACTCATTTACAGGATGTCTTTTATGTGATCAATGAAGCTACCCGCGAACTCATCGAAGATCCCATCGCAAAAGTCATGCGCGAGAAAAGTGTTGTTGACCTGGGGGACCACCCGCTGCTGATCGCCAGAAGTGGGACCGAGGTGCCCATTGATGACAGCGGCGCGCCAATCCGGGATGAGCAGGGAACAATTATCGGCGTGATCCTGGTTTTCCGGGATATTTCTGAACGCCGACAAAAGGAAACTGCCCTCGACACTACCTTGCAAAGAACGCAGGATCTCTATGAAACCTGCCGCCGGATAGGTCTGGTGACCAGTCCCGACGAGGTCGTGCGAGCGTTGCTGACCAGCCGCTACCTGAGCCACGCCGCGCAGTGTGCTGTTCTGACGTTCAACACGTTATGGAACGATGAGCGACCGGACCGCTTTGAGGTAACAGCTACCTACCGTGCCGATTGGCCGTTGCCGGGCTTCGACCTGAACGGTTCATTTGAAGGCAGTCCGCTTGTTAACCTGCTCACCTGCACGGTTCCGGTCTTCATTGAGGACACCACTACCGATACACGCCTGGACCCAGAAACCCGCCACCTGTTTGCGCGAACGGACACCCGCAGCATGATGATCTTCCCATTGACGGCGGGTCGGCGCTGCTTCGGACTGTTAGCGCTTTATTTCGCTTCGCCGCAGCATTGGAGCCAGGAGGATTATCGCCATATCCAGGTCTTTGTTGATCAGGTGTGCGTCACACTGGATAACGTGCGCCTTTTTGCCGCCGAGGCCCGCGCCCGCCTTGAGGCTGAGGAAGCCAACGAAATCAAGCTCAAGTTTCTGGCGATGATCTCCCACGAGCTACGCACGCCACTGACTTCGATCAAGGGTTTCGCCACGACTCTTCTGGCGACGGATGTGACCTGGAACGCTGAAAGCCAGCAAGACTTCGTTGCGATCATCAACGAAGAGGCTGACAAACTGTCCGAGCTGATCGGTCAACTGCTCGACCTTTCCCGGTTGCAGGCGGGCAAGCTACGCATCCAGCCGGAGCCGCGCAGCTTGAGCGAGATCATCGGCACGGCCATGGCGCAACTTGAAACCATTACGGCTCAACACCGGCTGGTGATTAGGGTCGTTCCCACCCTCCCGCCCGTTATGGTGGATATGCAGCGCATTGCCGAGGTACTGGTCAACCTGGTAGGCAACGCGACCAAATATGCGCCTCCAGCGACCCAGATTACCCTCTCCGCAACAACGCATGAGACTAACTTACAGGTCAATGTGAGCGATGAAGGGCCAGGCATCCCGGTTGAGAACAGGGAAAAGGTCTTTGAAGCCTTTCGACAACTGGAGAACTCGCCGTCTCAGCAAATGAAAGGTCTCGGGCTGGGACTGGCGATCTGCAAAGGCTTGATCGAGGCGCATGGTGGCAAGATTTGGGTCGCTGACACCCATTCCGGGACGACGATGTCCTTCACGCTTCCGATTGCGACCATACACTGAGGCCTAACGACTGAGCATTACAAGCTGAATTCCCCTCATCGGATTCCTTAAGCTTCTGTTTCGGGTTCTCCCTCAATCCTACCTTCGTCTCCACCTCAAACGAAACGCTGCAAACGTTTAGGATTATTTGAGCTTGTGTTTGGGACTTTTTTACGCTTCGCGCAGTAAGCTCAGAACATCACTGCGTTCCAACTTGGCGCAGCGTTAACGAAGAAAGGTATTAGAGAGTATGGAACAAATGGGATGGCTCGCCTGGATTATTGTCGGGGCCGTTGCAGGATGGCTGGCAAGCATCGTGATACGCAGTAGTTTGGGGCTTATCGGCAATATCGTTGTCGGTATCGTTGGTGCGTTCATCGGGGGCTTCTTGTTTAGCGTGATTGGCGCACCCGGTGCAACGGGCTTCAACGTTTGGAGCCTCTTTGTGGCTTTCGTTGGGGCGGTTGTCCTATTGGGTGCGCTCCGCCTGTTCTCCGGGAGAGGCACCCTTCGCGCCTGAGTAAGCCGGATTCCGAATCACGATTGGGATACAAGCCAATTGGCTTGTATCTCCTCCAACAAGCTCACCAATTTTTCGAAAAGGGGATAACCCATGAGCAATGAACGTGTCTACTATAGTCATGACGCCGAAGCACAAGCAATGAGTGATCGAACCCGATTAACCCTGCTCTGCCTGCTGCTTGGATTAGGCATTGGAACGGCCCTGGCTCTTCTCTTTGCCCCATCTTCCGGCAAGAAAACCCGCGCCGATCTCGCTAAAACTGTCGAAGACGGTTTGAACACGGGCCGCGAAGTCGTTGAACCATTGGTCAAGCGCGTCGAAGAAGAATTCGCGGACCTCCGCCAGAATGTTGAAGAGCACGTTACTGCGCTGGCGTGAACGAATCGCTTTCCGTGATCTACCCTAACTCTGCCGATTGCCGGCCAGGAGATCAGGCATGACCAAACAAATGTACAAGGCCCACGACCAGATCGCCGGAGCTTGGAAACAGGTGCGCCGCGAGGTCCACAAACAGTGGGGCAAACTGACCGAAGACGATCTGGAACAAATCCAGGGCGTGCGCACCATTCTGCTTGGAAAGATTCAGCAGCGCTATGCCATTGCCGTAGAAGAAGCGAACCAACAGATCGACAAATGGCCCAATGGGCGCAGAATCTAGCGCCGGTCATCGACCTCTCAAACACCAGCAGCCTCCGTAGCCATCATCCGCGCTCTCCACAAGCAAACATGACTTAAACATCTACCCAAACAGATCTGACGTTTGTCCGTGATGGCACGCAGGCTGCGGGAGTCATACACAATGCCTCATAGTCCGAGATATTCACGAGGAAGGAAGGCAGTGATGCGCAACCGTCGCTCATTCGTCCCCTACATTTTCATCATTCTGGTGATCTTCATTCTGGCGCAGAGTGGTGTGCTTGCCAACGTGTTTGCCAGCTTATCACTTGGGAATTGGTTTGGAGCCACGACGATCCCAACGGGCCAATCGCTGGTCTTCTTCACCCCACCTGGGAATCAGGTACTGCAACCATCGAATTTGCCAACTGCTTACGCGCCCGGCTATCCAACTCAGGTGCCGCTGCAACAGCCCACACTGGCAGCCGGGACGCAGACGCCTGTCCTGTCAGGTGTTGTTGGAGCCGGCGGCCAATGTATCGTGCCGTCTGGCTGGGTGGCTTATACCGTCCAGGCAGGTGAAACGCTGGCGGTTATTGCTGAACGCTACAACCTGACTGTCGAACAGTTAACTGCCGCCAACTGTGTGCAAAACCCCGACCTGATCTATGAAGATCAGATGCTGGCCGTTCCGGGTGCGCCATAGCGATTGTCTTGATTGTCTGCCAGCTTTATCCACTGTGGACTGATCAGGCGTGACTGGCGGCGAAAGCGGGCAGCATGACCGTCTGGCCGTTGAGGACGACATACCAGGTCGGCACCCAGCCAATGCCGTAGATCTCGATGGTGGTATCTTTTTTGTAAGGGGTGAGTTTGACTTCTTCGACAGTCATGGCAATCTTGCCCCACTTGTCGTTGATTTCCTGGAGAACACGCTGGAGTTCGGGCTGTTTGGCTGCGATCTGGTCTTCCAGGCCAGCAACGGCATCCTCCGTAGAGGCGGAGCGCTCCTGGGCCTGCATCTTGTAACGGCGGGTTCGGCTCATGCGTGACAGCGTATAGGTGGTGCGCCCTCGCAGCAAGCTGAGTACAGCTTCCCCGGTCGTGTACAGATTTTCCCGGTTCCGCTGGTTGAGCATTTCTTTCTCGAATGTCAGGCCGCGCATTTGCTTGCGCAGTATTCCGTCCAGCCTGTCCATTTCCTGGTCGTACTCTGCGGTGGTCGTGTCGATCTCGGCGTCACGAGCCTCACGCGCCTTTTGCTGCACTCTGATCTGGAAATCACGACGGGTCTCACTCGGAGTGCCGTAGATGTCGAGGGTCGAGTTATGGAAAACGGTGAGTGTCGCACTCCGAAAAACGTAGTCGATGACCTCGCTCTCAAGCGCGTTCATGCGCTTTGTATCCGTCAGGCCGTGCGCGAGCGTGCCATAGAATGCTTCGCCAAAAGGCTCACCCGATACCTGCCTGGGATCAATGGGCGGTACCTGGTACTCGCCCCACGCCACGAGTCCTGACTTCTCGACGTTTGGGACTTGGAACGCCCAGCGCTGGTCTTGCTCGACACCCGTTTTGCGGTCCAGGTAGCGCACGGCTAGTTGGGCCAGCAAAACCGGCTGATAGAGGAGTTGCGCGCCGCCAAACGAAGACGCGCTATAGCCAAATTTCTTTTCCCAGTCGCGGATGGCCTGTTGGCTGGTAATCTGCGTGGGCAGGTAGAACTGCGCAACGTTGGAGGGCAATTCAACTGGCCTTTCGGTGTACCCTTCAGGCAGCGACAGCCCAGGTTTAGTCAGGCTTGCCCCTTTGCCCGAAGTCTGGGGAAAGCTTTCCGGGACAACCGCCAGGTCACCGTGTGGCGCCGGATTGACCGGGTAAGAAGGCTCCGGGTAAACAGGTGTCCGCTGCGGTACCGGGGGCGCCGCAGGTTGAACCGAACGCGGGTCAGCCGACTCGCGCAGGGCGGTCGACGGGGGCACTGTCACGGGAGGCTGCGCGAATGGCATTGACGGTGCACTCGACATTTCCGGCAGATTGGGCGGTGGCGGCGCTGAACCTTGCGGCTCCACGACAACCATGCTGCTGGGCGCGTATATCGACCCATTGACCGGGACCACAGCAGATGGCGCTTCCATTCCCAGCGCTTTGCGCTGCGGCGCCATCAGGACCTGCACCTGCTGGCGGGTCAGTGGGCCGCGCAAGTAGCTCATACTCCACCGGCTGTGCATGAGGATCGGGCCGCCTTCGTTATGCACGTTATGCACGATAAAAACACGCGGGTCGAGGCTGGAGATCAGTCGGCTCAGATTCTCGAAGTTAAGATTGGTCGCGGCAGTCGATGCGGCCTGCAGGCCACCCAGGACACGGCTCTTATCATTTTCAGTCTGCAACTTGCCAATGAACCACGTTCCCGCATTGGAGAGGCTCTTGTAGTCAAGATCGCCGGGGTTCTGGGTCGCCAGGATCAGGCCAATGCCGAAAGCGCGGGCCTGCTTCAGCAGGCGCAGCAGCGGTTCTTTGGTCGGCGGGTTTCGCGGCGCGGGCGGAAAGGCCCCGAAGACTTCGTCAAAGTAAAGAATGCTGCGCAGGCTGGTGGTGCCGCTCAGGGTATTCATCCAGGCCAGTATGTTTTCGAGCAGCAGCGTGATCACAAAAGCGCGCTCGGCCTCGGTCAGGTGCGCGATATAGAAGATGGAGACACGCGCGCGACCTTCCTCTGTATAAAGAAGGCGGTTGATATCGAGTGATTCACCGCTCATCCAGGTCTGGAACGAGGGCGAGGCGATGATATTATTGAGAGCCATCGCCAGCTTAAATCGATCCGTCTCCGGGAAAAACGTATCCACGTCAAAGATGCCGAGCGTGGCAAATGGCGGCTTTTGGACCTGCATAATGATATCTTCCAGGGACAGGTCTTGTCCGTTCTTCCAGGCATTCTCAAAGATATTCGACAGCAGGATGTGTTCGCGGTCACGCACCGCCTCAACTTGCTTGCCGATCAGTGCGAGTAGGGCGATTACGATGCCGCTGATGCGCTCGCGGTGGCCCTCCTCGAACCCTGCCCAGCCCTCGCGTGGAGCGCGCAACGAATCAATGATGTTCACCGGCAGCCCGGCATCCGATCCTGGCGTATAGATGCTGAACTGTGCGGCATTCTTCAGCGCAGCAATCCGCTGCGGCACAATGCCCCAACTGGCAAGACCATCGCGCCACTGCCGGGCGACATCTCGCGCATATTCAGCGATGCTTAGCCCTGCGCGCTGCGCATCGTCCACATTGATCCACGGTTCAAAGTCTTCGGGCTGCAAATTCGGAAAGGTGAGTAGCAGATTGGTAATATCGCCCTTGGGATCGATCACGATGGCGGGTATGTTGTCCAAAGCGGCTTCTTCTAGTAGGTCGATGCACAAACCTGTCTTACCACTGCCAGTCATGCCGACGACTACCGCGTGAGTCGTCAAATCGCGCGAGTCATAATACACGACTTCGTCAACCAGTTGCCGGGTCGAGGGATCATAGCTTCGGCCCAGGTAGAAGCTGGTCGGTGCCTCGATAAAAGGCATAGCAGCGCTCCTTTACCAACACTTCTGCACGCCTATTCAGAATCGACCTGCGGCTAACTATGCGGTGAGATAAGCCGCTTAAAGAAACGAGACAGCAGTTTAATGAAGTTCCGACGATGGGTAGCATCAATCGCGTAGGGCTTGATGATCTGTGAGGTTGACCCACTCATGTTAACAGAGCGAAAGCCCATTTGAGCTAGCAGATTGCTTATTTCACGCCAGTTCTTAACATCTTCTGGGTCTAATTCGACCTTCCATTTGCCGGAGGCAAACAGCCCGGAAATCCTTTGGGCAGACTCTTGTGGCGTCGACATTTTGCCCTCCCTCTGACTTCAATCAATGAGACTGCACTCTCTGAACGTGGCCCTCTTGACAAATTAGCCCAAGCTTACGAAGTACAGGTCATCTCCATCCATCGCCGGGTGCACTTTCCGGTTTACGGATAGTGGTACGTGTATCCGGAGTTTCTCGCATGGGTTGTCAGGAACCTTGTCTTAGACAGGCTGGTCTCGCCCTATCGTTTGAGCAAGATCAGGATACCAGCAGCAATCGCCAGCACTTCTAATACCGTCTCCATCGCGGGAAAGCTAATTCTCAACAAAGGTAGCGCACCCCACAGAATAAGCCAGATCGCGAGCAAAACAAGACCCCAGTTTTTGATCTTTCGAAAGTAGTCCACTGGTCATTCCTTTCAAGTTGGGGTCAGTCCCTCGACCACAACACACACGCCAAACGAGCGCCTCAATAGATCAAAGGGTGTGCTTCTGCGCACATACAACAGCGGCGTGCAGGCTGCCATGCGCGCTATGCACCGAGCGTTCCACTTCATGGACCAACGTGTACCGGTGTGATTCGCCCATTTCGTAGAGTTGCCTGTTCGCGATCACCAGGTAAGGCCCAATCCGCTCAAGTTGTTTGATCCCGCCACGGCCCTGCAATTGGCATCTTACGCTTATCATGTATGTTCACTCCTTTAATATCCTGGTCATGATCAACGAATCAACGGGCTTGCCTAGCAAGGGTGGTGGTATGCCCCGTAACTAGCGGGGGCGACTCAGTGCCAGCCAGATCAGCCGTCCAAGCAGCCACGCCACAATCCCATAAACGATCATGGCAATAATTGTGGTGACTTCCAAGACCGAGGTTGCGCTCAAGACCGGATTTTTCAGCAGGCTCACGAACAACGCCACGAATGGCCCCGACAGGCCATAAATGAAATTGGCGAAGCCGTTATCTGCGTTGGCTCCAATCAGGTGCAGAACGACGCGGGTCGCTAACAACAATTCCAGTACCCCGGCCAGGAAGTAGACGATGTTCACAGTACGTGCGATAGTGGAATTCTGATTCGCCGCTGCGATACTGCGTTCGGTCTCGTGCAGATTTAATTCCTGGCTTTGTTGCAAATCGTATTGGGTCATTTTTGTTTCACCTCTTCAATAATCTAGATCCGGTGCATGTTTGCTGTCGGCCCGATGCGCTTTGTTCTCGTTTCCACGATTAAGGACATGCCGTGTTGATCTGGGTATTTCGGCCTTTGTCAGTACTTCTGCGCAAATACCAGACTTGGTCAGGCCGGAAAGCTTTGTTTCCCTTTGAACAGGCGAAGCATCCCCAACAGGATCACCGCGCCGACGATAGAGACCAAAACGCTCCAAAGTCTGAAGCCCGCCGCGCCGGGTAGCCCGATTACGTTAAACAGCGAGCCGCCGATCAATGCGCCGACTATATCGGTCAAAAGGTTTTCCGGCAGCCCAATGCGCTTCCGCATCACAAGGTTAGCCAGCCACCCTGCAATCACCCCGACTATAATCCAGGTGAGCCATACCAGCGGGTCCAAATTCATGCCATGTTCCTTGTGTTCGGTCCCTGCCCATCAGGTTGTACTCGTCCACACCCTCACTTTACTGCACTGGCTCTAAAAAAGTCCCAAAGATTAGCTCCAAGAACTCTCAGATTGCGCACCGATCATTCACATTGGTCAGGAAGGGCGGCAGGAGGCAAATGCACTGCCTTATTTGGGACTTTTTTAGGGTCTTCCTCACATTCCGTGAGTCGGGTTATAACCGCGAAGAAAAGGAGAGATGAGGGAGTGATCGAGCATGATGTCAGCGTGCGAGCTGCTGACGCTGCCTGGCTTGGTCATCCGAGATATTCAATGTAATCCAGGGCAAGTGGCGGTGAGCATTACGGCCTGCCTGACAGGCGACTCAGCGTGTTGTCCAGACTGCCAAACCCGCTCTTGGCGTATCCATAGTCAGTATGTGCGCCATCCGCAGGATTTGCCGATTCAAGAAAAGGCCGTCCAGTTGTGTCTGAAGGTGCGACGTTTCTTTTGCCGGAACCCGGATTGTGGGCGAACAACCTTTGTCGAACAAGCCCCTGATTTTCTGCGTCGTTATGCCCGACGGACGAACCGGGTCGTGGAGCGTCTGATGGCGCTTGCCTTGTCCAGCGGCTTTGAGAGTGGTGTTTTTGATACAGTAAAAGGGAGCCAGGGCAGCCCACAGTGATCAGATAAAAGGGAGCCACCTAGCTCAAATGTGTTATGGTTAGCGCCGCGTGAGCGGAACCATAACGGAGCGGGAG
>Ga0070741_10019822_pt1 | contig 10702 bp, 5 predicted proteins | sample Coa_R1_4_FD_66440 | JGI IMG/M metagenome (GOLD analysis project Ga0070741, IMG submission 66440) | Surface soil microbial communities from Centralia Pennsylvania, which are recovering from an underground coalmine fire - Coalmine... | ecosystem: Environmental > Terrestrial > Soil > Unclassified ... | reverse complement strand
CTGCGCGCGCCAACAGTCCCACTCCGCGCAGTAGCGCGCGAACCCTTCCAGGTCTGTGCGATAGGGTTCCAGCTTATCGAGCCATCCAGTGAGCAACGGATGCACCTGGGTGGAGCCGATCGAGGCGAGGTACGCGCGAAGAGAATCGCCACCGTCAGGCCCGAGCAGCTTCATTTCGAGGTCGTAGGCCTGGTCCAAAGAGGGTAGCGGTTCCTCGTTGACGCATTGCACTTCACCCGCTAATGTCTTCGCGGCGTTCCGGACGACTTCCGCCACTTCCGAATGCGTGGACGCGATGCGGGTCTCGGTGTAGAAAGCGACGCGCAGATCGGCCAGCTTGACTTCGGCAGGGTTCCGGAAGGGGACATCGGCCACGGTGTAGTCCTTGCCATCGCCGCCGACGAGCAGCGCCATCATAGTCGAAAGGTCTTCGACATGGCGAGCCATCGGACCGATTTGCCAGAGGGCCTCGATCCAGCCGCCGGCCGGGGGAACATGTCCGGTTCGCGGAAGACGGCCGGATGTCGGCTTGAGGCCGGCAATCCCGCAGAAAGCGGCGGGCACTCGCACACTGCCGGCCGCGTCGCTGCCCAAACCGCAAGGCGAACCGCAAGCTGCGATCAGCGCGGCTTCGCCGCCACTGCTGCCGCCGGATGTCCGGGATTGGTCGTAAGGATTCCAGGTTGCGCCAAATAGCAGGTTGTTGCTTTCAAATGCGAAGAGCAGGTCCGGGAGATTGGTTTTGACGATCGGAATGGCGCCGGCCCGCCGCATCCGTTGCACCAGCGTGGCGTCGGCCCGCGACGGCTCCGGCGCCCGGCGGCCCCACGTGCCGGCGGTGCAGATAGTTCCCTCCAGCTCAATCGAGTCTTTGATGCTGAACGGGACTCCGTGCAGCGGACCGCTGGCTTCGCCGCGTGCGATTGCTTCATCGGCCTGGCGGGCCTGCTCGAGCGCACTCTCATTGAAAACCGCGACCGCCGCGTTGATCACCGGGTTCACGCGGGAAATTTGTTGCAGGTGTGCCTCGACCAGCTCCAGGGAGGAGATCTGGCGCTCCTGGATCAGCGACGCCTGTCGCGTCGCGGAGGCGGACAGGATCTCGTTCATCGCGGCCAAGGGTTATTGTAACGGGCGCCGCCACCGCCACAAAGCATTTCGGAACGGTAACCGCAATTATTTCGTTTACATTAGTGATTTACCACCGTCATAGACATGGAGTACTGTGTGCCCAAGACCGATCGAAGAAGGTTTTACCTGCAAGTTGTTGTTTCACTCTGGGTTTCCGCGCTGCTGGCCAGCCCCGCGCGGGCGCAAAGCGAGATCCGGGTGGACGCCCCCAAGGGCGATATCCCCATTCTTTCGTGGATGACGCGTCCGTACCGGCAGAGAATCGTGCCGCCGGTGAACCTGTCGAACTCGCCGCGACTCGATTCGCTGATCCGTGCCGGGGTTCTGTACCTCACGGCAGCGGATGTGGTCGCGCTGGCTGTGGAAAACAACCTGGACATCGAGGTCCAGCGCTACGCGCCGGTATTGGCGCGCGAAGTTCTGATGCGTGCTGAGGGGGGCGGCGCGCTGCGTAGCGTGGGAAGCGGCGTCGCGGCTGGACCCCAGAGCGTGAGTTTGCAAGGCGTAAGCATCAACGCCACCGGCGCCCCCTCCACCGCAGGAGCCGGCGTCAGCTCCGGAGGCGGAATTGTCACGCAATTAGGGCCGGGACTGCTGGGCCTCGATCCCACGATTTTCGCCGTGGGACAGTTCAATCATGCGAGCACGCCGCAGAGCAACATCTTTCTGACCGGCACACCGGAACTGATCCAGACTTCGCAATCCGCACAGGTGGTTTTTCAGCAGAATTTTGTTTTCGGGATGAGCGCCCAGCTCAGCTATCTCACGCAGCGAGTTCACAACAACAGCAGTCTGTACAGCTTGAATCCTTATCTCTCGGGAGATCTGGATCTGCAGGTGACGCAAAACCTGCTGCAGGGTTTCGGAGCAGCGGTGAACGGGCGGAACATTCGGGTTCAGAAGAATAATCAAAAGGTCACGGACCTGCAATTCAAACAGCAGGTGATCACCACGGTTTCCGCCGTGCTCAACCTGTACTGGGATCTGGTCAGCTTCCGGCAGGACTACCAATCGCGCCAGAGGGAGCTGCAAACCGCGCAGCAGCTTCTGGAAGACAACCAGAAAAGAGTCCAGAATGGCGCGTTGGCGGAGATTGAAATCACGCGCGCGCAAGCGGGGGTCGCCACCGCGCAGCAGGATCTGCTGATCTCGCAAACCAACCTGCTGCAGCAGGAGACGATCCTAAAGAATGCCTTGAGCCGCCGCGGAGTGAGCGCGGCGAATCTGATGGACGTGCACATCGTGCCGCTGGAAACACTGTCGGTTCCGGCGCAAGAGCAAAGCGCCTCGGCGGCTCAGCTGGTCAACCAGGCCATGATGAACCGCGTGGAAGTGCAGCAAGGCCAGATCAACATCGACAGCAACAAATTGAACCTGGTCGGAATCAAGAGCTCCCTCAAGCCGACGTTGCAAGCTTTCGCGGAACTGACGAATAACGCGCTGGCGGGCGACCTCTTTACCGGTCCCTTCGGACCGCCTCCTCCCGCCTATGGCTATCTGGCCGGGGGGTATGGGAACCTGTTGGCTCAGATTTTCCGCCGGAATTATCCGAATTATTCGGCGGGTTTTTCGCTGAACATTCCGATCCGGAACCGGGCGGCGCAAGCCGACTACGTGACCAGCCAACTGGAACTGCGGCAAAACGAATTGAATCTGCAGAAGACCGAAAGCCAGGTAAAAGTCGACGTGCAAAATGCGCTCATCGGCGTGCAGCAAGCGCGTGCGCGGTACGACGCGGCGGCCCGGGCCCGCGGACTTCAGGAGCAGACACTGAAGGGCGATCAGGAGCGATATTCGCTGGGGGCCACGACTCCGTACCAGGTGATGCAGGATCAGAGGGATGTTGCCGACGCAGTCACGACGGAAGTGGGGGCGCTGGCGAACTACACGCATGCCCGCATTGCTCTGGATCAGGCTCTCGGCACCACGCTCGAAACGAATCACATCACGATCGATGACGCGTTGAAGGGGCAGATCGCCCGGCAATCGATTTTGCCGGCGAACCTGCCGGCGGGAGGCGATCGATGAGGGGACGCTTCGGAATTCGCGCAGTGTGCCTTCTCGGCTCGGTTGCGGGCCTATTGGCGCAAAATGCAGCTCCGCCGGCGGCGATCGCACCGGTGCGGCCTACGTCGCCACTCGTGCGGTCATACCAGGCTCCCACGGTGCCGTCGATTCGGCTCTCGGATTCATCCCGGCTGCAGAGCCTGATTCGCGCCGGCGTGCTTTATCTGAGCGTTGATGACGCCATCGTGCTCGCGCTGGAGAACAACATCGATCTGGAGATTGCCCGTTACGGCCCAATCCTGGCGGACTGGAACCTGGAGCGTGCGCAGGCGGGCGGCGCGCTGCCGGGCGTGCCGAGCGGCGCATCTCAAGCCGGAGCGGTGGCGGCGGGACAAGGCGTGTCGGGCAGTCAGCAATCCGCCGGAGTCACGGCCGGAGGGCCTCCGACGAGGGGCGGCTCGACGAACGCGACGATTTCCCAGATCGGGCCGATCGCGCAAACTCTGGATCCCACCGTTCAGGAGGCAACCACCTTCAGCCATATTTCGAGTCCGCAGTTTAATACAACTCAGAGCGGAAACCCTCTGCTGTTATTGAGCACGCACGCCTATACGGGCTCGTACCAACAGGGATTCTTGTTCGGCGGCAACGTGACTGCCACTTACAGCGATCACTATCTTAAGGAAAACGCCGCGACCGATTTCCTCAATCCGTCCGTGGCTCCTACCCTGACTGTAGGGTTTCGGCAGAATTTTCTGCAGGGTTTCGGCGCCGCAGTCAACGGGCGGCAGATCGAAGTAAGCCGGATCAATCGCGCCATATCGGACCTGTCATTCCGGGCGCAGGTCACTAATACGGTTGCCAATGTAATGGCTCAGTATTATGGACTCGCTGCCGATTATGCCGATCAGCGCGCCAAGAAACAAGCGGTGGATGTCGCCCAGCAGCTCTACCAGGATGCCCAGCGGCGCGAGCAACTCGGTGCGGCATCTGCCCTGGACATTACCGTCGCCCAGTCTCAACTCGCGTCGGCGCAGAGCGACCTGGTGATCTCGGAAACGAATCTACAGCAGCAGCAGGTTCAATTGAAAGTGTTGCTCGGCCGCCGCGGCGCCCTGGACCCGCTGCTGGACAATGTGCAGGTGCTTCCGCTGAACCGGATCGAAGTGCCGGCCGAAGACGACCTCCCTCCCGTGCCGGACCTGGTCCGGGAGGCGTTGGCGAATCGCCCGGACCTCGCCATCAACGCCGCGAATTTGAGGAGCGCTCAGGTGTCCGCCATCGGAACGGCCAACGGGGTCCTGCCCACCTTACAGGTGTCCGGGTCGATGACGCAGGCCGGCCTCGCGGGAAAACAGCAGGGGCAAGCCGACAACTATTTCGTCGGCGGTATCGGCACGGCGCTCGGCCAGGTTTTCCGGCGCGATTTTCCGAGCCAACTGGTGGTGCCGGTGCTCGTGGCTCAACTCCGCGATCGCCAGGCGCTGGCGGACAACGCGATCGATCAATTGCAGCTTCGGCAAACCGAACTGACCAACCAGAAGAATTCCAACCAGGTGCAAGTCGAAGTGCAGAATTATGTAATTGGTTTGCGCCAGGCGCGGGTCCGCTACCAGGCGGCGGTCCGGAACCGGATCCTGCAGCAGCAATTGTTCAGCGGAGAGCAGGAGAAATTGGGTCTGGGGGCATCGACCGCTTCCGGCGTCATGCAGATCGAGCGGGACTTCAGCAACGCCCAAACCGCGGAGACTTCAGCCGAGGCCGCCTACATCCAGGCGCGCATTGCGCTGGATCAAGCGTTAGGCCGAACACTCACGGCGAACCACATATCGATTGACGAGGCGAAAACAGGCGTGGTATCGCGGCCTTCGGCGTTGCCTACCACTTTGCCGACAGAACCGCCGCAATGAAGACATTCTGACATCTTAGCGAGCGCTTGCGCTGATCCGGAATGCCGGTGTGCGGAGGCGGCTCACAATCACCGCGGAGACGCTGAGACGCGGAGGAAAAATTACAAGGGTTTGCGCGCGTCGTGCGACAGGGTTGTGTTTTGTCGGGTTGGTGCGCCGAGGGGGCAGAGGGAACCGGGGGCTGGCGCCTGGAGGACGGGTTGCTAGAGGGCGCGGCGGAACGGGGCCGCTTCCATAAGCCCCCGGCCGGGTTCCATCATTCCCTCCCGACGCGCCGGGCGCTACAATCATTACGGGTCTGAATATCTCGTGATGCCGAGGCGCCTCGCCCGGAAACTGATGCTATCCATCACTGTCATTGTGATGCTGGTGGCGGCGGTCTCTGGAGTGGTTAACGTACAAATCGAGGAGCGTCAATTCCAGAAAGCGATCATTCTGGGCGCGGACCAGCTCACTAAGGGCATTACCAGCGCCACTTGGCAGTTCATGCTGGAGGATCACCGCGATGCCGCATATCAGGTGATGCAGACCATCGCTTTGAAGCAGGGCGTCGACCACATCCGCATGTTCAACCGGGCGGGGCAGCAGGTCTTTTCCACCAATCCTACGGATCAGCCGACCCAGGCCAGCGTGCGCTCCGAAACGTGCGCCCTGTGCCACTCGGCCGGAACGCCGCTGGAACGGGTCGACCTCGCTAGCCGCGTCCGCATCTACGGGCTTCCCGATGGCCATCGCCGCCTGGCGGTGGTCACCCCAATCTACAACGAACGGGCGTGCAGCCAGGGTGCGTGCCATGCGCACCCGGCCAGCACCAAGGTATTGGGGGTTCTCGATGTGGGCCTGAGCCTGGAGGCGGTGGACACGGAAATCGAGGCGTTCAAGGGGCGCGTCCTCCTGCGCGCGGTCATCGAAGTCGTGTTGATCAGCCTAGTGCTGATGTACTTCATCAGCCGCTTTGTGACGCACCCGATTGACAAGCTGATCGAAGGAACGCACGCCGTCAGCCAGATGGAGTTGGACCGGCCCCTGAACATCATTCACAGCAGCCAAGAGCTGGACGAGTTGGCGCAGTCGTTTGACCGCATGCGCGAGCGTCTGCGGGAGGCGGTCGCCGAGAACAACCAGTTCACACAGAAGCTGGAGACCAAGGTCGAGGAGCGAACGCAGCAGCTCAAGGCAGCGCACCAGAAGCTGTTGCAGAGCGATCGCCTGGCTTCGCTCGGGCAGCTTGCCGCCAGCGTGGCGCACGAAATCAACAACCCGGTTTCCGGCGTTCTGAACTTGAGCATGTTGATGCAGCGCATGCTCAAGGAAGACGGAGTTCCGCCGAACCGGTTGGAAGAATTCCGAAAATACCTGTCGCAGGTGACGAGCGAGACATCGCGCGTCGGCCGGATCGTGTCGGACCTGCTGTCGTTCTCGCGACGCTCGAAGCCGCATCACGCGCCGGCGGACCTTAATCAGATCGTGCGCACCACGCTGTCGCTGGTGCAGCACAAGATGAAGCTCAGCAACGTCGCAGTGGAGGCGCGGCTGGCCGAGACGCTCCCTCCGGTGTCCTGCGACCAGTCGCAAATGCAGCAGGTGGTCTTGAACCTGCTGCTGAACGCGGCCGAAGCGGCGCAGCCCAAGGGCGGGGGCCGCGTCACGGTCTCGACCGAAGCAGCCGGGGGCGTTGTGGTGCTCAACATTTCCGATAACGGCGAAGGAATTCAGCCGGAGAACCTCGCCAAGATTTTCGATCCGTTCTTTACGACCAAGCCGGAAGGCAAAGGCGTAGGACTGGGCCTGGCCGTCTCTTACGGAATCATCCAGGCTCATGGGGGCGATATTGAAGTTCAAAGCAAGGTTGGCGAAGGAACCACCTTCCGCATCTCCCTGCCGCTGCAGCAGCCTGTTCAGCCAGACGAGCAGCCGGTTCTCGAAGCGGCGCGGCAGGGATGAAGTACCTGTACGTGGGCGCAACCGCGGAGACCGATCGCGAAGCGCTCACGGCGATCGGGAGTTTTCTTTCTGCCCAATTTCAGTTGCCGCTGCGCGAGATGGATTTGCCGTCTGTCGACTTCGCGTTCGATGCGCGGCGCAACCAGTACGGCTCGATCGCGGTGCTCGAGCTGACCAGCCGACTGTGTCCGGACGACGCCATCAAGCTCGTTGCGGTGACCGAACGCGACCTGTTTATTCCCGTGTTGACCTTTGTGTTTGGGCACGCGCAACTGGGCGGGCGGGCCGCCGTAATCTCGCTGGCACGGTTGCGCCAGGAGTTCTACGGGCTGGAGCCCAATCGCCCCATTTTGCTCGACCGCGCGTGCAAAGAGGCATTGCATGAAGCCGGCCACACGTTCGGGCTCGTGCACTGTGCCGACCATGGCTGCGCGATGTCGCTTTCCACGCGCGTGCAGCAGATCGATCAGAAGCGGGCCGCTTTCTGCCTGGCGTGCAGCCGGCGGCTGGTTCGGGGAGTGATCACATGAAAACCCATTGGCGCATTCTGGTGGTGGATGACGAAGCGGTAATGTGCGAATCGCTCGCGGCGTGGCTACGCGAGGATGGCTATGCCGTGGATACGGCATCGTCCGGGCATCAAGCCGTCGAGATGGCTCGCACGACAGATTACGCAATTTACTTCGTGGATCTGAAAATGCCGGGCGGTATGGACGGCATCGAGACGATGATGCAGATTCGCCGCCTCCGTCCGGACGCCTCGATTATTATCATCACGGCTTATGCGACAGTGGATACCGCGATTACTGCTATGAAGGAGGGCGCCCAGGAATATATCGTGAAGCCGTGCAATCCGGAGGAGATCTCGCTGCTGGTCAGCCGCATCATCAAAGTGAAAAACCTGCAGCGCGAGAATACAATTCTGCGGATGAAGCTGACGCGGCAATATCACTTCCGGGACGTGATTTCAAAGAGCGCCTGCATGCGCGCCATCCTTGACCTCGCGGCCGAGGTGGCCAGCCTGCCGAGCACCGTTCTGATTTTGGGCGATAGCGGAACCGGCAAGGAATTGATCGCGCGCGCCATTCACTACTCGGGGCAGCGCGCGGCGAAACCATTCGTCGCGGTGTCGTGCGCCGCGTTAGCGGAGACGCTGCTGGAATCCGAGCTGTTCGGTTACGAGAAGGGCGCGTTTACCGGAGCCGATCACCAGAAGCGCGGCAAATTCGAACTGGCGGACGGAGGCACGATTTTCCTGGACGAGATAGGCGATATTTCTCCGAAGCTCCAGGTGGATCTGTTGCGCGTGCTGCAGGACCGGACGTTCTATCGCCTCGGCGGGACCGAGGAAGTGCGAGTCGATGCGCGCGTGATTGCCGCCACCCACGTAGACCTCAGACAGGCGATCGCGGACGGCAAGTTCCGGGAGGATCTGTTCTACCGGCTGAACGTGATCGAGATCCGGATTCCTCCTCTGCGTGAACGCCGCGAAGACATCCCGCTTCTCGCGCAGCATTTCGTGGAGCGTTTCGCGCACGAGCTGGGCAAGGAGATCAGCGAACTTTCAGAGGGCGCTCTGAAGATGTTGATGGATTACAACTGGCCGGGGAATGTTCGCGAGCTGGAAAATGCCATCGAGCGCGCCATGGTCACGTGCCGCGGCCACAGCCTCACGGAGGAGCATTTCGCGTTTCTGGCGCAGAACGGCGCGCATGCGAAAGGTTTGACCATTCCCGCCGGCATGTCGATCCAGGAAATGGAAAAACTCCTGATCGTGTCGACGCTTCAGGCAGTAGACGGCAACATCAAGGAAGCCGCAGCGCGGCTGGGAATCGACCGCTCCACGCTATACGAAAAGATAAAGAAGTACGAGATCCCACGGTGATGGGGTGCCGGGGATCTCGTAGCAGACGCAGAGCTATTGAGCGCGATCCGCGCTCCAGCTCTGCGGGCCTTTGGCGCGCCACATGATCTGCGCCTGCAAAACTCCGTGGGAATTGAGTGTTCCGTTGACGCTGACGTTGCGGCCAACCACGGCATCAGTGGTGCGGCCGTTCTTCAGGGCCGGCCCGAGCTCAACCTGAAGCTCTTTTCCGTTGCGCAGGGCAATGGTGATTCGCGAGCCCTCGACGCTGCGGATGGTGCCCCAGTATTGCGCTCCGGAAGTTTTTGCCGCGGGAGGCGGGGGCGGCGTGGCCTCGGAGATCAGTTCGGTCCGCGGCTCCAAGCCTTTTCCCGTCTTCCGTGGCGTGGTCAAGCCGAAGATTTCCAGTTGCCGGTAACTGGGCACATAGACGCGGCCGTTGGCCACGGTCGGAACGAGGTTGGCATTGCCTCCCAGGTTCGGCCAGGTCCCGGCGGCGCCGGACCATAATTGCGCAAGCGAAGTTCCGGACGCCGTCCCGTTGTACGCGTAGAGCGTGATGTGGTTATCGGTACCGGTCGGCCGGCCGATGGCCCAGATGAGCGCGGTGTTTGCGGCCGTCCCGTTGGATGAAACCGAGGTGAAGAATCCGCCGTCGTTCTGCGGTCCGACGGGTACGGCGGGTGCGGAGGCTTCCGATACCAGCGCTGGGCTGAGAGCGGTATTCACCTTCCACGATTGCGCCTGAAATCCGCCGCTGCTGACCACGCGGCCGATGCCATCCGACGCCTTGAAGTAGGATTGGCCGCACCAGCAATTGCCGATCGCGACATTCTTCGGGAGGTCGGGTGTGTGAAATCCGCCCATGTGATCGCGGTTCAGGATGAACAGCCGGCCGTCCTTGCCGGCGGCGACCGCAACATGCGGCATGTTTCCAGGCTGATCCGGCAGCACCATTACGCCGCCCGAGCCGTAGTCTTCGTCGGCCTGATCCAGCGGAAAGACGTTCGATGGAGTGAACAAATCGGAAACGCTGGTAAGATCCGCGGGCATCTTGACGACGCTTTCCTGGATATTGCCGCTGCCGTAGGTATTTGCGTTCGGATCGGAGTTGCCGGTGACGAAGAACAGATTTCCGCTGGGCTCGGCGGCCACGCCGTAGCCGGACATCCAGATGGAAGAGAGGAAGAACGAGCCCGGATCGGTGGCCTGGGTATCGTTGAGTTCGTTGGACGGCAGCGGATTCAAGGACGCCGCGTTCCAACCGAGCAGCCATCCGCGCGACTGGTTGGCATCGAAGTCGCAGAAGCTGGCGAATCCCGCATAGACATTGCCGTTGGCCAGCAAGAGGGCGGAGCGCTGGCGCTGTCGCGCCGGGTCAAAGTTGAACATGACGCCGTTGCTCAATTTGTGCGCGGCTGCTATGGTTTTCGGCGAACCGGGCTTATCGGCGAGCGTGCTCAGATCGAGCGCGTGCAACCGGTACGCCGGCTTCCCGCCGGCCATCGTGTACGCAATGACGTACAGAGTGCGAGAGCGGAGGTCGATCACCGGCGTGCCATCGATGCCGACGTTAGGGCCATTGTTGTTGCAGCCAAGCGGACTCGGAACCGGCGCACCGAGGTTGACGCTTTTCAAGATTGTTCCGGACCAGGAGTCCATCGCGTATACGGTGTTGCCTTCCGTCGTGGCATACACGACCGTGTGGACGCCTTGGCCGGCAATGTTCTGATCGGTTACGACGAGCGGTTGTGTGTCAACCTGATCGTCCAGCGTCACCTTCGCAATCAGGCCGAACGTCAGAGGCTTCACGTTGGAGGCGGTCAGTGTATTCTCCGCCGGGTTC
>Ga0070741_10019821_pt1 | contig 10702 bp, 11 predicted proteins | sample Coa_R1_4_FD_66440 | JGI IMG/M metagenome (GOLD analysis project Ga0070741, IMG submission 66440) | Surface soil microbial communities from Centralia Pennsylvania, which are recovering from an underground coalmine fire - Coalmine... | ecosystem: Environmental > Terrestrial > Soil > Unclassified ... | reverse complement strand
CTCGAGAGCCAGTTCCTCTGGTCGAGCGAGCTCGTCTCCGTCCTCAAGGAGAAGCTGCGCAATCCACCGCATGACGACTTCCGCGTCGTCGTCGTCCTCCCCTCGCGCCCGAACAACGGGAGCGACGACACCCGCGGCCAGATCGGCGTCCTCGTCGACGCCGACCACCAGAGCGGGGACGACACCTCGCGCTTCCTCGCCTGCACGCTCTATCAACGCGGGCGCGGCGGACATCCGGTGTACGTGCACGCGAAGGTCGGCATCGTTGACGACCGCTGGCTCACGGTCGGGTCGGCGAACCTCAACGAGCACTCCTTCTTCAACGACACCGAGGTGAACGTCGTCGTGCGGGACGAGAAGGTCGCGCGCTCAGCGCGACTGCGGCTGTGGTCGGAGCATCTCGAGCGCACCGTCGAGGAGGTCTCGGGCGACTCGGCCTCGCTGGTCGACGACGTGTGGCGGCCGCTCGCCGAGGAGCAGCTCGAGCGCCGGCGCCGCGAGGGGGCCGTGCATCATCGCCTCACGCTGCTACCGCACGTGTCGCGCCGCGCGGGCGCGCTCCTCGGGCCGCTGAACGGCCTCATCGTCGACGGCTGACGCTGCCGTCAGAGCTCGACGGCGAGCGCCTCGTCGACGGTCGCGTGCACGCCGAAGTGGCGGTCGAGCCCAGAGATCTCGAGCGCGCGTCGCGTCTCGAGGCCCGGTGCGGCAAGGAGGAATGCCTGACGCTCGTTCATCCGGCTTCGAGCCTCGACGAGGACTCCGAGCGCGGTCGAGTCGAGGAACTCCACCTGGCCGAGATCCACGACGAGCCGCGCCGGCTGCTCGAAGGTGCAGGCGATGAGCGCCTCGCGGACATGGTGGGAGTTGTAGAGGTCGAGCTCTCCGGCGAGGTGCACGATCACAGCGCCGTCGCGGCGATCGACGCCCGCCACGGGATCGACCCGACCCGCAGGGTTGCCCTCCACTGCGGCGGATTCAATCACCAATGCGGCTCGTATGCTGTTCGCATGGAGGTCGCCGAGGTCGCAGCCCGGGCGGCGGGCGAGAACTTCCCCGTCGGCTCCGTTCTCTTCCCGCGCCGGCTTCGGCCGCACATCCGCGCGCTCTATTGCTACGCGCGCCTCGTCGACGAGCTCGGCGACGCCTACGAGGGCGATCGGCTGGAGGCCCTCGACGAGCTCGAGCGCGAGGTCGACCTCGTCTACACGGGGCGCCCGGCCTGGCCGGTGCTTCGCAACGTCCAGCCGACCGTCCGCGAGTTCGACCTGCCGCGCGAGCCGTTCCTCCGGCTCATCGAGGCGAACCGCATGGACCAGCGCGTGTCGGCGTACGAGACCTGGGACGACCTCAAGTGGTACTGCGTGCACTCCGCCGACCCCTGTGGACGGCTCGTGCTCGGAGTGCTCCGGCGCCTCGACGACCCCGAGTGCGTGGCGGCGAGCGACTCGGTGTGCACCGGTTTGCAGCTGGTCAACTTCCTGCAGGACGTGCCGCGCGACCTCGAGCTCGGCCGCGTGTATCTGCCGGCCGAGGACTTGCGGCGCTTCGGCGACCCGGCGCTCGACCGGCCGAGCCCCGAGCTGCGCGAGCTGCTCCGATTCGAGGCCGCGCGCGCCGTCGACCTGCTGGCTGCGGCGGACGTGCTTCGCGCGCGCATCGGCGGACGGCTCGGCCGCGCGGTCGCGCTCTTCGGCCGCGGCGGCCTCGCGGCGCTCGACTCGCTCGAGTCGGCCGGATGGGATCTCTTCACGCGGCGGCCGCGTCCGTCGCGTGCACGGCTCGCCCGGGAGGCGGCGCTCATCCTCGTTCGATGAGCACGGTCGAGCAGGCGTATGCGGAAGTCCAACGAGTCACGCGCGCGCGCGCGAAGAACTTTGCGTACGGGATCATGGTCCTGCCGCGCGCGAAGCGCCGCGCCATCGCAGCGGTGTACGCGTTCGCTCGCGAGGTCGACGACGTCGCGGACGGCGATGCGCCGCTCGACGAGAAGCGCATTCGGCTCGAGGCGCTTCGGGATGCGCTCGACGACCCGCCGCAGACGGCGATGCAGGTCGCGCTCTCCGATGCGCGCGAGCGATTCCCGATTCCGCGTGACGCGCTCTCCGCGCTCGTCGAGGGAGGCTTGCAGGACCTCGTGAAGACGCGCTATGCGAACTTCGCCGAGCTGCGCGGCTACTGCGAGAAGGTCGCCGGCGCCGTCGGCGTCGCGTGCGTCGCCGTATACGGATCCGACGACGTGGAGCGCGCGCAGACGCTCGGGATCGCACTGCAGCTCATCAACATCATGCGCGACGTCGGCGAGGACCGCGCACTCGGCCGCGTCTACCTCCCGCAGGACGAGCTCGACCGCTTCGGCGTGCACGATCTCGCTCCCGGCCCCGAATGGCGCGAGCTGATGGCCTTCCAGGCTGCACGTGCTCGCGCGCACCTCGACGAGGGCCTGCGCCTGCTCGACTCGCTCGACCGCCGCAGTGGGTTGTGCGTCTCGACGTTCGCCGGTCTGTACCGCGGCCAGCTCGACCGGATGGAGGCGAACGGCTTCGACGTCTTCACGGCGTCGTGCCGTCTCTCCGCGCCCGCCAAGCTGGCAGTCGTCGCGCGCGGGCTGATGCGATGAGGGTTGCAGTCGTGGGGGGCGGCCTCGCCGGGCTCGCGGCGGCGATCGGCCTCGTCGACGCGGGCGCGGCGGTGACGCTGTACGAGGCACGCCCGACGCTCGGCGGCGCGGTGCAGACGCTTCCCGCGCGCGAGGGCGATCCGGATCCGCCGCCGGACAACGGCCAGCACATCGCGCTCGGCTGCTTCCACGCCTACCTCGCCTTCCTCGCGCGCATCGGCGAGGCGGGCTCGTACGCCCGACGGAGGCTCGAGCTACCGGTGATCGGCCCCGACGGCGCGGCGGCCGCGATCAAGCCGACGCCGGCGGCGCTTCTGCAGTACGCGCACCTGCCGATGAAGGACCGGCTGCGCATCCCGCTCGTCACCGCCCGGTGCAGAACGGTGCAGCCGCATCCGGGCGAGACGTTCGGCGACGTGCTTCGCCGGCTGGGCACCTCGGAGCTCGCGATCGACCGCTTCTGGGACGTCTTCATCAGGCCGGCGCTGAACCTGCCCGCCGACGGTGCGGACGCGGGCGCGGGCCTCTTCGTGGTCAGGACGACGTTTCTCGGGCCTCGATCGGCGTCCGACCTGATCCTGCCCGCCCGGCCGCTCGGAACGATGCACGGCGACGCGGCGGGAGCGGCGCTCGAGCGCGCCGGCGGGGTGGTCCGGCTCGGCGAGCGCGTCGAGTCGCTCGACGAGCTCGACGCCGACGCGACCGTCGTCGCCGTGCCCCCCGCCGAGTCGGCGCGTCTGCTCGGCGAGCCCGACCCGGCGCTCGAGGACTCGCCCATCGTGAGCGCGCACCTGCTCTTCGACCGGCCGATCCTCGACGTCCCGTATGCGGCCCTCCTCGCCTCGGACGCGCACTGGGTGTTCGACCGAGGGGCGCTGACCGGCCACCGGCCGGCGGCCGGCCGCCAGTACCTGACCGTCGTGTCCAGCGGCGTGCCCGACCTTCTCGAGATTCGCGGTCGCGACCTCGTCGACCACCTCGTCCGCGAGCTGACCGGGCGGCTCGGAAACGCCGAGCTTCTCTGGTCGCGCCTGAGCCGTGAGCCGCACGCGACGTTCGCGCTGCGCCCGGGAGTCGAGCGGCCCGGCGTCGGGACGTCGCGGCCGAACGTCGCCCGAGCCGGCACCTGGACGGACACCGGCTGGCCCGCGACGATGGAGAGTGCCGTTCGCAGCGGCCGCGCGGCGGCTCAGCACCTCTTGAGCAGCACCCGTGCCAGAGTCTCGGCATGAGCGCCGTCGAACAGCTCACCGCGATCGACACCGCGATCGAGCGCGGAACGCGCCGGCTGCTCGAGCTGCAGCGCCCGAACGGAATCTGGGTGGGCGAGCTCGAGTCGAACGTGACCATGACCTCGCAGCACCTGTTCTGGAACCACTACCTCGGACTGCGGACGCCGGACCTGGACCGGCGCATCGCGAACGAGCTGATGGCCCGCATGCGCGACGACGGCACGTGGTCGATCTGGTTCGAGGGCCCTGCCGACCTCTCCACGTCGATCGAGGCGTTCGTCGCGCTCCGCATGTGCGGCGTCGATCCGGGAGCGAAGGCGCGCGACTACATCCGCTCGCAGGGCGGCATCCCGAAGAGCCGGCTGTTCACCAAGTGCTTCCTCGCGCTCCTCGGCCAGTGGCCGTGGCAGCGCATGGTGCCGATCCCGCCCGAGCTGATCCTCCTCCCGCCGTCGTTGCCGTTCTCGGTCTACGACTTCGCGTGCTGGGCGCGTCAGACGTTCGTCGCGCTCGCGCTCGCGCAGTCGCTCCGCCCGGTGAAGCCCGCCGACGTCGACCTGCGCGACATCGGAGCGATCCCGGGACGCACACGACGGCCGCTTCGCCGCGATCCTCTGCGCCGCGCAGCCCAGGCGCGCGCGGAGGGCTGGATCCGCGCGCGGCAGGAGGCGGACGGATCGTGGGGCGGCATCCAGCCGCCCTGGGTGTGGGGGATCATCGCCTTGCACGCCCTCGGTCACGGCATGGAGGACGAGACGCTGCGCAGGGCCGTCGAGGGATGGCGGGGATTCATGGTCGACGACGGCGAGCGGTTGCGGCCCGAGGCGTGCCAGTCGCCGGTGTGGGACACCTCGCTCGCGCTCCTCGCGCTGCGCGCCTGCGGCGTCCCGGACGACCATCCGCAGCTCCGGAGAGCCGGCGAGTATCTGCTCGGCCAGGAGGTCACGGTCAAAGGCGACTGGGCGATCCGGCGACCCGATCTCGCGCCCGGCGGCTGGGCGTTCGAGTACGAGAACGACCTCTATCCCGACGTCGACGACGCCGCCGTCGTCCCGCTGTCGCTGCGCGGGCTCGGCATCGGCGAGGGGGAGGCGATCCGGCGCGCGTTCGCGTGGCTGCGCGGCATGCAGTCGAGCGGCGGCGGCTGGGGCGCGTTCGACGTCGACAACGACGCGATGTGGCTCTACAAGATCCCGTTCTGCGACTTCGGAAAGGTCACCGACGAGCCGAGCTCCGACGTGACCGCGCACGTGCTCGAGGCGCTCGGGCCGGAGGCCGGCTACGAGGACGTCGTCGAGCGCGGCCTCCGCTGGCTCCTCGCCGAGCAGGAGGACGACGGCTCGTGGTTCGGCCGCTGGGGCGTCAATCACCTGTACGGCACCGGCGCGGCGCTGCCCGGGCTCGAAGCGTGCGGGATCCCCGGCGACCACCCGGCGATGCGCCGCGCGGTCGCATGGCTCGACTCCGTCCAGCAGGAGCACGGCGGCTTCGGCGAGGACGTCCTCTCCTACCACGACCGCTCCCTTCGCGGCCGCGGCGCCTTCTCGACCCCGTCCCAGACGGCATGGGCGCTCCTCGGGTACGTGGCCGCAGGAAACGCTGAGGATGCCGGTGCTCGAAAAGCGGGAGATTATCTTTGCGCTCGACAGCGTCCCGACGGGGATTGGGAGGAGGAGCACTTCACCGGCACCGGATTCCCGACCGACTTCATGATCCGCTACCACCTGTACCGCATCACGTTCCCGTTGCTCGCCCTGGGCCGACTGAGAGAGAGGCTTTCCGGATGAAGTTCCCGCTGCAGTCCACCGTTTCGATCGGCAAGTACGTCGCGACCCAGCAGCGCAAGGGCGAGCGCTACCCGCTCGTCCTCATGCTGGAGCCGACGCTCGCCTGCAACATCGCGTGCATCGGGTGCGGGAAGATCCGCGAGTACGAGTCGAACCGCGCGCGGCTGACGGTGGAGGAGTGCCTCGACTCCGGCCTGCAGTGCCCGGCGCCGGTCGTGTCGATCTGCGGCGGCGAGCCGCTCGTCTACAAGGGCATCGAAGAGGTGGCGGCCGGGATGCTCCAGATGGGCAAGACGGTCGAGCTGTGCACGAACGCGCTCCGGCTCGAGCAGTGCCTCGACTGGTTCGAGCCGTCGGCGCGGATGACGTTCGTCGTCCATCTCGACGGCATGCGCGAGATTCACGACTACGTCTGCGACTACCCCGGGCTCTGGGACATCGCCGTCGACGCGATCAAGACCGCCCGGGCACGCGGGTTCCGCGTGACGACGAACACGACCATCTTCAAGGAGACCGAGGTCGACGACGTCATCGAGATGATGCGCTACCTCACCGACGACGTCGGCATCGACGGGATGCTCGTCGCGCCCGGCTACCAGTACTCCCAGATCGATCCGGCGCTGACGATGACGCGCACGGAGCACGAGGAGAAGTTCCGCGCGATCCGCGCCGCGGTGCGCAAGCACGGCTACCGCTGGATCGCGACGCCGATCTACCAGGACTTCCTCACCGGCGAGCGCAAGCTCTCGTGCGCGCCGTGGGGGTCGATCACGCGGAACCCGTACGGCTGGAAGGGCCCGTGCTACCTGCTCACCGACGGCATCTTCCCCACGTACGAGGCGTTGCTCGAAGGCATGGACTGGGACGCGTACGGGCCCGGCAACGACCCGCGCTGCGAGCACTGCGGCATCCACTCCGGCTTCGAGCCCTCCGCAGCCTTCGAGTCGTCGAAGAGCCTCAGGGAGACCGTCCGGAGCATGGCGTGGACGCTGACGGGCTGACCTTCGCCTGCGCTCTGCCGGCCGAGCGCCGCGCGGCGCGGCGACTCGGCCGCACCATGCTCGTCGGCATGGCGTGCGCGCACGGCATCCCCGAGCAGGAGGTCGTGTCGTTCGGCATCGCCGGCTCGCTCCGCGACGACCTTCCGGTCGGCACCGTGATCGACGCGACGCGCGTCGTCGACGAGTCGGGCTCCGTCCTGTGGCAGGGCGAGCCGCTCGGCGTGCGCGGCGCGCGCGAGGGAACGATCCTCGGCGCGAGCGAGATCGTCGACGACCCGGCCGAGCGCGCGCGGCTCCGCCGGCGCACCGGTGCGGACGCCGTCGACATGGAGTCCGCCATCTTCGCGCGCGCGGGCCGGCTCGCCGGCTGCGTGCGCGCCGTGAGCGACACGCCGGGCCGGCAGCTCGGCCCGCTCGTGCACGCGTTCCGCGAGGACGGCAGCGTCGCTCCGCTCGGTCTCGCGCGGGCGTTCATCGGCTCGCCGCGCGAGTCGTTCCGCGCCGTGCGCGACGTGCGCACCGCCCTGCGTGCGCTCGGGAGCGTCGCGTGAGCGGCAAGCGCGTCCTTCTCGCCGCACCGCGGTCGTTCTGCGCCGGCGTCGATCGGGCGATCGAGATCGTCGAGCGCCTCCTCGAGCAGCACGGCGCGCCGGTGTACGTCCGGCATCAGATCGTCCACAACGAGCACGTCGTGCGCCGCCTCGAGGGGCTCGGCGCCGTCTTCGTCGAGGACGAGTCCGAGATCCCCGAGGGCGAGATCTGCGTTCTCTCCGCGCACGGCGTCGCGCCGTCCGTCAAGGAGAACGCGGAGCGCCGCGGGCTGCACATCGTCGACGCCACCTGCCCGCTCGTGAACAAGGTGCATGCGGAAGCCCGGACATATGCCGACAGCGGGCATCTCGTCGCGCTCGTCGGGCACGCGAACCACGTCGAGGTGATCGGCACGCTCGGCGAGCGGCCGGAGTCGACCGTCGTCGTCGAGACTCCCGAGCAGGCGCGAGCGCTGCCCACCGACAAGCCCGTCGCCGTCATCACGCAGACGACGCTGTCGCTCGACGACGTCGCGCCGATCGTCGACGCGCTCGCCGATCACGTCGGCGGGTCGCTGCGGCGTCCGCACGCGGACGACATCTGCTACGCGACGCAGAACCGGCAGGACGCGGTCAAGGCGATGGTGGAGCAGGGCGCCTCGCTCATCTTCGTGATCGGCTCCGGGAACAGCTCCAACGCGCAGCGCCTCGTCGAGGTCGCGCAGGGCGCCGGTGCCGAGGCGACGCTCGTCGACGGCGAGAGCGAGCTCGACGCCGACCTGCTCGACGGGCACGACATCGTCGGCCTCACCGCCGGCGCGTCGACGCCCGAGGAGCTCGTGAAGGCGACGGCGGCCCGGCTCGCCGAGCACGGCTTCGACCTGCCGGAGGAGATCACGGTCGCACGCGAGGACGTCCATTTCCGGCTTCCGAGGGAGGTGGCCCGCGCGTGACCTCGGTCGAAGTCCCGTATTCCATTGCAGCCGCGCTTCCGACCCTGTCGGTGATGGACATCACGAACGACGTGTCCCAGTCGGTGGCCCGCTCCGGGAAGACGGACGGAATCGCCTACGTCCACCCGCAGCACTCGCTCGCGATCGTCCGCGTGCAGGAGCGCGAGACCGGCTTCTTCGAGGACCTCGAGGTGGTCCTCGAACGAGTGGTGCCGGGCGGCCAGCCGAATCGCGAGCGGATGGTGGCGGCGCTGCTCTCCCCGAGGAGCGAGCAGGTCCCGTTCACCGGCGGGGCGCTCTGCCTCGGCCGCTTCCAGCGGATCATGCTCTTCTCGCTCGATGCCGAGCACCGCAGCGAGTGGTCTTTGACCCTTTTGGGCTAGTACCCTCTCACCATGCGCCAGCGGTGGCTTGCCCGGGTCGCGCTCGTCCTGCTCGCCCTCGTCGCGGAGCTCGTCGGACGCAGCCTCGCGCACCGGCTCGACGTCGGCCGCCACGTCGGCCCGGTCAGCTACCGGCACGCCGACTACTACCCGTTCCTGGTCGCCGGCGTGAAGCTCGGCGTCGCGCTCATGCTCGCGCGCGTCGCGTGGCGTTTCGCGAAGGCGCGTCGGCTCGCGGCGCTGCTTGGTCGTCCGCGAGTGCGCGTCGAGCTGTCGCTGCGGCTGTGGCTCGTATCGTTCTTCGCCACGTCGGCCATCTACCTCGCGCAGATGGACGCCGAGCGCGGGACGCCGTTCCTCTTCCCGTTGCTGCACACCTCCGCGCTTCCCGTCTTCGCCGTGCTCTCGGTCCTCGTGGCGATGCTCTACCGCAGCGTCGAGCTCTGGCTGCGGGACTACGAGCAGCTCGCCGCACGTGCGGTTGCGTGCGCCCGCCGCCTCGTCGCCGACCGCAGCCAGCCGGTCGATCTCCACCTCGCCGCAGCGCCTCGCCGGTGGTTCGGGCTCGCGTTCGAGTCGCGGCCGCCTCCTCTGTCCGCCTGACGGCGGACTGCTCGACAGAGAGGAGGAAGGACATGAGCGCGGACATCGCGCATCGGCTGCACGGCGAACGAGAGAAGGAAGGGATCGCGACGCGGTCGGTCCGCGTGCGCGCAATCCTCGCGCTCGGCCCCGTGACCGTGCTCGCCGGCATCGCGTGGGCTCTCTTCCAGCCGTGGCGGCTCACGCTGCTCCATCCGACCGCCCAGGGCTTCTGGTGGCTCGTCGCCGAGCCGCCGGTCTACGTCGTGCTGGTGGGCGTGCTCTTCCGGCTGTTCCTCGCACCCGGGATCGTGCGGGACGTCGAGGAAGCGGAGCGATGATCGTCGCCGGTCTCGAGCCGCAGGCGGAGATGGTGCATTGGTGGTTCGCCACCGGCATCCTCATCCTGGGTCTCCTGTTCGCCGCCGAGACGATCGTCGGGAAGGAGGTGTGGGGACGCCGGCCGTGGCGCCGCTACCTGTGGCCGGGGACGATCTTCGCGCTGGGCGTCCTCATGTGGCCGGTGATGGCGCTGTACACGAACTCGATGATCCACATGGTCGCGCACGGGTCGTGGGCGCAGGTGCTGATGCTCAGCGGGGCGGCCGAGCTCGGCGTCGTGCGGGGCAAGCTGCACTCGCAGTACTGGCGGCTGACGCTTGCCGCGGCGATGCTCGTCTCGGGGACGGCGTTCCTCGTGCACGAGCAGAACGGCTGGTACTTCGCGCGCGCGGCCTTCCTCCACCACGCGCTCGGGTGGACGCTGATCCTCGCGTCGGTGTTCCCGATCGTGCAGGCATTCAGGCCGCGCTCCGTCGCCGCCGCCACCGGGTTCGCGATGACGTTCTTCGTCATTGCGGCGCTGTTGTACTGCGATCGAGACTCGGCGGCGATCCTCGGCCACTTCTCGGCATTCGCCGGAGTGCCGCATCGATGAAGCGGGCACTCGCCGTCGCCGTGCTCGTCGCGCTCGCGCTGCCCGCCTCCGCGTTCGCGCACGCGTCCCTGCGCAAGGAGACGCCGGGTTTCCGGCAGCGCCTGGCGGCGTCGCCGCGTCAGGTCGTCCTCCAGTTCGACCAGACCGTCGACGCGCTTCCGAAGGCGATCGTCGTGCTCACGCCAGACGGGAAGAACGTCGCGGGCACGCCGCGCGCGGTCCCGTCGGCGCGCGAGCTCGTCGTGTCGCTCCCGCGCCTGCGGAAGGGGCCCTACACGGTGCGCTGGCAGGCGCTCTCGAACGACGGCCACATCGTGTCGGGTGTGTACACGTTCGGCGTGAAGGTCCCCGCGCCGCCGGTGACGGACGCCGTCGGCGCGCAGGGACCGACCCGCACGGAAGACGTCGTTCGCTGGCTCTATTTCCTCGGGCTCGCGCTCGCCGTCGGCGGCATCGGCTTCAAGCTCCTCATCGTGCGCGGCCCGCTGACGCCGCGTGCGCAGCGGCGCTTCTACTGGGTGACGGGCATCGGCGTCGTCGGTGTGCTCGAGGCGGGGATCGTCGCCTTCCTCCTGCGCGGCGAGGACGCGCTCCAGCTTCCGTTCTCGCGCTTCCTCTACGGCGACCTCTCACCCCTCGCGAGCGGCACACGCTTCGGGCAGACGTTCATCGTCATG
>Ga0070741_10019820_pt1 | contig 10702 bp, 8 predicted proteins | sample Coa_R1_4_FD_66440 | JGI IMG/M metagenome (GOLD analysis project Ga0070741, IMG submission 66440) | Surface soil microbial communities from Centralia Pennsylvania, which are recovering from an underground coalmine fire - Coalmine... | ecosystem: Environmental > Terrestrial > Soil > Unclassified ... | reverse complement strand
CTGCGATGCGGCGGTTCACCGCCGGGATGCCGGCGTGGAGCAGCGCGTCGAACTCGCGGCGCGACATGGCGAGGAGCTTCATCGTCGTCAGCGACCAGACCGTCGCGACCCGAGGTCGACCGTCGAGCAGCGCCATCTCACCGAAGATCGTGCCGGGCTGCAGCGTGCCGAGCGCCACGCCGTCGCGCACCGCGACCGCTTCGCCGTCCAGCACGACGAAGCATTCGTCGCCCGGCGCGTCCTGGATCGTCAGCACCCAGTTGTCCGGTCGCCAGACCTCGGTCGTCAGCCGTCCGACGACATCGAGCTCGCGATCGGTGCAGCCCTCGAACAGCCACACGTCGCGCAACCGGTCGTGCCATGTGTGCCTGGTGAACCTCATGCGTGCTCCTCCTCGTTCTCGGATCCGTTCCTCGTGAACAGGTCGTGACGGATCGGCGTGACCGCCGCATCCGATGCCCACTCGATCTCCACCGCCCGCAGGGTCATCGACTTGCAGGAGACCTCGCGGCCGACCGAGAACACGTGACCGCTCCCCGCCGCGAGCTCGCGAACGCGCTCGATGGCGAGGATGCGACCGTGGTCGGCCGCGCTGCACAGCCGCGCCGCCTCGACGACGGGCATGCCGAAGCAGTCGCCCTGCTCGACGGTCACGTCGCCGACGCTGACACCGACCCGGACGTCGAGACGGTGGCGCGCGTCCCGGTTCGTCGTGTCGACGGTCCGCTGGATCGCAGCGGCGCCGTCCAACGCGCGGCGGACGCTCGAGAAGCGCGCCATCACGCCGTCGCCGATGGTCTTGACGACCTGACCGCCCGTGCTCTCGACCGCGTCGCGCAGCGCCCGGAAGTGCTCGCGCCGCAGCGAGTCGCTCGCGTCGTCACCGAGCCGCATGGCGATCTCGGTCGAGCCGACGACGTCGGTGAACAACACCGACAGCGTCTGCACGTCCGTCTCCTGCCTCGTCTCCATGGATGAGGTTCTACGGACCGGCCGCAAAGGCCCCGTAAAGCGGTGGAACCCGCTCTGACCAGCCGGTACGGTTCGCGCTTCGCGGCGGCTCGAACCGGGGTGGGCCATGGAGCTCCGCGTCCTCGGACCTCTCGAGGTGGTCGGCGACGACGGACCGGTCGCGCTCCGGGGTTCGAAGCCGCGTGACCTGCTGGCGCTCCTCGCGGTCCGCGCGAACAGATGCGTGGCGCCCGAGGTGCTCGTCGACGAGCTCTGGCACGGTGCACCGCCCGACAGCGCGGGCGCCGCGCTACGGGTCCACATCGCGCGAGTACGCCGCGCGCTCGAGCCCGGGCGGCTCGACGGCATGCCGAGTGGGCGCCTCCCGCTGGACGCGCACGGCTACCGGCTCGTCCTCGCGTCCGACGAGACCGACGCGTCACGCTTCGAGCAACTGGTCGGTCGCGCGCACGACGCCCGCCGGGAGGGCTATCCGGAACACGCGGAGGAGCAGCTCGCCGCCGCGCTCGAGCTCTGGCGTGGTCCCGCGTACGCCGGGATCGACGACCTCGAGCCCGTCCGCCCCGAGGCCGCGCGCCTCGACGAGCTGCGCGTGTGCGCCATGGAGGAACGCTTCGACGCGCTGCTGGAGCTCGGCGCCCACGAGCGGATCGTCCACGCGGTCCAGGCCGCGGTGGCCGTCCACCCGTTGCGGGAGCGGCTCACCACGCAACTCGTGGTCGCCCTCTACCGTTCGGGTCGACACGCGGAGGCTCTTGCCGCGTGCAGCGCGTTGGTGCGCCGGCTCGACGACGAGCTCGGCGTGGAGCCGTCGGTGGAGCTACGCGACCTCGAGCGCGCTGTCTTGTTGCAGCGACCAGAGCTCGACTGGCGCGCCCCGACGAAACCCGAGCGGTCGGTCGGCGTCGGCGCGCGTTCGTTCGTACGGGAGCGTCTCATCGGACGTGATGCGGAGCGCACGGCCCTGCTGTCGCTCTGGAACCGCTCGACACTCGGCGAGCGACAGCTCGCGCTCGTCACCGGACCGGCGGGCATCGGGAAGAGCGCGCTCGTCGAGGACCTGGCGCGCCACGCGGAAGCCGCGAACGTGCTCGTCGCGCGCGGTTGGTGCGACCCGGACCCTGTGCACGAGCTGCAGCCGTTCGTCGGGGTCGTCCAGACGCTCGCGGGACGCGTCGACCTGTCGGACGATCCGCTCTTCGACGCGCTGGTTGCGATCGCTCCTGCCCTCGGCTCCCGCGAGCGACCTGCCGACGGCGACGGGAGCGAGGCTCCGACCGAAGCGCGCCGCTACCGGCTCTTCGAGGCGATCGCGAGGCTCGTCGCCGCCGTCCATCCCGCGCCGTGTCTCGTCGTGCTCGAAGACGTGCACTGGGCCGGGAGGCCCGTCCTCCAGTTGTTGCGCCATCTCGTCCGACACGCGGACGTTCGTCGCCTGCTCGTCGTCGCGACGTGCAGGGACTCCGAGGGCACGAGCGCGCGCGACATCGTCGACGATTTGCGCCGGCTGGTGACGGAGACGGGTGGCACCGAGCTCGCGTTGCATGGCTTCGACGTCGGCGCCGTGCGCGCGCTCATCGAGACGAGCGCGCCGCCGGACATGCGCGTAGAGCTCGCCCGATGTGCGGAGACCGTACGCGACGTGACGGGTGGCAGCCCGTTCTACGTGAGGGAAGTCCTCCACGAGCTCGCGGTCGCCGACGATCGAAGTGTCGACGCCGCGACCGCGCTCGCACAGCTCGCGCCGTCAAGCGTTCGCGCGCTGGTTGGCGAGCGTGTCGCGCGGCTGACGGAACCGGCTCGCGACCTGCTGTCCGCGGCAGCGGTGATCGGGATCGAGTTCGCGCTCCCGCTCCTCGCGGCTGCGCTCCGGGTCGAGGAGATCGACGCGTTGGTGCTCCTCGACGAGGCGTCGAACGAGGCGCTCGTGAACCAGGCCCCGAACGCGGTGGATCGGTTCCGGTTCGCGCATGCGATCGTTCGCAACGCGATCTACGCCGGGTTGACGCGCGTCCGCCGCGCCCGGCTGCACCGCGCGATCGCTGACGCGCTCACCTCGACGCCGTACGTGCACGGTCCAGGGCACGCGGCGGAGATCGCACACCACTTCGTCGAAGCCGTGCCGACCGGCGCTCGCGACGATGCCGTCCGCTGGTCCCGCTCGGCAGGTGAGCAGGCGCTCGCGGCGGGGGCGTACGACGACGCGGTGCGGTGGCTGTCGGTCGCGCTCGAGCTGTCGGGCGGTCGTGTGCTGAGCGCTCGGGACGAAGGACGGACGCAGCACGCGTTGGGACTCGCCTACGAGGGCGGTGGTCGCGTCGATCTCGCGCGCGACGCCCACTTCCGGGCCGCGGATCTCGCGTGCGCCACGGACGACCCGGACCTCCTCGTCGATGCGGCACTCGGGATCCCGTGGGTGTGGGGGTACATCGGTCCGTACCGCGGCGCGGTGCTCGGGGTCACCGACGACGCGCTCGCCGTCGTCCCGCCGGACGCTCGCCGGGTCAAGCTCCAGGCGCGGGTGGTACAGGCCAGCGTGTTCGCCGACGCCCGCCGCGCAACACTCGCCGCCCAGGACGCGCTGGCATTGGCGGAACAGCTCGACGATCCCGGCGCACTCAACGACGGACTCATTGCCGCGCACAACGCGCTCGTCCGGGATCCCGGCGAGGTCGAAGAGCGGCTCGCGTTCGCGCGTCGGGCAGTCGCCGCGTGCCGGGCCGGTGCGCTCCGGGTGGCCGAGCTGGGGAGCCTGCGGGTCCTTCTTGCAGACCTTCTCGCGTCCGGGTTGGTCACCGAGTTCGACCGGACGCTCGATACGTTCGAGGCGCTGGCGCGACACGAGGCAGATCCTCACGCCTCCTACTGGTCCGCGGCCTTGCGCGCGACGCAGGCAACGTTCAGAGGCGAACTGACGTCCGCGGAGCAACTCGTCCGCGGGGCGCTCGTCCGCGGGGAGGAGCTCTCAGAGCCCGAGGCTCCCGGCGTCCACCTCCTGCAGACGTTCGCGATCCGGTACCAGCAAGGGCGGTTGGCGGAGCTCTCGAGCACGCTGACACGGCAGATCGATCCGGGGTCGCCGTTCCGGGCTGGACTCGCGCTCCATGTCGCCTTGCTGGCGGAGACCGGGAAGCACGATGCGGCCGTCCGGGCGCTCGACGACGTGCTCGGCGACGGAGCCGCGCCGCTCCCACCGGACGCGTTCTGGCTTGCCGCAATGTGTCTGCTCGCCGGTGCAGCTGCGGAGGTCCACGCAGCCGTCTGGCTGCAGCCGCTCGAGGAGCTCCTGGCTCGGTTCGCGGGCCAGGTCGTCGTCTTCGGACGCGGCGGCGCGGTGTTCGGCACCGTCGACCACTGGCTCGCTGAGCTTGCACTCGCGCGAGGCGACGACGACCGTGCAGTGGGCCTGTTCGAGCGCGCGTGTGCCCGCGCGCGCGAGATGCGCTTCCCGTATTGGGTCGCGGCCGCGTCGATCGGCGCCGCGCAAGCCCGTCACGTCCGCCACGCGGATGCCGGGACCGACTGCGCCGCGTTCGGTCGGCTCACCATTCGTGTGGCGCAGTCAGGCGCAAGCACATGAGACAGGGAGGAACCATGGCTGACATGACCGCGTTCGGACTCTTGACGAGCGAGCTCCATGCTCACGCGAACGATCTCATGAAGGATCCGGAGGGGCGACGGCGCCTCCAGGAGATGTACGAGCGGCGACCGATACCGTCGTTTCTCGAGATGGTGAGGGAGTTGGGTCTCGACACGTACATGACCGACCTCGAGAAGTCGTATCTGGAGCACATGAGCGCGCACGAAGTACGCACGATCCAGGACGTCACGCTCGAGGCGCTCCGCCAGAAGGACCCGGAGCTCGTCCTCGCCGGTGAGTGCGCGAAGGCCGAGAAGAGCAGGGGGGCGGGATCGCGCGCGACGGGTGACCCACCGGCGGCACCGGCGATCAACATCGTCGCGGCGACGGTGGACGGGAAGTCCGCGATCGGCATCCAGCCCGCCTAGCACCGGTCGCTCCTGCCGCGTCGAGCGCGTGAGCACGCGGCGCGGTCGTCGACGCGCGCAGCCGCACTGTGACGCGCGCCCGGCCGGGGTTCCGAGTGACGGCCCGAACCGGCGGGTAACCCTGCGCGGAACGCCGACCGTGTGGGGAGCGAGATGCTCGAACGACTGAAGGGCAAGGCCAAGGAGGTCGCCGGCTCGCTGCTCGGCGACCGCGACCTCGAGCGCCAGGGCGAGCTGCACGAGCAGAAGGCCGATGCGCAGGACGCCGCCGCGCAGCACGAGGCGCGTGCGGAGCAGGAGCGCGCCGCAGCCGACGTCACCGAGCGCGAGCGCGAGGTGCGGGCCGAGCGTGAGCGGCTCACTGCCGAGGTGGCAGCGGAGGAGCGCGAGGCGCGCGTCGAGCGTGAACGCGAACGGGCGGAGCAGGAGGCCGAGGTCCGCCACGGGCGCGAGCAGGCCGCGCTCGCACACGAGCGGCAGGTCCGGGAGACGGCGCTCGCGGCCGACGAGCAGCGCGCGGCGCGGGAGCACGCCGAGCAGGCGCGCGCTGCGAACACCGCCGAGCGGCAGGCCGATGTCGCCCGGCGGGCCGCCGAGGCGCTCGACGACGCGACGCCCGACGTCTGACGGATGCGGAGGACCACCCGATGAGCGTGTTGCAGGAGATCCCGCGGGCCGCCGTCCGGTCCACGTTGTGGGCGGCCCGGTTGCCGCTGACCCTGGCCGAAGCGGTGCGCGGCTCGGATCCCGAGTGGCCACCGGCGCTTGCGTTCGACGCGCTCGCCGCCGAGGTGCGCGAGCTCGCGGGCGGCGTGCTGCGCGACGACGAGCTCGTGCGGGCCGGCCGGCTGCAGCGGGCGCGTGTCCAGGAGCTGCGGCGGGCCGCCGATCTCGACGCCGCGGCCGCCGAGACGCGTGAGGAGGCGGACGAGGAGCTGCGCGCGCGCCGTGAACGCGACGCCCGGCAGCGCGCCGCCGTCGAGCGCGAGACCCGCCAGCGCGCGCAGGCCGCACGGCGGGCCAAGAGCGAGCAGCAGGCCGGGATCGCCGCCGAGGCGCAGCGCCGCAAGCAGGCGGTGCGACGCGCCGAGACCGCGACGAAGGAACGTGTCGCAGACGAGGAGCGCGCGGCCCGTCTCGCCCGGCTGGACGCGGAGGACCAGGCGCTGCGCGAGGAGCGGCGTGCCGTCGCGGCGAGCGGCGCCGCCGTCGACGCCGACCGGGAGCTCGCGGCGCGCAAGGCGGCACGCCGCTCGTGACAAGGCGGCCCGCCGATCGTCCCAATGCCGCACGCGGCCGGCGCCGGCCGGGCACACTGAGTACGTGACCGAGACGGTGAGCCACACGTCGACGGACGGGCTGGGCCCGGAGCACCCGCGCACGGCGGCCGAGGTGCTCGCGATCACGCGCCGGCCGAGCCTCACGGTGCAGATGACGAGCCTCGCGCTACCCCTCTGGCGGACCCTCGGGTTCATGTCGCCGCCCGCACGAGAGCGACGTGCCGTTCGCTACGCGAGCGCCGAGGTCCCGATGCCCTCGTGGTCGCCCGTCACCGCCGCGCACGTGCTCGCCGACGAGATGTGTCTCGCGGCGTTCAAGCTCGTCCGCAAGCCTCCGACGATCGAGGGCTTCCGGCGGATCGAGCAGGAGGTCGACGACGCCGTCGCGATGTTCGGCGCGCGCGGCTGGCTCGACGACGTCGCGGCATACGTCGGGGAGCCGCCGCCGCTCACCGACGCCGAGCCGTGCCGCGCGTTCGCGTTCCGGACGCGGATCGAGGGCTACCGCTTCGAGAGCGGCTGGGAGCCGCACCCGGGTGAGCCCGGACGTGACCGCTGGCTCTCCTACGAGGCGAACCGCACCGCGCGGATGTTCGTCCTCCGTCACGACGACGACCGGCCGCGGCCATGGCTCGTGTACGTGCACGCGACCGCGATGGGCCGCCCCGAGATCGACACGTGGGTGCTGCGTGTGAAGCACCTCCACGAGACGCTCGGGCTCAACGTCGCGATGCCGTTGCTGCCGTTGCACGGCACGCGCGCTGCGCCGCGCGGTGTCGACGCGCAGTTCCCGACGGTCGACGTGCTCGACAACGTGCACGGACTCGCGCAGGCGGCGTGGGACGTGCGCCGGGTGCTGTCGTGGGTGCGCACCCAGGACCCGACCGCGATCGGCATCACGGGTCTGTCGCTCGGCGGGTACGTTACCGCGCTCGTCGCCGGCCTCGAGGAGCCCCTCGACTGTGTCATCCCGGGGATGCCGGCGGTCGACTTCCCGCGCGTCCTGCGTCGGCACACACCCCGCGAGGTGCGCGACCTCGAGGACTTCCGCATCCTGGGCGAGAAGAGCGACCTGCTGCACCGCGCCGTGTCGCCGCTGCTGCCCGTTCCCGCGACGCCTCGCGACCGCCGGTTCATCTACGCGGGCACCGCGGACCGGTTGCTCGACCCGCTCGAGCAGATCGTCGCGCTCTGGGAGCACTGGGACCGTCCCGAGACGAAGTGGGTGCACGCGGGGCACGTCGGTCATCTGCTCCACGACGGCGGCACGCGCTCGTTCGTGGAGGAGGTGCTCGCGCGCTGCCTGCCGCTCGACTGACGGTCAGCGCGCCGCGCGTGCGGGTGCGCGGGTCGCGCCCGCGGTCGCCTTCTTGGTCGGTGGCTTCGCCGGGGTGACGCCGGCCGCGTCGCGCAGACGCGTGACCGCGCGCTCGAAGCCGGTGGCGAGGTCCCACACGTCGGGAACGAGCTCGCGGCACGCGATCACGCCGAAGTCGACGTTCCCCATGTTGCTGAGCACGGTCAGGTTCAACCCGATCCCCTCGATGAGCGGTCCCATCGGGTAGACGGCGTCGACACGCGCGCCTGCGCAGTAGAGCGGCAGCGGCGGTCCGGGGACGTTCGACACGATGAGGTTCGCGAGCGGGCCGTGCCGGTCGGCGAGCCCGAAGTTCGAGTACACGCGCATCGCCGCGCTCACCAGGTTGGGAGACGTGTACTGCGCCCACGCCTGCAGCACGTCGACCCCGAACGCCTGCGACGACCGCTTCGAGCGCGTCGTGTCCTCGTGCACGAGGCGCAGCTGCTCCAGCGGATCGTCGACCTGGACGGGGAGCAGCGCGGTGATGATCGTCATCGCGTTCGTCACGCGCTCCTCGGACGGGTCCTGTGGGACGGCCATCGGGCACGCGGCGACGAGCGGACGGTCGGGGAGCGCGTCGTGCTCGCGCAGCCACTCGCGCAGGGACATCGCGCATGCCGCGAGGACGACGTCGTTCACCTTCGTCCCGGTCGCGTCCTTCGTCGCCTTCACGTCGGCGAGCGACACGCGTCCGTACGCGACGCTGCGGTGTGGCGTGATCGCCCCGTTGAACGGCGTGGCCGGACCCTGGCGTCGCCCGCCCGTCGCGCTGTCGGGTTGCGACCGGCGGTGGAGCTGGTGACGGACGAGACCCGTCGCCGTCTTCCACGTCGTCGCCGCGAGCCCGATCGGTCGCGTCACCAGCGACTCCAGCGCGGCCGGGACGAGCTCCACCTGCGACGGCACCCGTTCGGGCCGCCACTCCGCCGTCGCCGGCTCGGGGTGCGCGTCGGGCGTCAGGTCGAACAGGTGGACCATGAGGTCCGCGCCGGACACGCCGTCGATCGAGGAGTGGTGCAACTTCGCGACGATCGCGATGCGGCCGTGCTCCAGACCCTCGACGACCCACATCTCCCACAGCGGACGGTCACGGTCGAGCGGCCGGCTCGCGATGTTGCCGACGAGCCCGGCGAGCTCTCGCATCCCGCCCGGCGACGGCACCGCGACGCGGATCATGTGCGCGTCAAGGTCGAACGCCGGGTCCTCGACCCAGTACGGGTGGCCGAGGCCGAGTGGGACGGGCACGAGCCGCCGGCGGAACGGGGGCAGGAGGTGCAGCCGCTCGCGGACCATCTCCCGGAACCGGTCGAACGAGTAGCCGCCCGGCATCGTCGACGGGTCGAGCACGACCGTGCCGACGACGTGCATGTGCATCGCCGGCGTCTCGATGTAGAGCATCGCCGCGTCCATGCCCGACAGTCGCTTCACGGCGTTCCCCCTTCGATCGGCGTTCCCGAACTGGAGCCGTACCCGCCGGTGGCGGGTGATGCTCGGGCTGTCACGGCGAGCTCCCGGAGCTCGTCGAGCGCGTCGTGCAGGTCGGTGACGAGGCTCCGGAGGTCCGGCATGGCGTCGTCGCACGCGAGGAGCCCGACGTCGAGCCCGTCGAGATAGCTCCAGACCGTGATGTTGAGCCCCGCGTTCTCGAGGACGGGGCCGACGGAGAAGAGCTCGACGAGTTGCGCGCCCGCGACGTAGAGGGGCTCGGTCGGGCCGGGCACGTTCGAGACGACGAGGTTGACGGGCGGCCGGTGCCGGTTCGCGAGACGGAGGCGCGAGTAGGCCCGCACGGTCGCGCCGAACGGCAGCGGCGGCGTGAGCTCCGACCAGTCGGCCAGCATGGCGGGACCGAGCCGGGCGAGCTGGTCCTTGGCGGCCTGGGTGACCGCGTGGATCTCGGCAAGACGCGCGCGTGGGTCGTCGACGTGGACGGGCAGCGTCGTGAACAGGTTCGAGACGTTGTTCGCCGCGCTCGTGGGCGCGCTCGCCGGCGCGCGCGTCGAGACCGGGACGCTCGCGACGAGCGCGCGGTCGGGGAGCTCCCCGCGAGCGAGCAGGTACCGGCGCAGCGCGCCGGTACACAGCGCGAGCACGACGTCGTTGACCGTGCAGCCGAGCGCTTGCTTCAGCGTCTTGACGTCGGCCAGCGGGAGCGTCGTCGACACGAAACGTCGGCGCGGTGTGAGCGCGCGGTTGAACCGCAGCTTGGGGGTGGCGAACGGCAGCGGCGCGCTCGCGGCGCGCGCCCGGCGCCCGCGCGCGACGTTCACGAGTCCGCGCACCGTGCGCGTGATGAGCTCGGGAAGACCGGCGAGCGCGCGCAGCGCGTCGACGAGGGCGTCGACGACCAGGCGGACGCGAGACGGGACCGGCTCCGCTCGCCACCCTGGCGCGTCCCCGTCCTCCGGCCTGTCGGGCGCCTCGGGATCGCGGTCGAGGACGCCGACGAGGAGCTCGGCCGCGGTGACACCGTCGGCGATGCAGTGGTGGAGCTTCGCGACGAACGCAACCGTGCCGTCGGCGAGACCTTCGACGACGGACACCTCCCAGAGCGGGCGGTCGCGGGGCAGGGGACGGCTCGCGATCGACGAGACGACGTCGTCGAGCTGCGCCCGTGTCCCGGGGGAGGGCAGCACGACCCGTTGTAGGTGCGCGTCGAGGTCGAAGCCCGGGTCCGCGATCCACACCGGGTGGTTCAGGCGCCCGGGCACCTCGACGATCCGGCGCCGGAACGGCGGCAGCCGGTCGAGCCGCGCGCCGAGCACGTCGCGGAACCGCTCGAACGAGTACCCGCCGGGCACGCGCGACACGTCGAGGATCGCGATCTTCAACGTGTGCATGTGCTGGGACGGCGTCTCCATCGCGAGGAAGCCGGCGTCGATCCCCGCCATGCGCTCCATGACGGCCATTCTGACGCCGCGTCGACGCGTGAGCGACGGGTTCAGTCGGGCAGCATCGGTACGGAGAGGCCGTCGTCGCGGCCGAGCATGGCCGCTCGGGTGACGGCACGGGTGCCGAAGCGGTCGCGCACGTCGTCGAGCGCGGCGTCGAGCGTCCCGCGCGTCCGGCGGTCGAACGGCAG
>Ga0070741_10019819_pt1 | contig 10702 bp, 10 predicted proteins | sample Coa_R1_4_FD_66440 | JGI IMG/M metagenome (GOLD analysis project Ga0070741, IMG submission 66440) | Surface soil microbial communities from Centralia Pennsylvania, which are recovering from an underground coalmine fire - Coalmine... | ecosystem: Environmental > Terrestrial > Soil > Unclassified ... | reverse complement strand
CTTGATCACGAGGCCCGCGGCGACGGTCTCGAGGTGGATGTCGGAGGCGCCGATCTTGAGCGCGTCGCGCAGCGTCGAGCGCACCAGGCGGATCACCTCGCTCGACTCCTCGCCGATCGCGCGCAGCGACAGGTCCTCGATGCCCTCGCGCTCGTCGCCGGCCTCGGCGGCCTCGCCGTGCACGGCGTCGAGCGCGTGCATGGTCTCCTCCTGGCTCGCGAGCCAGGCGACCAGGTCGCCGTGGTGCACCAGGCGCCACGCGAAGGGCTCGGCGATGCGCTCGTCGGCCCAGGCGTCCAGATCGCCCGAGAACGGGTCGTCGATGACGAGCGACAGGGTGCCGTCGTCGTCGCGCAGCAGCGCGCAGTTGCGCTGGGCGCACTCGGCGAAGGGCACGAGGTCGAACGCGGGCTTGGCCGCCCGCAGCTCGGCCATCGACATGACCGGCACGCGGATCGTCACGCCGAGGCGGCCGACGAACACGTCCGGGTCGAGGCCGAACTTGTCCTCGAGCACCTCGACCAGGCGGCGGCGCGAGCGCCTCGCCTCGGCGCGCGCCTCGTCGATCTCGCGCACTTCGAACGGCGTGAACATTTCTTCCCGGGTCGTCATTGAACGCTCCCTGCGAGCTCGAAGATCGGCATGTACATGAGCACGACGATCCCGCCGATCACCAGGCCGATGAAGGCCATCAGGATCGGCTCGAACAGCCGCGTCGCCCAGTCGACCCAGCGCCCGATCTCCTCGTCGTGGAAGGCGGCGATGCGGTCCATCATCTCGCCCATGTTCCCGCTCGACTCGCCGACGGCGAGCAGCCGCAGCGCGACGGGCGTCGTGAGCCCGTTCGCTTCCATGGACGCGGACACGGGGCGTCCCTCGTTGATGGCGCGCGCCGCCGCGTCGAGCCCGTCGCGCAGCACCGGGTGCAGCAGATCGCGGCCCATGCGCAGCGCGCCGAGCAGCGGCACGCCGCCGCCGAGCAGCGTCCCGGTCGTGCGGTAGAAGCGCGCGAGCTGATAAACCTTGAAGCGCTCGCCCACGCCCGGCAGGCGCCACATCATCGCCTCGAGGCGTGCGCGCATCGGAGCGCGTCGCAGCGCCCACACCGCTCCCGCGACGGCGATCGCGGCGACGGCGCACACCGCCGTGCCGTGACCGGCCACGAGCTGGCCCCAGGCGAAGAGGATCTTCGAGAAGAAGGGCAGGTCGGTGCCGCGCTCCTCGTAGATCGCGCTGAAGCGCGGGACGACGTAGAGCAGCAGGAAGAACGTCACCAGGCCGCCGACGCCGATGAGCAGCGACGGGTAGATCGCCGCGTTCACCAGGCGCTTGCGGATCGCGTCGACCCGGTTGTGGTAGGCGACGTAGCGCTCGAGCGCCGGCGCGAGGTCGCTCGTCTTCTCGCTCGCCTGCACGATCGCCACGTAGAGCGCGGAGAACGCGCGCGGGAACTGCGCGAGCGCCGCCGACAGCGGGCTGCCCTGGCGGACGACCGCCGTGATGCGCTCGATCATCCCGCGGAAGTCGGCGCGGCGCTCGCGCTCGCCGAGCGTCGCGAGGCTCTCGACGAGCGGCAGCCCGGCCTTGAGCAGCACGAGCAGCTCCTGGCTGAAGAGCGCGACCGGGAAGCGATGGCGCGCGCCGCGCCACGCCAGGCCCGCGCGCGTGCGCACGGCGAGCACGGTGTAGCCGCGGCTCTCGGCCTGCTCGACGGCGGTCGCGCGGTCGAATCCCCGGAAGTCGAGGATCTCGACGCGGCCCTGGTCGTTGACGGCTTTCAGCTCGAGTCGCATCGCCGAATTTCCCTATGGCCGTTCAGTGATTGCTGAGATCCGCGTCCTCGCCCGAGCCGCCCGGCTTGCCGTCGCGGCCGAGGGACAGGAGGTCGAAGTCGCCCTTCTCGCCGGGCTGCTTGTACTGATACGCGTTGTTCCAGGGATCGAGCGGGACCGCCTTCTTCAGGTATGCGCCGTTCCACTTCGGCTCGTTCGCGGGCTTGGCGACGAGCGCGACAAGGCCCATCTCGGTGCTGGGATAGTGGCCGGTGTCGAGGCGGTACTGCTCGAGCGCCTTGTCGAGCGCGTCGATCTGCGCCTTCGCCGTCGCGACCTCGGACTTGCCGACTTGTCCGAAGTAGCGGGGCGCGACGTAGCCGACGAGCAGGCCGATGATGGCGACGACGACGAGCAGCTCGAGAAGCGTGAACCCTGTCGCGAGCCGGGTCGAGCGGCCGGCGTGCCGGGCGGCATCGTGTTTCTTCAAAGCAAATCTCCCTGCCACGCGAGCGCAAGAGCGCGGCGCGCGGTCTAGTTGGTGATCAAGCTCCGGCTACGGAAACGCTGCGCCGGGACGGACTCAAGGAGTTGTTTTTCGTGACTCGTCGCGTCGTTGCTGCCGATCGCGAGTGAGGCGCTGTTGATTTGACTTTCTGAGCGCAGCGGCAGCCTAACACAGGCGCCGGGGGCGGCAACAGTCGCGTGCTATACTTTTTTCTCCATGTGTCGCGCATCGACGACAGTCCGCCCGCGATTGTTTCCAGACGAAGCGGAATGACGGCCGCGCGAACGAACGTCATTCTCCGGTTTCCGGGGACTTCCGCCATCCACCGACAGGACTATGCCCGCGATCACTCTGCCTGACGGCTCCGTCAAGCGCTTCGACGCGCCGGTGACCGTGGCGGAGATCGCGGCCTCGATCGGCGCGGGCCTCGCGCGCGCAGCGCTCGCGGGGAAAGTCGACGGCAGGCTGGTCGATCTCTCGCATCGCGTCGAGCGCGACGCGTCGGTCGCGATCGTCACCGAGCGCGACAAGGAAGGCCTCGACGTCATCCGCCATTCCACCGCGCACCTGCTCGCCTACGCGGTGAAGGAGCTCTTCCCCGATGCGCAGGTGACGATCGGACCGGTGATCGAGAACGGCTTCTACTACGACTTCTCGTTCAAGCGGCCTTTCACGCCCGAGGACCTCGCCGCGATCGAGAAGCGCATGATCGAGCTCGCGAAGAAGGACCTGCCCGTCGTGCGCGAGACATGGAAGCGCGACGACGCGGTGAAGTTCTTCGAGTCGATCGGCGAGAAGTACAAGGCCGAGATCATCGCCTCGATCCCGGCCGGGGAGGGCATCAGCCTCTACCGCGAGGGCGACTTCGTCGATCTTTGCCGCGGTCCGCACGTGCCGTCGACCGGCAAGCTCAAGGTGTTCAAGCTCACGCGCGTCGCCGGCGCCTACTGGCGCGGCGACTCGAAGAACGAGATGCTGCAGCGGATCTACGGCACCGCGTGGGGGAAGAAGGAGGAGCAGGACGCCTATCTGCACATGCTCGAGGAGGCCGAGAAGCGCGACCACCGGCGGCTCGGCACGCAGCTCGACCTGTTCCATTTGCAGGACGAGGCGCCGGGCATGGTGTTCTGGCACCCCAAGGGCTGGACGCTGTGGCAGCAGGTCGAGCAGTACATGCGCCGCGTCTACCGCGACAACGGCTACCACGAGGTGCGCGCGCCGATGATCCTCGACCGCAGCCTCTGGGAGAAGACCGGCCACTGGCAGAACTACCGCGAGAACATGTTCACGACGGAATCGGAGAAGCGCGACTACGCCGTGAAGCCGATGAACTGCCCCGGGCACATCCTGATCTACAACAAGGGGCTGCACAGCTACCGGGAGCTTCCCCTGCGTTACGGCGAGTTCGGCGCCTGCCACCGCAACGAGCCCTCGGGCGCGCTGCACGGGATCATGCGCATCCGCGGCTTCACGCAGGACGACGGGCACATCTTCTGCACCGAGGACCAGATCCAGCCGGAGGTGGTCGCCTTCAGCGCGCTGCTGAAGCGCGTCTACGCCGATTTCGGCTTCACCGAGATCCTGTACAAGCTCGCGACCCGGCCCGAGAAGCGGGTCGGCTCCGACGAGACCTGGGACAAGGCCGAGCGCGCGCTGCGCGCCGCGCTCGAGACCTCGGGGCTGCCGTTCGAGCTGCTCCCCGGCGAAGGCGCCTTCTACGGGCCCAAGATCGAGTACCACCTCACGGACTCGATCGGCCGCTCGTGGCAGTGCGGGACCATGCAGGTCGACTTCTCCATGCCCGGGCGGCTGGGGGCGGAGTACGTGGCGGAGGACAATTCGCGCCGCACCCCCGTGATGCTGCACCGGGCGATCGTCGGCTCGATGGAGCGCTTCATCGGCATCCTGATCGAGCACTACGCCGGGGCCATGCCCCTGTGGCTGGCCCCGATCCAGGTCGCCGTCCTGAACATCTCGGAGGGTCAGGCGGCGTACGCCGACGGGGTCGCCGGGCGTCTGAAAGGCGCCGGATGGCGTGCTCAGGCCGACTTGAGGAACGAAAAAATAAACTATAAAATTCGCGAACATAGCTTGCAGAAGCTGCCTTACCAACTCGTTGTCGGAGAAAAGGAAAAGGCAGCCGAAAAGGTGGCCGTGCGCACCCGTGCCGGCGAGGATCTCGGGCAGATGGGCCTGACCGAGTTCATCGCGCGCCTCGAGACCGAGGCAAGGCCGGGCGGTACGGCTTAAGTTTTTCAATCACCGGAGAATCGAACATCGCAACGGACAGAGAGCGCATCAACACCGAGATCAACTCGCCCGAGGTGCGACTGATCGGAGTGAACGGCGAGCAGATCGGCATCGTGCCCATCACGCAGGCCCTGAAGATGGCGGAGGAGGCCCAGGTCGACCTGGTCGAGATCGCGCCGACCGCCAAGCCGCCCGTCGCCAAGCTGATGGATTACGGCAAGTTCAAGTACCGCGAGGCGAAGAAGGCGCACGAGGCGAAGCTCAAGCAGAAGCAGATCCAGGTCAAGGAAGTGAAGTTCCGGCCGAGCACCGACGAGGGCGACTACAAGATCAAGCTGCGCAACCTCGTCAAGTTCCTGGAAGAGGGCGACAAGACCAAGGTGACGCTGCGCTACCGCGGGCGCGAGATGGCGCACCAGGAGTTCGGTCACCGCCTGATCGAGCGGGTGAGAAAGGACCTCGAGCCGTACGCGACGGTCGAGCAGTTCCCGAAGATGGAAGGGCGGCAGCTGATCATGGTGCTGGCGCCGAAGAAGGGCAAGAAGGAAATGAAGCCGGTCAAGAAAGACGACGTCAAGAAGGACGACGTCAAGAAGGAAGCGGTGAAGAAGGATCCGAAGGAAACGAAGCCCGTCGCCTCGCACTGAGACGGGGGCTTCATAACAAGTGGTGCCGAGGTTTCAAGTGCTCCGCCGGAGCCACCCGTCGCCATCCAAGATGGAGTAAGGCAATGCCCAAGATGAAGACCAAACGCAGCGCCGCCAAGCGCCTGAAGATCAGGCCCGGCGGCAGCATCAAGCGCACCCAGGCGTACAAGCGCCACATCCTCACCAAGAAGACGACCAAGAACAAGCGCCACCTGCGCGGCACGCAGAACGTCCATTCCACCGACAAGCAGCGCGTGCGCGCGATGCTGCCCTACGCGTAAGGAGACGCCATGCCCAGAGTAAAACGCGGCGTCACCACGAAGGCCAAGCACAAGAAGGTCCTCGACCAGGCCAAGGGCTTCCGCGGCCGGCGCGGCAACGTCTTCACCATCGCCAAGGAAGCGGTGATGAAGGCGGGGCAGTACGCCTACCGCGACCGCCGCCAGAGAAAGCGCCAGTTCCGTGCGCTGTGGATCGCGCGCATCAACGCCGCCGTGCGCGAGCACGGCCTCACGTACTCCGCGTTCATGAACGGCCTGAAGAAGGCCGCGATCGACGTCGACCGCAAGGTCCTCGCCGACCTCGCGGTCGCCGACAAGGCCGCGTTCGCGCAGCTCGCGAGCCAGGCGAAGGCGAAGCTCGGCTGACGAAGAAAAGAAATCCCCTCCTGCCAAGGAGGGGTGCCGCCGACAGGCGGCGGGGTGGTTGATAAAGCGCGCGAGTCTCCGCAACCACCCCGGCGCTCCGCGCCACCCCTCCTCGAAAGAGGAGGGGAAACTGCCCGCGATGACCGACCTCGACCCAGTCGTTTCCGAAGCGATCGCGCAGTTCGGTGCCACGACCGACGCCGCCGAGCTCGAGCGCATCAAGGCGCGCTACCTCGGCAAGAGCGGGATCCTCACCGAGGCGCTGAAGGGCCTCGGCAAGCTCGAGCCGCAGGCGCGCCGCGAGGCCGGGGCGCGCGTCAACGCCGCCAAAGACAGGATAGAGAGCGCGCTCGCCGAGCGGCGCGAGGCGATCGCGCGCGCGAAGCTCGATTCGCGCCTCGCCGAGGAGTCGCTCGACGTGACGCTGCCCGGACGCGGCCTCGGTCGCGGCGGACTGCACCCGGCGACGCGCACGCTCGAGCGCATGGAGCGGCTGTTCCGCTCGATCGGCTTCGAGGTCGCCGACGGCCCGGAGATCGAGGACGATTTCCACAACTTCACCGCGCTCAACACGCCGCAGGGGCACCCGGCGCGCTCGATGCACGACACGTTCTACATCAAGGACAGCCACGAGCGCCTGGTGCTGCGCACCCACACCTCGCCGATCCAGGTCCGCTACATGCAGCAGCACCGGCCGCCGATCAAGATCATCGCGCCGGGGCGCGTCTACCGCGTCGACTCGGACGCGACCCACTCGCCGATGTTCCACCAGGTCGAGGGGCTGTGGATCGCAGACGACGTGAGCATGGCCGATCTGAAAGGCGTGCTCACCGATTTCCTGCGCAAGTTCTTCGAGGACGAGAAGATCCGCACGCGCTTCCGCGCCTCGTTCTTCCCGTTCACCGAGCCCTCGGCCGAGGTCGACATGAGCTGCGTGTTCTGCGGCGGCTCGGGCTGCCGCGTGTGCGGACAATCGGGCTGGCTCGAGATCGCCGGCGCGGGCGAGGTGCATCCCAACGTGCTCGCGCACTGCGGCATCGATCCCGAGCGCCACGTCGGCTTCGCCTTCGGCCTCGGACCCGACCGGCTGACGATGCTCCGCTACGGCATCGACGACCTGCGCCTGTTCTACGAGGGCGATCTGCGCTTCCTGGCGCAGTTCGTCTGACCGCCATGCGATTCTCCGAGCGCTGGCTGCGCGAGTTCGTCGATCCGCCGCACTCGCTCGACGAGCTCGCGCGCATCCTGACGATGGCGGGCATCGAGGTCGAGGCGATCGAGCCCGTCGCGCCCGCGTTCGACCAGGTCGTCGTGGGCCAGGTGCTCGAGGTCGCGCGGCATCCGAACGCGGACCGGCTGTCGCTGTGCCGGGTCGACGTCGGCGGCGGCGCGCCGCTCGCGATCGTCTGCGGCGCGCCCAACGTCGCGAAGGGAATGAAGGCGCCGACCGCGCTGGTCGGTGCCAGGCTGCCCGGCATCGAGATCCGGCAGGCGCAGGTCCGCGGCGTCGAGTCGCAAGGCATGCTGTGCTCGGCGAAGGAGCTCGGGCTCTCGGACGATCATTCCGGCCTGCTCGCCCTCGCCGACAACGCGCGCGTCGGCGCCGACGTGCGCGCGGTGCTCGACCTCGACGACCGGCTGATGACGCTGAAGCTCACTCCGAACCGCGGCGACTGCCTGAGCGTGCGCGGCCTCGCGCGCGAGCTCTCGATCCTCGCCGACGCCGCGCTCAAGCTGCCGAAGGTGGCGCCGGTGAAGGCCGCGATCCCCGACCGCCGCGCGGTCCGGCTCGAGGCGCCCGATGCGTGCCCGCGCTACGCCGGCCGCGTGATCCGCGGCGTGAACGCGCGCGCGCGGACCCCGGCGTGGATGGCGCGGCGAATCGAGCGCAGCGGCCTGCGTGCGATCTCGCCGCTCGTCGACGTGACCAACTTCGTCATGCTCGAGCTCGGCCAGCCCCTGCACGCCTTCGACGACCGCACGCTCGAGGGCGGGATCGTCGTGCGCTTCGCGCGCGCGGGCGAGCGGCTGCGGCTGCTGAACGGCCAGGACGTCGAGCTGCAGCCGGATCTCCTCGTGATCGCCGACGAGAAAAAGCCGGTCGCGCTCGGCGGCGTGATGGGCGGCGAGGCGACGGCGGTCACCGAAGCCACCACCGACGTCTTCCTCGAGTCGGCGTTCTTCAGCCCGGCGGCGGTCGCGGGCCGCGCGCGGCGCCTCGCGCTCGCGAGCGACGCGGCGTTCCGGTTCGAGCGCGGCGTCGATTTCGCGGGCAGCGTCGAGGCGCTCGAGCGCGCGACGCAGCTCGTCGTCGAGATCTGCGGCGGGACGCCGGGGCCGATCGGCGAGGCGCTCGAGCGGCTTCCCGAGCGGCTGCCCGTGCGCCTGCGCACCGCGCGCGCCGCGAAGATCGTCGGCGTCCCCTTCACCGACGCGCAGATCGACGCGCTGCTCGCGCGCCTGCGCCTCCGATATTCGGGCGGGCGCGGCGAGTTCACCGTGACGCCGCCGTCGTACCGCTTCGATCTCGAGATCGAGGAGGACCTGGTCGAGGAGGTCGCGCGCCTGCACGGCTACGACAACATCCCGTCGCGCCCGCCCGCAGCGCCCCTCGTGATGCTCGGCGACCCCGAGGCGCGCCGCGGCGTGCCGGAGCTCAAGCGCATCCTCGCCGGCCGCGAGTACTTCGAGGTCATCAACTACAGCTTCGTCGACTCGGCGTGGGAGCGCGACTTCTGCGCCAACGCCGACCCGGTCGCGCTCGCGAACCCGATCGCCGCGCAGCTCGACGTCATGCGCTCGAGCCTCGCGGGCGGCCTGGTCGCGAACCTGCGCTTCAACCTCGCGCGCAAGCTCGAGCGCGTGCGGATCTTCGAGGCCGGGCGCTGCTTCCTGCGCAGCGACGCGGCCGATGATCCGCGCGACCCGGCGCGCGCCGTGCCCGGGTTCCGCCAGCCGATGCGCGTCGGCGGGCTCGCGTACGGCCTCGCGATCGCCGAGCAGTGGGGCGCGCCCAAGCGCCGGGTCGATTTCTACGACGTCAAGGCCGACGTCGAGGCGTTGCTCGCCCCGCGGACCGCGGCGTTCGTGAAGACCGAGCACCCCGCGCTGCATCCCGGGCGGGCGGCGGCCGTGACCCTCGAGGGCGAGGAGATCGGCTGGATCGGGGAGCTGCACCCCCGCTGGCAGCAGAAGTACGACCTGCCGCAGGCCCCCGTGCTGTTCGAGCTGGACGCGGGCGCGCTCCTCGCGGTCGGGATGCCGGCCTACCGGCAGGTATCGAAATTCCCCCCGGTGATCCGCGACCGGGCGGTCGAGGTCGGTGAAAACGTCCCCGCGGAGGCCCTTTTGGCCGAAATGAACCGCTCGCGCCCCCCGGTGGTGCAGGAAATCCGCCTGTTCGACTTCTACCGCGGTCCCGGCCTCGAAAACGGCAAAAAAAGCCTTGCGTTTCGGGTAGTTATGCAAGATACTGCCAGAACCTTGACCGACGAGGAAGCCGACGCCGCAATGGCGCAGCTTACGGACCTTCTCTCGGCGAAATTCGGCGCAAGATTACGCACTTAAGTGATTAGGGGGGAGAGGCGTGGCTGCTTTTCCGATACCATGCTGAGGGGACCGTTTGTTGAGCCGGTTCGATGCTCGAAAGGGGCGCCGCCAGTGCGCCGGCGACAGTACGGTTAGGGAGCCGAAATGACACTGACAAAAGCCGAGCTGGCGGACATGCTGTTCGAGAAGGTCGGCCTCAACAAGCGCGAGGCCAAGGACATGGTGGAGACCTTCTTCGAGGAGATCCGCCTCGCGCTCGAGAACGGCGAGAGCGTCAAGCTGTCCGGATTCGGCAACTTCCAGCTTCGCGACAAGCCGCAGCGCCCCGGGCGCAACCCGAAGACCGGCGAGGAAATCCCGATCACCGCGCGGCGCGTCGTCACGTTCCACGCGAGCCAGAAGCTGAAGGCGCTCGTCGAGCAGAACCATGGAAACCAAGGCGAGCCACAGCAACAGTAAGGATGTCCTGCCGCCGATCCCCGCGAAGCGCTACTTCACGATCGGGGAGGTGAGCGAGCTGTGCGGCGTGAAGCCGCACGTGCTGCGCTACTGGGAGCAGGAGTTCACGCAGCTCAAGCCCGTCAAGCGCCGCGGCAACCGCCGCTACTACCAGCACCACGAGGTGCTGCTCATCCGCCGCATCCGAGAGCTGCTCTACGAGCAGGGATTCACGATCAGCGGCGCGCGCAACCGTCTCGAGGAGACGGCGGCCAATCCCACGCGCGCGTCGGCGCGCGCGAGCGAGGCGCAGTCCGGCAACCTCGGCCACCTGCGCCAGGAAATCAAGCGCGTCATCGACATCCTGCGGCCCTGAGCGGCCCTGAGGGCGGGCGTCGCGCCCGCTGCTATAATCGTTTCATCGGGGCGTAGCGCAGCCTGGTAGCGTACCTGCATGGGGTGCAGGTGGTCGCGAGTTCGAATCTCGCCGCCCCGACCAATCCCTCGATTCCCTTCCGCCAAACTCGGCCCTTCACTTGGGAGCTACGACGCAGTCCGCGGATGTCGTCGTGATCGGCGCGGGCGCCGCCGGCCTCGCCGCGGCCGACCACCTTGCACGCAAGGGCAGGCACGTTCTGATCCTCGAGGCGCGCGAGCGCGTCGGCGGCCGCTGCTGGACGCGGCGCATGCCGGGCCTCGAGATCCCGGTCGAGATGGGCGCCGAGTTCCTCCACGGCGAAGCGAAGCTGACGCACGCGCTGCTCGCGCGGGCGCGCTCGCGCGCGGTCGAGTCGGTGCGCGAGCAGCGCTTCCTCGAGCGCGGGCGGCTGCGACGCATCAACGCGTTCGCGGAAGCGCAGCGCGCCGCCGAGGCGGCGTCCGGCCTGGAGC
>Ga0070741_10019818_pt1 | contig 10703 bp, 12 predicted proteins | sample Coa_R1_4_FD_66440 | JGI IMG/M metagenome (GOLD analysis project Ga0070741, IMG submission 66440) | Surface soil microbial communities from Centralia Pennsylvania, which are recovering from an underground coalmine fire - Coalmine... | ecosystem: Environmental > Terrestrial > Soil > Unclassified ... | reverse complement strand
AGCGGGCGACACTCTGCCGTCGGCTGAAAGCCGACTCACAGAAACCACAAGACGCGCTTTAGACGCTGGCCTTAAGGCCAGCTCTACCCGAACGGCTCGTCATATCGAGTTTTCAGCAAACTGTTCAGCCGGAGACACGCTTGGGCGTGGGGACGAAAGAGTGCCGCCGGCTAAAAGCCGGCTTTGCATTCATGATGCCGTCCACCCACGACTCACGTCGTGGGCTACGATTGTGCCGCCCTTCGGGCTAAGCATTCCACCAACTACTTGGAAATCGGGTTCTCACGCACTCACTGAAGTAGAGTCTCTACCCGAACGGCTGGTCGCGCCGAGTCCCTAGGGACAACAGGGTTCTCACGCGGACACTGAAGGCCAGCTCTACCCGAATGGTTCGTCGCACCCAGTTCTTCAACAAGCTGTAACGCTGCGCCTTCTGCAAAGCGCATCAGACGTGGCAGCCAAAGCTGCGCTCCTGCAAAGCGCCTCCAACCGTGGTTTGTTGGCGGATTTTGAACGCTGCGCTCGCCCTGATTCGGATCACACCGCCCAGTTCCGACGGTCGATGAATGTTGGGGGCTCGTAGGTTTTGCCACGCTGCAGCCGCCGGTCTTCGCGCTTCGACGACCACAGCAGCACGGGGCCGGTGAGGGCGCGCACCAGGCGCGTCGCCGCGCCAAACTCGTCCTCTATTTCGCGGCGCAACGTGCGAATCTTGCTGGCGACCACGGCGTTGGTCTTGCGCAGCCGCTTCTCCATCGCCCACAGCGAAGCGTTATAGGTCGTGCGCAGCTTGGCGGCATCGTTGGCGATGCGCTGCCGCACGCGCGCATCGGGATGATCGCGATACCGCTTCCAGCCCTGAAACGTGGTGTCGCAAATGCGGAAGAGGCTGGGCCCGTTGCGCTCGAAGTCGAAACGAAAGGCCCAATCGAGCAGGCGCTTCGATTCGTCGCGCGAGATCGCAGCGTGCTGGAAGTTGAACTTGTACTGGCCGTGAATGTCGGCTACGTCAACGCCGTCGAGCATGCGGCCCTCCTGCTGCATCTGCTCGAACAGCGGGGTTCCGGGTACCGGCGTGTAGAGCATGAACTGATGGAAGTCGGTGGAGTGCCCGACCGCGTATTCGATTTCCTCGCGGATGTTCTGTGGCGTGTGGTGCTCCAGGCCGACGATGGTCGAGCCCAGCAGCTTGATGCCGTGCTGGCGCAGCTCGGCTGCCAGCGCCTGAGTATCGCTGTTGCGCAACTTTGCGTACGACGAGCGCGGCGATTCCAGTCCCAGCCAGATCCACGAGATGCCAAGCTCGACCAGCTCTGCCATGCTGTACTGGCGGATGGCATTGACCGATGAGAAGACGTAAAGCGACCAGCTCTTGCCCGCCTGCTGCATGCGTGCCAGCAACTGCAGGGCGCGGGTGCGGTTGAGCAGGAAATTTTCGTCCATCATAAAAAACGAGCAGACGTCCATGGAGCGCTCCATCTGCTCCATCACCTCGAAGATCTCGTCGCCGGTTTTGTAGAAATGGAAGCTCTTGCCCTTGCCGCCGAAGAAGGCCGAGGTGGTGCAGAAGTTGCATCCCAGGGGACAGCCGACGGAGGGGATGATGGTGGCAGCGGTGTCGCGCGGCGAGTCGGGCACGCGCATGCCGAGCACCCGCATGCCGAAGCCGGAGAGAATTTCGGGATGGGCGATAGGTGCACTCGAGTCTTCGCCGAGATAGCGGCGCATCCAGCCAATGCCTTCGCCGCGCACCACGTAGTCCGCATCGATCAGCTTGTCGAGCCCCGGTATGGCTGCGATGTGACCGCCGACGACAATGGTGGATTTCGGCGACAGCTTGCGCACGCGGCGGCACATCTCGCGCACCTTGCCGAAGTTGGGAATGATGCCGGAGATGCCGACGACGTCGTATTCGGTCGAGAGCAGTTCCTGCTCGAAGCGGTCGAGCGTGGGGAAATCGAGCAGCGTGCTGGGCGCAGAGATGTTTTGCTGAATCATCATTAGCCCCCAGGAACGGTGGAACATGCGCAGCGAGAAGCTGCCCTGCTCGCGTGTGACCTGGTTGTGGTACAGCTCCATGGGGTTGATGGCGCGGCTACCGAACTCATCATCGCGCGCGTAGGGGCCGAAGACGGAGCTGAGCAGCACGCGTGCCTGCGGGCCTTTGGGATGGGAGATGATGGCATCTGCACCGGAAGTCGAGGTCATGGGCTTGAGCATAGGAAACGGCGGGCAGGGTTGGCGGTGATGTGGGTCCTTCCAAGGCGGATATGACATAACTATTACAAAGGCAGTTTCGGATTTCGGGGTTCAAGTTTCGGCTTGGGTTGTGATGGCTGAGATCCAACTTGCACACGACCCGGTGCGATGGAGTTGGTAGCCGGCGCCGGCGCATTTGCCGCAAGCTGCTGGCGGCAGGGGGTGCATGCGCTCTGGCGGGCTGTTTCGCATCTAATTTCACGCCGAGTACAGGTCGGCTGAAACCACCATGGCCTGCTTATTCCACAATCCATTCCGAGGTCGAGAGCGGTGAGACCAACTTTTATTGTCGCGGAGCCGGAGCCGGAGCAGGCGCTCTCCTCACGTAAGCTGCTGCTGGAGACATTCAAGTTCAACGTGGTGACGGCGCATTCGGTGGAGGAAACGCTCGATATGGTTAAGTGTTTTCCCCGTAGCGATGCGCTTATTGTTCATTGCCGGTTGCCGCAGTTCGACGCCGAAAAGGTAATAAAAACGGTGAAAAACAATGCTCCGGAAATGCCTATCATCGCGCTCTGCCCGACAGAACGTGAGCTGAAATGGGCTGACCACATCGTGCACAGCCATCATCCGCAGGAGCTGCTGGAGCTAGTGCAGCGTTTGTTCGGCGATCCGCGGAAAGAATTCTCGCAGCAGCAGTGACGGCGCGCACAGTAGGTTGTGAATCCGCCCACCCGCTAAAACCATCCAGTGATAGCATAATGATGAGTGCCCGCATCCGCCTGGCGAGAGCGGGACACGGAGGAAAACGCGAGAACCATGCGATGGATGCTTCGTTCCAAAATTCATCAGGCCACAGTTACTGAAGCCGATCTGAAGTACGTGGGCAGCATTACGGTCGACGAAGAATTGATGGAGATGGTAGGACTGCTGCCCGGCGAGCGCGTATTGGTGGTCAGCAACACCAGCGGCGCACGGCTTGAGACGTACACCATTCCCGGCCCCCGCGGCTCCGGCGCGATCTGCATGAACGGCGCCGCCGCTCACCTCATCAAGAAGGGCGACGAAATCATTATCATGGGCTTCGAGCTGACCGACCGGCCGGTCGAGTCGAGGCAGATCGTGCTCGGCAAGCAGAACGAGTTCGTGCGCTGGCTGGAGGGCGAGACCTATAACACTTGCCTGGCGGAGCTGGTGGGATAGCAAGTTAAGCTGCTGCAGGCGCAAGGCTTGCCGCCGGTGCTAATGACAGATGGCAAGGCGATGCCGGCTGCCCGGGCCCGGTCACAACTGCGGTGATGCTTATGCCCGGAACTGCTTCCAATCAGGCTTCTGTAACCGTAATTCAGGATGGCATCAAGTCTTACTGGTCGGCGCTTGTAAATGCCCAGCATTACGACATCTTCGTCGATCACAAAATCGTCGGCTTGCTGAACGGCTATACGAGCCGCACGACCTGCGCCCTACCCCCAGGGACACACTCCATCTGTCTGCGAGCCTATGCTCGCAGCAGCGCGACTCCGACTCGGGTCTATGAATGCAGCGAAACGCTGGCGTTAGACCTAAGTCCCGGCGAGCACAAGACGCTGTTCTGTGGGCTCATGCCGGGACCGCCCTTTCGAAGATGGTCTATCCTGGGCGGCGGCACGCTCATCGCGATTGTGCTCGTCTTAGGCCTGGGGCCGATTAGGGTTGTGGAGGAGCAGACGCGGTACGCGATCGCAGCGGGAGTTGCCGTACTGGTGCTTGCCTCCAGTTGGTACGGATATTCCGTGAAGCCCGGCTCGACGATCTATCTCAGAGAAACATCGAGTGCCCCAGAGGCCGCCGTGGGCCATCGAGCGAGCCGATAATCTTCCTTGCAGTGCTGCCAAATTTCCAAAACCTACTGTGGAGCGGGCAGCTTCTGCCGGACCGGCGTCGCCGTCGCTTCATTGTTGCTGGCTGGCGTGCCCGCCGTGGCGGCATTGCTGTTGGTGTTGCCGTTCGCCATCGACGCCAGCTCCGACTGCCGGTACTTCGGCGCGCTCACGTATCCGTGGATGTGGTCCTTGGTGATGCTGTTGATCACCAGCTCCATGGGCTGCGGCGTGTCGGGCGTGTAGAACATGATCGGCTGATAGAGGTTGGCGTGCTTCTGCGAGAGTGTGCGGTCGTCGACGACGAACTCCAGGTCAGCGTACTGGTGCTTGGTGTTGGCCTTCTTGAGGCGGATGCCGACCGGCCCGTCGTGGTGGAACAGCTTCGACTTGTCGATGTCGAATTCGTAGTAGTTGCGCTCGCCTTTCTTCTGCAACAGAACAAGTTCGTCGTGGGTGCGCGCGATAGAGCCGGTCAGCTCGGTGCGGGTGTTGTTCAGGTCGCCCTGCGTAGTGGCGACCTGGTTGCGCGTGTCCTCGATGGCCTTGTTCTGCGCGTCAAGCTGCGCCTGCATCTTCTTCCAGCGCGGCGACTCGGCGCGGCGAGCGGCGGCCACGTGGCGCACCGGTGGATTGGGGGCGGGCTGCGCCTGCTGCACCTGTTGCGTCTGGATGCGGGTGTTCAGCTCGCTCACTTGCTTGGAGAGCTCGTCGACTTGGCTGCGGGTAGCCGCCAGGGTCGCATCGGTCTGCTGATTCTGTGACGCCAGATCCCGGGCCACGTGGCGCTCGTGAATGGCATAGCCGCCGAGCAGTCCGCCGCCGATCCAGAGCGTCGCCAGCGCAGCCACTACCCGCTTCGAGAAGGAGCTCCTCGCTGGTTCAAGTTCGCTGTAATCCATCTTGCCTCCTTGGTGCACGGCAGTCCGGCTGCGGGCCGAGCGCCCGAAGGAGGGATTGAGCAAGCCGCATTCCAAGTGGCTCAGGGACGTAAGTGCTTGCGCAGGCAGTGTCTGATGTCCAGAGTAGCCGGCTGCGACCGGAGCGGATTTTCCCGATCCGTGCAAATTGTTCAGGCCGCGCGGGGCTGCTGCGAGCTGGGCACCGGAACGCGGCCGGGTAACCTCAGACCAGATGTTAGAGGTAACCTCGCGAGGAGATAGGGGGTGAGTTCGAGGAAGCCAGGTCCATGCCCCTATTTTCCTTTCACCCCAGAGCTGAACGGCGTTACCATACTTCGGGCTAGCTAGTCACCCGTTCGGGTGATAGCAGTCACTGCGGGGCCGCCGCCGCGGGACTCAAATAAGACCGGCCTTGATTGCAGCTTCGCTTTTGTGTAGCGGACGCATTTTTCCTCTCGGCCCTAATATCTGAAAGCGCGAATTGGTTCGAGGAGGACCATCTATGAGTACAGTTACAACCGCGCCCGGAATCAAGACTCCGAGCACCTATATCAATGACGTGATGGTGCTGGTAAAGGCCAAGAACCCAGCCGAGCCCGAGTTTCATCAGGCAGTCCATGAAGTATTCGATTCTCTTCGCCTCGTCCTCGAGCGTCATCCGGAATTCATCTCCGCGCGCATTCTTGAGCGCATCACCGAGCCTGAGCGCGTCCTCATGTTCCGCGTGCCGTGGTTCGACGACCAGGGCAACGTCCAGGTCAACCGCGGCTTCCGCATCGAGATGAACAGCGCTATCGGCCCCTACAAGGGCGGCCTGCGCTTCCATGCCTCGGTCAACCTCGGCATCCTGAAATTCCTGGCGTTCGAGCAGGTATTCAAGAACTCGCTGACCACGCTGCCCATGGGCGGCGGCAAGGGCGGCTCCGACTTCGATCCCAAGGGCAAGAGCGACAATGAAGTCATGCGCTTCTGCCAGAGCTTCATGACCGAGCTGTGCCGCCACATCGGTCCCGACACCGACGTTCCCGCCGGCGACATCGGCGTGGGCGGCCGCGAGATCGGTTTCATGTTCGGCCAGTACAAGCGCATTCGCAACGAGTTCACCGGCGTGCTGACCGGCAAGGGCCTGCACTGGGGCGGCTCGCTGATTCGTCCCGAAGCCACCGGCTACGGCTGCGTGTACTTCGCCGAAGAGATGCTGAAGACCCGCGGCGAGACCTTCCACGGCAAGACCTGCCTGGTCTCGGGCAGCGGCAACGTCTCGCAATACACCATCGAGAAGCTGTTGCAGCTGGGCGCGAAGCCGGTCACCTGCTCCGACTCCGATGGCGCCATCTATGATCCCGACGGCATCACCCAAGAGAAGCTGGCGTGGATGATGGAGCTGAAGAACGTGAAGCGCGGCCGCATCCGGCAGTATGCGGACCAGTTCAAGAAGGCCATCTTCATGCCCACCGACCTGAAGCTGGGCTACAACCCGCTGTGGAACATCAAGGCCGACTGCGCCTTCCCCAGCGCGACGCAGAACGAAATCAACGCCAAGGACGCGCAGAACCTCATCAACAATGGGTGCAAGCTGGTCGCCGAGGGCGCCAACATGCCGAGCACGCTCGAAGCCACCAAGCTGTTCCTGGAGCACAAGGTGCTCTATGGACCGGCGAAGGCGGCGAACGCGGGCGGCGTGGCGACTTCGGGCCTCGAGATGTCACAGAACAGCGCACGGCTGGCCTGGACGCGCGAGGAAGTCGACCACAAGCTGCACAACATCATGAAGGCCATTCACAAGACCTGCTTCGACACGGCCGAGACCTACGGCACGCCGGGCAATCTGGTGAACGGCGCCAACATCGGCGGCTTCCTGAAGGTCGCCAATGCCATGCTGGACCAGGGGCTGGTGTAGTGCTTTGCAAGGCGCGGCTTCAGCCGTGCCGAACACGCGACTCAGAAGTAGCAGAGCGGGGGTGGGCGCGAGCCCACCCCCCCGCTGTTTAGGAAATGACGAAGTCCTATATTCTTTTGTCAGGAGCTGGCATGGGGTTAACTTACATTGAAGGCGTACTCACCGGTCCCGCCGGAGCCAAGGCGACAGTCAATTTCCTTGTGGATAGCGGAGCGACGTACACCCTGGTGCCGGCGGAAGAAGCACGAGCGCTCGGATTACAGCCGAAACGCACGGTGAGCTTCAGTCGGGCTGATGGAACCGCGATCGAGCGGCAAGTTTCCGAATGCCATCTTTCTCTTCCTCAGGGAGAAGGGCATACGCCGGTCATTCTCGGCGAGCCAAGTGATGAGGCGCTGCTAGGCGCTATAACTCTGGAAGAGCTTGGCCTGGTCCTGAACCCATTCACCCGCACCTTGCAGCCTATGTGGATGTTGCTGGCCTGAGGGTTCCAGCGGCAGACCATAACTTGGAAGACGCTCCGGGCTTTTTTGCGCAGACTATGATTGGCAGGATGATTCGTCCACTAATTGCTGTTCTGCTGCTCGGGGCCGCATTCGCTCACGCACAAGCCGGTGCGCCGGCATCCCCAACATCGACAGACCTCATTCTCCAGGATGGAACTGCAATCAAGCTGCGCGTGGCCAAAGACGTTAGTTGGGCGAATGCGAAGGTGGGCGACACAGTGAGCTTCGAGGCGGCCGAAGATGTCAGAGTTGGGGGGCTTACGATCATTCGACAAGGCAGCCCTGCGTTTGGAATCGTGACGTTTGTGCAGAGCGCACGGCGCATGGCTCGCCCCGGTAAGCTCGCAATCGCGGTTAGTTCCGTGCAACTGGCAGATGGCGAGACCGCGAGGCTTCGCCGTTCCTCAAAAACCACCGGCGAAGAGCGCAAGGGAGAGATGACAGCCGAGGTCCTCTTTGGATTCGGCCCACTGCAGCTCTTCGAGGAGGGAGAAGACGCCTTTCTCGAGACCGATACGATCATCAGTGCGTACGTCAATGGCGCCATGCCGCTTGACCAGGAGAAGTTCAAAGCGGCGCCAGCTCCGGCGCCGTCCACGATGGCGCGGTTGTGGATCACGTCTCATCCGGCTGCAGCAGAGATAGCGGTAGACGGAAATGTTGTCGGCAGCACACCTTCGGAAATTCAGCTTACTCCAGGCCAGCATACGATCAGGATCTCCAAAGCGGGCTGCCGGACGTGGGAGCGCACCGTTACCCTCTCTTCCGGAAAGTCCGCCATGAACGCCGATTTGTACCCCGCCGAAATCAAGCTTCGGTGAGCTACGGCAGCTCGGATGAATTGGGATATACTTGTGTATATACCGTTTCGGGAGGATCCGGATGCGACGAACAGCCAAGATCTTCATGACGAACCGCAGCCAGGCGGTGCGCTTGCCGAAGGATTTTCAGTTCAACACCTCAGAAGTCTTCATCCGAAAGCAAGGCTGCGATGTGGTGCTGTCTCCCCGGCCGGCGGACTGGTCCTCCTACCTGGCTGAGGGCCCGGTAGCTTCCGAAGACTTCATGCAGAACGTGGAGAAGCTCCCAGTGCAGGAGCGCGAGCCGTAATGCCGCGGTTCATGCTCGATACTGACACCTGTTCGTATGTCATGAAGCGCTCCAATGCAGCCCTCCTCAAGCGGCTGCGAAAGACGCCGGTCAGCGACATTTGTATTTCCATCGTGACGAAATCCGAACTTCTATACGGTGTCGAGGTTTCTCCGCGATGGCAGCAAGACGCAGCCGCCCTGACGGCATTCCTACGATATGTCGAAGTTCTGGACTTTCCCGATTCAGCAACTCTTGACTACGCTAAGATTCGCGCACATTTGAAGGGTGCCGGAACGATGATTGGCGCGAATGACCTGTTCATCGCGGCCCATGCCCGCAGTCTTGGCCTGACGCTGATTACCAACAATACGCGCGAGTTTGCACGTGTCCCCAACTTGCGGATCGCAAACTGGACGCTGCCCTAGGGCGAACTCATCATGGCTGTTGCGGAGAGGTGGCCGGGGTTGTCGGCTGCGGCGGCGTCGCTTGACCTTGCGCCTGCTGCGCCCGGCGGCGGGCGATCTGCTGCTGGATGAGCTGAGTCTCGTCTGCGCTGGCGGAACTGGCCTTCGAGCCGCCGAACTTCATCGTCGGTTGAGAAGCCTTCGAGCTGCCGCTGCTGTACGGAATGGCGTGCCACTGGCCGTCATGGTAGCCGTTCCTGGTCCAATCGTTATAGCCCCATCCGTACAGGCTGCCGTATCCGGCCGACGAGTGATAACCCGACATGGTTTCAGGAACCGTGCCGGCGGCCGGACCGCCGGAGATACGGCTGGCGCCTGCGCTGACTGCGTGGCTCGAAGCGCCATGGGCCGCGCCTGAGGAGTGACCGCCTCCGCGACCGGATTTTCCCGCCCACGCCGGTGCGGCGACTAAAGCTGCGAACAGCATCGCGTATAGCCACCGGGTTTGCACAATGCGATTATGGGTGGGATCGCGCCGCCACGCAATGACAAATTCTCGGAACTCCGCGGTTCGTCACCAGTGGGACCAGAGGCGACGTTACTAAGGTCACCCGGGCGTCGGTTGTTTTGCAAGCGACCCGCTGATGGGCAAGGAATTCAGGCGCCTGGTGCTAGTGGCTTTCGGGGACGATGAACTCGCCACCGCGCGCCTCGTTGTCGCGCTGGGTCGCGGGCACGTCAAGGGTGGAGAGCGGGACCTTGCGGGTGCGGTGCTGGTTGAAGATCCACACCGTGCCGCCGGAAACGGCGTAGTTCTCGACCGTTTCGGTGTGACCGTCGCGATAAACCAGAACCGTATTGTTCTTAGGCTCGGAGTAGCGGTCCGCCTGATGCGCCTTCAGCTGCTCCACTTCATTCTGGATGCGCTGCACCTCGGCCTGGCTGGCGTAACTGGCCGACGAGCCGCTGGGCGGGAAGTTGGCGTAATCGCCGTACGAGGAATCGTAAGGCGGACCATAGCCGCCCGGACCATAGTCCGGCGGAGCATAGGCATCGCTGGGATAGTAGGACGAAGAGTAGTCGGGCGTATCGTATCCCAGTGCGTCGTAGCCGTAACCGCCCCCGTAGCCGTAACCGTACGACCCGGGATACCAGCCCCAGGTCCATCCCCACCAGGGATATCCGCCCCAGAAGCGGAAACGATTTCCACGCGACCACCAGCCGTTACCGCGCCAGCCCCAACCGTTATTGCCATGCCAGCCCCAGTCGCCATTGCCGCGCCAGCCGTTTCCCCAGGCGCGAGTGCCGGAGATAGGCATGCGAGCATATCCGGCGGAGGAATGGTATCCAGGCGCGCCGGCGTGCCCGGCAAATCCTGGGCTGACGCCCACGTGGCCGCCCATTGCGTGACCACCGCCCATGGCATGACCGCCGCCGCCGAATCCGCCGCCGCGCTGCGCCCAGGCAGGCGCGCTTAGCAATGCTGTACAGATTGCGGCTTTGACCAACCAGCCCTGCATGATCTTACCAACCCTAATTATCGCTCCGTTGTGCGAGTCACATTGTCAAAAATTAGCAATCATTCCCGAGCGGGACGTTGGCCGCTCCCGCCGGCTACATGACGCGTCCGCTATCGGCCTGCTCGTGCGCGTGATAGCTGGAGCGCACCAGCGGCCCCGACTCGACGTGGCGGAAGCCCATCTTCAGCGCCTCTTCCTTTAGAGCACGAAACTCCTCCGGCGGATACAACCGCGCGACCGGCAGATGATCTTTCGATGGTTGCAAATATTGGCCGACAGTAAGTATGTTGACACCGCGCGCGGCGAGGTCGCGAAAAACAG
>Ga0070741_10019817_pt1 | contig 10703 bp, 7 predicted proteins | sample Coa_R1_4_FD_66440 | JGI IMG/M metagenome (GOLD analysis project Ga0070741, IMG submission 66440) | Surface soil microbial communities from Centralia Pennsylvania, which are recovering from an underground coalmine fire - Coalmine... | ecosystem: Environmental > Terrestrial > Soil > Unclassified ... | reverse complement strand
ACCTTGGGCAGCATCAGGTCGAGCACGACGAGATCGACGTCCCGCTCGCGGAACAGGCGCAGGGCCTCCTCGCCGTCGCGCGCCTGCAGCACCCGGTAGCCATCGCGCTCGAGCGGGTAGGTGAGCAGCGTCTGAATGGAATCCTCGTCGTCGACGAGGAGGATGGTCGAGGAGTCGGGCATCCTTTCCTCCGCGCGGAGCGCGCGGGTCTGCCTGCCGGCCCTACTATAGCCCCGCGATGGAGGCGGCCCCGCCCCGAGAGGTTCGCAGGCGGCCGCGCCGCGGCTCGATCGAGCGCCCGCTCAACACGCGCCTCGTGCGCACCGCGTCGCTCGGCCTGCTGCTGCCGCTGGCGATCGTCGCCTTCACCGTCTCTCGCCCGGGACCGCTGCCCGCACCGACGCTGCCACCGTCCTTCGACGGGGCGGCGACGCTCGAGCTCGCGCGACAGCTGACGCAGCGCTACCCGAACCGCACGCCTGGCAGCGCCGCGGCGGAAGGAGCCGCACGCTGGTTCGCCGACACGCTCGCCGGCTACGGCATCTCGACCGAGACCGACACGTGGACGGCGCGAATTCCCGGCCTGGGTCCGGTTTCGCTGCACAATGTCGCCGCGGTCGTGCCCGGCGAGTCGCCCGGCGCGATCGCGTTCCTCGCGAACCGCGACACCACCGGCGTCGGCTCGGGCGCGAACGACGACGCCACGGGCACCGCCGCGCTGATCCAGCTCGCGCGCGCGTATGCGACGGTCGGCACGACCGTGCGGCGCCCGCGCCCAGTGCACACGCTCCTCTTCGTCTCGCTCGACGCCGGCGCGTTCGGCAGCCTCGGCGCGGCGCGCTTCGTCGACCACTCGCGGTTCCGCCACGCGCTGCTCGCGGCGGTCGTCCTCGACGGCATCGGCGGCCGCCGCCGCGCGCGCCTCGAGCTGGCGGGCGACCGCGGCCGCTCCCCCGCTCCCTCGCTCGTGCGCACCGCGATCGCTCGTGTGCGCGAGCAGACGGGCGCGGCGCCGCGTCTGCCGGGCGTGGTGCAGCAGCTCGTCGACCTCGGCCTGCCCTTCGCGTACGGCGACCAGGCGCCGCTGCTCGGGGCGCGCATCCCGGCCGTCCGCCTCACGACGGCGGACGACAGCGGCCGGGACGCAACGACGGACACCGCGGCGCGCCTCGACGCCACGGCTGTCGAGCGGCTCGGCACCGCCGCGGAGAGCCTGCTCGGCTCCCTGGACGCGGCTGGCGACCTCGCGCAGGGCACCGGGCCCGCGTTGCAGGTGAGCGGTCGCGTCGTCCGGGGATGGGCGCTCGCGCTTCTGTTCATCAGCGGGCTCGTGCCGTTCGGTCTGGGCGCGGTCGACCTGCTGGCGCGCGTCCGGCGTCACGGCGGATCGCTCGCGCCGGCGTGGCGCGCCTTGCGGCGGCGGCTGGGCTTCTGGCTCGTGCTCGGAGGGCTCGTCTGGGTCGGCGCCGCGCTGGGGCTGCTGCCCGGCGGACCTGCGCGCCCGCTCGCCCCTGCGAGCGGCGCGGCGCGAGACTGGCCGGTGGGCGGAACCCTGCTCCTCGGCACGGCGGCGCTCGCCGCCTGGTTCGTCGCCCGCGCGCGGCTCGTCCCGCGTCGTCCGCTCGCGCGCACCGACGAGCTGGCCGGCTACGTGGCCGCGCTCGCCGGGCTGCTCGCGGTCGCAATCGCCGTGGCCGTCCTCCGGCCGCTCGCGCTGATCTTCGTCTTGCCCTCGCTGTATGCGTGGCTCTGGCTACCGCAGACGCGGGCCGCCTGGCTGCGCGACGTGCTCTACGGCGTCGGCCTGTCGGGTGCGGCGGTCGCGCTCGTCTCGCTCGCGGAGCGGCTCTCGCTCGGCGTGCGAGCACCGCTGTACGTGGTGGAGCTCGCCTCGACGGGGTACGTCCCGTGGACGTCGGTACTGCTCGTGCTGGCGTGGGCCGCGGTGGCGGCGCAGCTGGGCGCGCTCACGGCCGGGCGCTACGGCCCCTACGCAGGCGGTGCCCGCCGCCCGCCGCGCGGGGCCGTGCGGGAAGCCGTACGACGGGCAGTGCTGCTGCTTCAGTCCAGGCGCAGGTACCGCACGGCCGCACCTGCCGGCAGCACGCCCTCCCCGCGCGGGAGGCGCGCGAGAGCGTCAGCCGCCGCCGAGCGCACGATCATGTGCGACTCCTGACCCGACAGCGGCCGCAGCCGCACGCCCTCGGCGGCCGGCTCGGTGCGAACGCGGAGCAGCTCGTCGCGCCGCGGCGAGCAGGCGACGTCGTCCGCGAGCAGGCCTACGAGCCAGTGCGGTCCAGGTGCCGCTGCGCCCTGGAGCGCGAGCAGCGCCGGCCGAACGAAGAGCAGCGCCCCGACGAGCGAGGAGACGGGATTCCCGGGCAGGCCGAGCACGAGCGTGTCGCCGCGCACGCCGAACGAGACGGGCCTCCCGGGGCGCACCGCGACGCCCCAGAGCAGCTCCTCCACCCCCAGCTCGGCCTGGACCCGGCGTACCAGGTCGTGCGGGCCGACCGACACGCCGCCCGTGGTCACGAGCACGTCCGCGTCCAGCCCCGCCGCGATCGCGCGGCGGTGCTCCTGCTCGTCGTCGCCCACGACGGGCAGCCTCTCGACCACCGCCCCGGCGGCGGCGAGCGCGGCGGCGAGCATCGTCCCGTTCGACTCGTAGATCTCGCCCGGAGCGAGCGGCTCGCCGGGCTCCCGCAGCTCGGTGCCAGTGGGGAGGATGCGTACGACCGGACGGCGCGCGCAGGAGACGCGCGCGATGCCGGCGGCGGCGAGCGCGCCGATCTGAGCCGCGCCGAGCACAGTGCCGGCGGGCACGACCTCGGCACCCGCTCGCACGTCACCGCCCGCCGGGCGGATGTGCGCTCCCGGCGTGACGTCCGACGGGACGACTACGCTGCTGTCGTCTCGCTCGACAACACGCTCGATCGGGACGACGGCGTCCGCGCCAGCCGGGACGAGCCCGCCGGTGGCGATCGCCATCGCGGCTCCCGCGTCCAGCGGCGCGGCCGCGGGCCGCCCGGCGGCGACACGCCCGACAACCCGAAGCGGTCCCGGCGCATCCGCAGCGCGGATCGCGTACCCGTCCATCGCCGAGCTCGCGAACGGGGGTAGGTCGACGCTCGCGCGAGCGGGCTCGGCGAGCACGCGACCCGCCGCGGCGGCAAGCGGGAGCTCCTCGGCGGCGAGAGGACGCGCGTGCGCGAGAACGAGCTCGAGCGCCTGCTCGATCGTCGCCAGCTCGGTCACCGCCGAACCGTAGCGACTCCCTGTGCGTCGGCTCCGCGCAGTACGCTCGCAGTCGTGCTGTCGGTCGTGATCCCCGTGTACGACGAGGAGGAGAGCGTGGCCCCGCTGTACGCCGAGCTCGCCGCCGTGCTCGACCCGCGCGAGGAGCCCTGGGAGGCGGTGTTCGTCGACGACGGCTCGTCGGACGGGACGTTCGCTGCGCTCTCGCGCTTGCACGCCCTCCACGAGGGCGTGCGCGTCGTGCGCCTGCGCCGCAACTTCGGCAAGGCGGCCGCGCTCGCAGCGGGTTTCGCCGAGGCCTCCGGCGACGTCGTCGTCACGATCGACGGCGACCGGCAAGACGATCCGGCCGAGATTCCCCGGCTGCTGGCGAAGCTGAACGAGGGCTTCGACCTCGTGTCCGGCTGGAAGACGCGCCGGCGCGACCCCTTCTCGCGACGCGTGCCCTCGCGCGTCTTCAACGCCGTAGCCGGGCGCGTCTCCGGGCTGCGCCTGCACGACATGAACTGCGGGCTGAAGGCGTACCGGGCGGAGGTGCTACGCGGGCTGCAGCTGTACGGAGAGCTGCACCGGTACATCCCGGTGCTCGCGCACTACCGCGGCTTCAAGGTCGCAGAGCTGCCGGTGAACCACCGTCCGCGCGAGCACGGCCGCTCACGCTACGGCGTCGAGCGCTACATCCGCGGCTTCCTCGACCTACTCACGGTCACGTTCGTGGGGCGCTACCGACACCGGCCGCTGCACCTGTTCGGCGGCTTCGGGCTGCTGCTTTTGCTCGCGGGGCTCGTCGTGCTCGCGTACCTGACCGCGATCAAGATCGCGGGGCACGCGATCGGCGGGCGCCCGCTGCTCATCCTCGGCGTCCTGCTCGTCGTCGTCGGCATGCAGTTCCTCTCGCTCGGCTTGCTCACGGAGCTCGTGACGAGCCACCATGCCGAGCGGGTGGGCGAGCGCGAGCGCATCGGCGCGTACGTCGACGAGGTGCTCGGGTAGCGGCGCCCGGCCGACGGTGCCGCCGTTGCGCGTCCTCGCCTTCGGGACGTACCAGCGCGACTACCCGCGCAACGCGCAGGTGCGCTCGGCCCTGCAGCGGGCGGGCGCGACGGTGCTCGAGCACCACCTGTCGGTGTGGGAGGGACGGCGAGCCGCATGGTCGGCGGGTGCGACCGCGGTCGCCCGGCTCGCGCTCGCCGAGGCTCGGCTGGCGCTCGCGAGCGGGCGCCTTCCGCCGGCGGACGTACTGCTCGTCGGCTACCCCGGCCACGCCGACGTGCCGGCCGCACGCCTGGCCGCCCGCGGTCGGCCGGTCGTGCTCGATCCGCTCATCTCGCTGCACGATACGCTCGTGGACGACCGCGGCCGGTTCCGGCCCGGCTCGCTGGCCGCGAGGACGCTCGCGGCGATCGACCGCGCCGCTCTGCGCGGGGCGGATCTCGTCGTCGCCGACACGCAGGCGCAGGCTTCGTTCTACGCCGAGCGCTTCGGTGTCGCCCCCGAGCGGCTGCGTGTCTGCTTCGTCGGCGCGGAAGACCGTCTGTTCCGTCCGCTCCAGCGCCCCGGCCGTGCCTTCCACGCCCTGTTCGTGGGCAAGCTGATCCCGCTGCACGGCCTGGAGACGATCCTGGCGGCGGCGAGGCTGGCGCCCGAGCTGCCCTTCCGGATCGTCGGCAGCGGCCAGCTCGCGTCGGTCCTGCGCCGCCGGCCGCCCAACGTCGAGCACGTGCCGTGGGTCGCCTACGAGCGGCTCCCTGCCCTGTACGCAGCCGCGGGGTGCGCGCTCGGCATCTTCGGCGCGTCGCCGAAGGCGTTGCGCGTGATCCCGAACAAGGCCTACCAGGCCCTCGCGTGCGCGACGCCCCTCGTGACGGCGGACAGCCCTGCCGCGCGGGAGCTCCTGCGCGACGGGATCGACGCGCTGCTCGTGCCGCCGGGCGATCCTGGTGCGCTCGCCGCGGCGGTGCGCCGGCTCGCGGGCGACCCTCCGTACGCACGCTCGCTCGGACGCGCGGGCCGGCAGGCATACGAGCGGCTGGCCAGCGAGGAGGTGCTCGGCGCTCGCTGGCGCTCGCTGCTCGAGGAGCTCCTCGCGTCGTGACCGGCGCCGGTCGCGTCCCGCGCCTCCTGCTCGCGCTCGCGTGCGCCGCGTTTGGCGCCGGCTTCACGGGCCTGGCGCTGATCCGGCACCTCGCCTTCTGGAGCGGACGCTTCGACCTCGGCAACCTGACGCAGGCGGTCTGGTCGACCGCGCACGGGCACTTCCTGCGGATGACCGACCTCGACGGCGTCCAGATCTCGCGGCTGGGCGCCCACTTCGACCCGCTCGTGGCCGCGCTCGCGCCGCTCTGGCTCGCCTGGCCCGACCCCACCCTGTTGCTCGTCGTGCAGGCGGCCGCGGTGGCGGCGGGTGCCGTGCCGGTGTACCTGCTCGCGCGCCGGCGCCTCGGCGGGGAATGGCCGGCGCTCGCCTTCGCGGCCGCCTACCTGCTGTACGCGCCGACGCAGTGGCTGGTCGTGGACGACTTCCATCCGGTGGCGCTCGCGACGCCCCTGCTCCTGACCGGCTTCTGGCTGCTCGACGCCGACCGCCCGCTCGGCTTCGCCGCCGTCGCGTGCATCGCCTGCCTGACGAAGGAGCACGTCGGCTTCGTGGTCGCAGCGATGGGCGTCTGGTACGCGGTCACGCGCCGGCGGCCCGTGGGACTCGTCATCGCGCTCGGCGGCGCCGTCGTCTCCTCCGTCGCGATCGCCGTGATCGTGCCGCACTTCGCCCCGGGCGGCGGCTCCCCGTTCCACAGCCGCTACGAGGCGGTCGGCGGATCGCCGGGCGGCGTCGCCGACACGCTTTTCTCGCACCCCGGCAAGGTGCTCGCAGCCGCGACTCAGGGACGCGACCTCGAGTACGTCTTCCACCTCCTGCTCCCGCTCGCGTTCCTGCCGCTGCTCGGCGCGGGCGCGCTGCTGACGGCGCTCCCCGAGATCGCGTTCAACGTGCTGTCCGACGCGAGGACGCAGACCTCGATCCACTTCCACTACACGGCGAGCGCCATCCCCGGCGTCGTGGCCGGCGCGATCTACGGCGCCGAGCGCCTCGCGCGCAGGCGGGCGCCGGCCGGGCCGCTGGCGGCCCGTGGCGCGCTCGCCGCCGCGCTGCTCGCCACCGTCGCCTACGGACCGATTCCCTGGTGGAGCCACGTCCCGGGCGGTCAGCGAGTCGGCGCGAGCCAGTACCGGATCAGCGCGCGCGCGCATGCGGCCGAGGCGGCGGTGCGGCTCGTGCCGCGCGGCGTGCCCGTCTCGGCCTCCAACACGATCGGCGCCCACCTGTCGGGACGCGAGCGCGTGTTCAGCTTCCCCGTGCTCCGCGAGGCGCGCTGGATCGTCGTGGACAGATTCCGGATGAGCTACGGGGACGACAACCTGGCCCATCGCCGCGGGCTGCGCGCGCTCCGCCGCGTGCTCGACACCGGTCGCTGGCGGACGGTGTACGCGCGGCGCGGCATCCTCGTCCTCACGCGCTCGCCTGTGGACTGATCGACACGCATCCGGCGCTTTTCCGCTCCAGACACGCCGCCGTTGTCACGGTAGAATAGAAAGTGGGTGGTGGGTTAGGGGTGCCCCACGCGAATCGCACTCAAAGCGGAACAGCCTGCGGCAGCAGGTAGGCGCAGAGGGCGAGCGCGCCGAGGCGCGCGACGCGGTCGTCCTCGTCCACCGCGGCGAGCGGCACGGCCCAGGCCAGGTACCAGACGGCCAGGTACGGCGTCGTCGCGAGCACGAGGCAGGCGGCGCGCCCGAGCCGCGGGCTCCCCCGGGCCGCCGACGCCGCAAGCCAGGCGAGCCCGAGGACGAGCACGCCGGCGGCGAGGACGAGCGCTGCCGGGCGAGGCAACCCGGCGTCCTGCAGGCGACGCGGAATCGCGTAGCGGGTCTCCAGCCCGGCGTTGTCGACGAGGGGACCGAGCGCCGCCAGCCAGTGGACACCGTAGCGCCACGACGCGATCGTTGCGACCACGGCGGCGCCCGCGGCGGCGCCGGCCAGCAGCGACCTCCACCTCCCGGCGGCCCGGCACCCGAGCAGATGGAGGGCGAGGAAGACGAGCGGCACCCACTTCACCGCCGCGGCGAGCGTCCAGGCCGCACCGCTGCCGCGCAGGCGCCCCGCCGCGGCGAGCGCGAGCGCGCCGACGGCGAGCGCCCCCACCAGCGCGTCGTTGTGGCCGCCGCCCCCCTGGTGCAGCGCGAGCACCGGGTTCCAGCCCACGAACGCGAGCGCGAGCGTGCCACGCCGGGCGACGACGGCCGCGAGGCCGGCGGCGACGAGCATCGCGAGGCCGGCGGCGGCCTTGAACGCCCACGCGGCCGCGTCGGCGGACGAGCGCGCCGCGTGCGCGACGCCCTCCGACGCGAGCGTGAACGCGGGGCCGTAGACCGTCGTCCGCTCGCGCCAGCGAGCCCCCATCGCGGCGAAGGCGGGATCGTCGGCCCGTACGCTGGGTGGATGCGCGTACGGGTTGACGTCGTGGACCGCGGCGAGGCGCCCGTAGTCCCAGTACGTCCACGCGTCCGTGGAGAGCAGCAGAGGCGCGCCGAGCGGCACGAGCTGCACCACGACGGCGACGGCAGCGACCGCGCCGAGCGTCGGGCCGCCGCTCCGGAGCAGGAGCAGCGCTGCCACGTAGACCGCGAACGCGGCGGCGAGCAGCGCGAGGAAGAGCGGCGCGCCGCCAGCTGCGGCGAGCCCCGCCTGCCGAGGCACGAGCGGCGAGTCGTCCACCCATGCGAGCGCGCCGCAGGCCGCGACGAGCAGCGCGATCGCGCAGCCGGCGGCGAGCGCCCCGGCGCGCGTCACCCGGGCGTCAATGCGCTCCCCCGGGAACCGTCGCCTTGGGCGGCGTCGTGTCGATCTCCGCGGCGGTGGTCGCCGGCGCGGCGTAGGGGTCGTAGCCGAGCGCATACGGCCCACGATGGAACGGCTTCCACTCCGGCCAGCGCTCCGGCTGCGGAAACTCGACCGCGGGAACGCGTGCGAGCGCCTGCTCCATGAACAGCCGCCAGATCTCGGCCGGGAAGCTGCCGCCCGAGACGGCGATCCCGTGCACGTTCTCCATCGGGATCTCGCCACCCGGATAGCCGACCCACACGGCCGTCGTCAGCTGGGGGACGTAGCCGACGAACCATGCGTCGGCGTTGTCGGTCGTGGTGCCGGTCTTCCCGGCAGCCGGGCGGTCGAGCGCCGCGCGCGTGCCGGTGCCGTAGCGCACGTTCTCCTCCAGGATGCGCGTGACGACGGCCGCAACGCCCTCCGAGACGACGCGCGTGCGGTGGGGCCGGCTCCAGCGTGCATCCTCCTTGCCGTTCGCGAGGACGACGCGGCGGATGGCGGTCGGCTCCGCGCGCACGCCGCGCGCCGCGAGCGTCGCGTAGGCCGATGCCATGTCGAGCGGCGAGACGGCGACCGAGCCGAGCCCGATCGAGGGCACGTAGGAGCCGCGGACGTCGAGCGGCGTGCGCACGCCGAGGCGGCGCGCCATCGCCGCCACCCGCGACGGCCCCACGTCGAGCGTCAGCTGCGCGTAGACCGTGTTGTCCGAGCGGAGCGTGGCACGCTCGATCGAGCTCCAGCCGTAGTAGCTCGAGTCGTACGTCTTCACGCACCACCACGATCCGTCCTCACAGCTCCCGTGCTCGACGGGGCGGAAGGTGAAGGGGGCCGAGACGTAGTACGTCGAGGCGGGATCGATCCCGCGCTCGACCGCCGCCGCGAGCACGAACGTCTTGAACGTGGACCCCGGCTGCCGGCGCGCCTGGGAAAGCAGGTTGAACTGGTTGTCGCGCCGTCCGGGGATCACCGCCGCCATCGCGCGGATGGCGCCCGTGGCCGGCTCGATCGAGACGACCGCGGCCGCCGGATCGGAGCGCTCCGGCAGCGTGCGCCGGATCGCCTGCTCGGCGAGACGCTGGAAGCGCGGCACGATCGTCGTGTACACCTGGAGCCCGCCGGATCGCACCGTCTCCGCGCCGTAGGCGGCGATCAGCTGGTCGCGCACGTAGCCGAAGAAGTACGGCTCGCGGATCCGGTCGTAGAGCCGGCCGGGTCGCAGCCCGAGCGGGCGACGCGCCGCCCAGTCGTGCTGCGCCGGCGTGATCGCGCCCATCACCAGCATCGCCTTGAGCACCTCGTTGCGGCGCGCGAGCGCCTGCGCCGGCGCGACGAACGGGTCGTACGCGGAGGGCGCCTTGATCAGCCCGGCGAGCAGGGCAGCCTGCGGGAGCGTGAGCGCGCGCGCCGGCCGCGAGAAGTACGTCTGCGCCGCCGCCTCCGCGCCGTACGCGAGACTGCCGAAGTACACCTGGTTGAGGTAGGCGGCGAGGATGCGGCGCTTCGACCAGCGGTCGTTCAGCTTCAACGCGAGGCAGGCCTCCTTCAGCTTGCGACGGACGGTGCGCTCGCGCGAGATGTAGAGGTTGCGGACGAGCTGCTGCGTGATCGTGGAGCCGCCCTGGACGAGCTCGCGCGCTCGCAGGTTCGCCCAGAGCGCCCGCGCGATGCCCTCGGCATCGAGGCCGCCGTGCTCGTAGAACCGCCTGTCCTCGATCGCCACCGTCGCGGCCGGCAGCCAGCGGCTCATGCGCGCGAGCGGCACCGGCTGGCGGTTCCGCTCCGCCGGGATGGCGCCGAGCAGGGAGCCGTCCGCAGCGTAGAGGAACGAGTTCTGCCCGATCCGTGCCGGCCGCAGCGCGCTCAGGTCGCAGGCGGAGCTGAACGCGAACACCGTTCCAGCGGCGCCTGCGCCCGCGACCGCGAGCACGAGCAGCCCTGCCGCGACGAGCCCGGCCACCGGCCGGCGCCTGCGCGCGAGCCGGCGGCGGCGGAGCCGCAGGAGGATGTCGAGCTGGTCGTCCGGCCGGCCTCGACGGTGGGGCGGCATGACGCGATCGTAACCGGGCCGCCGTGCGGCGCCCCGCGATCACGCGAGCGGGCGACACGGTGTCCCGCGTACCGGGCGCCCGCCGGCGCCGGGCTATGATCGCGGCCACGTGAAGGCCGGTCACCGCACGGCGCGTCCGGCGCTCGAGCTGTTCGTGTGGAGCCGGCTTGCCCTCTGGGGGCTCGCCGCGGGCACCGTGCTGCTGTTCGAGGCGCACTCCAACCCGCTGCGCGGTCGCTGGGACCGGCCGCGGCTGCACGACCTCGGCCCCGCCGTCGACGTCTGGGCGCGCTGGGACAGCGACTGGTACGTCCAGATCGCGCAGCACGGATACGTGTGGCCCTCGAGCCGCCCCGCGTTCTTCCCTCTCTACCCGCTCCTCGTCGCCGGGCTGGGACGGGCGCTCGGCGACCACCCGGTGCTGGCAGGCGTGCTCGTCTCGCTCGTCGCCTGCGCAGGCGCGTTCGTGCTGCTCGAGCGGCTGGCGCGCCTGAAGCTGGGCGAGGAGGGGGCGCG
>Ga0070741_10019816_pt1 | contig 10704 bp, 10 predicted proteins | sample Coa_R1_4_FD_66440 | JGI IMG/M metagenome (GOLD analysis project Ga0070741, IMG submission 66440) | Surface soil microbial communities from Centralia Pennsylvania, which are recovering from an underground coalmine fire - Coalmine... | ecosystem: Environmental > Terrestrial > Soil > Unclassified ... | reverse complement strand
ATTCTCTTGGATATTTATTCTCAAAACCTGTTAGATTTACCAATTCTAGTTCCTTTTTTGCCTCTTCTCTTGATTTGAAGTTTGAAACACCTTTCATTTTAAGAGGGAACATTACATTATCTATTGCGGTAAGCCATGGGAAGAGTGCGCCTAGCTGAAAAACCATACCGATATTATCGGGTGCTGTTATTTCTCCTGAGGTAGGACTTTCTATTTTTGCTATTAATTTAAGGATTGTTGATTTGCCTCCTCCTGAAGGTCCGACAAAGGAAAATAACTCTCCCTCTTTTATTTCCAAATTAATATTTTCGAGAACTTTTTTACTCGTACCTTTATAAATTTTATATATATTTTTTAGGGTTATTATGCTAATCAAATTTGTACCTTTCTGCGAGCTTTAATAATTTTTGCCATACGAAAAAGTTAAGAACAGTAATGACAACAACCATTGCGATAAGCGTTGCGATGAATATTGAATTTTGGGACTGGGCAAACGAATTGACGAGCAGGCTTCCAAGCCCGAACAAATCATTTGACTTATTCCCGTTTGGAATAAATGCATGAAGAGCTTCAGCAACGATTGAGATATTCCATCCCTGCGCCCATGCGAGGAATGAACCCGTTACGATCGAAGGGAAAACCGAAGGCAGCGTTACAAAAATAATTTTTTTAAACCCTTTTGCTCCAAAAATAAAAGAGGCGTCTTTGATATCCTGCGGAATTGTTTTTATTCCACCGATCACGCTAAAAACAATATTCCAAACCATCGAGGTAAAAAGAATAAAAATTGCAGCACCGTTAAGAGATCCAACTTTTATAAAAGCAAGGACAATGACAGGAAAAAAAGCTAAAACAGGGATGGATTGTATTATATCGGCAATCGGCAGAAAAATTCTTTCAAGTCTTTCAGACTTAGTTATAAATAAGGAAACAGGAACTGCAATTACAAGAGAAAACAAATACGCAAAAGTGAGTCTGAGTATAGTGTTGTAAGCGGCAAGTAAAATTGTTCCCGCCGAGATTTCATTTAGGTTTATTGTTTTTTGGGTAAAAGCAAACTGGATAGAAAAAAGAATAATTAAAACAATTGAGGATAGGACTATTAGCAAAGACGTAAAGTGTCTCTTAAAAGACGTTGGATAACTAAAGCGATAATGGTTGTGATAATGCCTTGTCGCCATTACAAAACTATCTAAAGCGTAACAAAAAAGTTTTAAATTAGCAAAATAAGAGGCTTAATTACGGTTTCAAGAAATGTAAAAGAAAGCTAAGGGCTCGTTTGACTTGTTGCGTATTTTTTATAAACTAGATATATGTTGTCTAACGTCAAGTACATAGCGAGAAAAGTTCCTGAAATAACCGTTTTCTTCTGGATAACTAAAATTTTGACCACAGCCTGGGGAGAGTCGACCTCCGATTATTTAGTCCATCATATAAATCCTGTTACAGCGGTCATCTTGGGGGGAATTTTTTTCGTAACATCTTTGATAGTGCAATTTTGGGTACGTCGATACATAGCGTGGATATATTGGTTAGCGGTTGCGCTGGTAGCATTGTTCGGAACAATGACTGCGGATGTAGTTCATATTGTTCTTGGTGTCCCATACGCAATATCGACTATATTCTTTGCAATCGTTCTTGCAATTGTTTTTGTTGTTTGGTTTAGGTTCGAGAAAACATTATCAATCCATAGCATTAATACACTCCGAAGAGAATTGTTTTATTGGATAACAATTGTGACTACCTTTGCTCTGGGGACAGCTGCGGGTGACATGACTGCAATTACTCTTAATTTAGGATATTTAGCTTCCGGTTTTCTATTTGGCGCGTTATTTGCACTCCCGCTTACAGCTTTTCGAATATTTAGCATCGATGAAGTTCTTGCCTTCTGGGCAGCCTACATTTTTACCAGACCTTTTGGAGCATCTTTTGCTGATTGGTTTGGAAGAACACCTGATTTTGGGGGAATAGGCTTTGGAACCGGGAAAACAAGCGTAGTTTTGGCAACTTTAATTATTCTTTTTGTGGGCTACTTAGCTATAACTCGAAAGGATATTAAGAATTAATTCTTCTGTCTTAAGAATGCGGTAGAGGACAACCAGAGTTAAGGTTTTACGAGGTGCCAGGTTCCATTGACTCCATCTCCCAGTATGTCGCCTGGTTTGGTGTCTTTCTGATAGTAATATAACGGCATTCCTTTATACGTGTATTGCATTGTTCCGTCATTTCTTTTAATAGTTGTAAAATTCGCTGGTAAGGATGAAACAACAGTTGAACCTGGTCCATATGGAGGCCATATTGCTGCACAAGTTCCGTTGCAATTACTTACACCCTGTTGGTCTTTATCAAAGACATAAAGCGTCATTCCTTTTGGGTCTGTTAGGAAATTTCCCTTCGTGGGATCCGTTTTAGTCATTACAATACCGTTTGTAACAGATACTGCTGGAGTGGGAGTAGTTTTTGCAACTGGTGCTGGCGTAGGAGATCCGTTAAATAAAGTTCTTATCTGATGTCTTCCCAGGTAACCTACAACTAATATTAATACCAAGACTGCTCCCCAAATCCAAGTTTTTTGCATATTTAAAATATATCTAATTTATTTATTCTCTGTCAAGAATTAATTTTTTTGTCTTAAGAATGCGGGAATGTCCCATGCGTCGTCTTCGCCTGCTCCGGGAACATCTTCGTCACCTAAGACCGGAACTGGTTCTTTTTGCGGTTGCGGTTGTTGACCAGGCTGCGATTGAACCGGATTTTGTTCAAGCCTGTGGACCCCTTGCGGCATAACAAATTCCTTAAGAGTCTGTCTTGCTTGGTCAAATCCTGTTGCTATAACTGTAATTTTCATTTGATCTCTCATGGACTCGTCTATTGTTGCTCCGAAAATTATGTTTGCATCCGGATCTGCAGCCGCAGCAATAATTTTTGCTGCTTCGTCTACTTCGCTCATTGTAAGATCTGGTCCACCCATAATATTGAACAATACTCCTCTTGCCCCTTCCATTGAAATTTCGAGTAGAGGACTTGCAACCGCTTGACGGGCTGCGGCTTGTGCCCTGTTCTCCCCCACTCCTGTTCCAATTCCCATAAGAGCAGAGCCTGCATTTGTCATAATCGTTCTGACATCGGCAAAATCAACGTTAATAAGTCCCGGAAGAGTAATTAATTCCGAAATCCCCTGAACTCCTTGGGTTAAAACAGAATCCGCTACTTTAAAAGCCTCTAAGAGTGAAAGTTTTCTATCTACTACATCGAGGATTCTTAGGTTTGGAATAACAATTAGCGTATCTACTTTGTCTTTTAATTCTTCTATTCCTGTCTCTGCTGCTACCATTCTTCTTGTTCCTTCAAATGCAAACGGTTTTGTTGCAACCGCTATTGTTAGGGCTCCAACTTCTTTTGCAGCTCTTGCAATAACCGCTGACGCCCCTGTCCCGGTTCCTCCGCCCATACCAGCAGTTAGAAATATCATATCCGATCCTTCGATCATTTCTTTTATCTTTTCGTAAGATTCTTCAGCAGCTTGCTTCCCAATCTCCGGATCTCCACCTGATCCAAGACCCTTAGTTAGATTCTCTCCAATTTGGACTTTGGTTGCAGCCTGATTTAGAAGAAGTGCCTGAGCATCGGTATTTATTGCCACAAAATCAACACCCTGAATGTTGCTTTGTGAAATCATCGAATTGAGTGCATTTGATCCTCCTCCTCCAATTCCAAGTACGCGGATTTTTGCGAAGTTAGTTGTCTGAGGCTTGATCAGCATAGGTTAGATCCTAACAAATAGCTTTTATGAATGCAAGTGTGTCTTTTCACGGCATGAAAGACCGGATAAAGCCGACTAATTTGCCTACCGGTTTACCAAAATTAAGGTTTGTAAATGTTGGGAGCGCAAAACCAAAGGGAAGTCTTGACTCCGATTCGACGTTTCTTCCATAAATGCAAAGACCGACTGCTGCCGCAAAAGATGGATTTTGAATTTCATCAATTATTCCTTTTATACTTAGAGGTTTTCCAATTCTGACCGGCATTGCGAGCATTCTCTTTGCAGCCTCTACTGTTCCAACGGTCTGCGCTCCCCCGCCCGTAACCACAAGACCCGATGGTGTTTGTCCACCAAACCCTGATTTCTTGATTTCAAGCCCGACAAAAGTAAATATTTCATTAAGTCTTGGTTTTATAATCCCATCAACCAATGTTTTTTCGGAGACCTTGGTAAGTTCTTCCGGAAGATTTAAGGACGAGAGGTCTATCTCATCGTTTTTCTTGTCTTCAACTACTCTGTGATTCGGATTGGATAAAAATAGTTTTATCTTTTCCGCGGATTCAAGGGAAATTCTAAGTCCGATCGCCAAATCGTTTGTTATGTGCCTTGCTCCGATTGGCAAAACTCCCGAATATGCAACTGATCCTTCGACATAAATAGATATATCCGTTGTTCCTGCCCCAATATCGACGCAGACTACTCCTAATTCCTTTTCCGTATCCGATAGAACAGCCAAAGAACTTGCATACCCGTTAAAAACAATTGCGTCGACATCAACTCCAACCTCTGAAAAGGATTTCTCTAAGTTTCTTATTGAAGTGCTATATGCGGAAATTATATGAGTATCAACTTCTAGCCTTACTCCGGTCATACCAAGAGGAGCTTTTATTCCTTCTTGCCCATCAACGATATAACTTCTTGGAAGTATATGGATAATTTCTCGGCTTGATGGCATCGAAACTGCCTTTGCTGCATCTATAACTCTTGCTAAATCAGCTTCCGTTATTTCTTCGTCGGGATGGGACACGGCGACAACTCCTCTCGAGTTCTGTGATTCCACATGATCCCCGCCAATCGATGCGATAATATGGGACGCTGAGAAACCGGCCATTCTTTCTGCGCCTTCAAGCGAATTATTGATAGCCAAAACAGCTTGCTCGATATCTACAATTTGGCCTTTTCTTATTCCTTGGGATTTTACTTCGGAGACGCCAAGAACATTTACGTTTTCTTCGTCAACTTTGGCGATAATTGAAGTTATTTTAGAGGTTCCGATGTCAACTCCAACGACTATTTTTCCTTCTGTCATAAGACTCTTGATAAAGAAAAAATCAAAAGACTATTATTGGTTGATTAAACCTCAAATCTAGCTTCTTAAATTTTCTGCCCTCTATTGTAAGCCTGCCAAGGATCAATTGTAAAGAGGTTATTTGTCCATCTAGGCTTTTATTGTTTGACACTTGAACAACTCCATCATCTTTTAAAAAAACCAAATAAGATGAATCAGAAGCAACCTCAACTTTTGAATATTGTATGTTGTTTTTATAAAGTTGATCCTCTAATGTACTTCTCTTATTTCCCTGGTTTTCTAAACTTTTGGCAAGAGGACTCAAAACTTTAAGCCTTGAGCTTGCTAAATAAGATGCGGCCGAAACTAAAATTAGAAAAATTGTGATAAGTAAAAGGCCGGCGAAAATATATGGAATCCTGCTTAGGATTTTTCTTTTATGTTTTCTTTCCAACATCTAAGATAACTTTTGCTAATTTTTGGGTTGCTTGTCTAATTAACAGGTTCCTTTGAACTTTATATCTTTCTATATTGCCAAGCATTTTTTTTATCTGCGTGAATAGTATTTTTGAGCTGAGTTTTTCCTGATCTTCAACTTCGCCTAACCCTATCTCATGTACGTAGTTCGCGTTTTGTTTTTGTTCTGATCCTTGAGGAAGAGGAATTAAAAGGCACGGTTTATTAAGTAAAATTAATTCGGAAATCGTATTTATTCCGGCTCTTCCGACAACAAGTGTTGCGCTTTGGAAGACCTCCGCAAGATCTTGTTCCGATAAAAATTTCTTAATGGTGTATTTAACCTTCAAGTTTTTGGAAAGAGTATTTCTTAACTCCTCCAATCTTTCAAAATCGTGATATTCTTGTGAATCTCCGGTCTGGTGTACTACTTTTGAATTTTTTAACAGCTCCTTTATACACCCTTCTGCTAATTGATTAATTGTGTGAGCACCCGCGCTTCCACCTGTTATATAAATTATTTTCTCCTTTTGTGTTGGTTTTTGAATATTAAGAAATCTCTGTCTTATCGGATTTCCTGTCAAGACTACTTTTTCTTTAGGAAAAAATCTCCTTGAAGACTCCCAAGATATGCAAATCTTTTTTACAAATTTCGAAGCAATTCTATTTGCCAGCCCTGCGCCTAAAGTCTGTTCGTGTATTAGAATAGGAATCCTTAAAATCCATGCCGAAAGAATTACGGGGAGCTCTATATATCCTCCGAATCCAACGACTACATCCGGCCTCTTAAAAAGTAGAATAAAGAAGCTTTGAATTAAACCAATCGGAAATTTCAAAAGCGAAGGAACCGTATGCTTTGTGAATCTTCTCTGCAGTCTTCCTGTGACAATCGGATAAAAGGGAATTCCTATCGAAGTAATGTTTTGATATTCAAGAGAGAGAGCTTTCTCCCCTTCAAATGTGTATTTTCTCCCAAGATAAATTACTTCGTTTCCCTTTAATTCTTCAATTATTGCAATAGCAGGGGACGGATGCCCCCCAATTATAACTATTTTCATTTGGTTTGCTTAGCAATGTTAAGTAAAATTCCAACCGAACACAAATTAATTATAAGGGCTGAGCCTCCGTAAGAAACAAACGGCAAAGGAACTCCTGTTAAGGGCATAAGGGCAGTTTGAGAAGCTAAATTTACCAAGGCCTGGGTTGCAATGGAGATTGTTATTCCTCCTGCAAGGAGTCTTCCAAAGTTATCTCTCGCTTTGAGTGCGATTCTGAAGCCGGCGAATATGATCAAAATGAAAACCCCGATTACCAATAATGAACCTAAGAATCCGGTTTCCTCCGCGATAATTGCAAATATCGAATCGGTCGTATTTTCCGGCAGATAAGCGTATTTTTGCAAAGAATTTCCAAGACCCACACCGGTTAACCCTCCCGATCCTAACGCTATTAAAATTTGCCTAACGTGGTAAGACATACTCTGGGGATCCTTATTAAAATCAAAAAACGTAGCAAGTCTTTGAGATCTATACTGCGAAGTCTTGACGGCAATAAAACCTAATATTCCCAAAACCGGACCAAGGCCAATAAATTGCCAAATAGGTGCCCCTGACAAGAAATAAATAAAAAGCGCTTGGACAAGAACAATTGCTGCAGTTCCCATATCCGGTTCGGCGATTATTAAAAAGATTACAATTCCAAGAAGCAGTAAAAAGGCAGGAAGCCTGCCCTTTTCCTTAGCCGAAAACCATGCCGCTAAATAAATTGAGAGGGCAAGTTTGGCCAATTCGGAAGATTGGAGGACAAAAAACTTTAGATTGACCCATCGGTGCGCACCCAGAATGTAAACTCCGACTCCCGGAACAAAAACCAAAGCGAGAAAAATAATCGCGAAAAGAAGTATTGGAAGCGCTAAATTGTATAGCTTCTTATAGTTAAAGAAGTAGAAAAAACCCATACCTCCCAAGCCAATTATTGTCCAAAAAATTTGTTCTTTTATGTAATAATATTTATCTCCAAAATCTTTAAATGCGACATATGACGAGGCATCATAAATCATAAAGAGGCCAAATATTGTGAGAAAAATGACGGGGAGAAGAAGGAGAATAATTTTCCTCATTTAATGTAAGCTATATATAATCCTAATATTGCAAAGAAAAACCCAAGAAGCCAAGCTCTCATTACTGTCCTAGGTTCTCCCCAACCTCTTTGGAGAAAATAGAGATGAAGCGGTGCTACAGGGAAAATTTTTCGATGAAGAAACTTTTTACCCAATATCTGAATAAGCGATGAACCAGCCTCCAAAACAAAAACTCCACCGATAACTGCTAAAGCAACCGGTTTTCCTGTTAAGAGACCCAGTACTCCCAGCGAAGCTCCTAAAGACATTGACCCTACATCTCCAAGCCAAATTCTTGCCTTATATATATTAAAGTAGAGGAATGCAGAGACACTGCCTATTAATATTGCAATAAATATTGAGAGCACAGGGTCGACTTGGGTCGTTATTGCAAGCAAGGCTAAAAGACAAATCAGGAATAACCCCGAAGCCAGTCCATCAAGACCATCACTTATATTAAAAGCGTTGGTAAAAGACACGATAACAAAGGCTGAGAATGGTATAAACAAAACGCCAAGAGAAGATAAGCCTATCCCCCGTATATAAACAAATGAATAACCCAGTTTAAAATAAAATATTAATGCGATGATTAAAGCCAGAATTACCTGGATAATAAATTTATGTCTAAATCTTAGACCAAAGAAAGTGGCTTTATCCGAGGGAATTAGTTTTTTAAGATCATCGTAAAGCCCTAGCAATCCAAAACCGACGAAACCGATTAGAATAACAATAATCTCCCAAGGATTAACATCTATGCTAAGAATTCCATAACTCCAGAGAGTAAGAAGAGATACAACCACAAGAATTAAAATTCCTCCTCCAAAAGGGGTGCCCGCTTTCCAAGTATTGTATTTATCAAAAACAGGAGTAGGCTTGTCGAAAATATCTACAGTTTTTTGTTTCTGCCTTCGAAGTTTTATCTTATATAAGAAATCTATAAAAGGAATAATAAGAATAAACGTTATAAATAAAGATAATAATGCAAGTCCTAAAATTTGAGCCATATTTCTATTTTACACCAAAGTTTCCTTTATCTTAAGAAAAATATTCTCTGCTTCCACTAACTCTTCTTTTGTATTCACTCCCCTCCACGCGAAAAGTCCTGCCTGGAGAGTCTCGATTTTCTCGTTATTTTTTATTCCTATATCTATCAAGGAAGTTAAATAATACTCTCCTGTTACAGAACTTTTCTTTATCAGGGGTAAATATTTTTTAAGAAATTCAATCCTAAATAAGTAGCAAGCAGGATTTACTTCCCTAATTTTTTTTATATCTTCGGTTGCATCCTTTTCTTCAACTATTGCCAAAACTTTCCCTTGGTCTCCTCTAATTATTCTTCCTAACCCTGTAGGATTTTCCATTTCAATCGTTAAAAAAGTAAAGGAAGATTTTGTCTCCATATGTTTCTTTACAAGCTGCCTAATAGTATCGGTCTTATACATTGCAGAATCATCGCCATTCAAAACCAATATATTTTTTACACCTAATGGCATCTTTTGCATGGCGCAATTAACAGCATGTGCTGTGCCCAGTCTCTTCCTTTGCTCACAGAATATAACATTAGTTTGATCGAATAATTTCATTACCGACTCTTTTGCAAAACCAACAACGATTAGGACTTTTTTAATTTCTAATTTTTCTAAAATTTCAAAAGTCCTAATAACCATAGGTTTAGCAGCCAAAAGCAGCGTAACCTTATTCACTGTCTTTGAATTCATTCTTTTTCCTTTTCCCGCTGCGAGGATTACTGCTGCAAAATCTTTCATCATATCTACTTTTTATTAATCCTTAACTCTTTTTATATTAGCCCCAAGTTTTCTAAGCCTTTTGTCGAATTCCTCATAACCTCTATCTAAATGCTCCAATCCAAAAACAACGCTTTCTCCCTCTGCGGATAGAGCTGCCAAAACCAAAGTCGCTCCTGCCCTAAGATCCGAAATATTTAAAATTGCATTATGGAGTTTGGATGGACCGGAAATTCTAAGTGCGTGGAAATAATTATTATCATCAGTTATGTTAAAGTTATAAACTTCTGAAGGACTTTTAATCTCCGGATTAAAAAGTTTTAATTCGGCGCCCATTTTTTCTAATTCATCAACATACGAAAATCTGTTTTCGTAAACCGTTTCGTGAACAATTGATTTACCTTTGGCTCTTGTCATAAGTACAGCCCATGGCCCTTGCCAATCAGTCATGAATCCTGGATAAAATGATGTCGCCACCCTTACCGGATTTAATCCGCTTTTATAATAAAACCTTATTCCTCCGTTTTTCTCTTCAAAACCTCCACCAGTCTTTTTAAGAACAGCTAAAAATTCTTTGAGTCCATCTGTATTTGTGTTCTTAATAAATACCTCTCCCTCCGTCATTAAAGCCGCAATAGCAAACGTTACAACCTCATTCCTGTCTGAATTTATTTTAAATCTAGTCCCATGCAGCTTTTTAACTCCTTCTATCCTTATTGTTCTTGGTTTAATCCTTCTAATTTTCGCTCCCATGCTATTTAGAAAATTTATTAACTCATCTACTTCAGGTTCTTCAGCAGCGTTGTTTAAGACAGTAATTCCTTTTGCTAAAACTGCAGCAATTATTACAGTTTCTGTCCCTGTATGTGTGTTCTTTTCAAATTTATATTCTTTACCCACTAACCCTTGTGTTTTAGCGTAAAAATATCCGTCTTGGTGGTTATATTTTATAGAAACTCCTAATTTTTTAAGTCCATTGATTACCCTGTCTATTGGCCTTGCTCCGATCCTACATCCCCCCGGATTAGGAACGACAGCCTTACCTCGCCTGGCTAGAAGAGGAGATAAAAACATAAATGATGTCCTTATTTCGACGGCTTTCTCTAGGGTTATTTTGTCTTCTTTTAGCTCCTCCATCTTTATATAAACCGTGTGACCTTTGAACTTAACCTTTCCTCCAAGCTGTTCTATTATCTCAGCCATAACCATTAGGTCCGAAATGAGAGGAATATTATCAATTATTACTTCTTCATTAGTTAAACAAGCGGCAACCATTAGCTTCAAAGCCACATTTTTAGAACCCGCTGCCTCAACGGTTCCATGCAACCTTTTT